>Ga0335076_10003066_pt1 | contig 16721 bp, 15 predicted proteins | sample Lox_Sample_25_FD_206717 | JGI IMG/M metagenome (GOLD analysis project Ga0335076, IMG submission 206717) | Soil microbial communities from Loxahatchee National Wildlife Refuge, Florida, United States - Lox_Sample_2.5 | ecosystem: Environmental > Terrestrial > Soil > Wetlands | place: USA... | reverse complement strand
CACTCGCACTCTCCTACACCACACACATCATGGACGTTTACGACCATTACCGCTGGCGTTTCATGGTGCAGCAGAAACAAACTAACGCCTGGTCGGGCTTGCAGACCACGCCCGACTGGCAGGAACGCTACTTCCAACCCGCCTCGATGTCCTATCAGGAAATCGAATTCTGGATGACGGCACCTTCCGGAGCAGCTATCGCTCCTCCCGCCGGAGGGACTCCTCCGCCTCCTCAACCGCCGCAAGCGCTCGCGGCGGGCGCCGCTGGGAGCACCGGCCACTCACGCGCGGCAAGCCATACCACCACGCATCATAAGGCCGGCCCGTCGACGGGCCGCTGACCGCGCTGGCGCATTTGGCTTGAGCAAGTGCGCAGCTTACGTCTAACCGTGGCTGCGCACTTATTTCCACCATGCCGGCGCTCTAGAATTTACTTCGGTAGCAAGACGGCCAGCAGGTCCGCTCGTGCAGAGGCTATTTCCTGCCGAGCCTCATTGGTGCGTTCCGGTGAGGGAATCCCCACTTCGATGGCGGAGCAGATTTTTTTGCGGTCGGCCACCAAGCCCTCGATTTGCGTCTTGGCAATCGGAATCGGCAGCCGCAGGGCATCGGCGACTTTTCTCATGTAATCGTGATACGCGCTCATCTGCTGCGCATTCGGCGGTACGCAGTCCTTCGGCGCTGCCTGCCCCAATATCTTCTCGTAAAATCCGCGTTGATCCTGAGCCTGGCGGACCTGCTCGAAGAAAATCGATAGGCCGCTGTCCTCGATCTCCCAGATCTTCCCCCAATCAAAGCCCCCCTCCGGCAATTTACTTATGGCGGCATAAAGCTGTTTCTTCTGTGCGTTATTCAGGAGCCCTTTTTTTACTTCTACCGCGATCGAACGCATTTCCAAAACCATCACGCCCTTCGATGTGAGCGCAAATACCAGCGAACCGCCCTTCGAAAGATCTTCCGCGAAGCGAATCCCGGCGATCCACGTATCGACCGCCGCCTGAGACTTTCCCATCGACAACTGGCGTATCGCCAGCAGCAGGTTCAGCCGCGCCAGAACATAGGACCGCGGGACAATGGCCATCGAGGCCTCGGGGCCACGCCTGTATTCCAGGCCCCAGTCGCATTCCGGAAGCTTGGTCGCCCGCTGCATGATTCCCAGCGCCACCTCATTGGTGGCGACAATGCCGCGCAACGCCTTCTCATCCCAGGGCGCTTCACCGGCAAGGACCTTCTCCATTTCGATTCGCATTTCCTGGTTTACGGGAGGATCGTGGAGTTCGGCGAAGGCCTGCCAATACCGGAGTGCTGCATTGCGCGTTTCCATCGGAGTTTTCACTTCCGCCCGGGCCGGGGACTGCACACCGCATAACAACGCTGCCAAAATCATGATTGACATTTTCCGGCGCATCTTTTTACTCCTTCGCAAAAACCTTCAGCGAACTGTCAGGCGAACGAAAGTCGGGCAGCATTCTTCGCGATGCCACCTGGAGTTCGGTTTCAAAACGCTTTTCATCGTCCAGGGCGAGTTTTGTCAGACGAATGGAATTTAGGTCCGCGGCGCTGGTCTCACTTTTTTGGCCAGCCGGCTGAGCCGCGATTGGCCCGCTTTTCACCTCGTGTTTTTGCGGATGCCCCGCATACCAGAACCCAATTCCAATCGAGAGAATCACTGCGGCCGCCGCGGCCAGTCTGCCGACCCACACGCGCTCAGTCCGGTTGGCAATCCCAAGTGGGCGCACGGGTCGTGGCCGAAACTCACTCAGATATTTCTCCAGTTCCTGCTCCTCTTTTTTCATGGCCCGCCCTTTCTTCGAATCTCTGCCCTAATTGCAAGCGCAGTTTCTCCAACGCATAGCGGTACCTCGACGCCACGGTGTTCAAAGGTAGGTCCGTGGTGTCCGCGATTTCCTGCAGCGTCATGCCGCTCCACACGCGCAGGAACACAGTTTCACGCTGCTCTTCCGGAAGCTGCCGAAGTGCATCCTGCAAGGCCACGATCTCCGCGGGTTCCGCCGCCGCGTGGGTCAGCCACACGACGCCTGTCTGTAACTCAGTTTCGCGCGCGCGGGTGCGTTTCAAATTCAGAGCCGCATTCCTCACGGCGCGATGCAAATAGGCGGCTGGCGCCTGCATTTCATTGCCGTCGCGGAGGAGCTTGAGAAACAATTGCTGCACCACATCCTCGGCCGAGGCAAAGTTCAACCCGTAGCTGCAGGCGTAGGCAGTCAACGCCGCGCCGTATCGCTGATACAGCGCCTGCAGCGACTCTGCTTGTCGATTCAGGTCCAAGCCCTCGGGACCTCTCCACTCTTGCCATTGGTATGACACACGAAGCGGAGCTTTTTGTCTAAAGCTTCGCGGCGCCAATTTGGAGGTTGCCGCATCGCGGTGCGCAGGCGAATAATCCTGGGTATGAAGAAAACTCCGCTGTCGCGCCTGCGCACCGACACTCGCGCTATCCACGCCGGTGAGCCGCCGCGCCACGGCGTGGACGCTCCGGTCGCATCGGCGATTGTCCGCTCCTCCACCTTTGCACTGAACTCGACAGAGGAACTGAAGCGCTGGGCGGAAGGCAAGAGCAAGTCGTACATGTACACGCGCGACGCCAATCCCACGCTGGACGCGGCCGCGAAGAAAATTGCCGCTCTTGAAGGAGCGGAAGATGCCGTGGTCACCTCGGCGGGCATGGCAGCCATTTCCAGCGCCCTGCTGAGCGTATTGAAACAGGGCGATGAGGTGATTTCCACCTCGCAGGTTTATGGCGGAGCCTATCGCTTGATGCGCGACTTCTTCCCGCGGTTCGGCATCACCGTGCGGCAGGTGGACTCTTCGCTCGAGGGTATCGAAAAGCTGGTCACACCCCGCACGCGCTGCCTGTACGTGGAGACGCCGACGAATCCCACGTTGTACCTGGTCGATCTCCGCAAAGCCGGTGGGTTCGCGAAAAAACATAATCTCATCAGCATCGTCGACAATACCTTCGCCACGCCTATTCTGCAGAATCCCGTGGAATACGACTTCGACATGGTGGTGCACAGCGTCACCAAAGGACTCTCGGGACATTCCGACCTGCTCGGCGGCGTGGTGGCCGGCAATCGTCGCTGCATCGAGGGGATTCGCCATATGGTAAGTTACTTCGGCGGCGTGATGGATCCCGAAGTGGCGTTTCTGCTGATGCGTGGCATCAAGACTCTCGGCGTGCGCATCGAGCGCCAATGCGACACGGCGATGCGCGTCGCGAAATTCCTCGAGAAGCATCCGAAAGTCGCGCGTGTCCACTATCCGGGCTTGAAATCGCACCCGCATCACGCGCTGGCGCGCCGCCAGATGCGCGGCTTCGGCTCCATACTGGCGTTTGATGCCAAGCGAGGCTTGCCGGCCGCGCGCCGATTCTGCGACCGCACCAAGCTCTTCATTCTTGCCGCCAGCCTGGGCGGCGTGGAGTCGCTGGTAATTCTTCCGATCTACGGCTCGCACTACAACATGAGCCCAGAAGAACTGCGCAAGGCGGGAGTGACACCGGGCACGGTGCGCGTATCGATCGGGTTAGAGGATCCGCGGGACCTGATTGACGACCTGGCTCAGGCGCTTCGTTAACGCAGCCGCCGGGGCGGCCGCTTAGCCCACGGGTACTTCGACGGGCACCGGCACGTCTTCAGGGAACATGGACTTCACGATGTCTTCCAGTTCGTGCGCGCTCTTCACATGCTCCGGATAGTTGTGCGCGGTCAGATCAAATGAACAATTGAAGTGCGCGCGCACGCCCTGTAATTCTTCCTGGAGCCGCACCGCCACGCGCTTGGCGTTCAACGTGTCAGTCTCCGGCAGCACAACTCCGAACATATCCTCGGAGAGCCGGTAAATCGAATCGCCGGGGCGCAGTTTGCGAGTCATGGCCTTCACCGCCGCGCTCAACGCCGCATTGGGGTCTTCCGCGGTCTTGCGCGAGCTGCGCTTAACCTTCACCACCACCAGCGACAACGTCTTTTCCATGGTTAGCGCCCGCCGGAACTCCATCGACAATCGGTCCCAGAAATAGTTCTGATCCGGCATGGAATGCAGCAGATCCGCACTCGCCTCAATCTGCAGCGCCACATTGCGCTCCAGCTCCGCCAGCAACTGATCCTTCAACTTGTGAAAGGCTCTTTGCCGATCGAAGAGGTAGCTAAGAAACAGCAGCGTCAGCGCGCAGAAACCAAAAAACGCCACGCGCAGCGTCCATTTGCTCCCTTCCGGATGGACAAACACAAGGGGATACATGAACGCAGCGAGACCGCTTGCGAGAATCAGCACAAATACCGAGGAGAGAATTGTGAGTTGGAGTCCCCGTCGCTCCAACCGGTCGAGCTCTTGCCGATTGATCGTAGACATTGCACCACCTGTTCGCGCGCACCCCCCTGCGGTCGCTGGGCGGCGAGACAATTCTAGGTTCCTTGGCCGCCACGCTGGCGGCAATAGGCGCCAGGTACTCTGTGATGAAAGAGATACACGCCCGGGATGGTGGCTACCTGTCCGGCCGGACAGTCTGTGCGCGGAATTATTGGGGAGCGCTCTGCGTGGAATACTCGGTCTGGTCTACGAACTGTGCCACCAGTCCTTTGGGCCCGACGGCCCAGCCCTTTCCGCTGATAATCGTAATGGCGTTCAGGCTTGGGCCATCGATGGGCGCCCAGTGCACGCCGTCGCGGCTGGTTTCGGCGCCATTCGTCCCGACGGTCACGAAACCGGCGTCGAACGTGTCCACACACGAGCGAAATCCGCGCGGCGAGGTTTCCGCCAGCTTCCAGGTCTTGCCCTCATCGGTCGAGTAGGCCGCGACTTTTTCCTTGCGATCCGGCTCCGCATAGTCGCCACCCACTACGGCCACCGTGTCGGCAGCGCGCACGATGGAGAAGATTCCCTGCGATGCTTTGCCGCTCAGAATGGGCGTTTCGCTGACCGTCCAGGTTTGCCCGAGGTCGGTGGAGTGAAATACGCGGGCTGCCGTTCCCCCAGTGGCGAAGTAAATCTCGCTCTTGCCGAATAACAGGAGGCTGGAGTTGCTGGCTGCGAATGCCCCTTCCTGAGGCAAGGCCGCGGGCATGTGCTCGCGCGGAAGGTCGTTCCAGTGCTCGCCATCCACGGTGGCTAGCAGCAAGAATTTGCCATCCACGGGATCACTCAAGCCAAAGCAATGGTTGGCATCCAAACAGACCAGCGCGTCGAGGAAGAATCCCTTGCGTTTGTCGGTGTACTGCAGTTTCCATGTCTCGCCGCCGTCGCCTGACTTGTAGATGCGCGATTTTCCGTCGTCGCCGCTCGACATGAGGTAGACCGTCTTTCCATCGAGGGTCTGCACGCCACGAAAATCCAGACTCTCCGCGCCATCGATGTGGACCGGGCTCCACGTTTGCCCTGCATCTGCCGAGCGCAAGATTGCGCCCTTCGATCCCGCCGCCCAAAGGGTGGTGCCGCCGCGGTGAACAACTACGGCGATGCCGCGTAGGTTCGCGTCGACACCCGTCGGCTGCAAATTCCACCAGGAAACCGTAACGGCCATGGCCAGCAGAGCAGAAATCGGCAAAAAGCGCATCGCTAGCGAGTTTAGCAGGATTTTCTGAACGTTACTTCTTGATGGGCGTCGCCGGAGGCGTGGTGGCGATTACGTTGCGTGCTTCAGGATGCTTCGGACTCCAGTCTTCGGGAGGAAATGCCACGCGCCAGAACGTCGGGCAGGGCGACGAAAACTCCAGTCCGATTTCCGCCTTGCCGGAACGGACCGGTCCCAGAAACACCACCTGGCATTCCTGCTCTTCCTGGGTCTGTTTGTGTTGCAGAAATACTTTGCCGCCGCTGGTCAGCCTTGCCTGGAGCTGAATCAGCGCTCCATGAGCGTTGATCGCCAGTGTCACGGCCTCTTCTTCGAAGGACTTGCCTTGCGCGTCTCCGCCTCGCACACGCACTGGCACTTGCATCAGGACTCGTTGGCTCCGTCGTCGAGGACCTGGATGATGGGGAGAGCTGGGAGTTGTGGCCATACACGACCTCGGAATTCCAATATACAACCGGTAGAGCTGATGTCGAGTGAAGATCGCCGTGGACGTATGCAAAACGCAACGCCAGCTTAAAGAATCTTAACTTGCAAAGCGGAAATCGCCGTTTTAGGAGCGCTGGTTGATCGCCACGTACGCCCGCGTGTCGTGCCCCAGGTAAATTTGGCGTGGCCGAGCAATCTTCTGCTCCGGATCGAGCAGCATTTCTTCCCACTGCGCCACCCAGCCGGACATCCGCGGTATGGCAAACAGCACCGGGAACATGGTCATCGGGAAGCCCATGGACTGGTAAATGAGTCCCGTATAGAAGTCCACGTTCGGGTATAGCTTGCGTTTGATAAAGTACTCGTCCTCGAGCGCGATCCGCTCGCACTCCAGCGCGATCTCCAGCAGCGGATTCCTGCCCATCAGGTCAAACACTTCATAGGCGATGCGCTTGATGATGCGGGCGCGCGGATCGTAATTCTTGTAAATGCGGTGGCCAAATCCCATGAGCCGGGTCTCGCCCGCCTTCACCCGCTTGATGAACTCCGGCACCTTCTGGACCGAGCCGATCTCCATCAGCATGCGCAACGCCTCTTCATTCGCGCCGCCATGCAACGGGCCGTATAGCGCCGCGGTTGCCGCCGCCGAAGCACAGAAAGGATCGACATGCGAACTGCCGACGCCGCGAATGGTGTTCGCTGAACAGTTCTGCTCGTGGTCAGCATGGAGAATGAACAAAACGTCCAGCGCCTTTTCGAGAATCGGGTTGGGCCGGTAACGCGTCTCGCTCGTCCGGAACAGCATGTTCAGGAAGTTACCCGGGTAGCTGAGTTCATTGTCTGGATACACGTACGGCATGCCCAGCGTGTGGCGATAGGAGAACGCAGCGATGGTCGGCATTTTCCCGATCAGCCGATAAGTCTGCTTCTTGCGCGACTCGGGATCGAAAATGTGTTTGGCGTCGGGATAAAAGGTGGAGAGCGCCGCAATCGTCGAGATCACCATGCCCATCGGGTGGGCGTCGTAATGAAAACCGTCCAGGAATTTCTTGATGCTTTCATGAATGAAAGTATGGTGTGTAACGTGGTGGCGCCATTCTGTAAGCTGGGTCTCCGTGGGCAGTTCGCCGTGCAGCAGCAGATATGCTGTTTCCAGGTACGATGATTTCTCGGCCAGTTCCTCGATCGGATAGCCGCGGTAACGCAGAATCCCCTTGTCGCCATCAATGTAAGTAATCCGGCTGATGCAAGAGGCCGTGTTGTTGAAGGCCGGATCGTAACTCATCATTCCAAAATCAGTTTCGTCGACGCGGACTTTGCGGAGATCGCTGGCGCGGATGGTGTCGTGGGTGATGGGAATTTCGTAACTCTTACCGCTGCGGTTATCGGTGATGGTGAGCGTATCGCGGCGCGTCGAAGTGGAGTCCGTGGTCTTTGCTTGTGTGGTTGGGATGGCAGAGTCCATACGACTGTTCCCTCGATTCGGTAGGCCGGAGCGGAGCCAGGGTAGGTCCCCACTTTACACCAAAGAATCGGGATGGGGAAATCGTTGCGTCACAGGAGAAGAAGGGGACGCCAGGAAGGAGCAGGGGACAAGACGTTGAAAGGAAACGGGCTAGGGCGGCGGCAATAAACCTCTTGACAATAGTCGTTATAACGTGTATTGTGCCCTGGTATTCCCCGGGAGGACCCTATGATTACCATCCGCCATAGCCACGATCGCGGCCACGCCAACCACGGCTGGCTCGATACCCGCTTCACTTTTTCGTTCGCCGATTACTTCGATCCCGAACACGTCCAGTTCCGCACCCTGCGCGTCATGAACGACGACCGCGTCGCGGCCGGCGGCGGCTTCCCCACCCACCCGCACCGCGACATGGAGATCGTCACCTACGTGCTCGATGGCGCACTGGCCCACAAAGACAGCATGGGCAACGGCTCGGTGATTCGGCCGGGAGACGTGCAGTACATGAGCGCGGGCACCGGCGTGGCGCACAGTGAGTTCAACCCCTCGGACCTCGAGACTGTGCATCTCTACCAGATCTGGATGTTCCCGGATAAGAAGGACTACGAGCCGACGTACGACCAGAAGCACTTCTCGGAGGCCGACAAGCGCGGTAAATTGCGCTTGCTGGTATCGCCGGATGGGCGCGATGGCTCGGTGAAAATCCGTCAGGACAATGAGCTGTATGCCACGGTTCTGGCTCCCGGCGAATCGGTGCGGCACGCGCTGAAGTCCCAGCGTCACGCCTACGTGCAGGTGGCGCGTGGCAGCGTTACGTTGAACGGCAAGGAGTTGAAAACGGGCGATGGCGCGGCCATCTCGGCGGAGAAGTCCCTGGAGCTAACCGCTGTCGACAAGGCCGAAGTGCTGCTGTTCGACCTGGCGTGATTTGTTTCTAGTCGAAAAGAAAAGGGGGCGGGATCATCCCGCCCCTTCACTTTTTGAGATCTAAGTGAGACTAGCCTCTGACATCCGGACGCGCTGACCATGAAGTAGCCGCGCAGAGCATGCCGACCACGATCGAACCGAGCAGAATAAAGAGTGAACTGGAGAGCGCCTGCGGTTTCGCGGTCATCAGTAACACGATGCCGAGCGCCAACATTGCCCGGACCCGGATCAGCGTGACCATCATCGGATCCTGCACGAGGGCCCGGCCCTTCTCGGACAACGGCGCATCGCTCTCCGGCAGTGCGGCTCGCAGCGCTTTCATTCTCGGCAGAACCAGGACGAACCCGATCCCCAACGCGAACGCGATGCCGGCTAGCGACGCTTCAATCCAGCCTTGTTTCATGCTGCCGGTGACCGAAGCCAGATACCCGCCGCTGAGAATCAGGATCAACAGGCCAGGCCCGGAGGCTGGCAACGAGAACCTGTAAACACGCAGCCACGAACGCACCTGGCCACTGGTGGTCGAATAGCGCAGCAACGACGAGGCGGTCCATTCGAGGCCGTAGCCCACGAACAGGCCTGCCATTCCGAGGAAGTGGAGGAACAGCCCAATCGTGTAAGGTGTCATAGCGAACCTAGTGTACAGCGTTTTCCAGAAGCGATGCGCGCTTGGCCGCCAGATTAGCCCTTGGTGCGCTGGAAGTCGCGCATGTAGCTGACCAGCGCGTCAACAGAATCCTGTCCAACGGCGTTGTAGAGCGAAATGCGCATGCCCCCAACCGAGCGATGCCCGGGCGTGCCGACGAGATTCGCGGCCGCCGCGCCCTTGGCGAATTCCTTTTCGATGGCTTCGTCTCCGCCAGCCACACGGAACACCACGTTCATCAGCGAGCGCGAAGATTTCTCGACCGGGCAGCGGTAGTAGCCGTTGCTCCCGTCGATGGTGTCGTAGAGCAGTTTGGCCTTAGCCTCGTTGCGCTTCTGCATGCCGGCCAGGCCACCTTCGGCGGCGATCCATTCCGTCACCAGACCCAGGATGTAAACCGCGAAAGTTGGCGGCGTGTTGTACAGCGACTTTTCCTTGATGAATGTGCGGTATTGCAGGACCGTCGGCAGATTCTTGTCTGCGCGTTCGGCCAGGTCCTTGTGCACGATCACCAGCGTCACCCCGCTCGGCCCAAGGTTTTTCTGCGCGCCGGCGAAAATCAAGCCGAACTTCGATATATCCAGCGCGCGCGAAGCAATATCCGAAGACATGTCCGCCACCAGCGGCGCGGCGCTCGTGGGCATCGAGTGAAACTGCGTGCCTTCGATCGTGTTGTTCGTGCAGTAGTAGGTGTAGGAGGCTTCCGGCGAGTGCTTGATCTCGTCGTTGCGCGGCACGCGGATGAACTTGTCGGCTTCGGTGCTTGCTGCAATGTTGTGCAGCGTCTCCTTCTTCAGTTCGCTGATGGCCTTCGCCGTCCAGGCGCCGGTATGCAGCACATCCACGGGCTTGCCCGGCAGCGCCAGGTTCATGGGCACCATGCTGAACTGCAAACTGCCGCCTCCCTGCACAAAGACCACCGCGTAGTCCTCGGGAATCGCCAGCAGCTTGCGCAGATTCTGCTCCGCGGCGTTATTGATGGCTTCGAATTCCGGCGAGCGGTGCGACATTTCCATCACCGACATGCCCGTACCGCGATAATCGAGCAGTTCTTCGCGAATGCGTTCCAGAACCGGAAGCGGCAGGGCCGCCGGCCCGGCATTGAAATTGTGCGCGCGCTTTAGAGTGCGCGCAGAAGCAGACGTGCTCACGGAAAGGCAACCTTTCGAAGCAATTTGCGGCGCGCCCAAACCAGAAACTGCCGGGAACTGAACCGCTCCATAGGATAACAGAACTCCCGTTGCAGCGACCTCGCGTCGCCAAGTTGGCCCTTAGCTTGCACTCATGTTCTGGGCGTGTTGCCGAATCCAGGGCGCGAATGTTTCGATTGTGAACACCGCCCTGGTTCGTCGCCGTTACGTTATGAACGCGAGAGAGCCAGAGCCGCGGACAGCGGTGATGATTATGGTCGAAGCGTCGTGGGCCGACCAAAACGGAACACTGCACCGGTGCAGTGCAACCATGGAAAACACCTCACGGTCCGGCGCTCGCATCCGCCTTCGAAAACCTATCCAGATCGGAACCAGACTCCAGGTCCAATGGCGCTGGGAGCAATTTACGGGCACGGCACGTTATTGCCGCGGTGAGGGCAAGGATCATGTGGTCGGCATTCAGAAAGATGTGGAGCAGCGCGTGACCAAGGCCAGCGCCAAGGGAAAAGCCGCTTCGCCAGAAGAGCGCGTGAATCGCGCCGAACCAGTTGCTGTCCTGGCTTCCCGTCCACCGGCAGATTTTCAAAACGAGATCGTAGCTCGCGCACCTGAAGCGGAAACCATTACTCCGGCGGTCGCGCCGATGACGCAGACCGTCGCGACCAGCGCGATAGCGCTTCGGCAAGCAAGCTTAGCGAACGCGGCACCACTTTCCCCGTCGCTAGTCGCAAAAACGCAAAAACTGATTCAACGCGGCACGGTTCAACACTGCCAACCATCAGGAATTGGAAGAGTAGTCGAGGAGAAGAAACCTATGCGGCGCAAATGGTTCGGTATGGGGCACAAGGAAGAAAATCAACAAGACGGCCCGGGCATCCACGAGCTACCCGACCAGGAAGCCCCGGCGAACCCGGCGCGTGCTGCGGACGCGGAACCGGATGCTGAACAGGCCGGGGGCCAGGGCAGGGTCGAGCTGCTTTCGATGGCGGATATCTACCAGACCGCCGGAATCCGCGGGCCGCGGAAAGGCTACAGCATTAACAAGGTCGTCGAGATGCTTCGCAGCGAGCACTTGCGCGGGCTATCGAAGGAAATGAAGCGCGCGTCGATTCTGGTGGCACTCGACGCCGCAGGAATTTCCCTCGATGAAGTGGTGGAAGATGCCAATGCGCGCATGGAGGCCATCGATTCCTACGAAACGAGCCAGCGCAAGCAGTTTGAATCCCACCTCGTCCGCCGCGCGGAAGAAAACCAGCAGATCATGGCGGAGCTGGAACGCATCAAGGCGACCTATGCGGATCGCCTGCGGCGCAACCTGGAAGGCGTGGCGCGGGAGAAAGCCACTTTTGGAAACTGGCTCACCCTGAAGCAGCAGGAAGCCTCCAACATTTCGGAAGCGCTCGATCTGTGCACGAAGCCCGTCGCCGCCGAGCCGGCGAAAACCGAGATCGACGCTAGCTTGATCTCCAGCAAGCCGGTGTAACCACTCACTAACGCAGTGGAGTTGTCTCTACCTGGCTGCGGATGCCGCGACTTGGGTCACTATGGCGAACTCTACCCGGCGGCGCATCGGATCAATGCGCTCCGCGCGCACGCGGATGCGGTCGCCCAGTTTCCAGGCCATGGCGTTCACCTGGCGCCGCAGGCGGCCGCCGTGGCGCCCTTCGCCACCTAGTACCGCGACGATAGCGTGATCCTGTTCGCGGAATACGCAACGCGCTCCGGCGACTTCTTCAAACGCTCCAATCGGGACCAGCCCTTCGACGAACTGATCGAACAGTTCCACGAACGCACCGTACTTCTGCACGGAAATGATCAGCGCGTCGTACTCGTCGCCCAGATGCTGCTCCATGAACTGCGCGGTCTTCCAGGCAATCAGTTCCCGCTCGGCGGAAGCAGCGCGCCGTTCCGTCTCGGAAGTTTCTGTGGCCATTTCTTCCAGGTGATTCTGCGAATAGAGCGAAGCCTCCACGCCCACAGCGGGCTTGATGAACGAAGGCGGCTTGGCGTCGGGATTCGCGAGCGCCCATTTCAAGACGCGATGCACGATCAGATCCGGATAGCGGCGGATCGGCGAAGTGAAATGCGTGTATTCATCAAAGCCGAGGGCAAAATGCCCGAGGGAATCCGCCGCATAGCGCGCCTGCTTCAGCGAACGCAGCATCAGATACGAAAGGATGCGCTCTTCCGGCTTGCCAGAAAGCTTTTCGATCAGCCGCTGGTAATGTTGCGGCGCAATGGAGATATCCGTGCCGGGTAACGCAACGCGTTGCTGGCGTTCGCGGCCATAGCCACGCGATTCCGGCCGGCCCGCCTTCGCCGCGGAAGGCGTCTTTCCGTGGCGCACCACCACTTCTCGCTGATGCAGGTTTTCGACACCCAGCGAATAGCCAAACGCGTGGGCAATTTCCTCAAACTCCAGAACCTTCCGCGCATCCGGCTTTTCGTGTGCGCGGTGCAGCGCCTTCAAGCCCCGCTGCAGCAGGAAATGGGCTACCGCGCGGTTTGCGGCCAGCATGAATTCCTCGATAATCCGGTGCGCCACGTTTCGTTCGCTCCGGCCGATATTGGTCATCTGTTGCCGTGCGTCGAATTCAATCACCGGCTCGGGAAGATCGAAATCGATGGAGCCGTTCTCTTCGCGCCGCGCATTGAGCAGTTGTGCCAGGCCCTTCATCGCGCGGAAGTGGTGGTGCAGGTTGGCATAACGCTCGGACATTTCCGGATCGCCAGTGAGTGCCTTGTTCACGTTGGTGTAGGTCATGCGCTCCACAGAGCGAATCACGCCCGGCACCATCACCGCGGTCAAGGGCCGGCCCGCGGCGTCGAAATGCATAATCGCGCTCATCACCAGGCGATCTTCGCGCGGGTTCAGCGAGCACATGCCGTTCGAAAGCGCTTCGGGAAGCATGGGCACGGCGCGGTCGATGAAGTAAACGGAATTCCCGCGCAACCGTGCCTCGCGATCCAGCGGCGATTCCGGTGTCACGTAGTGCGCCACGTCGGCAATATGCACCTGCAGGAGCCAGCCGCCGTCCTCGCGGCGCTCCACGTACACGGCGTCGTCGAAGTCCCGCGCGGTCTCGCCATCGATGGTCACGATCGGCAGCTCGCGAAAATCTTCGCGACCGGAGCGATCTGTTTCCGAAACCGGGCTTGCCAGCCGTTCCGCCTCCTCCATCACTTCGCCGGGGAACACGTGCGGCAAGTGATGCTTGCGGATAATAATTTCGGTGTCGACACCAAGGTCGCCGGGCCGGCCCAGAATTTCCACCACGCGTCCCGTAGGAGCTGTGCCGCCGCGGCCGTACTGCAGCAGTTCCGCGTTGACCACCGCGCCATCCAGTTTCGGGATGTGCGGCAACCGTTTGCCTCGCCCGCCCGATTCTTTCTTTCCGGGCAAAAGCTGTTCGCGCAGAGCGGCGGAAAGTTCATCGCCGGGAATCAATTCCACTTCGTGCTGTACTCGCGGATCGTACGGCACCACCACGCAGCCGCGCGACGTGTAGCGAAACAGCCCCACAATCGACGGGTGCGCCCGCCCGATGATCCGCACGATGCGCCCTTCCGCCCTCCGCGCCGACGGCATACCGCTCAGGCGCGCGAGTTTCGCGATCACCGTGTCGCCATGCATCGCGTCTTCCACGTAATCCCGCGGGATGAAAATGTCGCCGTCCAGGTTCGGCAACGCTGCGTCGGGCACCACGAATCCGTAGCCGTCCTGGTGCAATACCAGCCGTCCGCGAATCTCGTCGCGCGACGTGACTTTATGCTGCGAGAATTTATCGCCAGGCCGTTCGGGCGCCGCTTCTCGCTTCTTCTTTTCCGGCGGGGCTTGCGGCTTCCGCGTCTGGCGGTACAGGTAGCGCCCGTGGGTCAGTTCTTCCACCAAGCCTTCGCGATTCAGTTTCTCGAGCATTTGAATGAGCGGGCGCCGCAAAGACTTCTTCAGGCGCAAAGAGCGCGAGAGCTCGTCCAAAGACACGGGGTCATTCCTAAGCTGTAGAAAACGAAGGACATCATCGATACTGAGGTGCACTGGACGTGCCATGGGGGAAGGTCCCTTCTGGGAGCGACAGGTCTTCCCCACGATTCTAGTCATTTTCGCAAAACTTTTTGTAACTTTTTTCCGCTCTCGCGAATTACATAGGCAGGCCAACACACGACCGATTAGCCGCCCTCCGTCAGGCTAATCGGATTCCCCGAGAGGGGAATAAATGGGGAGGCGGGAAGACCTGGCCTGCCTCCCTTCTTCTTGCCCGCCTGATCTCCACTAAATCCTCTGCATTCTCGCGGAATACTTTCGCGGATTGTGTCGGCGGCTCGATTTGCGATATTGTGCTGGCTTCGTGGTGTTGGAGATCAGCGTGTCCAGAGTCCTTCGCATTCTCGCGTTGCTGTGTGTGTTTTCGGCGCTCGTCGCTTCCCGTTCTCTTGCGCAGGCGGGACCCGAGGGCGCCTCCAGCGAGTGGCAACTGTGGACCAGCGGCGGCCACGGCATCAATGGCATCACATCCGACACCGGCATCTGGAACCTCGGGTTGCGTTACGGGTTGATCCTCACTTCGCCGCATGGCCCCGGATTCCTGCGCGGGCAACTCGAATATGCGTTCGATGTTGTGCCCGTGTGGGTCATCACACAGAAGACCAACACCGCCTATGGCGGCGGCATCGATCCCTTCGCCTTTAAATGGATTCTCAATGCGCCAAAAAAAGTGAAACCGTACTTCCTGATCGAAGGCGGTACACTTTTCACGAACACCAAAGTCCCTGAAGGCGCTTCGCAGATTAATTTCACAACCGCCGGAGGTCTCGGCGCGCACTTTCTGGGCGAGAAGCACAACTTCTCCGTGGAAGTTCGCTTTCAGCACATCTCCAACGCCAGCATGACCAACTACAATCCCGGCATCAATACGATTCAGGTGCGCCTCGGCTTCGGCGCCTTCCGAAAATAATTCACGCGAAATTGCTGGCGCATGGCAACACCGACCGAAAGTTTCTTCGCGCGCATCCGTCGCGGAATCATTGACAGGCGTGCCGCCTCCACCATACAGTTCTCGCGAATCCGAAATTCAAGCCATTAACCCGGGACGGCCCTTGATCGACCGGCTCTTTGACTTAACTTCCAACCAGACCACCATTCGCCGCGAACTGCTCGGCGGCGTCACCACCTTCCTCACGATGGCGTACATCATTGTGGTGAACGCCCAGATTCTCTCGCAAGCCGGAATTCCGGCGGATGGGGTGGTCTTTGCCACCTGCATCGCATCGGCCGTCGCTACGCTCGTAATGGGCTTGTACGCCAACTACCCAATCGCCCTGGCCCCGGGAATGTCGCTCAACGCTTATTTCGCTTACACCGTGTGCATCGCCATGCACGTCCCCTGGCGCACGGCTCTGGGCGCCGTGTTTCTCTCCGGCGTGCTCTTCGTGCTGCTCACTGTGACGCGCGTGCGCGAGCAGATCGTCAACGGCATTCCGCGCGGCCTGAAGCACGCGACGGCCGGCGGCATCGGCATGTTTATCGCCTTTGTTGGGCTGCGCAGCGCGAAGCTGGTCGTCGCCAATCCGGCTACCTTCGTGAGCCTCGGAAGCTTCGCCGATCCGCAAGTGCAAGCCGCCTGCCTCGGCCTTGTGCTCACGCTGATTCTGATGGTGCGCCGCGTAAACGGCTCCATTTTACTGGGAATTCTGGGCACGACTCTTTTCGGGATTTTCCGCGGCCTGGCGCACTGGCCCAGCTCCTTCTTGGCGTGGCCCAATCCCTCCGCCACCTTCCTGCAACTCGACATCAAAGGCGCGCTGCATCTGGGCCTGGTCGAAATTATCTTTATTTTTCTGTTTGTCGACCTCTTCGACAACGTCGGCACGATGGTTGGCGTCTGCGAACAGGGCGGGTTCATCAAGGACGGAAAGATCCCGCGTGTCGGACGCGCGCTGCTCGCCGATGGAATCGGAACCATTTTCGGCGCGTTGACCGGCACATCCACGGTCACCAGCTATATCGAAAGTGCCGCCGGCGCGTACCGGGCTGAGCAACATGATGGTCGCCGCATTGTTTCTCGCGGCCATGTTCTTCTCGCCCGTAGCAGCGGCAATTCCCGCATTCGCCACTGCTCCGGCGCTGATTCTTGTGGGCGCATTGATGACCGAGTCCATCGCACAAGTCGAGTGGAAGGAATTCAGCGAAGCCTTCCCCGCCTTCGTCACGCTGATCGCCACGCCGCTGACCTTCAGCATCGCCACCGGCCTCAGCCTGGGCGTGATTTCCTACACAATCTCCAAACTTGCCGCGGGGAAACACCGCGAAGTCAGCCTGCTGCTCTGGCTGCTGACCATACTTTTCATTGCGCGGTATGTATATTTAGCGGCCGAGTAACTTCAACTTGAAATTTCGGGATATTAGAGAAATGGTGCCCGGAAGAGGACTCGAACCTCCACGACCGTAAGGCCACTAGCTCCTGAAGCTAGCGCGTCTGCCAGTTCCGCCATCCGGGCACAAGGGCCTAAAAACGA
>Ga0335076_10003064_pt1 | contig 16722 bp, 14 predicted proteins | sample Lox_Sample_25_FD_206717 | JGI IMG/M metagenome (GOLD analysis project Ga0335076, IMG submission 206717) | Soil microbial communities from Loxahatchee National Wildlife Refuge, Florida, United States - Lox_Sample_2.5 | ecosystem: Environmental > Terrestrial > Soil > Wetlands | place: USA... | reverse complement strand
TCTCCAGCAGGAGGACGGCTGCGCGGGCGGCCAGCGGGCCTGCCCCGGCGTTGTCCAGGATCAGATGCAGGAGCCTGTCTCCGCTCATGGACCGCGAGAGGTCAGCCGGCACCTCAGGCTCGGAAGGGAACGGCGGGTCCGGGCTGAAGCTAGCTGACGGGATTGGTGTCGCCGGTGTCGACTCGGGGGTCACGGTCGGCTCCTGATCGTCCATCGGTCGCGTCCTCTCGGAGTTCCGCTCGACGCCGTGCCAGAGCGGTCCGATGTCCTCTCTCCCGCCGTTCGCGAGCAGTCTGATCCAGGCATCCGAGCCAACCTCGTAGTCGCTCCGCCGGGCGCTTGGATCCGTCGCGATGGCTCGAATAGGACGAGGCTCGAGGTTCGCGCCGATGGCGATGACAGCGGCATCCGCGCCCTGATCCGAGACGTCGTCGATCGCCACGCCCCAGCAGCGGCCCGACAGCATCGGATGCTTCGTCGGCCCGGCGATCTGGCGCAGGCGCGCCAGGCGTTCCCGACCATTCGCGACCCAGAGCAGGTGCCAGCCGACGCGGTGGTCTTCGAGGAGCTTGGCGTAGGCGTCGAGCCGGTCGCGGATGACCGGCGGTCGTTCGGTCGACTCGTCGACTTCGACGAGGATGAACGCCGAAGCCTCGCCGGTGTCGATGGCGACGAGGTGGTCAGGGTTGACGCCCCAGTCGTACCCGGGGATCAGCCATTCGGGCCACCAGAGCTGGACGAGTCCTGGATCGTAGGCGACCAGTGAGGCTACGAACTCGACGCCGTCGAGTGAGTGGCGGGTCGTGATGAGCCCGGGCGATCGGTAGGCGTTGAGGTGGATGCGGCGTCGTCCGGCGCTGCTGAGTCGATAGGCGAAGGGGATTCCGCCGCGATCGGGAGGAAGGGATTCGCGAGTGACGAGGTTCGATAGATAGAGCTTGCGTGTTCGTCGGAGAGCCGTGCGAAGGGATGGGTAGATCAGGTCGGCGAGCTGGCCAGCGCTGGCGACGCGGGCGTATTCGAGAAGGCGAAGGCAGGCACGATCGGAGACCGAGAGCAGGCTGACGTCGACTCGTGTACGAACATGAGCGGGAGGAGAAGGACGGTAGCTCATGTAAGTTGCGTCCATCCGGCCGACCGATTGAGCGTGAAATCGCGACATTGGGTTGTCGCGGGTCGACCCCGACCGACGACAGGCCGATGCATGGCCGGACGCCAGCTTCCGAGGCTGCCGGCGGCCCGCCGATGGCGGGCATGCCGAAGTCCGCTCGGCCCTGAGGCGGTCGAGCGGTTAGTGGAAGCGGGTCCGGTTGTCGGGGGACGCATCCTCGGGACCGAGCTACATCAGATCGCCGCAGCGGGGCCGCGGCCGTCGCGCACGTGCCGCTCGCGCCTTGGCGCTCAGGTACGCGAGGCGGGCGAAGTGGGCGGCTCGAGCATGCGCAGCACGTCGAGCGCGCTCTTCGGGTTCGAGCAGACCGTCGGGATCGACCTCTCGCTCGAACGACGACATGAAGGCGAGCCTTGCCGCCTTTGTCGTCTCGCGAGGATCGTGGGTCGCGTGGAGTCGGTGTGCACCGATCCTGCCGCGAAGGGCCCGACTGGCCCGCTCTGCCTCGTCCATCAGCTGATGCTTCCGTCCTTCCGTTGCCTGCCCGGCATTCGCCGAGCCTGTGGTGCTGTCTCGCCCCACCGCCTGCTTAGCCGCGCCTGGGGCCGAGCTCAGGAGGCGGAGCGAGGCTGCTCCGAGGCTAGGGCGGAACCGGTCGAGAGGATAGGGGTTCTGCGTACCATCGACGAGCCAACCCGGCGACGATCGCTGCGGTACTGCAAAGTATCGCCCCAACGTTATACTTCGCAGTATGCCAAGCCCGATCGCTCGTCTCCAGGACATCGCAGAAGGTCAGTGGGGTCTGGCCACGCTGCGGCAGGCTCGAACAGCTGGACTCGCATGGCCGTCTCTCGCGCGTCAGACGGATGCAGGACTCCTGGAACGGGTTGCCCACGGCGTCTATCGAATAGGCGGCGCCCCGGAGCCCGATCATCTCGCGCTTCGTGCCGCTTGGCTTCAGCTGGACCCTGGCCGTCCGGCCTGGCAGCGCCTCGACGACCCCGACGTCGCCATCGTCTCGCACGCGTCGGCGGCGGCCATGTACGGCGTCGGCGACCTGCGGGCCGATGTCCACGAGTTCACCCTGCCCGTGCGCCGGCAGACCCGCAGGACGGACGTCCGCATTCATCGGGGTCTCGTTCCAACCGATCACAGAGTCGTTCTTGGCGGGCTCCCGGTCACCCGGGCGGCCTGGGTGATCGGCCAGCTGCTCGAGGACCGTGTGGAACCGGACGCCGTCGCCCAGATCACTTCGGAGGTTCTCGACCGTTCGATCGACTATCCGCGCGCCGTGGCGGATGCCCTGTCGCCATACGCGGCTCGCTTCGGTCTGCCGGCCGGTGACAGCCTTGGACTGATGAGCGAGTTCCTCCTTCGAGCCGGCAATCCCGACCGGGAACGCATCCTGGCAGAGGCGGCCAGCCGATGACCGAACGTCGATATGTCGATCCAGCGGCCCTACGTCAGGCGGTCAACGCCCGGCTTCGCGTCCTTGTCGGCGAAGACCCGCAACTGCAGCTCACGGATTTGCAGCGCCAGTTCGCCTACGACCGGTTCCTAACCCGCGTCTTCGTCGCGCCCGATCGCGAGCGATGGGTCCTCAAGGGTGCCGCGGCGCTTCTCGCCCGCCTGCATGCCCGCGCCCGCCATACGCTCGACCTCGATCTCTACCGCGAGGAATCCGGGCTCGATGAGGCGGAGGCTGCTCTCCGCGCGGCTGCTGCGCTCGACTTGGGCGACTTCTTCCGGTTCACCCTCAGCCCGGGCCGGCCAGTCACCCAAACGGGCGTCGTCCGACGAGTTCCTGTCGTTGCCTATCTGGGGGCGACCGAATTCGCGAGCTTCCACGTCGACGTCATCGTCGGGATCGAAATGACCGGCGAACCGGACGACGGCCCGCCGCTCGTGGCGACCGAGGCCCTCGGTCTGAAGACCGTTCACTATCGGATCTACCCGCTCGCCGATCACGTAGCCGACAAGATCGTGGCCTTCCTGCAAAGGCATCCCGGCGTCGGTGGCGCGGGCCAGGGAAGCACTCGATACCGCGATCTCGCGGACCTGGCGGTCATCGCTCATCGCGAGGCGATCTCCGCCGCGGATCTGCGGGTCGCCCTGATGTCCGAGGTCAACCGGCGCGACCTGTCGCTGCCGGCCACGCTCCCGGTGCCCACTACTGGTGCCTGGCGCGCCGGCTACGCGCGGGTCGCGCGAGACGTCCCGGACCTGGCCGAGCGCGATCTCGACTCGGCGCTCTCGACCGTCCGGGCGTTCATTGACCCGATTCTCCAAGGAACCGCTGTTGGTACCTGGGACCCTCGGGCGATGCAGTGGCGGCATCACTGAGCTTGCCTACGGTCTTGCCTCGGCGCGTGCGAGCCGGCGAACACCGACTGATCGGGATGCTGGAGCAGGCGCACACTCGGCCGGAGGCTCGATAGGATTTCTCGGTGTTGAGGCCCTGCCGCAGAAGAGGCTGGTACACCCAGGCGAGAGGCGAATATGGACAGTCCGGCACCACGGGTCTTCGTCTCCTATTCCCATGACAGCCAAGCTCACAAGGATTGGGTCCTCAAACTGGCCACGCGCCTCGTCGCCAACGGCGTCGACGTAATCCTTGACCAGTGGGACCTGAGTCTCGGCGGCGATCTTCCGCGGTTCATGGAGGCCGGACTCGTGGGGGCGAACCGGATCCTAGCAGTGTGCACATCCGCCTACACCGAGAAAGCGAACATGGGCTCAGGGGGCGTGGGCTACGAGAAGATGATCCTCACCGCGCAGCTCATGCAAGACACCTCGTCAGAACGCATCATCCCGGTCGTTCGAGACAATGAGGCGAAGCCTCCAGTCCCGACCTTTCTCGCGTCGAAGGTGTACGTGGACTTCCGCGACGACGCGATCTACGAGTCGAGTTACGCGGAGCTCGTTCGCGAAATCCACGGCCACAAGATCCGACCACGCCCACGTCTTGGCACGGACCCATTCGCCGTCGCGCCAGCAACGGTTTCGCCTCAGATCTCCTTCAGTGCCGAACGCTATGTGTCGCCAGCTCTGACTGGAACCGTGGTCTTCGACTACTCCAACAACAACGGTCGGTACGTTGTCGGTTCCGGTGACATGGCGTTCGAAACAGCCTGGTCCGGAGGGAGCTCGGTCTCGATCCACGCTTACTCCGATCCGCCAAGCATTCGGGCCATCGCCCTCGCCGTACTCCTACCGCCGGAACGATCCGGATCACCGCGACAACGTCGGACTCCGGACTGCGTGCGTCGAGCGCGTGCCGCTCGTCTACTTCCACTCAATCGAGCCCGGGTCTTATGTGGCCGCATATCCGGCATTCGTGGTCGGCGACGATCGCGCTCACGAGCGGTTTGCCGTTCAGATAGACGACATTTCGGCCGCCTATGAGCTGGCGACCAATCGAGTTGCCGACGACGGCGCGGAGGCCAGGCGCGAGTACGTGACGCGAACGGTCCGCCAGCGGCTTCACCAGGAGCTCTTCCGCGAGCGAGTTCTGCGCGCTTACCAGGCACGATGCGCGCTCTGCAGCCTGCGTCACCAGGAGCTCCTGGACGCCGCCCACATCACGCCCGACAGCCATCCTGAGGGCGACCCGGTCGTCAGCAACGGCGTAGCGCTCTGCAAGCTTCATCACGCCGCCTTCGACCGCCTCTTCTTCGCGGTCCGGCCCGATTACGTGATCGAGGTCAAGCCTTCGATCCTGGCCGAGCACGACGGTCCAATGCTCGTCGTCGGCCTCCAGCAGATCCACGGCAAGCTGCTGCTCCTCCCGCGTCGGCCAGCCGATCGACCGGACCCGAAGAGGCTCGAACAGCGCTACGCCGACTTCCTACGGGCAAGCTGACTGTGCCGACTTACCCGCGGACTTACGCCTCGAACCTGGTGACCGCGTCCAGGTAGGTCAGCCCGGTCTTTTCACTCTTGTTCTCGGCCAGGAGCGTCCGTCGAAAGCTCTCGGCCAGGGCGGCAAGAGTCGGTCCGGAGGCAGCGCGAGGCGGCTTCGACGCCATTGGGCTCTCCGAGAATCTGTCCAATTAGAGTGTCGGAGAGCATTGTCTCAGGCCGAAGAATCGATGAGCCCCTCATTTAGAGGGGCTCTCGGAGCGTGAAACGGTGTTTTGGAGCGGGAGACGGGATTCGAACCCGCGACATTCTGCTTGGGAAGCAGACACTCTGCCAGCTGAGTTACTCCCGCTCGGGAGCAACGGATGTTATAGCAGATCGTGGCGGAGCGGAGGAAGGGGCTGGATGAGGGCCGAGCCCCGCCGCCCTCGGACCCGAGCGGCGAGGTCGGAGTGGCTACGGTCTCCGCGCCGTGGCGATCGCCTGAGTGCCGTTGACCCGGCCGTGGATCCGGCCGGACGGGTCGGTCAGGAAGCGGCGCTCCAGCTCGGCCGGCGAGGCGTCGTCGATCAGCTCGAAGCCGTAGCGCGACACGAACTCGCGCACCGTGCCCTCTTCGATGCCGAACCGCCACGACTCGCCGACGCCCGCCACGGCGTCCATCGTGCCTCGCGCGCCGAAGCGGGCTTCGTCGCCCCCGACGACGTCTGCGTACGCGTAATCGAAGACCAGGACGCTGCCACCGCCCGCCAGGTCGGCCACCGTCTGGAGCGTCCCATCAACGGTGGCCGGCTCCAGGTACATCGTCAGCCCCTCGAGCACGAACAAGGTCGCCAGCCCCGGCCGGAAACCCGCCTCGGCCAGCCTGGTGGCCGCCGATTGGGTCTCGAAGTCCACCGCCACGAACACCAGGTTGGCTGGCACCGGCAGCTTGCGAAGCTCCAGGCCCCGCCGCTTGTCGGCCTGCGGCGCCGGGGCGTCGACCTCGAATACCCGGGCGGAGCGGAGGGCGCCTTCGAAGCGGATGGCCCGCGAGTCGTAGCCGGCTCCCATGATCAGGACCTGAGCCATCGAGGGGCCGAATCGCTCGAAGACGTCGTCCACGTAGCGCGTACGAGCGACGACCCACTCGTACAGGCCCCGGCGGCTGAACCGGCCCAACAATCGCCGGAACGGTCCGAGTCTGGCTCCCAGCCGGAGCGGCGTACCCGGCAGAGCCGCGGCCACGTAGTCGCCGCTGTGTCGATATGGATCGGGATCGCGGTACGAGCAGGCCCGGACCATACAGACCCACTCGGCCGTTCGGGATGTCGACTTCGCGATCCTTCGTCCGCTGGCCGAAGCCGAGGCCGGCTTGCCCGGTGGAATTGCAGGATCGGACGGGGGTGAGGCGGGCGGGTTCACGAGCGCAATTATGATCCCCGCCGGTCCCGCCGAAGGGCTGTCGAATCAGGTCTGCCGGGCAGGCTGCGACCCGACGTGGCGTCCGGCGAGCGACTCGCCACCCGGAACCTTTGCCCTGAAATCGCCGCGCCACGCGGGTCTTGGGCTAAGGTCCGGGCACGGCTGCGGATGCACAGGATGGGTACGGCGTGATCTGCTCTACTTGCGGGTCCGAGAATCACGACGGGGCGAAGTTCTGCAAGCGCTGCGGCACTCGCCTTTCGTCGGGGTGCCCGTCGTGCGGCGCACCCTACGACGCCGACTCCGCGTTCTGCGGCCAGTGTGGAACGCCTCTCCGCTCCGAGGCGCCGGCCGCCTCGAGCGCCGCCGGCATCGGTTCCGGCCGCGCGGCCGTCGCGATTCCTATCGTCCCCCCCGCGGCCGAGCTGCGGCTGGTGTCCGTCCTGTTCGCCGACCTGGTTGGCTTCACCACGCTCACCGAGCATCAGGACGCCGAGGAGACGCGAGATCTCCTGTCCAGGTATTTCGATCTCGCCCGCAACGTCATCGGCATGTACGGCGGCACGGTCGAGAAGTTCATCGGCGACGCGGTCATGGCGGTCTGGGGCACGCCGACGGCGCACGAGGACGACGCCGAACGAGCCGTGAGGGCGGGCCTCGAGCTGGTCGAGGCGGTCCATTCGCTGGGACCCTCGATCATCGCCCGAGCGGGCGTCATGACCGGCGAGGCGGCGGTGACGATCGGCGCCCTCGGCCAGGGCATGGTCGCCGGCGACCTGGTCAACACCGCCTCACGGCTGCAGAGCGTGGCGGCGCCGGGAACGGTCCTGGTGGGCGAGGCGACGATGCGGGCCAGCTCCGCGGCGATCACCTTCGAGAGCGCGGGCGAGCACGCCCTCAAGGGCAAGTCCGTGCCGGTCCCGGCCTGGCAGGCGCTCCGGGTCGTGGCCATGAGGCGCGGGCGAAGCGGCGCCGTGACCCTCGAGCCGCCGTTCGTCGGCCGCGACGAGGAGCTGCGCCTGCTCAAGGAGCTGTTCCACGCCACCAGCCGGGAGGGACGAGCGCGGCTCGTGTCGGTCCTGGGACCGGGCGGGATCGGCAAGAGCCGGCTGGCCTGGGAGTTCCTCAAGTACATCGACGGGCTCGTCGAGGAGGTCTGGTGGCACGCCGGCCGGTCGCCGGCCTACGGCGACGGCATCACCTTCTGGGCCCTCGGCGAGATGGTCCGGGGCAGATGCGGCCTGCTCGAAACCGACGACGAGCGCACGACCCGGGCCAAGGTGGCCGAGACTCTCGCCGTCCATGTCGCCGACGAAACGGAGCGGCGCTGGATCGAGTCGGCGATCCTCACGCTCCTTGGCCTCGAGCATGGCGTCGGCTCGGAGCAGCTCTTCAGCGCCTGGCGAACGTTCTTCGAACGGCTGGCGGCGACCGGGCCGGTCGTGATGGTCTTCGAGGACTTCCACCACGCCGACTCGGGTCTCATCGACTTCGTCGACCACATGATGGAGTGGAGCCGCAACTCCCCGGTGATGATCCTGACCCTGGCCCGCCCGGAGCTGATCGACCGGCGGCCGGATTGGGGAGCGGGCAAGCGCAGCTTCACCAGCCTCCACCTCGAGCCCCTCTCGGACTCCGACATGCGGACGATGCTGGCGGGTCTCGTCCCCGGTCTACCCGCGAGCGCGGTCCGGACCATCGTCGAGCGCGCCGACGGAGTCCCGATGTACGCGGTCGAGACCGTGCGGATGCTCGTCGTCGAGGGCAAGCTGGTCCAGGAGGGCGGGGTCTATCTGCCGACCGGCGATCTCGCCACGCTGGCGGTGCCCGAGACGCTTACTGCCCTGATCGCGTCCCGCCTCGATGCCCTCGACCCCGCCGACCGGGCTCTCGTCCAGGACGCGGCCGTGCTCGGCCAGAACTTCACTCTGGCGGGCCTGGCGGCCGTCTCGGGAATCGCGGCCGACAAGCTCGAGGCGCGTCTGCGGCCCCTCATCCGGCGAGAGCTGTTCCGCCTCGAGAGCGACCCCCGCTCTCCCGAACGCGGCCAGTACGGCTTCGTCCAGGGTCTCATCCGCGAAGTCGCCTACAACACCCTGGCGCGAAAGGACCGCAAGCTGCGCCACCTGGCCGCGGCCCGCCACTTCGAGTCGCTCGGGACGGAGCTGGCCGGGGCGCTCGCCGGTCACTACCTGGCTGCCTACCGGAGCGCCACTGAAGAGCCGGAGGCCGAGGCGCTGGCGGCCCAGGCCCGCGTCGCCCTCCGGGCCGCGGGCGATCGCGCCGCGGCTCTGGGCAGCCACCAGCAGGCGGTCTCGTTCTATCAGGAAGCCCTTACCGTGACCCGGGATCCGGCCGAGCAGGCGGCCCTCCACGAGCGAGCGGCCGACTCGGCGGGAGCGCTCGGCTGCATCGACGACGCCGAGGCGCACTTCCAGGTGGCCCTGGAGACGCGAGCGGGGCTGGGCGATCGGTCGGCCGAGGCCACCACGACCCTGGCCTACGCTCGCGTCCTGCTCGATCTCTTCCGCTACGTCCAGGGCCGAGAGCTCCTCGCCTCGGCGACCGGCAAGTTCGCCGACCTCGTGGACGACCCGGCGCTCGTGGGCCTGACCGGCCAGCTCGCCCGGGTCTACTTCCTCACCGACGAGCACGCCAACGCGATCTCCACCGCCGACCGCGTTCTCGAGGCGGCCGAACGGCTGGACCTAGTCGGCATAGTCGCCGACACGCTGGTCACGCGTGGCTCGGCCCTGGTTCACCTGGGCCGGCGTTACGAAGGCATCGGGATGATCGAGACCGGCCAGCGCATCGCCGCGGACCAGGGCCTGCCGGGCACGGTGATCAGGGCCCTCAACAACCTGGCCTCGCTCCTGGTCGAGATCGACCCGCGGGCCTCTCTCGCCGCCGCTCGAGAAGGCCTGGCTCTGTCCCGGAAGCTCGGCCGCAAGGACGCCCATCTGCTCGACAACGCCTTCAACGGAGCGGTTCGCGTCGGCGAATGGGAGTGGATCATCGGCGAGATCGAGGAGCAGAGGAGCGGCTCCGACGACCGATTCATGAGCCTGGTCGCCCTCTCGGACCTGGTCGTGATGCGCGCCCTGCGGGGCGACGCGACCGACGCACTCCTGGTCGAGCTGGAGAAGATGCCTGCCGACGAGCGCGACACGGTCTACGTCACCTCGCTGTCGCAGGCCCGAGCCTGGGTCGCGTTCGCCGAGGGTCGCTTCGCCGAGGCGCGGCGTGAATGCCACCGGCTGGCGGCCTCGTTCTCGGAGATGATGGCGACGTCCCACCTGCTGGCGGCCCACGCCGACGTGCTCGACGGGAATCTGGCCGCCGCTCGCGAGGATCTGGCGATCGTCGAAGGACTCACCTGGCGCGGCCGGGCCCAGGATGCCGATCGCACGGCGATCAGGGCGGGCATCGCCGCGCTGGAGGAACGACCCGGCGACGCCCTGAATCTCTATCGCGAGTCGATGCGTCTCTGGCGCGACCTCGGTCTGGCCTGGGACGAAGCCCTCTGCGCCGTCTCGATGGCGACGCGCCTGGACCCGTCCGAGCCGGAGGTCAGGGCGGCGGTCGAAACCGGCCGCGACGTGCTGATCCGGCTCAAGGCGCGCCCCTTCCTGGAACGGCTCGAGGACGAGGTCGGCAGGAGTCGGGCGCCGTCTCGCTCGCGTTCGAGCGCGGTCGGCGCCGGGAGAGTAACCGAGATCACAGCCTCGCCGTAACGCCGCCACTAGGCCGAACGGCGCCGCCGCCCCAAGCTGTCGTCAACCCAACCACCAGTACCCGGAAGGAGATCCTCGCGATGAAGGTCCAGCGTCCCACCACCGAGCCGAAGTCCCCCAAGCCCAAGCCCCCGACGGTCGAGGAAGGCGACGAGGACGTCGAAGGCCACTTCATGAACCTGCCGTCCGGCGTGGCCATGGATCTTGCCAGAGCGCGCGAGCACGAGATCAGGAAGGGCGCGGCGAGGCACCCCTTGATCGCCGAGGCCAGGGAGCGGGCGCGCCACAAGCGCTGAGCCGGCCGACCCGCGACTTGCGGCGGAGGCCAGGAGGACGGCGTGCCAGGTCCGCGACGGGACCTCGACTTGGTGCTGCGCAGGTGCCCGCTCTTCGCCCGCGTGGACGACCAGACCCTGACCCGGTGCGCCGGGCTGCTCAGCCTTCGCCGCTACCGCAAGGGAGAGACCATCTTCCACCAGGGCGACGCCGGCGACGCCCTGTTCGTGATCGAGTCGGGCGCCGTCAAGATCGTCCTGCCGTCGCCCGACGGCGGCGAAGAGGCGATCATCGCGACGCTTCGGCCGGGTGATTCGTTCGGCGAGCTCGCGGTCGTCGACGGCGCCGACCGTTCGGCGACGGCGATCGCCCACGACCCCACGACTGCCTACCGTTTGAGCCGCCCCGATCTCGAGCGGCTGATGGAGAGCCAGCCTCAGCTCCGAGTCGCGTTGGTGGAGGCCCTCGCTACGGAGCTGCGCCGGCTGACCCGTCACGTCGACGAGATGCACTTTCTCAACCTGCCGGGGCGGCTGGCCAGCCGAATCGTCGCCCTCGCCCGCGACGCCGACCCCGCGGCCAGCGGCGAGGTCGAGCTGCCCTGGCAGTTCTCGCAGTCCGAGCTGGCCGGGATGATCGGCGCCGCCCGTCCCTCCGTCAATCGGATGCTGGCCGGCTTCGCCGCCGAGGGGTTGCTGCGCATCGAGCGCGATTGCCTGGTCGTTCCCGACCTGGAACGGCTGGAACGTGTGGCGGAGCGATGACCGGCTCCGGCCGCGGCTCCGCCGACGGCTCGCGCGACGCCGCCTTTCGCCAGGCTCTGGCCGCCATCGCGGCGCGTTCGCAGATCGCGCAGCGCCTCGAGGTCGGCCCCACCGATGCCGTTCTGAGGTCGGTGGTCGGCGCGGCCGCCACGCTGTTCGGGGCCGAGGCGGCGTCGCTGGCCCTCTTCGACCCGGATCGGGACGTTCTGGTCTTCCGGGTCGCGGCGGGCGAGCAGGGCCGGGGCGTCGTCGGCGTCGAGATCCGGCCGGACGAGGGCCTGGCGGGCCACGTCTTCTCGAGCGGGCGCGCGATTGCCGTCTCGGACCTGGCCAACGACACCCGCTTCGGCCGGGGAGTGGCCGAGACCACCGGCTACGTTCCGCGCTCCATCGTGGCCGTGCCCCTGGTGGACGAGGACGGTACGATCGGCGTCCTGGAGGTTCTGGACAAGCGCGACGGGCCGGCTTTCACGCTTCGGGACGTGGAGATGGCCGGCGTTTTCGCCCACCAGGCGACCGTCGCGATCAGGGCCAGCAGGATCGAGCGAGACACCGCGCGGCTGCTGGCCACGGTCGTCGGCCGTCTGGCCGAGGGTGCGCCCGAACAGGGTATCGATGAGGTGGTCGAGGCAGCCTTGAGCGGCCTGTGCACGGACGACGACCCGGTCTGGCAGCTGGCCGACAGGGTGGCCGCGATCCGGCACGCCTCGCCGGAACAGCTCGCCCTGGTCAACGCCATGCTGGACGCGGTCGCGCACCATCTCTCTCGCGGCCGCGGGTCTCGCTTCTCGGCCGGCCGGGGCGGCTCACAGGCCACCGGCCGGGGCGGCTCACAGGCCACGGTCCGGCCCCCGGCGACCGACGAGCCCGAAGTCGACGAATGACCGATATCACCGGCCCGCTGCCCGCCTGGAGCGAGCCGTTCGTGGCCGGGTCTCGCGCGGGCCTCCGACGCCTGCCGCCGCTGTCGTTGATCGATCGGGCCTGGGCGATGGGCGGCAGCGACGGCTCGGGCGTGACGGTGGCGATCGTCGACAGCGGCGTGGAGCGTGGCCATCCGGCGATCGGCGGCAAGCTCGTCCGGAGCGTCAAGGTCGAGGCCGGGCCGGAGCCCGACGGCGAACCCGTCGTCAGCGAGGATCGCGAGGGCATCGACGTGGTCGGCCACGGTACGGCCTGCGCGGGCATCGTCCATGCCATAGCTCCCGGTGCCGACATCGTCTCCGTCCGAGTTCTCGGCCCCAACAACAGGACGCGCGGTCTGGTCTTCGCCGCGGGCATCGACTGGGCGGTCAAGCAGGGCGCCTCGATCGTCAACCTGTCGCTCTCGTCGCGCAGCGACGCCCTCTTCGGGCTGCTTCACGAGCTCGCCGACGAGGCCTACTTCTCGAACGTCGTGCTCGTCTGCGCCGCCAACAACGTCCACGTCAACAGCTACCCGACGCTCTTCGCCGCGGTCGTCAGCGTCGCCGCTCACGATCAGCCCGATCCCGAGATCTGGTACTACAACCCCCGGCCGCCGGTCGAGTTCGGGGCTCGGGGGGCGGACGTGCGTGTGGCCTGGCGCGGCGGGACGACGACCGTGGCCACGGGAAACAGCTTCGCCGCGCCGCACATCGCCGCCCACGCAGCCCGCATCCTGGCCAGGCATCCGGGCAGCACCCCGTTCGAGATCAAGGCGATCCTGGCGGCGACGGCCACTCCCGTGCCTTGAGCCGCGCGGCAAGGAGCGCAGCTAGGGCAGCTCGAGCTCGGGCTGGGGCGCGGGCGCGTGCCTCAACCCGCCCGCGAGGGCGACCATCACGCCGCAGAAGAGGATCAGCAGCGCCACGCCGAGCATCCCGGCGCCGAGACCGGCGAAGCCGGCGATCACGCCCATCAGCGGGGGATAGCTGACCGACCCGGCCACGCCCGCCGAGGTCACGATGCCGGCCACCGCCGCGGCCCGATGAGGAAAGAGCGATCCGGCCACGGCCAGGATCATCGGATATACGGGTCCGAAGGCGCAGCCGGCCACCAGGAAGAGCCCGATCCGGAGCGGCCCCGAGGCCAGCCCCACCGCGGCCAGCACCGCGATGCCGCCGGCCAGGGCGCAGGTCGCCGTGAAGCGGACGGGGTCGAAGCGGCCGGCGACTCGGCTCGCGACCATGCGACCGACAGCGATGCCCAGCCAGAACAGGCTGAGGGCCAGAGTCGCGGTCGACATCGGCTCGTCGGCCAGGAAGTCGACCAGCCAGCTCGACACGCCCGACTCGGCCGCCACGTAGCAGGCGATTGCTAGGCCGAGTCCGGCCAGCGCCAGATGGAGACCGCTCAGCCCGCTTGCTGCCGGAGCGGCGGGCTCGGACGGCGCCTGGAGTGGAGGCCGCGCGGGGATCGCACCCGCGCGCGAGAGCGGCGGGGCCAGGGCGACCCCGGCCACGCTCAGGGCCGCGGCGACCAGGCGCCACTGGAGGCCCAGGCTTACCAGGACGCCGATGGCGATGGGCGCCGCCAGGGCCCCGACGCTGTAGAAGACGTGGAGGCGGTTGAGGTCGGAGCCGCTTTCTGAGGTCGCCAGGTCCATGATGACGCTGCTGCCGATGGCGTCGGTCACGCCGCAGCCGCCGCCGGTCAGGGCCGCTCCCACCAGGAAGACGGGCCACTCGGGCGCGACGGCCTCAAGGGCGAAGCCGCCGGCGATCAGCAGCGTCCCGGCCGCGCTGACTGCGCCCCGCCCTACCCGACCCGCGATCAGCCCCGACGACAGAGCCCCGGCCGCAAACAGCACGGCGATCAACAGGTAGGCGACCGCGAACTCGGCGTCCGATCTGTGGAAGTCGGCCTGCAGGATCCTGAGGAGCGAGGGAACGAAGAGGCCGCTCCAGCCGATCAGGATGAAGCTGGCATACGAGGCGAGAACGATCGCCCGCGCCGTCGGCTCGCGCGACCCCCTTGCGGGTCCAATCACCACCGTCTCCTTCGCCACGCCCCGCCGACTGGCATTTCGCCTCCACGCCTCCGCCGAGCGCACTCGCCAGCGGGGTCGCAATGTTACCAGCGACCTTCGAGTCCGATCGTCTGGCTCGGCTTGACAACCCCGGTCGAGCGCCCCAGCCTCGGTCGAGATGGAATTCTTCGATAACGCCTACTTGGGCACGCCGACCTGGGACATCGGTCGGCCGCAGGCGGCGATCGTGCGCCTGGCGACGGCGGGCCTGATCGCGAGTCCCGTTCTCGACGTCGGCTGCGGCACGGGCGAGAACTCGCTCTACCTCGCTTCACTGGGGCACCAGGTTGTCGGGGTGGACCTGGCCAGGGCCGCCATCGCGAAGGCCGTTGCCAAGGCGACACCGGCGGTTGGCGCCGGAGTCGAGTTCGTGGTCTGGGATGCGCTGCGCGTGGGGGAGCTCGGTCGATCGTTCCAGACGGCCATCGACTGCGGTCTCTTCCACTGCCTCGCGGTCGGTCAGCGGACGGTCTACGCTGCCAGCCTGCGGGCCGCGCTGCTACCCGGCGGATCTGCCTACTTGCTGTGCTGGAGTGCCCGCAACCCGTTCGGACTCGGGCCTGAGGGGATCCGCAAGTCGGACATACGAGCCGCTTTCCACCCGGGCTGGTCGGTCGAGGCGATCGAAGAGGAGTCTCTCGAGACGTTGCTTCCGACGCGCCGCGTTCACGCCTGGCTGGCTCGCCTTCGGCGCCTCTAGCCAACTCGCTTCGGCCGGCCCCGAACCGAAAGCCGGCGACGGGCCTGGCACCTCACTGGCCGGGACGACCACTCTTTGGCTGCTGACACCTGGATGTCGGCGGGCTAGAATTCCGCTGCGCTTTTGATCAGTCGTGAGGATTTGCTCATGGGCGTCCCCGAGGAACGGCCGCTGCCAAACCGCCTCGGCCAAGACGAGTTTGAGCTCCTTGCCCGCATCGCCAACCGCTACTACAACGATGGGCGGACGCAGGCCGAGATCGCGCGCGAGTTCTCGCTCTCACGGCCCAAGGTCCAACGACTCCTCGAGCGAGCCCGCTTCTCCGGCGTCGTCGATATCCACATCGAAGCGCCGCCGTGGCTGAACCTCGACCTGGAGGCCCAGCTCCGCGAGGCCTTCCGGCTGACGGAGGTCATCGTGGCGCCGCGACGGGACGACCCGCAATCGCAGCGCGAGGAAGTCGCCAGGGGCGCCGCGCGCTACCTCGAGCGGCGGGTCCACGACGGCTCGGTCGTGGCCGTGAGTCATGGTCGCGACACGGGCGAGGTCCATCGCTTCTTCCGACCCGGTCACAGGCTCGACTGCACCTTCGTGAGCGCCATGGGCGGCTCGCCGCGACTCGACGAGCCAACGAACCCGAACGACATCTGCCGGGCCCTCGCGGAACGTGCCGGGGGCCGGGCCGTGAGCCTGTACGCGCCGGCTTACGTCGAGAGCGTCGAGATGCGCGATCGCCTCCTGGAGCAGGACGCGGTAGCCGCACCCCTCCGTCTGGCGGCGAACGCGGACATGGCCCTCGTCGGCATCGGCGGCACTGACGACGGTTGCACGATGGTCCGGAGTGGCTGCTTCACCCTGGAGGAGATCGCCCGGCTGCGTGCCGACGGGGCCGTCGGCGACGTGCTCGGCAACTACGTGGACTCCTCCGGCCGCCGGATCGCGTCGCAGGGCAGCGGCCGGCTGATAGCCCTGTCGATCGACGACCTGCGCCGCATCGAGACAGTCGTCGCCGTCGCGAGCGAGTGGGAGAAGCCGCCGGCGATCCTCGGCGTGCTCAGGGCGGGCGTGGTGGACGTCCTCGTCATCGACGAGCGCAACGCCCACGAGGTCCTGGAGCTCGCGCGCCGACCCAATGAGGCGAACCCTGCCGAAGCGTCCTCGCATTCGAGCCCCGAGAGGAGGTGATCGGCCGGAAATCCCCTGCCGTCAACAGGTTCAGGTGACAGGCTCCCGCAGTCGCGTCCCACTTGATAGAAGGAGGTGCGCGCGTGCCGGTTGTGCCAACCCGCGAGATCCTCAAGCGCGCGTTTGCCGAACGCTACGGCGTCGCGGCCATCAACGTAATCAACGACCTCACCATGGAGGCTGTCCTCGCCGCGGCCGAGGAACTGAAAGCCCCCGTCATCCTGCAGACGTCGGTCAAGCACGTGAAGATGACGGGCATCGACGCGATGTACGCGATGTGGGTGGAGTACTCCCGGCGTGTCTCGGTCCCGGTCGCGCTTCATCTTGACCACTGTCCCGAGCGGGACGTCATCAGCGCCTGCCTCGACAAGGGCTGGAACTCGGTTCTGTTCGATGCCAGCAAGCTGTCCGTCGAGGAGAACAAGCGGCAGTGCATCGAGGTCGTGGCCGAGGCTCGCCGCCACGGCGCCGACGTCGAGGGCGAGATCGAGGGCTTCAAGCGCACCGAGGAGATGACCGGCGACGAAGCCGAGCATGTCCAGAGCCTCGAGACCGTCGTCGACTTCATCCACGACACCGGCGTAGACGTCTTCGCGCCCGCGATCGGCAACGCCCACGGGACGTACAAGACCACGCCGCACCTCGACAGCCAGCGAGTCACCGACATTGTCAAAGCGACCGGCACCCCGGTGGCTCTC
>Ga0335076_10003063_pt1 | contig 16723 bp, 14 predicted proteins | sample Lox_Sample_25_FD_206717 | JGI IMG/M metagenome (GOLD analysis project Ga0335076, IMG submission 206717) | Soil microbial communities from Loxahatchee National Wildlife Refuge, Florida, United States - Lox_Sample_2.5 | ecosystem: Environmental > Terrestrial > Soil > Wetlands | place: USA... | reverse complement strand
CGCCGACGGCGACGATCCGGTCGCCGCGCACGGCGACCGCGCTGGCAGGCGGCCCGGACCCGGCGGGGATCACACGGCGCCCGTCCCGGTCCGCGGTGTAGACGGCCCCTCCGGTGAAGACCACATCCGCCTGCTCGCCCATCCGCATCTCCTCATCCTCGCCACGACTTGGTGCCCGCCTGATCGAGGCGGCTGGCCTCGGCGCAGCCGAAACCGCCGGCCGACCTAGCCTAGATGTCGGAGCAGGACTGGCGCCGTTAGCCAGCCAGACGCACGCCGAACGGATCGCCGTGGCCCGTGACGGCGACCCTGGATCGGATGTCTTCGATGAGAGCTATCCCGTGATGATCTTCGACCCCGTGGTGATCTGCGACGCCGCGGGCAACGGCGGGCGCACGGGGGCGCAGCCTCGCCGGGCGCGCCGCAGCCAGGTGCGCCGCGGCAAGAAGCCGCGGCGCATGCCAGCAACCGTGCACGGCGCCGTGCACGTCACGCGGCCTGGTTGGCCCAGGCATCGCAGCGCCGGACCGCGGCCTAGGCCGCGCACTCCCGGCAGACCAGCTGATCGCCGCGGGTTTCCGCGAGCTGGCTCCTGTGGTGCACGAGGAAGCAGCTTGAGCAGGTGAACTCGTCAGACCGGCGCGGGATCACGTGGAACGAGAGTTCCTCGTTGGACAGATCCGCCCCCGGCAGCTCAAGCGACTCGGCCACATCGTCCGGGTCGATGTCGATCGAGGTCGACGATTTGTCCATCCGGCGCGCCTGAAGCTCCTGCAGGCTGTCCTCGGTCAGCTCGTCGTCGGTCTTCCTCGGGCTGTCATAGTCGGTAGCCATGTCGGCCCTTACCCTCCATGTTCTTCGCCTATCGCGCGGGTGTAACGCTCGGGAAGCCTCGGTTGTGCCCGAATCCGGCGGAGAATTCTGTCACGTGCCGGCACCTGGTACACGTACGACGCCTCCTCGGCGGTTCGTGTCGCGGTCGGACCTGGTTGGAACATCACATAACATCTGGCATTCCCCCTAAAATCTCCCCAGATAACTTGCTTGATGGCCACCACTAGCAGGCAAAAAGTGCGTATGGTACGAACCTCACAACACGTCTGCCTGCATGACCCCGCGGAGACGAGTTATGCCCCACGTCACGCCGCTGCATGCCGACGACCCGCAGCGCGTCGGCCGCTACCGGCTGACCGGGCGTATCGCGGGGATTCCCGCCGACGGTCTGGCCTACTTCGCCGGCGCCCACGACGGCGTCGCGGTGCTGCCTGCCTACGGCTCGGTCTACCTCGGTAGCACCCCGGATGGCGGCGAGGTCGCCGTCAAGCTGCTCGACGGCGACTGGAACGGCGCGGCACGGGACCGGTTCACCGCGGAGGCGAAGGCAGCGTCCCGGGTCGCGCCGTTCTGCGCCGCGCAGATCCTCAGCGCCGGGTTCGAGGGCCATCAGGCGTACCTGGTCAGCGAGTACGTAGCCGGGCCGTCGCTGGAGGAGTTCGTGGCCGAGGAAGGGCCGTGGGAGGGCCGTGATCTCATGGCGCTGGCCATCGGGACCGCGACCGGGCTCGCCGCCATCCACCAGGCCGGGCTGGTCCACGGGGATTTCGGGCCGGAGCACGTGGTGCTCGGCGCGCAAGGCCCGCGGGTCGTCGGGTTCGGGATCACCCCGCCGTACGGCCCCGCCACCCCCGCCGCCGACCTGCGCGCCTGGGTGCACACCGTGCTGTACGCCGCGGCAGGCGAGACCGCGGACCCCGAGGACCCCGAAGACCTGGACCTGCTGCCCGAGCCGCTGCGCACGCTCGCCGTCCGGTGCATCTTCGCGGAGACCGGCGGCCAGCCGACCGCCCGGTCCATCGTGCTCGAACTCCTCGGCGACGAGAATCCGCCCGCGGGAGTGCTCGGGGAAGGGATGCGGCGTGCGGCGCGGGCCGCGGTAGGGCCGCTGGCGCCGCCTGACGAGGACTTGGCGCCGCCGCCCGGGGCCGCCAAGCGCCGGGTCCGGGCGGTCTGGTGGGTAGCCGGGGCTGCCGCGTGCCTCCTGGCGATCGCCGCGGCCGTCCTCTTCGTGCGGCACCAGGGCAGCCCGTCCTCTGACGCGGCAAAGTCACCGGCGTCGGACGGGCCCGCGGCGGCGTCACCGAGCGCTGGCCCGCCGACGTCGACGGTCACGGTGCCCGCGGCCCTGGCCGGGACCTGGTCGGGCCAGATCACCCAGACCAGCCAGACCAGCCCGACCAGCCCCGCCGACGTGTTCCAGGCCCAGATGACCCTGGCGGCCGGCGCCAACCCGGGATCTGTTCACTACTCGGGCGCGTCCTTCTCCTGTACCGGCCGCCTCACCCCGGTATCCGACTCGTCCGGCACCGTGACGCTGGACCAGGCCATCGTCCATGGCCCGTGCGCGGGCGGCGTGGTCACCCTCAGCCCGGGCCCGGGGAACACCGCGCGGTTCCGCTTCAAGGGGAAGGAAGGGCCCATGGCCACCGGGACCCTGACCAAGTCATAGGCCCGGCCGGTCCCCGCGAGTGGTCAGCCATCCCGCTCCGGGTCCGTGCTGGCCAGCAGGTCGTGCAGTTCGCCCAGGAGCGGGGACGCGGCCGCGATCGTCATCGCCGGGCCCGCGGGCCTGCCGTACAGCCCGGTGATCCCGGCGCCGGCCTCGGCCGCGATCAGGGCGCCGGCCGCGATGTCCCAGAGGTTGACGCCGCGCTCGTAGTAGGCATCCACGCTGCCCGACGCCACCGAGCACAGGTCCACGGCGGCCGAGCCGCCGCGCCGGATGTCCCGCACCCGGGGCAGCACGGCCTGCAGCACCTCGCCCTGGACCAAGCGCCGCCCGGCCTCGTACCCGAAGCCGGTGGCCACCAGCGCCCGGTCGAGCGGCACGCCGACGTTGCAGGCCAGCCTGATGGGCTGTGGTGCGTCCTCGCCCCGCCAGTCCAGGGCGCCGCTGCTCAGCCAGGCGCCTCCGCCGAGCGCGGCGCTGAACAGCTCGTCACGCCGGGGCACGAACACGGCGCCGGCCACCACCGTGCCGTCCGCCTCCGCGGCGATGCTGACCGCCCAGTCCGGCAGTCCGTAGAGGTAGTTGACGGTGCCGTCCAGCGGGTCCACGATCCAGCGCACTCTGCTTATCCCGCCCTCCCCGTCCCCGCCCCCGCCCGCGCCCTCCCGGCCCTGCCCGTCCGCGCCGCCGGTCTCGCCGCCTTCCTCGCCGAGGATCCGGTCGTCGGGCCGGGCCTCGCCGATCAGGTCCCGGATCATCGTCTCCGCGGTGCGGTCCGCCTCGGTCACCACGTCGGTCGGGCTCGACTTGGTGGCCACGACCTCCGGGCGGCCGCCGCGGCCGAGCAGCAGCCGCCCGGCCGTCACGGCCACCGAGGTGGCCAGCTCCAGCAGGTCGGCTGCTGACCCGCCGGGCGGCGCGGTCACCGCGAGGCCCGGGGAAACACGGTGCCTGCCCCGCAGCAGCCGCTGCCGCAGACGTCGAGGGAGGGCCCGAGGTCACCGAGCGCCCGCGGCGGCTGCCCGCTAAGCCGTTCGCCCACCAGCTCGGTGATCATCGCGACGAACCGGGGGTCTGTGCCGGGTGTCGCCGCCCGGGCCAGCGGCAGGCCGAGCCGCTCGGCGAGCTGCGCGGCCTCCACGTCCAGGTCGTAGGCGACCTCGAGGTGGTCCGAGACGAAGCCGACCGGCACCAGCACCACCGCCGCCGAGCCGGATCCGGCCAGCTCAGCCAGGCAGTCGTTGACATCAGGGCCCAGCCAGGGCACCGAGGGCGGCCCGCTGCGGCTCTGGTAGGCCAGCCGCCAGGACCGGCCGCGCCCGGCCCGCTCGGCGACCAGCCGGGAGGCCTCCGCAAGCTGCCGCTGATACGCGCCCCCGGCGGGCCCGCTGGCAGCGGCCATGGCCTCGGGAATGCTGTGCGCGGTAAAAACAACATCAAAATCATCCATAACGGATGGCGGCAGGGTTTTGGCCGCCCGGCGCACCGCATCGGCCAAGGGCTCGACAAAGCCCGGGTGGTTGAAGTACGGCCGCAGCTTGTCGATCTGCGGGGCGCGCGATCCCACCTCGGCCCTGGCCTGCTCGATGTTCTCCAGGTACTGCCGGCAGCTGGAGTAGGAACTGTAGGCCGACGTCACGAACGCGATCGCGTGCTGCCTGCCGTCGGCGGCCATGGCGGCCACGGTCTCGGTGAGCAGCGGGTCCCAGTTCCGGTTGCCCCAGTAGACAGGCAAGTCGATGCCGCTGGCGGCGAAATCCTTTTCTACCGCGGCGAGCAGGTCGCGGCACTGCGCGTTGATCGGGCTGACCCCGCCGAACCGGTAGTAGTGCTCGGCCACCTGCTCCAGCCGCTCCCGCGGCACGCCGCGCCCCCGGGTGACGTTCTCCAGGAACGGGATCACGTCGCCGCGGCTCTCGGGGCCGCCGAAGGACACGAGCAGGAAGGCGTCGTAGCGCGACATGTCACCATCCAACCAGCGCGGCGCCGCGGGCGGGACTTCTCAGCGGTAGTGACAGGTCACGGGAAGTCGCGCGCGTACTCGGCGGCGAGCCCGAGCACCTCGTTCACGTACCAGGTGGCGTGGTTGTAGTCGAAGATCGCGGCGGACAGGCCGCTGGGGCCGGAGGCGGCCCCGTCGGCGCACAGCATCCGGGCGGCTGACGGCACCGCGTCGTAGGGGTTCATGATGTCCGGCGGGCCGGCCTGGCCGAACGCGTCGATGCCCCAGGCCGCCCAGGTGGACGGCAAGAACTGCATCGGCCCGAGCGCGCCGGCGCTGGACGGGCCCATGTTCGTCCCGTCCGCGCTCTCGATCTGGCCGATCGCGGCGAGCACGGTCCAGGACAGCCCGGGGCAGTACCCGGCGGCGGATTCCTGGAACAGCTGCAGGTAGGTCGTGGGGACCTGGCCGGAGGGAGCCGGCGCGGCGGGCGCGGCGGGCGCGGCGGGCGCGGCGGGCGCGGCGGGCGCGGCGGGCAGCTGCCGCTGGCGCAGGCTCACGATCTTGCCCGAGGGCCCCAGCACGGCCTTGACCTTGGCGATCAGCGTGACCAGGCCGGTTCCGGGCGCGCTGATCAGCGCCGCGACCTGGTGCACCAGGCCAAGCTCGCGGGAGAGCCTGGTGTCCACCAGCAGGTCCACGCCGTCGATGCCCAGCGAGGCCGCCGCACCGAAGATCGCCGTCTGCCGGGTGCTCCCGGTCAGCTGGTAGCTGGTCCCGCGGCGCAGGCCCAGCGCGGCGCGCGCCGCCGGCGAGGCGACGAACTGGCCGCTGGCCAGGGCCGTCCAGAAGGGCTGGTCGGAGGCGGTCTGCAGCGGTACCCAGGACCGGAACGCCGACGGGCTGACCCCGATGACGCTGACCGCCCGGTCGCCGACCTTGATCTCCGCGCCATCAAAGGCGATCATGTTCCGAACTCCGGTGATCTTGCCCAGCCGGGCCAGCTGCGCGCTGGTGAGCCCGGATGGCGCGACGATCAGCAGGTCCGGGAGGATGATCTGCCCGAACGAGGCGGCCTGCCGCGTCGCGGCCGGAGCCGACGCAACGGTGGCCGTGCCGGAACCGCCGGGCGCGGGCTGCACGGTCTTGGCGTAGGCCCCGGCGCCGAGCAGCACGAGCGCGCTGCAGCCCGCCACGCCCCGCAGCGGGAGCGCGCGAAAGCCAGGGGCCGTGCGGCGTGATCCTGCGTGCCGGACCAGCAGCCGCCTGATCAACCGTCCCATCATCGCGATCCACCCTAACCCGGTCTCCGGCCGCTTTGTAGGGGCGCTGTCGCAACTCCCGGCGGGCGCGGCCGGACCGCAGAAGAAGCGTGGCCACGGCTGAGATAGGTTCAAGGCGGAGGTTGCCGAGATCGTGACGCAGGTCAGGGAGCGGGGCCAGCGGCGCGGCAACCCGTTCGTCGAGGTGCTCGCCAGGCCCGGCGCGCTGGCGTTCTCTGCCGCGGGTTTCCTGGGCCGGTTGCCCATGTCGATGTTCGGCCTCGGCACGGTCCTGCTGATCGCGTCGGTCACCGGCCGGTACGGGCTGGCCGGGCTGGTGGCCGCGGCCGGCTCGGTCGGCTACGCGATCTGCGCGCCGCAGGCCGCCAGGCTCGCCGACCGGTTCGGGCAGCGCCGGGTGCTGCGCCCGCTGGCCGTGTTCTTCGCCGCCGCCGTCGCGGCGCTCATCGCCTGCGCGCAGTGGCGCGCCCCGCTGTGGGCACTGCTGGTCACCGGCGCGATAGCCGGGGCGTCCATGCCGTCGCTCGGCCCCATGGTCCGGACCCGCTGGAGCGCGCTGCTCGGCGACTCACCGCAGCTGCACACCGCGTTCTCGCTGGAATCGGTCGCCGACGAGGCGATCTTCGTCATCGGCCCGGCGGTGGTCACCCTGCTCGCGACCGAGGTCCATCCCGCTGCCGGGGTCGCGGTGGCCATGGTGGCCTGCGTGGCGGGGACCCTGCTGCTGGCCGGGCAGCGCCGCACCGAGCCGCCCGCGCTGATCGTGCCCGGCGCTGCCGCCGCGCCGGGGTCGGTCGTGGTGGCACCGGGACTGATCACGATGGCTCCCGTCTACCTCTTCCTGGGCGCGATGTTCGCCACGATCGACCTGTCCACCGTGGCTTTCGCGCAATCCCGCGGGCACAAGCCGCTGGCCGGGTTCATCCTGGGCGCCTACGCGCTCGGCAGTGCCGTCGGCGGCCTCTGTTACGGGTCCCGGGCCTGGGCCGCTCCGGCGCATCGCCGGTTCGCGGTCACGCTGTGCGTGGTGGCTGCCGGGAGCGCGACCTTCTGGGCGGTGCCGGGCCTGGCCGTGCTGGCGGTGGTCATCTTCTGCTCCGGCCTGGCTATATCGCCGACCTTCATCACCGGCTTCAGCCTGATCGGGCAGCAGGCGCCGGCCGGGCGGCGGACCGAGGCGATGGCCTGGCTCACTTCCGCGATCTCGGTTGGCGTGGCGGCCGGATCGGCCGCGGCCGGGCAGATCATCGACGCCGCCGGGGCGCGCTGGGGCTACGCGTTCGCCGCGGGCTGCGGCGCGGCCGCCGTGACCTCGTGCCTCCTGGGCCTGCGCCGGCTTCGCCCGGTGCCGCAGCCGGCCGAATGAGCCTTCTCACCTCCCCGCGACCGAGCCTGTTCATCCTCCCCGTCGCTGGCTCACATACCCCGAGCGTGAAATCGGCGGATGAAAAGAGTTCAATGGGCCGATGCGGGACAGTGACCGGCGGGCCGCGCCCGCCAGCGCCGGCGGCGAGACCTGGCGGAACTGGGCAGGTAACCAGTCGGCGCGGCCGCGCCGGATGGCCAGCCCGCGCTCGGCCGAGGAGGTAGCCGACGAGGTCCGCCGGGCGGCCGCGGACGGGCTGACCGTGCGGATGGCCGGCACCGGGCATTCGTTCACCCCGGCCGCGGTCACCGACGGGGTGCTGCTCCGTCCCGGCGCCCTGGCCCGCATCAGGTCGGTGGACGCGGCGGCCGGGCTCGTCACCGCCGAGGCGGGTTGCCCGCTGCGGGTGCTCAACGCCGAACTGCTGGCCCGCGGGCTCTCGCTGGCCAACATGGGTGACATCCAGGTTCAGACCGTGGCCGGGGCGATCCAGACCGGCACCCACGGAACCGGCCGCGACGTCGGCGGGATGGCGGCCCAGGTGGCTGGCCTGGAACTGGTCCTGGCCGACGGGACGATCGTGACCTGCTCCGCGGGCGCGTGCGAGACCCCGGCCCCTGCTGGTAACGCCCTGGCCTCCTCCGGGTCCGCCCCGCCCTCCTCCGGGTCCGCCCCGCCCTCCTCCGGGTCCGCCCCGCCCTCCTCCAGTAACGCCCCGCCCTCCCCCGGCCCTGCCCCGGCCTCCTCCAGTAACGCCCCGCCCTCTCCCGGTCCTGCCCCGGCCTCCTCCAGTAACGCCCCGCCCTCTCCCGGCCCTGCCCCGGCCTTCCCCGGGCCCGCCGCCCCCCCGCCTGGTCTCTTCGACGCCGCCCGGGTCGGCCTGGGCGCGCTCGGCATCCTGACGGCCGTCACGTTCCGGGTCGTGCCCTCGTTCTTGCTCGAGGCGCGTGAGGAGCCGATGCGCTGGTCCGAGGTGATCAGCCGGCTGGACGAGCTGACCTCGGCGAACGAGCACTTCGAGTTCTACTGGTTCCCGCATACCGAGGGCTGCCTGACCAAGCGCAACAACCGATCGGCGGGACCGCCGCGGCCGCTGCCCCGGATGCGTTACCTGCTCGACGACGAGTTCCTGTCCAACACCGTGTTCGGCGCCACCTGCCGGCTCGGGCACCTGGTCCCCGCGGCGATCAAGCCGGTCAATGCCCTGGCCGGAAAGGCGCTGGGCTCGCGGACCTACGTCGACGCGGCGTACCGGGTCTTCACCAGCCCGCGGCGGGTCCGGTTCAAGGAGCAGGAGTACGCGATCCCGCGCGAGTCCCTGGCCGACGTGCTCGCCGAGGTCAGGACGCTGTTCGCGCGGCGGGACTGGCGGATCAGCTTCCCGATCGAGGTCCGGGTCACCCCCGGCGATGATCCCTGGCTGTCCACCGCTTACCGCCGCGACAGCGCCTACATCGCGATCCATGTCTTCCACGCTTCGCCGCACCAGGAGTACTTCCGCGACGTGGAGGCCGTGATGATCGCGGCGGGCGGCCGGCCGCACTGGGGCAAGATGCACACCGTAGGGGCGGAGTACCTGGGCCAGGCGTACCCTAAGCACGGGGACTTCGTCGCACTGCGCGATGAACTCGACCCCGAGCGCCGGTTCGGTAACGCTTACCTGGCCCAGGTACTCGGCCCGTGACGGCCCCGGAACTTGACGTGGCTTGCCCGGGTCAGGACTAGTCTCACGACATGGTCCGGGAAGCTGCCCGCAGTTCGTCACCGGGACGAGCAGCGCTCGAAGGTGCCGCGGAAGAGAGGGCCGCGCAGGAAGGGACCACGCTTGAGGGAGCCGTGCAGGAAGAGACCACACCGGATGGCGCCCCGGGACAGGATGCGGCAGTGGACGGGAAGGTAGCGCCGACCTTGGGCCGCCCGGACGGCGGAGCGTCCGCCGTTCGCCCGTCGCTCGGTGGCGGCACGCCGGCGCAGGAACGCGAGCTTGGCCGCCAGGGGCGGCAGACCGTACGCAAGCTGCTCGAGGCCGGCCTGGCCGAGTTCGACGAGCGCGGCTTCCAGGCCGTGCGGGTCGACGACGTGGTCCGCCGGGCGAAAACCTCCCACGGCACGTTCTACCTGTACTTCGCCAGCAAGGACGACCTGTTCAAGACGCTGCTGCGAGACGCGCTGCACGACATGGAGATCATCACCGGGGACTTCCCGGTGGTGACCCGCAACGAGTCCGGCCGAGAGGCGCTGCGTGCCTGGGTCAGCAAGTTCTGCGACACCTACGCCGCGCACGCCAGCGTGATCCGGATCCTGAGCACCGCGGATGTCGTCAGCGAGGAGGTCTACGGCGAGGGGCTGCAGCTGTTCTTCCGCATCGCGGAAGCCATCACGCAGGGCATGACCGCGGCCTCGGCGGCCAAGCGCGCGCCCGACCAGGAGGGCGGCATTCCCGAGCACGCGGAACTCACCGCGGTGGCGTGCCTGATGATGCTGGAGCGGGTCAACTACCTGTTCAGCGTCGATGTCGGGCTGCCCCGAGACGAGATGGTGGACCGGATAAGCGCCATCATCTACGCCGCGTTCCACCTCGCGTAGCAGGGCTGGGCGGGGGCGGGCAGCGCCCGCGGGATCCGGCACTCGCCGACCGGGGGCAGAATCGGTGACGTGCGATTCCTTACCGAGCAGCAGCCTCCTCACGACCTGGCCTACAGCGACGTGTTCCTGGTGCCGAGCCGGTCCGCGGTCGCGTCCAGGCTCGACGTGAACCTGGCCGCCGTCGATGGCAGCGGCACCACGATCCCGGTGATCGTGGCCAACATGACCGCGGTCGCCGGGCGCCGGATGGCTGAGACCGTGGCGCGGCGCGGCGGCCTGGCCGTGCTCCCGCAGGACATCCCGGCGGACGTGGTGGCCGAGGTGGTGTCCTGGGTGAAGAGCCGCGACCTGGTGCATGACACCCCGCTGACGCTCGGCCCGGAGGCCACCACCGGGCACGCGCTCAGCCTGCTGCCCAAGCGGGCGCACGGCGCAGTGATCGTGGTCGAGGACGGGTACCCGGTCGGCGTGGTCACCGAGTCCGACTGCCAGGGCGTGGACCGGTTCACCCAGCTGCGCCAGGTCATGTCCGCCGAGCTGCTCACGCTGCCCGCCGGGACCGACCCGGAGCACGCGTTCGAGCTGCTGTACGGCGGCAGGCACCGGCTCGCTCCGGTGGTGGACGCCACCGGCCGCTGCGTGGGAATCATGACCCGTACCGGCGCGCTGCGCGCGACCTTGTACCAGCCCGCGACCGACCGCCACGGGCGGCTGCGGATCGGCGCCGCCCTCGGCATCAACGGCGACGTCGCGGGCAAGGCCAAGCTGCTGCTGGACGCGGGCGCGGACCTGCTGGTCGTCGACACCGCCCACGGGCACCAGGACAAGATGATCCACGCGCTGCACGCGGTCCGGGACGCCTCCCCCGCGGTGCCGGTGGTCGCAGGCAACGTGGTGACGGCGGCGGGCGTCGCCGACCTGGTCGAGGCCGGTGCCGACATCGTCAAGGTCGGCGTCGGCCCGGGCGCCATGTGCACGACCCGAATGATGACCGGGGTGGGCCGGCCGCAGTTCAGCGCGGTCCTGGAGTGCTCGGCCGAGGCCCGGCGGCTCGGCGCGCACGTGTGGGCCGACGGCGGCGTGCGCCATCCCCGGGACGTCGCGCTCGCGCTCGCGGCAGGCGCCTCCAACGTCATGATCGGCTCCTGGTTCGCCGGCACCTACGAGTCGCCGGGCGACGTGTTTCGCGACGCGGACGGCCGACTGTACAAAGAGAGCTTCGGCATGGCCTCGGCGCGGGCGGTGCGGCTGCGCACGGCCGCCGACTCGCCGTTCGAGCGGGCACGCAAGGAGCTCTTCGAGGAAGGCATCTCCAGCTCGCGCATGTACCTGGACCCGCAGCGTCCCGGCGTTGAGGACCTCATCGACTCGATCACGGCCGGATTGCGCAGCGCCTGCACCTACGCGGGCGCCGTCGACCTCGACGAGCTGCACGAGCGGGCGATCGTCGGGGTCCAGGGCGCGGCCGGCTACACGGAGGGAATGCCGCTGCCCGTCAGTTGGTGACCCGGAGGTAAAGCGCAGGCCCCCGGCTGACCCGCAGGCCCGCTGCGGCCAGCCTCCGCCCGTACCGGCCGGTCCGGTATTAAGATCACCGGGACGCGGTCCGCCTCCCTACGTGCCGGAGTATCCCGTGCGCTCGCAACGTCTGCTGATCGCCAGGTCCGTCACGGCGGCCGTCGCCGGGAGCATCCTGGCCGCGGCCCTGGCCTGCCCGGCGCAGGCTGCGGCCGGGCGGGCGGCCACGCCGGTCCGTCCGGTAGCGGCATCACGGGCGGTCCCGGCCCGCGGCCCGGCCGGCGTGCGGGCCGCAGGCGCCGACCTGGTGAACGCGGCGACCGGACGCCGGTTGTGGAGTCGCGCCCTGAACACCGAGCGGCCGATCGCCAGCATCACGAAGGTCATGACCGCGCTGGTGGTGCTCCGCGCCGGCCACCTGAACCGGAAGATCCGGATCTCGCAGGCGGTGGTCACGTACGTGCAGCAGCACGACGGGAGCAGCGCGGACCTGGTGGCCGGTGACATCCTCACCGCGCGCCAGCTGCTCGAGGGCATGCTCCTGCCCTCTGGCTGCGACGCCGCCTTCGCCCTGGCGGGTGCGTACGGGCCGGGCTGGCGGGCCTTCGTCAGGAAGATGAACGCCACGGCCAGGGCGCTGGGCCTGCGCGGCACCCATTTCGCCAACTTCGACGGGCTGCCGTGGCCGACCGAGTACACCACCTACTCCACGCCGCGGGACCTGATCATCCTGGGCCGGGCGGCCATGCGGCTGCCCACCTTCCGCGACATCGTCGCCCAGCGCACGTATTACCTGCCGGCCACCCGGCTGCATCACGCCTACTTCTGGCAGAACACCAACCGGCTGCTCGGTTCCTACGCCGGCGCCTCCGGCATCAAGACCGGGTTCACGCTCGTGGCCGGGCACAGCCTGCTGTTCGAGGCGGAGCGGCACGACCGGACTCTGATCGGTGTCGTCCTGGACAGTTCCGTCTCGGACTCCGCGGCCAGCTTCACCGCCGCCAGGCGCCTGCTGAACTGGGGCTTTGCCGAGCTCAGGGCATGACCACCGGCAACTTTTCACGCGTTCCAGTCATTTCCTGGGGTGATATGTCCGACTTGTGCCTACCGAATCCGTGAAGAGTTGAGCTGATCATGGTCCGGGGCTCGCTGGGGAGTGGCGGGGGGCACGAAGTCGCGGGCGCGGATCAGGACCAGCGCCGCGATGGCGGCGACCAGCGCGCCGACGCCGCTCACCACGAGGATCTCGTTCAGCCCGCTGACGAACGCGGCCCGGGAGATCTGCGTGACGGGGCCGTGCCCCACCCGGGCGGCGAGCAAGGTACCAAACACGGCGATCCCGGTGGCCACCCCCACCTGGCGGAACGTGCTGTTGATGCCCGACGCCATCCCGGCCGCGCGGTGCGGCACCACGCCGACCGCGGTGGCCGCCAGCGCCGGGTTGACCAGGCCGGATCCCACGCCAGCCAGGACCAGCCCGGGAACCAGGTGGGTCCAGCTAGAGTCGGCGGCCAGGCCGGCCATGAGCAGCAGCCCGGCACCGGACAGGGCCAGGCCCAGGCCGATCAGCAGCCGCAGCGGAACCCGGCTGCTCAGCCGGCCCGAGACGATCGCGGCCGGCAGGGTGACGGCCGACATGATCAGCAGGCGGAGCCCGGTCTGCAGGGCGCTGTAGCCGAGCACGTCCTGCAGGTACAGCACGATGTACAGCAACATGGCGTACACGCACCCGTTGACCGCGAAGGCGGCCACCGAGCCGCCGCAGAACGTCGGGACCCGGAACAGCGACAGGTCGAACATCGGCTCGCGGCACACCCGCTCGACGGCCACGAAGGCGGCGAGCGCCGTGGCCGCGCCGGCCAGGCAGACCACCACGCCGACGTCGCCCCAGCCTTGCTCGCCGGCCCGGATCAGGCCGTAGACGAGCCCGATGAGCGCGCCGGTGAACAAGGCGAACCCGGGCAGGTCCACGCCGCCGCGGCTCGGATCGCGCGACTCGCCCACCCGCCACAGCGTCACGGCTATCGCGGCCACGCCGACGGGGATGTTCACGAAGAAGATCCCCCGCCAACTCCAGCCGGTGGTGATGATCCCGCCCAGGACCGGGCCGACGGCCACCGCGGCCCCGGTCACCGCGCCCCAGACCGCGAAGGCGGTGCCGCGCTCCCGGCCGTGGAACGCCTGGGCCAGCAGCGCGAGCGAGGTGGCGAACATGATCGCGCCGCCGATCCCCTGCCCGGCCCGGGCCAGGATCAGGAAGACCGGGCCGGTCGCGAGCGCGCACAGCAGCGACCCCGCGGTAAAGACAATCAGGCCGATCGCGAACAGCAGCCGGCGGCCGAAGATGTCGGCCAGCGAGCCCGCCGTGAGCAGCAGCGCGGCCAGCGACAGGGCGTACGCGTCCACCACCCACTGCAGTTGCGCGAAGCTGGCGTGCAGGTCGTCCTGGATGCTGGGCAACGCGACGTTCACGATCGTCACGTCCACCAGCAGCATGAACGTGCCCAGGCAGACCGCCAGCAAGGTCCACCACTTCCGTTCCATGACCGTCTCCTCCTCGCGGCCGCTCGTCCGTCGGCCGCTAGTCCACGATCAGCCATGCCCCGCGGCAACTTCCACTTCAGGCCTTGTTTGCGCCTGATTCCTCCGTGGCGTAGCGTTATGGACGATGGAAGCACTTAATATTGACCATCTGGACCGTCAGATCATCCATGCCTTGATCATCGACGGCCGGGTCCCGTTCAGCCGCATCGCCGCGGTGACCGGGGCCTCCGAGCAGACCGTGGCCCGGCGCTACCGGCGCATGCACGCCGCGGCCGTGGTCCGCGTGGTCGCCGTGCCCGACACGCACCGGATCGGCGAGTCCAAATGGGTGGTCAGGCTGCAGTGCGTGCCCGACGCCGCGGCGGCCGTAGCCGACGCGCTCGCCCGGCGCGCGGACACGTCCTGGGTACAGCTCACGTCCGGCGGGACCGAGATCTGCTGCATGGTGCAGCCGCTCGACGGGAACAGCGGCCACGACCTGCTGCTCCGGCAGCTTCCCGCCAGCCGCCGGATCGTGGCCGTCAGCGCGCACTCGCTGCTGCACATGTTCCGCGGCGGCGCCAGTCACTGGCCGGGCGCCACCGAGGCCCTCACCGACGAGCAGGCGGCGATGCTCGCCCCGGCGCCACCGGACGGCAACGGCGCTGACAAGCAGGTCCCGGGCCTGGAGCCTGACGACCGGGTGCTCCTCGCCGAGCTGGCCCGGGACGGCCGGGCCAGTTTCGCCGAGCTGGCGCACGCCACCCACTGGCACGAGTCCACGGTGCGGCGCCGGGTCGCCGAGCTCCGGGCCGCGGGCGTGCTGTACCTCGACGTCGACGTCGAGGAGGCGGCGTTCGGCATCGCGTCCCGGGCGCACCTGTGGATGTCGGTGGCGCCCGCACGGCTGGCCGCGGTCGGCGAGGCGCTCGCTGGGCATCCCGAGGTCCCGTTCGTCGCCGCGACCACCGGGACCAGCAACCTGATCGCGAGCGTGCTGTGCCGGGACGACGACGCGCTCTACCGTTACCTGACCGAGCGCATCGCCAGTCTCGACGGCGTGAACGCGGTAGAGCTCGCGCCGATCATCCGTACGGCCAAGCGCGCGGCCACGGTGCTGCCGGCCGCGTAGCCGGGCTGGTCAGGCCACCGCGTTGGGGCTGGCCGCCACCGGTACGGCCGCGCGGACCCAGCCCACGATCCGGTCCAGCAGGCCCGGGGCTTCGACCGCTCCAGACTCGGCGTGGCCGAAGCCGGGCACGATCCACAACTCCTTGGGCTCATGCGCGGCCGCGTACAGCTGCTGGGCGTGGTCGACCGGGAAGTACCCGTCCCGGTCGCCGTGGACGATCAGCAGCGGGGTCGGCGCGATCCGCGCCGCGGCGTCCGCGGGCGGCACCGGGACCGGGTCCCAGCGGCCCGAGCTGATCCGGGTGTTCAGCAGCGTCCTGGTCACCAGGCGGCCGACCCGGTGCTCCACCGCCCAGTGCACCTTGCGCATGGGGCGGGTGCCCCGGAAGTACCACCGGCCCGGGCCGCTGACCGAGACCACCGCGTCCGCCCCGCCGATCAGCCCCGCGTGCCGCAGCACGATCGATCCGCCCATGGAAAACCCCACCGTGGCGACCCGTTGGTAGCCGAGCTCGCGAGCGTAGCGGAGCGCGACGTCAACGTCCCGGATCTCGAGGTCGCCCAGCGTGGACGTCCCCCCCGAGCGGCCGTGGCCGCGGAAGTCGAACGTGATCACCCCGCAGCCCCGGCTCAGCCGGGTGGCGGCCTTCCAGACCGCGCCGTGCTGCCAGTGCAGCGTGAAGCCGTGCGCCAGCACGATCGCGAGGTCGTCGGGGCCGGCCAGGTGCACGGCGTCGATCGCGACGCCGTCCTCGGTGACCAGCGTGCGCGCCTTGGGGATGGGGCTTGTCATACCACCATTCTGCGTGAGGGAGACGACAGCCGCGTCCGCTGTTTAGACGGCCCCGGCCCTTCCCGACCAGCCTCTGGTGCGCGGCCGGATGGTGCGGCAGGCTAGTTCCGTTCGCCCGGCTTTACCGGGGCTTCAGCCCCGGCTCACCGCACGTTCCTGCCGACCGGAGGCCCGCCAATGCCCGTGCTCGACGCGCTCATCTCCGCCATCCGGGCCGACGCGATCGAGGTCATCGATCTCACCTCGCGACTCGACTCGGCCACCCCGGTAATCAGGCTTCCCGAGCCGTTCGGGAACACCACGGTGTTCTCGCTGCGCGAGATCAGCCGGTACGACGAGCGCGGACCCGCGTGGTACTGGAACGACATCAGCACCGGCGAGCACACCGGCACCCATTTCGACGCGCCGGTGCACTGGATCACCGGCCGCGACGGCGAGGACGTGGCTCAGGTGCCGGTCACCAGGCTGATCGCGCCCGCCGTGGTGCTTGACTTCAGCGAGCAGGCCGCCGCCGATCCGGATTTCCTGCTGGAGGTCGAGCACGTCAGGAAGTGGGAGGCCGAGCACGGGCCGCTGCCGGACGGCGGCTGGCTGCTCTACCGGACCGGCTGGGACGCGAGGTCCCACAGCCAGCGGGAATTCCTGAACGCTGACGAGACCGGGCCGCACACTCCCGGGATCTCGGTCCGGTGCGCCCAGTGGCTGGCGGGCGACACCGCGCTGCTCGGGCTCGGAGTGGAGACCGTCGGCACGGACGCGGGGGGCGCGTTCGCCTTCGACCCGCCGTTCCCGTGCCACGCCTCGCTGCTCGGCGCGGGCAAGTACGGTCTCACCCAGCTGCAGAACCTGGCCCGGCTGCCGGCCACGGGCGCGGTGGTCATCGCGGGGCCGCTGCCGATCACCGGCGGATCCGGTAGCCCGTGCCGGGCGATCGCCCTGGTCGAGCGTTCCTGATGCCGGGCGGTCGCTGATGCCCGACGGCGAAGGGGTGCCGGTCACCGAGGCCGTGGCCGCGGTGCTGGCCGGGCTGGGCGCGGACACCGCGTTCGGGGTGGTGGGCAGCGGCAACTTCATG
>Ga0335076_10003062_pt1 | contig 16728 bp, 16 predicted proteins | sample Lox_Sample_25_FD_206717 | JGI IMG/M metagenome (GOLD analysis project Ga0335076, IMG submission 206717) | Soil microbial communities from Loxahatchee National Wildlife Refuge, Florida, United States - Lox_Sample_2.5 | ecosystem: Environmental > Terrestrial > Soil > Wetlands | place: USA... | reverse complement strand
ACGGTTGGCGGAGTGTTGTCGGAAATGTGGCGTCTAGAGACGCTCGAAGGGGGCGCAAGATACCAGATGCTTCCGCAAATTGCCAGGATCGAGACGATCTTTACCGTTTCGGGCTACGCTTGAGCCATGCCTCAGGCACCCGAAGAACGGCCGAGCGGCACGTCGTTCAAGCCCCTGCGCGGGCTGGTGCCGTACCTGTTGCCACATTGGCCGCTGCTGAGCGGCGCGCTCGCCGCCTTGCTCGTGGCCGCGGCCGCGCAGCTCGCGTTGCCGATCGCACTGCGCTACTTGATCGATCAGGGTCTCGCCGTCCGCGACGCCGCGACGATCAATACCTATTTCATCGTGTTCCTCGCGGCCGCGGTCGCGTTCGGCACGTTCGCGGCGCTGCGGTTCTATATGGTTTCGTGGCTCGGCGAACGCGTCGTCGCCGACATTCGCAATGCGGTCTACGCGCGCGTCATTCGCATGGACCCGACCTTCTTCGAGGTTACGCGTACGGGTGAGGTGCTGTCGCGCCTTACCGCCGACACGACGCTCGTGCAGTCGATCGCGGGCTACGGGATTTCGATCACGTTGCGGTCGATCATCTCGCTGTTCGGCTCGCTCGTGTTGCTCGTCGCGACGAGCCTGCGGCTCACGCTGATCATCTTGATCGTGATGCCGTTCATCGTCGCCCCGCTCTTGGTGCTCGGCCGGCGCTTGCGCCGACTATCGCGCGACACGCAGGATCGTCTTGCGGACGCGAGCGCGCTCGCGGCGGAGACCATCAACGCGGTGCAGACCGTTCAGGCGTTCACGCTCGAGAACCTGCACACGCAGCGTTTTCGCGACGCGGTGGAACGATCCTTCCGCGTCTCGGTACGACGGATCCGGATCCGCGCGTTGCTCACCGCGCTCGCGACGACGCTCGTGTTCAGCGGCATCACGTTCGTGCTCTGGATCGGCGCACGCCAAGTGCTCGCGGGCGATCTCACGTTCGGCGAGCTCTCGCAATTCCTTCTCTATGCGGGCTACATGGGCGTGTCGGCCGCGGCGCTCAGCGAGATGTGGGGCGACGTGCAGCGCGCGGCGGGCGCGATGGAGCGGCTCGTCGAGCTCGAGCAGGCGCCGGCGGCGATCCAGGCGCCCGTGCTGCCCGTCGAGCTGCCACGTCCCCATCGCGGCCGAATGCAATTCGACAACGTGACGTTCCGCTATCCGTCGCGTCCCGAGTCGAAGGCGCTCGACGACTTCAGGATCACGATCGAGCCGGGCGAGACGATCGCGTTCGTCGGCCCCTCGGGAGCGGGCAAGAGCACGACGTTTCAGCTGCTGCTGCGCTTCTACGATCCGGCGTCGGGCCGCGTGTTGATCGACGGCGTCGACGTCGCACACGCGCGGCCGGAGGACGTGCGCCATATGATCGGGCTCGTGCCGCAGGACACGGTGCTGTTCGGCGCGACGGCGCGGGAGAACATCCGCTACGGCCGGCCCGGCGCGAGCGACGCCGAGACCGAAGCGGCGGCCGCTGCGGCGGGCGCCGACGAGTTCCTGCGCGAGCTGCCGCAGGGCTACGAGACGTTCCTCGGCGAGCGCGGCCTGCGGCTCTCCGGCGGGCAGCGGCAGCGCATCGCGATCGCGCGCGCGATCTTGAAGGATCCGCCGATCCTCTTGCTCGACGAGGCCACGAGCTCGCTCGACGCGCACAGCGAGCTGCTCGTGCAGCTGGCGCTCGAGCGGCTCATGGAGCACCGCACGACGATCATCATCGCGCACCGGCTCGCGACCGTGCTCAAGGCGAACCGGATCGTCGTGATGAATCATGGCCGCGTGGTCGCCACCGGCACGCATGCGCAGCTGCTCCAGAGCAGCCCGCTCTATGCGCGGCTCGCGGAGCTTCAGTTCGGCGCCGCGGGTGTGGCGGTGGAAGAAGGTGCGCATGCGACTGTGGTCGGTTGAGGGTAACCGGCAGCGGCTCGACGGCGGCGCGATGTACGGCAACGCGCCGCGCGCGCTGTGGGAGAAGTGGACGCCGCCCGACGGAGAGAATCGCATCGAGTTCGCGTGCCGTTGCTTGCTCGCTCTCGACGTCGACGGCAAGACCGTGCTGCTCGAGACCGGGATCGGTGCGTTCTTCGAGCCGAAGCTTCGCAGCCGCTACGGCGTGCACGAGGACGAGCACGTGCTGCTGCAGTCGCTCGCGGCGCGGGGGGTCGCGCACGAGGATGTCGACGTCGTGGTGCTGAGCCATCTGCACTTCGATCACGCCGGCGGACTGCTGGCCGCGTTCGATCCCGGAAGGCAGCCGCGGCTGCTGTTCCCGAACGCTCGCTTCGTCGTCGGCCGCCGCGCGTGGGAGCGCGCGCTCGCGCCGCATCCGCGCGATCGCGCGTCGTTCATCGCCGCGCTGCCGGCGCTGCTCGAGCAGAGTGGCCGGCTCGAGCTCGTCGACGGCCCGCACGCGGAGTGCCTGGGTGACGCGGTGCGCTTCGAGTACACCGACGGCCACACGCCGGGCCTCACGCACGCGGAGATCGGCGGCGACGGAGGCGTCGTGTTCTGCTCCGACCTGATTCCGGGCCGGCCGTGGGTCCACGCGCCGGTCACGATGGGCTACGACCGCTATCCCGAGCAGCTCGTCGACGAGAAGAGCCGCTTCCTGATGGACAAGATCGCGCGCGGCGTGCGGCTGTTCTTCACGCACGACCTCGAGTGCGCGCTCGCGCTGCCGATCCGCGACGATGCCGGTCGCTATGGCGTCACGGCTGAGCGAGGCTCCGTCGAGGCACTGGAGCTCTGAAAAGGCGCGCCTTGGAACATCCGTTCACGCGACGACTCGACCGGCGTTCCGCGGACTCCCCACGTCGTTGCGGGAGGGCATAGAATCCTTGACTCAGCTCCACATCGGGGGAAACCATGCTCAGCATCAGACCGAGTACGCTTTTCGCCGCTGCCGGCGCCGCCTTCACCGTCTTGTCGCTGGGCGCATGCAGCAAGCCTCCGGAGCCTGCGGCAACAGCGGCGAGCAAGCCGGCCGCCGCGGCAGTCGCCTGCAACCGTCGATGCCTCATCGAAGCCACCGACGCGTACGTCGCTGCGATGGTGGCGCACGACGTTGCGAAGGCGCCGCTGGCGGACCAGATCGTCTTCGTCGAGAACATCACCAAGATGACGCCGGGCGAAGGGCTCTGGAAGACCATCGTCAAGGGGCCGAGCACTTTCGCGATTCACGTGCCGGACGAGGTCAACGAGACGGCGGGATTCCTCGCGATGATGACCTACATGGCGCCGCCGCCGGCGCCGCCGCGCTCGTCTCCCGAGCAGCGTGCCGAGTACGCCGCGAAGCCCCCGGTCGAGCAGCCGGTGATCGTGGCCATCCGACTGAAGTTCGATCCCAAGGGCAAGATCGTTCAGGCCGAGCACCTGGTCGCCGGCGTGGGCGAAGCGCAGATGGCCAATCTGCAGTCGCCGCGGCCGGGGATCCTCACCGAGATACCGACGGCGGAGCGCAAGTCGCACGACGAGCTGATCAAGATCGGCGCGTCGTACTACGACGCGCTGGACGACAACAACGGCGAGCTCGCGCCTTTCGCGCCGGACTGCGAGCGCCACGAGAACGGCATGATCACCGCGAGCGGCAAGCCCTCTGACGGCCCCAGTATTCCGGGCGCTGCGGCCACCCCTCCGGTGGCCCGAGACTGCCGCGGGCAGCTCAACAGCAACACGTTCCAGTACATCGACAGGATCGAGAACCGCCGCGTATTCGCCGCCGATCCCCAGACGGGTCTCGTGATGGGCCTCTCGCACTTCCGCCACCCGATGACCAACCTGCCGTACAAGGTGAAGGCGCTCGACGGATCCGAGATCGAGCGAAACAAGGAGAACATGCCTTTCGCACCGTTCGACTTGCCGGCCGCGCACATTTTCAAGGTCGGCCCGGATGGGCAAATTCACGAGATCGAGGCGATGGGCTTCAGCGCGCCGTACAACTCACGGACGGGCTGGGAGTAGCGCACGGGAGACTGCCGTATCAACATCACCGGTGCCGTCGATTCCGTCGGTCGCGATCTGCGCCACGCCGAACGCCGCAACCTGTCGCGGCCTCGCGCTCGTCGCCGACTTCGATCGCCACCAGGGCTACGCTCGGCACCTGCTCCGGCCACACGTCAAGCACTGGGCCGACGGCGGCGAGACGAAGCTCGGCAACCTCGTCACGCTCTGCAGCCTCCACCACACGCTGCTGCACGAGGGCGGCTTCGGCGTCACGGCCACCGACGACGGCGGGTTCGTGTTCACGCGGCCCGACGGCAGCCGGATTGCGGAGTGCGGAACGACGCCGATCAAGACTCAGTCCGGACGATTCCGCGGAATCGTCGGCGCCGACGCGCCGGCGGCAGATGGCTAGCGGTGCCTATCAGAAGCTGAGCTCCGGCACCCGCTTCAAGATCCGCTGCTCGAGCTGGCTGATGAGCCCCGCGCCCTTGCGCAGAAACTCGGCCGTGCCCTGCGGACCCATCGTCTTCGCGAGCGGCGGCGGACCGTCGAGCGGCGCGAAGTCCGGGTAGTACATGTTCAGCGTGATGATCCCGGGCTCGCCGCCCTGCACCGACGTCGTGACCTCCATCCCCGACATCGTGCCGTTCGCTTTGGCCTTGACCATCACCGGATACATCTCGGTGTGCACGAACGCCATGTAGTCGGCGGCCCTGCCGGGCATCGCGCGATAGCGGCTCACGAACAGCGCCTGCGCGTTGCCGGGATCGAGTGATATGTCGTCGTGCCGGTTCTCGATCGAGCGGTGCACCGACTCCTCGCAGTTGCGGAGCTTGGCGGTAAGGGCCGTGCCCTTGTCGCCGAGCGCGCTTTCGAGCGGCCCCGAGCCGTTGAATTCGGCAAACGTCGGCAGCGGCCGGACGATCACGAAGTCGTTCGTGTTCCCGATCAGCGTCTGGAACACCGTGTAGCGCTTGATGCCGGCCTTCTTGAGAGCCGGCACCACTTCGTTGCGCTCGAGCGCGAGCCATTCGGTGATCTTGTCGGGTTTCACGCGCACTTCCGTTACGAGCAGCCGCGTGGTCGGCGCGCCGCCGCCTTCCTGAGCGAGTGCGGTGGCCAAGACGAGCAATAACGGCGCAATGGTCGCCTGCGCCCAGAGCGTGGATCGATGCATCGGTGTCCCCCAGCGGCAGGTGCCGGCCGCGGAACTCTAGCCTCTGGGCGCCGATTGCACCACGCACGCGGGTGGGCGCATTCTCGAGCAACCGACGAGGAGGTTCCAATGCGCAAGACGTACCCGGCCGCGCGCACGCGACTGCCGCTCACGATCCTGATCGTATCTTCCGTTTGGGCCGGGTCGGCAGGCGCCGGCGGAATCTCGACGCTGGCGGCCGTGGGCGCCGAGAGCTTGTCGCTCGAAGCGCGCGTGCGTCAGCTCGAGGACGAGGCGACGATCCGGCGCCAGCTCGAGGATTACATGGGGCTGCTCCGGTCGCGCGACTGGGATAACTACATCAAGATGTTCGCGAAGGCCTCGCCCGAGCTGCACATGGCGGAGGGCACGGTCATCGGACGCGACGCGATCCGCACGCGGATGGACAACGCGTCGAAGCGCATGGCGGCCGCCGCCGCCGCGCAGAACCGCCCGCAGCTGCAGCGCGCGGATCTCCTTAGCGACGTCCGCGTCCAGGTCAACGGCGACACGGCCAGCGCGAGGTCGAGGTTCACGTTTCTCGGCGAGCAGCCCGACGGCACGTTCCGCGTGACCGGCTCCGGGATCTACACCGACACCTGGGTCCGCGAAGAGGGAGAGTGGCGAATCAAGAGCCGGACGGTGGACTGGGATCTGCTCGCGGGCGCGAGCGCGGCGGGTGCGCAGAATGGCTCCGCCGCGCCGAGCGGTGCCGCGGCCTCGCCGAGCGGAGGCGCGCCCGCCAAACACTAACGCCATGAAGTCCGAGCCGAGAGCGGCGTCAGTTCTTTTTCGCGGCGGCTTGTTCCTCGAGGGCCTTCATCCAGACACCCTCGGTGCAGCCGTCCTCGAGCATCACCTGCTTCTCGAGCCTGCGATAGATCGTCGTGACCTTGTAGTCCTTGTCCGCGTACATCACGGGGTCGTTGATCGTCATCTCGTTGACGAGCACCTTTCCCGTGATCTTGGGCGGCGGCCTGTCCGCGCGCAGACCCGTGATCTTGAGCTCGCCCGGGTCCCTGAGCGACCAGCGCTCGACGATGCGCATCTCGTCGCTGTGCGGCCAGCGCGGCGCATGCCACTCCATGATGTTGCGCGTTTCGATCACGAGCGTATCGCCCTCCCAGTGGCCGATCGAATAGCCGACGCGCTGCTCCGGCACGTCCGTCGGGAACGCGCGGCCGTCGAGAAAAATCCGGCGCGATTGGTTCGCGAGCTCCGACAACAGCGTCACGCGCTGCGGCTGCTGAACGATCTCCATCGCCGCGCCGCCGATGCCCCACATCACGGTCGGCATGCCTGGCTCGACGCAATGGGCATTCGCTTCCATCTCTCCCGTCACGTTGCCCTTGACGTTGTATTTCGCCATGAACTCGGCCGTGACCTTCTTTCCTTCGTCCGTGTATTTGGGCTCGATCGGGATGAAGAACGGCGCTCCGAGGCGGTCGTGCTGCACCATGCCCCAAACGCCTTCGAGGTTCGCCGGGCCGTCGGCCGCGAACGCGCGGCCACAGCCGAGCGCGAGCAGGAGGCCTACGATTGCACGCCGCCGCATGCGAACTCCGTTCATGAAAGCATATGCGACACTGTACGCGGGCCGGTTGGCGCAAATCCAGGATGGGTCGCCGGCGATTCGTCAGCGGTCGGCTGCAGGACGTGCAACGACCTGTCAAGCAAACGACCGGTTGTGAACGGCAATGTGGGGCGAGGGCAAGCATGTCCCTGATTCGGTGTAGGTTGCTGTATCAGTCGAGCAGCCCCCATCTTCACCAGCTCTACACCGGGTTTCTGATGCTGCACAGAGACGGTGCCATCCGCTTGTCGCAGGAACCCCGAAGAAAGCGGACCGTGTATCCGAGTCGAGCACCGCACCTGCGCGATGCCGCACACGCGCATCTCGACGCGATCGTCGACGGCAAGACCAAGATCCACTTCGACACGCACGATGGCGCGGAAATCGCGACGGGCGAGCTCGATGATTGCGACATCTACTTCAAGCGCTCGTATTCGCCGTCGTTGATCGCGACGTTGCCGCCGGAGCAACGAAGCAAGATCTCGCCGCTCGGCTTGAACTACCGGGTGCTGCCGAGCAGCGTCGATCGGTTCGCTTTGCAGAGGGCCCTGTTTCTTCGCGACAACCCGAGGGCGCGCCTGCTGAAGGAGGCGCTCGACGCCCGTGGCGTGTTCGGCTACAAACCGCGCGTCGGCGAAATGCAGGCAGGGCCGCGACTCGACGCCGAGCCCAGAGTCTTGTTCCTGGCGGCGATTTACGACCCACACGACGATCCGGCGAGAAGCGAGGACAAGATCGAGGAAAGGGCGTCCATCAACGAACACCGGGCACGCTGCATTCGGATCCTGAAGAGCTCGCTCGGCCGGCGTTTCACGGGCGGATTGGCGAACTCCGAATTCGCACGCAAGCGTTATCCCGATCTGATCGTGCCCGGTAGCGTGACGGCGCAGGCGAGCTACATCGAAACGATGTGCTCGCATCCGATCTGCGTTGCCACGACCGGGGTGCATGGCTCGACCGGCTGGAAGCTCGCCGAGTACGTCGCGTTCTCCAAGGCCATCGTGTCGGAGAAGCTCGTCTACGAGGTTCCCGGCGATTTCGGACCCGACCGAAACTACGTCGAGTTCGCTTCTCCGGACGACTGCGCCGCGGCAGCAACCAAGCTCATCGAGGATCGAGACCTGCGCGAGCGGTTGATGCTGAACAATGCCGCGTACTACCGCGACTACCTGAGACCGGACGCGCTCGTCGGCAACGCGCTGGCGCGCGCCCGTGGCGTCGACGCCGAGCTCGCAAGGGTTGGTGGTGATGGGTGGAATTGAACCACCGACCTGCGGGTTATGAATCCGCCGCTCTAACCAACTGAGCTACATCACCAGCGGGCCGCGATTATAGACCGACTGCCGGCCGGCGCGGGCGCCGCGCTTGTGACGCTGCGACGACTGCTTCTATGATCCCACGCGCTCATGGGCCGATTTCGCGATCTGCAGGCATCCCAACGAGGCCGATGACCATGCGCGCTTTTCGCTTGCCGCTTTCGCTATTCGTCGCCGCGCGCGTCGCCGCGCCGTGCGCCGCCATCACGCTGCTGACCGTGTACTCCGCGCCGGCCGCCGCGCAGCTCGTCGTGGAGCCGGCCGCCGAGCAGTCGCCGTGCCCGAAAGACGCCGATCCCCGCGAGGACAAGCGTCCGTGCACCGATTCACGCGAGGCCGCGTCGCCAGCGGCTATCGGCGGAGCGGGCGGGTCCGCGGGACCGGGCGGTGGTGGCGGCGGATCGGGCGGCGCCGCGGCACGCGAAACGCTCGGCCCCTATCACGTCGTCAAGGTCATGAACCTCGGCGGCGAGATGGTCGACGGCATCGTGTGCGCGGTCGATCGGCCGTTTGCCGTGCACATGCAAACGCGCCCCGCGACGTTCGACCTCAAGTTCGAGCCCACCGACAAGGCTCGCGGCCTGTGGACGTACGCGTACGACATCCCGCGCGCCGGCGAGAGCCACAAAGCGAGCGGCGAGTACACGCTGAGCTCGCCGGCCGCGGACGGCAGCCGCTCGCTCACGATCGACGGCAAGGACTTCGTGACGTTCAAGGGTTTCGCGGGCCCGATGCCGATGCATTACATTTTCGGCTTATCGCCGATCTCCGGCGACCGAGGTTGCGGATGACCGCTTCCGTGGCTGCGCATCGCTTCGCCGACGAGCGTCGCGATCCGATATCGAGCGCCGGACCGGCGTAGCTGTCCTTGACCAGGACTGACCTTTGGCTGTTCGTGAAGCCGAGCGACTGGATCGTCTATACGGCCGTGCTCGGCGTCGTGCTATTGCGGCTCTCGATAGGCCGGCGCCTCATCGCTGCGGCCATGGTCCTCTTGATCGTGCTCGGCGTGTTACCGACCGTCTTGCTCTTGAGCTTGCCGCTCGAACAGCGCTTCCCCGTGCCGGCGAACCTGGATCGAGTCGACGGAATCATCGTGCTCGCGGGCGCCGAGCGCGACTCGCTGTACGGCCAGCCGCTGCTGAACAGCGCGGCCGATCGCCTCACGACGTTTTTGATGCTCGCGCGACGCTTCCCCGAAGCTCGGCTCGTGCACAGCGGCGACACGACGCCGACCAGTCAATCGGCGATCGCGCGCGAGCTTCTGCTCGGCGTCGGCATCGACCCGCAGCGGATCGTCTTCGAGAGGAAGTCGCGAATCACTTGTGAAAGCCCGCGTGCGACGCTGGAGGTCGTTCCGGTCGACGCGTCGCAACGCTGGTTGCTCGTCACGTCCGCTATGCACATGCCGCGAGCGGTGGCCTGCTTCCGCGCGGCCGGTTGGGACGTGACGCCCTATCCGACGAACTTCCGGCGTTTGGCGCAGCCGTTCACGCTTGCGCTCCCGGATAACCTCGAAGACGTCGATCTCGCGGCGCACGAGTGGTTCGGGCTACTGTACTACCGCTTGCGAGGTTACACGCGCGATCTGTTCCCGGCGCCTCGTTAGCGCCGAGCGTTCTTGGCGTGGCGCCCCGCGAACGATCCATAGGACGTCCGCCATCCCGGCGACGCGAGACGAGGGTCCCGATGCCGACAGCGCTCTTCAGGCTGATCGCGATGATCACGGTACTGTTCGCCGTCGCGCCGACGGCGCACGCGCAGCTCAGCACGGCGAAGCTCGATACCTGGCTCTCCGGCTATCGCGAGGCATGGGAGAAGCGCGATGCGGAACGCGCCGCGCAGCTCTTTACCGAGAACGCGCGCTATCAGGAGATGCCGTTCGACGCGCCGAAGAGCGGCCGCGCGGGAATCCGCGAATATTGGTCGGGCGTGACGGCCGACCAGCGCGACGTCGAGTTCCATTCGCAGACGATCGCGGTGAACGGCAACACGGGCGTCGCCCACTGGTCCGCGAAGTTCAAGCAGGCTTCGACGGGTATGACCGTCGAGCTCGACGGCGTCTTCGTCCTCGACTTCGATCCGAAGACGGGACTCTGCTCGACGTTGCGCGAATGGTGGCACGTGCGCGGCGGCTGAGCCGCGCGAGCCCCTAGCGCCGGCTACTTCCGCCGAGCAACGAGCCGAGCACGCCGCGGATCAGCGCCCGGCCGGTCTGGGATCCGACCGAGCGAGCGGCGCTCTTCGCAAGCGCCTCGACGAGCCCTTCCGACTGTCGCCCGCCGCGCGGACCGCGGCGGCCGAACAAGATGTCCGACGCGAGATTGCCGAGCTCGCCCTGCGGCGGCTGTTGCGTGGCCGGCGGCGTGCCGCCGCGGCTCGCCCCAGCGCCGGGTGGCGACGTCTCGACGCGCGCCTTGAGCCGCTCGTAGGCAGACTCGCGATCGATCGACTGCTCGTAGTGACCGGCGAGTGGCGACGCGGCGATCAGCTTCGCGCGCTCGTCGGGGGTCAGCGCGCCGACGCGACTCCCGGGCGGAATCACGAACGCGCGCTCCGTGATTCCGGGCCGGCCCTGGTCGTCGAGCAGCGACACGAGCGCTTCGCCGACGCCGAGCTCGCCGATCGCTTGCTCGATCGACAGTCCCGGGTTCGCGCGCATCGTCTGCGCGACGGCGCGCACGGCCTTCTGCTCGCGCGGAGTGAAAGCGTGCAGCGCGTGCTGCACGCGGTTGCCGAGCTGACCGAGCACGGTGTCCGGGATGTCGAGTGGGTTCTGCGTGACGAAGAACACGCCGACGCCCTTCGAGCGCACGAGCCGCACGACCTGCTCGACCTTGTCCAGCAGTACCTTCGGCGCATCGGCGAACAGCAGGTGCGCCTCGTCGAAGAAGAACACGAGCCGCGGTTTCTCGGGGTCGCCGATCTCGGGCAGGAACTCGAAAATCTCCGACAGCAGCCAGAGCAGGATCATCGCGTAGAGCTGCGGCGAGCCCATGAGCTGATCGGCCGCGAGGACATTGACGACGCCGCGCCCCGAGCTGGTCTGAATCAGGTCCGCGACGTTCAGCATCGGCTCGCCGAAGAATTGGTCCGCGCCTTGCGACTCGAGCGTGAGCAGCCCGCGCTGGATCGCGCCGATCGACGCGGCCGAAACGTTGCCGTACTGCGTCGTGAACTGCTCTGAGTTGTCGCCGACGTGCTGTAGCACCGCGCGCAGATCCTTGGCGTCGAGCAGCAGCAGGCCCGCGTCGTCGGCGATCTTGAACGTGAGGTGCAGCACGCCTTCCTGCACGTCGTTCAGCTCGAGCATCCGCGCGAGCAGCAGCGGGCCGACATGCGAGACGGTGGCTCGCAGCGGATGGCCGTTCTTGCCGAACACGTCCCAGAGCACGGCTGGGCAGGCGGTGTAGGTCAACTGCACGCCGAGCTGCTGCGCGCGGGCCGTCACTTTCGCATTCGCGCCGCCGGCCGCGGCGATACCCGCGAGGTCGCCCTTCACGTCGGCCATGAACACCGGCACGCCGATGCGCGACAGCTGCTCCGCGATCGTTTGCAGCGTGACGGTCTTGCCGGTGCCGGTCGCGCCGGTCACGAGGCCGTGCCGGTTCGCGAGCCCCGGCAACAGCGCGAGGACCTGGTCGCCGCTTTTCGCAACGGGCAGTCCGTCGATCATGCGGCAACGCTACCACACATGACGCGGACGCGGACGCTTCCGACTGGGGAGCGGTTAGAACCCGTACGTCACTCGAAACAGGTAGCGCTCATCGTCTTCGAGCGTGCGCGTGCCGTCGCGCAGCGCGCGCGCCCAGTCGATGTCGGCGACGAGGCCGCCGAGGCCGGTGAAACGGAAGCCGAGGCCTGCGCTGCTGATTCGGCTGGTCGCGTCCTGGCCGGGTAGCGGCTCGTTGAGACGCAACGTCGCGTAATCGAAGAAGCCGAAGAAGTGCAGATCGATGATCCTCGTGCTCTTGATCAACGACGGCGAATGCAGCTCGACGCTCATGTCGGCGCCAAGGTCGCCGAGCTCTTCCGCCTCGAGGTAGCCGCGCACGGTGGTCATACCGCCCGCGATGTATTGCTCGTTGCTGATCAACGGCGTGTTCGCGTATTGCCAGCCGAGCCGCGTCACGAAGCGGGCGTTGCCGAACACCTGGCGCGAGTGGGTCATCGAGCCCGTGAAATAGGCATAGTTCGCGCGGGCTTTGTATCGCTTCTGCTCGAACTCGTAGTCGTCGTTGCCGACGCCGCGCATCCCCCACGACGCGCCGACCTGAAAATCGGTTGTCGACTTGCGCAGCGCCCAGCCGAACGCGTAGCTCGCGGACCAATTCACGTACTCGATCGGCGTCGAGTCGGAGCCGTCGGCCAGCTGGATGTCCTCGGTGAAGTTCTTGTAGTCGACGCCTAGCGTCGCGTTTTGATAGAACGGGCCGATGCCGTCGAGCGGCCTGATCCCGCGCACACCGAAGATCTTGCCCTTGCCGAGAACGCCGAGCGTGCCGATCGTTGCGACGTCGCTCGACGAGTCCACGTAGTACATCGCGAGGATCGTGCGCGCTTCCTCGAGGCGTGCGATGTAGGTCGCCGCGAACACGTTCGCCTCGTCCTTGGCCTCCGGCGACACTTGATACTGTACCGAAAACGTGTGCGCCTTCTGCCAGAGATTGTCGTAGGACAGCACGACGTTCGTGCGTAGGGAGGTCGTGTCGGCCGTGTAGCGGTTGTTGACCTCGACGTTGCCGTGGAACGGCAGGTCGTCCTTCACTTTGAGCTCCATGTCGACCGTGCCGGGGTAGCGGCCAGCGCGCAGCACGGGCGTGACCGACCGATCGGGCGTCTCGCGATTCAGCGCCGCGAGCTCGCCTTGGACGTCGGGAAAGTGCGGTACCGTGCCGGGCTCGAGCGACGGCAGTTGCGCGAGTATTTGGCGGTTCGAGAAGTACCGCGCGCCGGTCACGCGCACGCGGTCGAGCCTGCCCTCCGTCACGTTGAGACGGACGATCCCCGCGTCCACCGTCTGCTCGGGGATGTCGACGAACGCTGTGCTGTAGCCGCTCTTGCGGTACGCCTCTTCGAGCGCCATCCGTGCCTGCTCGACGTCCTTGAGTGTCTTTTGCGGCCCGAGATAGGAGTAGACCGCTCGCTCCACCGAGCGCCGATCGAGCACCCGCGCGCCGAGCACGCGGTACTCCCAGACGTCGAACTTCTCCTCGGGCTTGGACTCTGCGGGGGGCTCGGCGGAGCCGGCTGACGCGCTCGCCGCACCGGCCGCCGCATCCTGCGCGCGGCCCGTCGCCGCGCCGCCGAGCCCAATCACTCCGGAGCAGAACAGGAACAGCGCCGTCCAGGCGGCTTCGCGGGTGGAATTTCGGAATGCCGCGCGGTCCATGCAGGGATTCGCAGTCTCTCTTGTTGCTCTTTTCGGCGGTGCCCGGAAAAACGTGTGTATCGCGCGGACCAAGGCCGCGCGGAGCGACTGATTGTTACCCGGCGATGTTGCAGTTCCGCGTCGAACGGATCACGAGACGGTAACGTTCGCGCACCGACACCCGCGTATAATTCGGCGCGCAGCGCATCACCTACTCGGAGAACAACATGAGAATACGACTCGCGTTTGTGTCTGCATTCACGTTGCTGATCGGCGCCCATGCCTGGGCGCAACCGCCGGCGGGCTTCACTCCGCCGACGTTCGACGGGCTCGACAAGGACAAGAACGGATCCTTGTCGAAGGAAGAGGTCGCGGCGTGGGTGAAGTCCCTGCCGGCGGGCCCGAACGGGCCGCGCAATCCCGACGACATCTTCGCGCGTTGGGACACCAACAAGGACGGCAAGATCTCGAAGGAAGAGTTCGAGAATCGGCCGCGCGGCGGTGGCGGACCTCCCGGCGGCGGCGGCCCTCCGCGTTAGTGAACGAAACGCGCGCGCGACGCCGAGCGTCGCGCGCGCTTTTCTTTCTTGGCCTCTACTCGAGGCCCGACGCGCGTGCTTGCTCGCGCGCGAGCACCGCTTGATCCCGATCGCCGTCGCCGTGCGCGACGGCTCCGAGCAGGCGATCGTGATAGACGTTGTGGCTCGGCATCGGCACGCGCGCGAGGTCCGCGGCTGACGCGATCAGGTTCGCGTCCTTGAGGCCCACGAAGATCGGCGAGCCGACCTGGTCGTAGCTCTCGTCGACCATCTTTTGGCCATACACCTTGTATGCCGGGGCCGCGAACAAGCCCTCGGTCATCACGTCCTGGAACACCTGCGGCTGCACGCCGTACTTGCGCACGAGCGCGAAGCCTTCGGCCATCGCGACCATCGCGCAGCCGAGCACCGCGTTGTTCGCGAGCTTGATCGCGGTCGCCGACTCCGGCTTCGTGCCCGCGACGAAGATGCGCCGGCCGATGACCTTGAGCAGCTCGGTGCAGCGCGCGACCGCCGCGTCGGGTCCCGCAACCACGATCCCGAGCTGGCCGGACGCCGCGAGGTCGGGCCGGCCGAGCACCGGCGCCGCGACGAGCGTTTGGCCCGCCGCGCGGTGCTTGCCCTCGAGCTCGCGCACGGTCGCGACGCCGTGGGTGCCCATCACGAGATGGATCGTGCCGGCGCCGAGCGCGCTCGACAGCCCGCCGGGACCGAGCGCGACCTCCGCGACGATCGAGTCCTCGACGAGCATCGTGACGACGATCTCGCTGCCGGCCGCGAGCTCGGCGACGCTCTTCGCGACACGCGCTCCGGCCGCCGCGAACGGCGCCGTCTGCGCGGCGGCGACGTCGAACACGCAGAGCTCGTGTCCCGCGTCCAACAACCGTCGCGCCATGCCGCCGCCCATCCGGCCGAGACCGATGAAACCCACGCGCATTTGCAGTCCCTCGCTGTCCGAAAGTCGCAGCACTCTGAGCCCATTGTCCGGAGGTGGCAAGCGGCGAAATCGCTGAGTCATACTGCAGGGACGATGGAGGTCGGAGAGCCATGAGCGCGGTGTCGCCGCGCGCCGGTAAGCCCGCGACGCCGGACATGCTGGTCGACGTCGCGAAGCTCGAGCGCGAGTACTTCACTCGCCGACCGGATCCTGCGGTGCCGGCGGAGCGCGTGTCGTTCGGCACCAGCGGCCACCGCGGCACGTCGCTCGCGGGATCGTTCAACGAGGCGCACATCCTCGCGGTGACGCAGGCGATCTGCGAGCACCGTCGCGCGCTCGGCATCGACGGGCCGCTCTATCTCGGCAAGGACACGCACGCGCTATCGGAGCCGGCGCAGCGCACGGCCCTCGAGGTGCTCGCGGCGAACGGCGTCGACGCGATCGTCCAGCGCGACGACGGCTTCACGCCGACGCCGGCGATCTCGCGCGCGATCCTCGCGTACAACCGCGGCCGCCGCGAGCATCTCGCGGACGGCATCGTCGTGACGCCGTCGCACAACCCTCCGTCGGACGGCGGCTTCAAGTACAACCCGCCGAACGGCGGACCGGCGGACACCGACGTGACGCGCGCGGTGCAGGATCGCGCGAACGAGCTTCTGCGCGAGGACAACTCCGGCGTGCGGCGAGTCGCGCTCGAGAGCGCGCTGCGCGGCGGCCGCATCGTCGCCGAGGACCTGATCGGCCCCTACGTCGAGGACCTCGCGAACGTCGTCGACCTGCCCGCGATCCGAGCTGCCGGGCTCGCGCTGGCGGTCGACCCGCTCGGCGGCGCGTCGGTCGGCTACTGGGCGCCGATCAACGAGCGCTACGGTCTCGACGTCGAGGTCGTGAACCCGCGCGTCGACCCGACGTTCGGTTTCATGACCGTCGACCACGACGGCCAGATCCGGATGGACTGCTCGAGCCCTTATGCGATGGCCCGGCTCGTTTCGCTGAAGGATCGTTACCGGCTCGCGTTCGCGAACGATCCGGACTCGGACCGGCACGGGATCGTGACGCCGTCGGCCGGGCTCATGAACCCGAACCACTACCTCGCGGTCGCGATCCAGTATCTGCTCACGCATCGGCCGCGCTGGCCCGCGCGTGCCGCCGTCGGCAAGACGCTCGTCTCGAGCAGCATGATCGATCGCGTCGTTCGCGACCTCGGCCGCACGCTCTACGAGGTGCCGGTCGGCTTCAAGTGGTTCGTCGCCGGGCTCTTCGACGGCTCGTGCTGCTTCGGCGGCGAGGAGAGCGCGGGCGCGAGCTTCCTGCGCGCCGACGGCAGCGTCTGGACCACCGACAAGGACGGCTTGATCATGGATCTGCTCGCGGCCGAGATCACCGCGGTCACGGGGCGCGATCCCGGCGAGCATTACCGCGAGCTCGCGGCGAAGTTCGGCGCGCCGAGCTACACGCGAATCGACGCGGCCGCGACACCCGAGCAGAAGGCGCGGCTCGCGAAACTGTCGCCCTCATCGGTCACGGCGGCGACGCTCGCCGGCGACCCGATCGAGGCGAAGCTCACGAGCGCGCCAGGCAACGGCGCGGCGATCGGCGGGCTAAAAGTCACTACGACGCGTGGCTGGTTCGCGGCGCGGCCGTCGGGCACCGAGAACATTTACAAAATCTATGCCGAGAGCTTCGAGGGCGAGACACACCTCGCGGCGATCGTGCGCGAGGCGCAGGCGATGGTCGATGCGGCTTTGCGCGAGAAGACCTGAAGTCGGCGGCTCGTTGAACCCGGTCAACGCGTTGCGGAACCCAGGGGCAGGCAACAGGG
>Ga0335076_10003059_pt1 | contig 16733 bp, 16 predicted proteins | sample Lox_Sample_25_FD_206717 | JGI IMG/M metagenome (GOLD analysis project Ga0335076, IMG submission 206717) | Soil microbial communities from Loxahatchee National Wildlife Refuge, Florida, United States - Lox_Sample_2.5 | ecosystem: Environmental > Terrestrial > Soil > Wetlands | place: USA... | reverse complement strand
TGCTCGGCAGACGTCGAGCGGGTCCAGCTGCCGCAGGCGCTGCAGCTGCGGCCCGACATCGCCAGCGTCGTCGTCGGCGTGAACGACACGCTGCGGCCCAACTTCGACGCCGAGCGGATCGGCGCGGCAGCCGCCCACACGATCGGTGCGCTGCGGGCCTGCGGCGCGCAGGTGCTCACCATGCGGCTGCCAGACCCCGGCCGCATGCTCGGCATGCCCGGCGTGCTGGCCCGGCCGCTGGCCCAGCGCGCGCACCAGATCAATGCGGTCATGGACCAGATCGCCGGGCGCTTCGGCACCCTGCATTTCGACGCCGCCGGGGCGGATGAGGTCTACGACCCGCGGATGTGGGCCGTGGACCGGCTGCACCCGAGCGAGCGCGGCCACCGGCTCATCGCGCGGCGGTTCCACGGGCTGCTCGCCGCGGCGGGCTACCCGGTGGGGCCCGAGCCCGACCCGGAGCCGGGCAACCCGCCGCCGACGAGGGCGATGGAGCTCGCGTGGCTCGCGACCAAGGGCACGGCCTGGGTCGTGCGCAGGTCCACAGACCTGGTGCCCAGCCTGCTCGCGATGGCGTTCGCCGAATGGCGGTCCGGTCACGCGGCGGCCAGCCGCCCGGAAGACGCGGACGCCGAGCTGACCGAGGTGGCGTTACCGGCGCAGTGATCCCGGCCTGTTCGGGCCCGCCCCGGTCGATTACCTTTTGACTGCATGACGTGGCAACCGGAACTGGACGAGCTGCGCCGCCGCCAGCAGCTCGCCGAGCGGATGGGCGGGGCCGAGAAGATCAAGCGCCAGCACGACGCGGGCCGCCTGACCGTCCGGGAGCGGATCGCGCTGCTGCTGGACGACGGCACGTTCCGGGAGATCGGCGCGATCGCCGGATCGGCCCGCTATGACGAGACCGGCGAGCTGTCCGGCTTCACGCCCGCGAACTTCGTCACCGGGACCGGCCTGCTCGACGGGCGCAAGGTGGTCGTCGGCGGCGACGACTTCACCGTGCGCGGCGGCGCCGCCGACGCCGCGATCGCCGGCAAGCAGATCTTCGCCGAGCAGCTCGCCAGCGAGCTGCGGCTGCCGATCATCCGGCTGGTCGAGGGCACCGGCGGCGGCGGCAGCGTCAGGACGCTGGAGACCAGCGGGCATACCTATGTCCCCGTCAACCCCGGCTGGAACTACGTCGTAGACAACATGTCCACGGTGCCGGTCGTGGCCGCGGGCCTCGGGCCGGTGGCGGGGCTCGGCGCGGCCCGGCTCTGCGCGGCGCACTTCTCCGTCCTCGTCGAGGGCACCGCGCAGCTGTTCGTCGCCGGGCCACCGGTGGTCCGGTCCGGTGCCGGCGAGGATGTCGACAAGGAACAGCTCGGCGGGTCGCGGGTGCATGCGAGGAACGCCGCGGTCGACCTGATAGCTCGGTCAGAGGCCGAGGCGTTCGCGCTGATCAGGCAGTTCCTGTCGTACCTGCCGCCGAGCGTCTACGAGCTGCCGCCGGTGGCCGCGGGAGCCGATCCCGCCGGCCGGCGCGCGCCGGAGCTGCTCGACGCGATACCGCGGGACAGGCGCAAGCCGTACCGGATCCGGCCCATCCTGGCGGCGGTGTTCGACGCGGGCTCGGTGCTGGAGGTACAGCGCTACGGCGGGTCGATCGTGACCGCGCTGGCCCGGCTCGACGGGCACCCGGCTGGCGTGGTGGCCTGCGACCCGTACGTGTCCGGCGGCTGCATGACGGTCGAGGGCGCCGAGGCGGTCATCCGGCTGGCGGACCTGTGCGCGGCGTTCCACCTGCCGGTGGTGACGTTCACCGACCAGCCTGGCCTGCTGATCGGCACGCGGGCCGAGCAGCGCGCGACGATCCGCTACGGGGTCCGCGCGATCAGCGCCGTGTACCAGGCCGGGGTGCCCGGCGCCGAGGTCATCGTGCGGCGGGTGTTCGGCGTGGGCGGAGCGGGCCTGGTCAACCGGCACCGGCTAACCCGCCGCTGGGCGTGGCCGTCCGCGGACTGGGGCTCGCTGCCGGTCGAAGGGGGTATCGAGGCTGCCTACCGTGCCGACCTGGAGCGCGCGGCCGACCCCGAGGCCCTGCTCGCCGAGATCAGGGCCCGGATGGACGCGGTGCGCAACCCGATGCGGACCGCGGAGCGGTTCGGCATCGAGGAGATCATCGACCCGCGCGAGACCAGGCCGCTGCTGTGCGACTGGGTGCATGACGCGTACGCGGTGCTGCGCGGCGGGCAGCCGGGCCGGCCGTCGTTCGGCATGCGGCCCTGACCGGTGTCAGGCGCTCTCGTCGTAGGCGCGCCGGAGCAGGCCGATCGCCTCGGCGTCCAGATCGTCCACGGACTCCAGCCCGAAGCGCACGCTGAGCGCGCCGCTGGGGCCTCTGCGCCCGGGTGCGCACGCTCGTCATGGGGTCATTCCGCGCCAAGGTAGGCAAGCGAGAGCAGGTCTTCCCGGCGCTGGCTGAGATAGCGGTCCGAGCACTCGGCGGTGTCGACGACGGCCCGCAGCAGCCCGGCCTGGGCGGGCGGCAGCTCGCCCGCCACCTCGCCGCGGGGCGAGATGATCGCGCTCGGGCAGTGCTGGCGCGGGTCGGCGGCGTTGGCCGCGAGCACGAACCGCTGGCTGGCTGCCGCGTGGCTGATCAGATGGCTGCGCCAGACATCCGCGGGCCAGGCGGGATTGACCGCATAGGTGAGGTAGACCAGCAGCTGCGCACCGGCGGACGCGAGGTAGCGCCACTGCTCGGGGAAGGAGATCTCCCGGCACAGCTGGATTCCGGCCAGCAGCGGCTGGCCGTCGAAGCGCATCTCGATGAGCGGCAGGCGCTGCCCGGCGGCCAGCCTGCCGCGCTCGTGGCTGGCGAGGTTGACCTTGCGGTAGACCTGCCGCGAGCCGTCCGGGGCCAGGTACAGGGCGGCGTTGGTCCAGCCGTCCTCCTCGGGCAGCAGGCTGCCGCAGAAGATATGGATGCCGCGGGTCTGGGCCTGCTCCGCGACCCGGTCGATGCCAGCGCGAACGGCGTCGCCGTCCAGGGCGGCCAGGCCGGACAGCTCGTCGTCGTAACCGGAGACCGCTGCCTCGGGGAGCACGACGAGCTCACCCGGCCGCGTCCCCGCCAGGGCGGCCGATATCGCAGCGAGGTTGCGCTGGATATCCCAGCTGACGCGCGTCTGCGCGACCACGGCCGATATCTTCATCCGCCCCCATCTCGTCGGAACGCCTACGGTACCCCGTCGCGTGCGGCCGCCTCCTGCACTCGGAGCTGCCAGTCCAAGCTCGCGCCGGGCAACCGGGCCGCCCGGTGGCGGCGCTCCGCGGCGCGGGCATAGCCTGCCTGGAGTGGATAGTGCGGTTCAGGATGCGGCCCCGGTTCAGCCGCGCACGCGATGTCGATGGCGAGCCTCAGGGGCAAGGTCGTCGTGCTGGAGTTCATGGACCCGCACGGCACCAACATCTGCCCGATCGTCTCGCACGAGTTCATCGACGCGTACAAGGACCGGGGCGCGGCGCGGGCACGGGTCGTCGGTACCTGGTGAACCCGATGGTGGATCACACCGATGTCCGGGTCCTCCTACCTGCCCGCGGACCAGCTCACCGCCCGGGGGCAGGGCATAGCGGACCTGACGCGCCAGCTCGCCGGCTGACTCGCCGGGTTCCGCGGGTGTTTGTGGGGCGCCTGGGGCTCGAACCCAGAACCAATGGATTAAAAGTCCACTGCTCTACCATTGAGCTAACGCCCCGAGTGTTCTCAGCCTGCAGTTCTGCTATCGGGGCGCCCCTCCTGCTACGTCTCGGCCGGCTGCGCGGATCCGGGAGCCACGAGTCTGGCGCCTCATCCGCCCGGATGCGGGCCGTGGTTCCTGCCAGCCAACGATATGCCAGCGGGGATAGCGGATGTCACGACTGCGCACATCCGGGCGTTCCATGTCGCGGCGCGCGAGACCGTGGCCGTGGCCGCGGCCGCGGCGCCGAGGTCTGCCCTGGCGGCAGCGGCGCGACTTGGACAGCTCCTTATGACGGCTTGGCGTTTCCTTGACCTTCGCGTTCGGGCAGCAACGTAACAAAATCGTCACGTCCGGGCTGCTGCGCGTGCGCGGGCCTAGGCAGATAGCTGACGCTTGGTTCAAGCTGTGGTCGAACGCCCCCTTAGCCGTAGATCCTGATGCTTACAGGCCGAAAAACCGAATAGTTCGGTGATCATGTAGATTGACAGCATCGCCGATCGGAAAAGTAGGGAGCAACCCATGCCCTCGACCCGCCGACTTGCCGTCGCGGGGGCCGCCCTGGCCCTCGGCGGACTGCTCGCCGCGTGCAGCGGCTCAAGCGCCCACCTGGGCAGCGGCAGCGCAGTCAAGGGCCAGCGAGTGAAGGGCGGGACGGTGACCGTCGCGCAGCTGTCGGGCGCGTCGCCGAACGACATCTTCCCGCTGAGCCCGGCCACGAACTCGAACGGCTACAACGAGAACCTGACGATCGGGTCCTGGCCGTACATCGTGACGATCGGCGATGCGGACAAGTCCATCGTGAACAGCCGGGAGAGCCTGTTCAGCTCGCTGATCTACTCGGCCGGCAACACCGAGATCACGCTGGTGCTCAAGCCGTGGAAGTGGTCGGACGGCGCGCCGATCACCACCCGGGACTTCATGTTCGTGTACAACCTGCTGAAGGTCGAGTACAACGACTGGATCGATTACTACCCGGGCCAGTTCCCGGCCGACGTCAGCAGCGTGGCGACGCCGAACTCGCACACGGTCGTGATGCACCTGACCCACGCGGTCAACTCGGCCTACTACACCGACGACATCCTGAGCTACGTGCCGCTGCTGCCGCAGCACGTGATGGACCGTGAGTCGCTGACCGGCAAGGTGGGCAACTACGACGAGACGACGGCCGGCGTGAAGGCGGTCTGGAGCTTCCTGCAGAAGCAGGGCGAGCAGGAGAGCACGTTCGCGACCAGCCCGCTGTGGCAGGTAGTGGACGGCCCGTGGCGCGTGTCGACGTTCCAGAACGACGGCTACTACGCTTGGACGCCGAACAAGGCCTACTCCGGCCCGGTCAAGCCGGTCGTCTCGAAGGTGGTTTTCACCCCGTTTACCACCGACGCCGCCGAGGTGAACACGCTGCGGGCCGGCACGACCGCAGCGGGCGGGCTGACCATCGGGTACCTGCCGCTGAACGACGTCAAGCAGATCCCGCAGCTCGAGGCGGAGGGGTACGACGTCGCGGCCGTGCCCACGAACGGCGTGGCCGAGGTGCTGCCGAACCTGTGGAATCCGGTGAACGGGCCGGTCCTGCGGCAGCTGTACATCCGGCAGGCGATGGAGGACCTGATCGACCGGCCGCTGCTGGTCTCGAAGGTGTTCGCCGGGTATGCCGACCCGGGCAACGGCCCGGTCCCGGTGAACTACGGGCAGCAGTGGGACAGCTCGGCGGAGAAGGGCGCCGGCCTGTATCCCTACTCGCCGGCCAAGGCGATCGCGCTGCTCAAGGCGAATGGCTGGAAGGTCGTCCCTGGCGGCACCGACACCTGCCAGAAGGCGGGGACGGGCCCGGGTGAGTGCGGGGCCGGGATCAGCGCGGGCGAGCCGCTCGCCTTCACGATGCTCTATGCCTCCGGGTCTGATGACTTCGACGAGCAGAACGCCGATATCCAGACGACCGAGGCGCTGGGCGGCATCAAGATCACGCTGAAGGGCGAGCCGTTCAACACGCTCGTCGCCACGACCGGTACCTGCAACGGCAGCTCGCATCCGAACTCGATCTGCAGCTGGCAGCTGCAGCAGTACGGGTACGACCCGTACCAGCTGGACCCGAACGGCTCGGGCCTGTTCAACACCGACGGCGTCAGCAACTACGGCGGCTACTCCAGTCCGGAGATGGACTCACTCATCAACCAGACCGAGTACGGCAGCAGCGCGTCCGCGTTCGACGCCTACGAGAACTACGCGGCGCAGCAGCTCCCGATCCTCTACCTGCCCGACCCGGACTTCATCTGGATGTACAAGAAGAACCTGGCGGGCGCGTTCCCGGAGAACCCGTTCTCGGTGAATGTCCAGCCCGAGAACTGGTACTACACGAAGCCGGCCAAGTAGGCCTGCTCCGTGAGCGGGTATATCGTCCGCCGGCTCGGCCAGTCCGTCGTGGTCGTGATCGGCGTCATGATCCTGACGTTCGTGCTCCTGCACATGGAGCCGGGCAGCGTGGCCAAGGCGATCCTGGGCAACGGCGTCCACGTCACCCAGCTGCGGCTGGCGATGTTCGACAGCCTCTACGGGCTGAACAAGCCGCTGTACCAGCAGTTCCTGGCGTACGTCCAGCAGCTCTTCCACGGCAACATGGGCGTGTCCTACCAGTCGCTGCAGCCGGTGTCGTCGCTCATCGCCGAGCGGCTGCCGCGGGACGCGGTCCTGGTCGGGCTGTCTACGCTGCTCGCGCTCGTGATCGGCGTGCCGACCGGGATCTACCAGGCCCTGCGGCACAACCGGCCGATGGACGACGTGCTGGCAGGCACCTGGTTCACGCTGTACGCCGCGCCGGACTTCATGGAGGCGCTGCTGCTCATCGCGCTGCTGTGCGTCGAGTTCCACGTGTTCCCGCCCGCGTTTCCCGGCAGCGTCACCTCCGTCGGCGGCCTGTTCGCCAACTGGAAGGCGCTGGTGCTCCCGGTCGCGGTGCTGTCCATCAACTCCGTGGCCGGATTCAGCCAGTACGTCCGGTCAACTGCGATCCAGACGCTGGCCGAGGACTACATCCGGGTCGCGCGGGCCAAGGGACTGCCAGAGAAACTCGTCGTCACGCGGCATGTGCTGCGGAACTCCCTGCTGCCGGTGATCACGATCCTCGGGCTGTCGCTGCCGGACATCGTCGCCGGCGCGCTCATCGCCGAGGCCATCTTCAACTTTCCCGGCATGGGGCTGCTGTTCTGGCAGGCCGCCCTGGCCCATGACTTCCCCGTGATGCTCGGCGGGACTCTCGTCATCGGCGTCGCCACCGTGATCGGGAACTTCGCCGCCGACGTCGCCTACAGCGTCCTGGACCCGAGGATCCGCTATGGCCGCTCATGAGCTAGCACCGCCGACACCGGCAGGGCCCGGCGTGCCGCTGGCCGAGGGCGGCGAGGCGGCATCCAGTGCGGGCGGCGCGCAGCTCAGCCTGTCGGCATTCCTGCACAACCGGCGGGCGATGGCGGGATCGGTCATCATCGTGGCGATGGGCCTGTTCTGCTTCGTCGGCCCGCTGCTGTATCACGCCAGCTTCGCGGTGAACCCGCTGCTGCAGAACGACCCGCCGGGCGCGGGAAACCCGCTCGGGACCGATCAGTACGGGATCGACGTGCTCGGGCGGCTGATGGTCGGCGGCCAGTCGTCCCTGGAGCTGGGATTCGCCGTCGGTCTCGCCAGCACGCTGATCGCCATGATCTACGGCGCGATATCCGGCATGTTCGGCGGCGTCGTCGACGCGATCATGATGCGGATCGTCGACACGCTGCTCGCCGTCCCCACGTTCATCCTGCTGATCATCGTGGCGAGCATGTTCACGCTCAGTCTCCCGGCGATCATCCTGATCCTCACGGCGCTGTCCTGGTCCGACATCTCCCGGCTCGTCCGGGGCCAGGTCCTCCAGCTGCGGCCGCGGGCGTTCGTCGACGCGGCCACCTCGATGGGCGCGACCCGGTGGCGGATCCTCACCCGGCACATGCTCCCGAACACGCTCGGCCTGTGCGTGGTCACCGCGACGTTCGGCATCGCGGACTCCATCTACGCCCTCTCGGCGCTGAGCTTCCTCGGCATCGGCCCGCCGCCGCCGTTCGCCGACTGGGGCACGATGCTGACCGGCGGCGTGGACAACCTGTTCAACGGCTACTGGTGGCAGGTGTACCCGCCGCTGATCGTCCTGGTCATCGTCGTCGTGTCGTTCCGCCAGGTCGGAGACGCGCTCAACGACATCGTGAGCGGCAACCGGACGAGCCCCGTGCGCCGGCGGCCGCGCAGGCGGGCGAACAGCCTCATTCCGCTGTCGGCTAGGTACGAGTAGGAGCACCAGCGTTGGCGCCTGTCCTCGACATCACCGATCTGTCGACCCACATCGACCTGGGCGGCACGGTCATCCAGGCGGTCGGCAACGTCGCCCTGCACCTGGACGCCGGCGAGACGCTCGGCCTCGTGGGCGAGTCCGGCTGCGGCAAGTCCATGACCGGGCTGTCGATCATGCACCTGCTGCCGCCCGGCGGCGAGATCGTGAGCGGCTCCATCAGGCTGAACGACCGCGAGCTCGTCGGCCTGCCCGAGGACGAGCTGTGCAAGGTCCGCGGCAACGAGATCGCCATGATCTTCCAGGATCCGCTGACGTCGCTGGACCCGACGAAGACGATCGGCTACCAGGTCGCCGAGCCGGTCGCGCTGCACCGCGGCGCGAGCAAGAAGGCCGCGCGCGAGCGAGCAATCGAGGTGCTCGGCCTGGTCGGGCTGCCGCGCCCGGCCGAGCGCCTGGACGACTACCCGCATCAGCTGTCGGGCGGCCTGCGCCAGCGCGTGATGATCGCGATGGCGCTGTCCTGCGAGCCGAGGATCCTGATCGCCGACGAGCCGACGACCGCACTCGACGTCACGATCCAGGCGCAGATCCTCGACCTGCTCGACGACCTGAAGGCCCGCCTGGGCATGTCGATGATCCTCATCACGCACGATATGGGCGTGATCGCCGGGCATGCCGACCGCGTCAACGTCATGTACGCGGGCCGCCTGGTGGAGACCACCGGCACGACCGAGCTGTTCGGGCACATGCGCCATCCGTACACGCAGGCGCTGCTGGCCTCCATCCCGCGGCTCAGCCAGGACAGGGAACGCCGGCTGCTCAACATTCCCGGCATCCCGCCCGACCTCGGTCACCCGCCCGCGGGCTGCCGCTTCGCCGCGAGGTGCCGACTGGCCACCGACAAGTGCCGCAAGGACGAGCCGCCGCTGGCCGGGCCGACGGCCTGGCACACCTTCGCCTGCTGGCACCCCGTGGACGGGCCGCTGACCGGCCAGGAGCCGGACGCGAGCAGCCCGCCGGAGCCGGCGGTGGCAGCGGCAGCTCTCGCGGTCGCCGACCGGAGCGGGCCGGAACCCGCCGCGTACGACGGGCCGCTGCTGCAGATCGACTCGCTGGTCAAGGAGTTCGCGGTGACCTCCGGGCTGCTGCAGCGCAGGACCGGCAGCGTGAAGGCGGTGTCCGGGGTCTCGTTCGAGGTGAGCCGCGGCGAGACCTTCGGGCTCGTCGGGGAGTCCGGCTGCGGAAAGACCACGATCGGCCGGCTCGCGGTGGCGCTGGAGCGGCCGATGGCAGGGTCGGTCCGGCTCAACGGCGTCGACGTGACCAGCATGAAGGGCAAGGGCCTGCGGTCCTTCCGCCGGGACCTGCAGCTGATGTTCCAGGATCCGTACTCTTCCCTGGACCCGCGGATGCGCGTCGGCGCGATCCTGCGCGAGCCGCTCTCGGTCCAGGGGATCGGCAGCCGGAAACAGCAGGAGGAGCGGGTTCACGAGCTGCTGGCCGAGGTCGGGCTGCCGCGCAACTCGGTGGAGCGGTTTCCGCACGAGTTCTCCGGCGGGCAGCGGCAGCGCATCGGCCTGGCCCGCGCGCTCACGCTGAACCCGCAGCTCATCGTCGCCGACGAGCCGGTGAGCGCGCTCGACGTCTCGATTCGCGCACAGGTACTCAACCTGATGAAGCGGCTGCAGGGCTCGCACGGCCTGACCTACATCGTGATCTCGCACGACCTGGCCGTCGTCAAGTACATGGCGGACCGGATCGGGGTCATGTACCTCGGCAAGCTCGTCGAGATCGGCTCCGGCGAGGACATCTACCAGCGGCATGCGCACCCGTATACCGCGGGCCTGCTCGCGGCGATCCCCGTCCCCGAGCCCGCCGCCGCCAGGCAGAACCGCGGCTCGGGGGTGAAGGGCGAGCTGCCGAGCCCGGTCAGCCCGCCCTCTGGCTGCCGGTTCCGCACCAGGTGCCCGTTCGCGCAGGACACCTGCGCCGAGCTGGAGCCCGAGCTGAGGTCGTTCGGCCCCGGCCACGTGGCCGCCTGCCATTTCCCGCTGCAGCAGGCGGTGGCGTAGCTAGCGCCCGAGCCGGCGCCGCAGCCCGATGGAACCGGCGGCGCCGTACAGCGCCAGCCCGGCGGGCGGCCAGATGCAGGTGATCTGCGGCCAGGCGCCGGTCCAGCCGTTCAGGAAGCCGAGGACCGAGAAGATGACGAGGGCGGGCACGCCGAGGCCCAGGGCCGCGAGCAGCCAGACCTCGCGGTAGGAGGCTGGCTGCCGCGATGCGGCCCTGGCGGCGGCCGCGCCGACTGCGGACAAGCGCCTGATCATGCCCGAAGTATACCTTTCGCCGGAAACCTGACGTTCCTATCCTCGCGGTCCGGCCAGGCCGCCACCGGGACGGCCCGGCGCCGCCCAGTAGCATCCGGCTCGTGTACACCGTCTTCTTCGAGCCCGCCGGTCCCGGCAGGTTCCTGGCGACCCCGGCGACCGCCGGGCCCTGGAGCGCGGACGCCCAGCACGGCGGTCCGCCGTCCGCGCTCGCTGCCAGGGCCATGGACCTGCACGAGCCCGACGACGGGATGCGGCTCGCCCGGGTCGCCGTGGACATCCTGCGGCCGGTGCCGGTCGGCCTCGTGACGCTGCGCACCCGGGTCGTGCGGCCCGGCAGGCGGGTGATGCTGCTGGAGACCGTCATGGAGTCCGGCGGCCAGGAGGTACTGGCGGCGCGGGGCTGGCGGATCGCGAGGTCCGCGGCCGCGCCCGTCATCACCAGCGGGACCGCGCCCGTGCCGGACCTGCCGGCCGGTGCGTCGGAACCCTACTTCGCGGGCACTGGCCACCTGACGGGCTACATGTCGGCAGTCGAGTGGAAGTTCGTGTCCGGCGGGTTCGCTGCCATGAGGCCGTGCCAGGCGTGGGCGCGGGCCCTGGTGCCGCTGCTGCCGGACGAGGGGCTGACGCCGATGAGCCGGACCCTGCTGCTGGCCGACTCGGGCAGCGGCCTGAGCATGACACTCGACCCCTCGAAGTTCCTGTTCATCAACGTGGACCTGACGGTCGTGCTGGACCGGGACCCGGCGGGCGAGTGGCTGCTGCTGGACTCCGCGACCAGCATCGGCGGGCAGGGCACGGGGCTGGCGCGGACCCAGATCTCCGATCGCGACGGAGTCACCGGGGCCGGGCTGCAGACGCTCCTCGTGGCCCCCGTGTAGCGCGGCTGCCGTGACCGTGCCGGAGGATGCGCCGCACCGGGAGTCCGGGCTCAGGGAATCGGTGCGGCAGGCCGCGGGGCTGACGATCGTCACCGGCGGCCAGACGGGCGTCGACACTCTCGCCGCACGGGCGGCACTGGCCGCCGGACTTCCGGTGCACGTGCTCTTCCCGGCCGGCTGGCGGCAGGAAGACGGCCCGCTCACCGATGAGCGCAGGCGGGAGCTGGCGGGAGCCACGCTGCACGAGCTGAGCTCGGCGGGCTTTGAGTACCGGACCTGGACGGGCGTCTGCGTGAGCGACGCGGTGCTGCTGCTTGATCCGGCCGGCGGCGCCGGCTGCCGGGAGACCGCCCGCGCCGCCCGGGCACTCGGGCGGCACCTGCTCGAGCCCGAGGCGGGAGCGCTGACGGCGGAGACCGCCGCCCGCTGGCTGGCGGAGACCGCCGCGCGGGTAGTTCTCGTGGCGGGCTGCCGGGCCAGCCTGCTCAGCCGGCCCGGCGACGTCCGCGCGGTGCGGGCCGGGATAGCGGCGTTCATGGCCGGGGCGCGGCTGCGGCAGGACGGGCTGTCTGGCTAGGTCCCGGCCGGATTGCCCCAGTCGATGCTGACCCGGCTCGCCTGCTCCGGGTGGCGTTCCAGCCACGAGCGGGCGAACGGGCAGAGCGGCACTATGATCAGTCCCTCGGCCTCGGCTCGTGCGACCGCGGCCTGCACAAGGATCCCGCCGACCCCGTGTCCGCCGAGTTCCTCGGGAACCTCGGTGTGCACGAGCACGAGCCTGTCGGCCCGCCGCCGGTAGACCAGCTCGGCGAGCGCGCCGCCGGTGCGGATCTCGAACCGGGACTGCCCGGAGTTGTCGGTCACCTCGGGAAGCTGCGCCATGGCGTCATCGTCGCATCACGTGCCGTCCAGCGCGTGCGCGGCCCGGCTGAGCCAGAGCGCGAGGGCGGTAGCCGCGGCCGCCGCCGCCGAGAGCGCGAGCGGCAGCGCGGCACCGTGATGCAGGTACAGGGCGGCGCCGCCGGCGGCACCTGCCGCCATGGCCACGACCGCCGCGATCCGCCGGCCGGCCCTGGGATTCTCGCCTCCGCCGAGGAAGGAGTCGGCGGCGAGCCCGGTGAGCGTCTGGGTGAGCACGGTCGTCGTCATATCTGGGACTGCGAGGTGCCGGATGACGGCGTTCCTGATCCCCATCGCGAATGCCAGGATCGCGATGGTCGCGTAGCGGCCCCAGCCCGTCGCCACGGTGCTGGCGAGGAAGGCGACCACGGCCGCCGCGGCCACGAATGCCGCCTCGCACCAGATCGCGACCGCAAGAGCGCGGCTGCGGCGTGGTACGTACTGGCTGATCCTGCCCCCGGCGACGGCGCCGGCGAGGAAGACAAGCAGTGACGTCAGGCTCGCGGGGATCGAGAAGCCGGGAGCACCCGCCGCGGCGAACCCCAGCACCACCACGTTGCCGGTCATGTTCGCGGTGAAGACCCGGCCCAGCCCGAGGTAGCACACTGCATCCACCACGCCGCTCAGCACGGTGAGCGCGATCAGTGCCCGCATGACGCCTGCCAGCCCCCGGCCGCCGGCACCGGCGCCGGGGGCGGCGGTCTCAGGCGGGCGGGGCTGCGGCTGCGGCGGCGGTGCCGCCCCGGCGGTTGCCACCGGCCGATCTTCTCACGTGCCGGTGAGCAGGGCCTCGGCGCCGACCGGCTGGAAGCCCGCCGCCAGGAACGCGCGGACGCTGGCGGCGTTCCCCGGCGAGATCTGCGCCCACAGCGGCGCCCCGCCCGGCACGAGGTGGCGGGCCGCCGTGGCGAGGGACCGGCCGAGTCCCCGGCCGCGCCGGCACTCGTCGACCTCCACCGCTACCTCCCAGCGCCCAGCGACGCCGCGGCCGATCAGGACCACACCGCCCGGGGCCCGCCAGGTCTGCACCTCGTCGCGGTAGCGCAGTGCCCGGGCGATCCTGGGATGCGCGTCGTCGGGCTCCGGTGTCAGCTCGAGATCCGGCTCGCCGGGCAGCGCGGGCGCGCACGTGAGCATGTCGGTCGTGTGCGCGACCCGCCTGGTCCGCCTGGCCAGCGCGTGCAGGAACGCCGGGCTCATGGGTGCGGCCAGGTCACCGGCCGGCAGTTGTTTCACGACCCAGGTCGGATCGGCATCGGCGAATATCACCGAGTGCCCGGCGAATGCGATGACTCCGGCATCGCGGGCAGATAGCTGCGCCAGGATCGTGACGCGGCCGTCCGGGGCGGGAAACTTGCCCGCGGCGACGGCGTCAAGGATCGCTGCTAGCGCCTGACTCGCGGCATTCGCCATAAGAGTTCTGGCCTCATCTGACAGAGCGTACCCGTTCTTGCCGCAAATCTTGGCTCCGTGGTCTTAGGCTGGTCACGCTCGCGTAAAACGATGAGCATGCCTGGCAACGGGGATTTGGCCAGCCGTGATTTTATGGCCGCAAATTCCCCATTCCTGGCAGGCGGCGTGACACTGCGGGGAGTCGTCACGATGCCTAGCTATCAGGGCGGCCATAAACGGGGGTCTTCCTGCGGAGCGAGGAACCTATACATCCTGGGGAGCTGTATGAGGATCACAAGAAGACGGCGGGCCCGCTTGTCGTCGCTGGCACTGGCCGCGGCCGCCCTGGCCCTGGTGGCCGGCCCAGCCACGGCTAGCGTGGCCGCGCCCAAGGATCTGGTGCCGTACGGCCAGCTGGACTGCAGGTCAGGGCCCATCGAGCCGGGGGTCTACATCTCGATCCTCGTGATCGGGAACTGCTGGCTGACAGACTTCGGCACCGTGCAGATCAACGGTGACTTCCGGGTCGCCCACGACGCGAAGTTCAACGGGGCCACGAACGGCACAATGATCGTGGACGGGAACTTCTACGGCGGTACCAACTCGATTATCACGCTCGGCTGCAACGTAAAGTCGGTCGGGCCGCCGTGCATGACAAATACACCGGATGTAATCGACGGATTTGCCTACGTGGACAATGCGCTTGAGGTGTCGATGCACAGCGTCACAGTCCACGGCGACTATCTGATGATCGGCGAGAAGGATTACTCCAACAACGTCGACTGTTCGCAACTCGACCTGACTGGCACGCCGGACTACTTCACGTTCGAAGACGGCTCGGTAGGAGGGAAGTTCACCTACCTGGGTAACCACACCTGCTGGATGGGGTTGTTCCGCAGCCACATCAAGGGCACCGTCAGCGTCAGCGCGAACCTGACGAACACCACGATCCCGGGCATCGCGTTCGACTCGCCCGAGATCGCGAGCAACGTCATCGGCGGGAAGCTCAGCTGCTTCAACAACTTCCCGCCGCCGACGTTCGGCGACTCGCACGGCAAGCCGAACATCGCGAAGATGGGCAAGACCGGGCAGTGTAAGAAGCTCTAGCGGCTTCTTGACTGCGCAGGACGGCGGGAACGGCGGGGCACGGCGGCAAAGCCGCCGTGCCCCGCCGTTTCCTGCTTCCTGGCCCGGAGTGCCGCGCCGTTGTCCGCGTATGTCTGGCCGGGCTACCGGTACGCCGGGATGCCGGTGATGGCCTGACCGAGGGCGAGCGTGTGGATTTCCTCGGTGCCCTCGTAGGTGAGGACCGATTCGAGGTTGCTGGCGTGGCGGATGACCGGGTACTCGAGGGTGATGCCGTTGGCGCCGAGGATGGTGCGGGCTTCGCGGGCGATTTCGAGCGCGGTTCTCACGTTGCTCATCTTGCCGAGGCTGATCTGCTCGGGTGTCAGCTGGCCGGCTTCCTTGAGCCGCCCGATGTGCAGGGCGAGGAGCTGGGCGCGCTGCAGGTCGGCGAGCATCCAGGCGAGCTTTCGCTGGGTGAGCTGGAACCCGCCGATCTTCTGGCCGAACTGCTCCCGCGTGCGGGCGTACTCCGCCGCGGACTCAAAGCAGGTCCGGGCGGCGCCGGTGACCCCCCAGAGGATCCCGTACCTGGCCTCGGAGAGGCAGGACAGCGGGCCTTTCAGCCCGGTCACGCCCGCCAGCACCGCCGAGGCCGGCAGTTTCACGTCGTCGAAGTGCAGCTCGGATGTCACCGACGCGCGCAGCGACAGCTTCTTGTGGATGTTGCGGGCGGTGAACCCGCGGGTGCCGCGCGGCACGAGGAACCCGCGGATTCCGTTCTCGGTGCTCGCCCATACGACCGCGATATCGGCGATGCTGCCGTTGGTGATCCACATCTTGGAACCCGTCAGGATCCAGTCGCCGCCGTTCCTTTTCGCAACGGTGGTCATGCCGGACGGGTCGGAACCGTGGTCAGGCTCGGTGAGGCCGAAACAGCCGATCGCATGCCCGGCCGACATGCGCGGCAGCCATTCGTCTTTCTGCTCGTCGCTGCCGTACTTCCAGATCGGGAACATGGCCAGCGACCCCTGCACCGAGACCATGCTGCGCAGCCCCGAGTCGGCGGCCTCCAGCTCCCGGCAGGCGACCCCGTAGGCGACCGCGCTCATGCCGGCGCAGCCGTAGCCGGTGAGGTGCATGCCCAGCACGCCGATCTGGCCGAGCTCGGGAAACAGCTCCTTCGGCACCGTGCCGGCCTCGAACCAGTCCGCGACGCTGGGCAGTATCCGGTCCGCGGTGAACTTGCGCACCGTGTCACGAACCAGCCGTTCCTCATCGGCGAGTTCGTCGTCGATCCGGAGCAGGTCAGTGGGTGCAGGGTCCGTGGAGCGCGGCATGACGATCCTCTCTGCTGGTCCTCGCCGTTAGCGTATGTTCCCCGCCGGGGGGGTACGAGGCCGGCCGGCTCGGGCATGATGGCGTTATGACCAATCTGGACGGCAAGAAGCTGATACGGCCGATCCAGGGCCGCTGGCTGGCCGGCGTGGCCGTCGGGCTCGCCGACTACTTCGGCCTGGACGTCGCGCTGGTCCGGGCGATCTTTGTCGTGGCGACCGCGCTCGGCGGGATCGGGGTGGTGGCCTACCTGGCCGGCTGGCTGCTGGTGCCCGAGGAAGGCCAGGGGACCTCGATCGCAGAGAAGATCATCAGCAAGGACGGCACCTGAACGGCCGCCGAGCCGTGGTGCGAATCCCTGCTCAGAGGGCATGCTGGGAGTCGAGAGTTGCGGCTGCGGAAGCCGCTTTGCCGGTAGTGCCATCCGTCCCCTATGCTGGGGCGGTCCCCGACGGCGGACGCCACGGGCAAGGCGGCGATCGTCGAGCCCCCATCGTCTAGCGGCCTAGGACACCGCCCTTTCAAGGCGGCGGCACGGGTTCGAATCCCGTTGGGGGCACGGCTGGCTCGGCCAGCTACAACTAGGTCCTGTAGAGCAGCTTGGAGTGCTCGCCACCCTGTCAAGGTGGAGGTCGCGGGTTCAAATCCCGTCAGGACCGCTCGATCCGGCGCCTTTTCCCGGAATGGCGCGCGGCGCGGTCAGGTAGCTCAGTTGGTACGAGCGTCCGCCTGAAAAGCGGAAGGTCGGCGGTTCGACCCCGCCCCTGACCACCCTAGGCTCTCTGAGCAGCGG
>Ga0335076_10003058_pt1 | contig 16734 bp, 16 predicted proteins | sample Lox_Sample_25_FD_206717 | JGI IMG/M metagenome (GOLD analysis project Ga0335076, IMG submission 206717) | Soil microbial communities from Loxahatchee National Wildlife Refuge, Florida, United States - Lox_Sample_2.5 | ecosystem: Environmental > Terrestrial > Soil > Wetlands | place: USA... | reverse complement strand
CGGCTTCGCTTTCTGTGGGCACGTTCGGGCGAGGCATGGGAATGCCGGCGTTGGTGACGAGATTAACGGCAACGGCGGAGGAGTCGTTTCCGCCTCCGATGCCGCCCCACGCATTGCCGGAACGCTGGAGCCAAACGGACAGGATGATTGCAGCGGTAAGGACAATGTGGAGGATAACCGACCACGTGAAGAAGCGCTTAAAGGAGAGGTCGTCGAGGGTGAAGTAGGCGGAGGTCATGAGAGTGTAACGGCGAGTGGAAGAAAGAAGCAGATCCCTCGCTGCGCTCGGGATGACAAGGATTGTTGTTGGGCAACAAGACGCAGTGGCTGAGATCCTTCGCTTCGCTCAGGATGACAGGCTTGCGTTTGGATGGATGATGAGATCACGACGGAGCAAGCAGGAAGGAACCCAAGATGCCGGCCTGAAGGCACGGCGCTACGGGTATTGAGCATGGCGTAATGAGAGATCATGGCGTTTTGTTGCGGTCGGTGATGGGTTGGGTGACGATGCTGATATTGGAGACGCCGGAGATGCGGAGCTCGTCGATGACCGTGGCGAAGGCGCCAAAGGGGACGGTTTCATCGGCGCGGAGGAAGATGGCGTCGCCGGGATGCTTTTGCTGGGCTTTAATCTTGTTGGGAAGCTGGTGAATGTTGACCGGATCGTTGCCGAGATAAATTTTCTGGCTCTTGTCTATGGTGACGACAAGGCGCTGCTCAGTGATTTCTTTCACGGTATGGGTTTTGGGGACGTCGACTTCGATGCCGGATTGAAGGATGGGGGCGGTGATCATGAAGATGATCAGGAGAACGAGGACGACGTCAATGAAGGGGACCATGTTGATGTCGGAGAGGGAGGTTTGGGTGGATTTGTTTAGTTGAGGCATGGTGGTGGTCCTCAAAAATCGAGCTGCACGGATCGGTTGAGATCCTTCGCTACGCAAATTGCGCTGCGCTCAGGATGACAATCGTTTTTTAGTTGAGGGGACATATTTAGTAGCACTTGGCTAGGGGGCGAAGGTTTTTTCGATTTGGGCCGTGAATTCGAGGGCGAAGGTGTCGAGGCGCTGGGCCAGATCGCGGATATCCTGGAGGAAGCTGTTGTAGGCGATCAGCGCAGGGATAGCGGCGAAGAGGCCGGCCGCAGTGGTAACGAGGGCTTCGGCGATGCCTGGAGCGACGGCGCGAAGGCTGGCGGAGCCGGAGGTCCCGAGGCCGGAGAATGCGTCGATGATGCCCCACACGGTGCCGAACAGGCCGATGAAGGGTGTAACGCCGGCGGTGGTGGCGAGCCAGGACATGCCTTTTTCCACGCGGCGGACTTCGTCGGCAGCGGCAAGCTGCATGCTGACGGTGATGGCCTGGAGCGATTTGATCTTAGGATGCGGATTATTGCCTTCGCCCGTTACTTGGGTTTGCAGTTCGCGGTAGCCGGAAGCGTAGACGTTGGCGAAAGGCGAGCCGGCGGAGATGACTCCCTGGGGATTAGCGACGCCTTTGGTGGCACGGAAGATCTTGAGGAACTGATCCGACTGGCGGCGAATGCGGCCGAACACACCGAGCTTCTGGAAAATCAGCGCCCAGGAGACAAGCGAGAAGAAGAGCAAAATGCCGAGAACGGCGCGAGCGACCAAGCCGGTTTGTTGGAGAATTTCAAAGATGTTGCCGATGAGTACGGCGGAAAGCAATAAAATGGTGTCCGTCCCTCAGGAAAAGCAGAATTTGGCCGACAAATTCAACGTAGCACACGAGTTGCAGCGGGTCAAAAGATATAGATGCGGGTGTGTGATAAAGAGTTCGCTGTAGGTTGAACCGGATATCTCTGGCTCAGTGGAGGACATCCATGAAATTCGCGAAAGTGGTGTATTGGGTGGCGGGGATTTGGGGATTGCTGATCATCACGCCGCTGTATTTCTTGTTTGACGTGATTGGAAGGCAAGACCCTCCAGGGATCACGCATCCGGGCTTCTATTATGGATTCGTTGGAGTAGCGCTGGCCTGGCAGATCGCGTTTGTTGTGATCGCACGAGACCCGATGCGATTTCGACCGATGATGATTCCCTCGATGGTAGAGAAGTTTACGTACGGGCCGATGATCGCGGTTCTGGTGATGCAGGGGCGGACGAATCCGAGAGACCTGGTGTTCGCGGCCACGGATACCGTGCTGGGGATATTGTTTGTGATGGCGTGGGTAGCGACGGGGAAGTTGGAGGTTCGTAGTCAGTAGTTAGTAGTTAGTAGTCGGTAGCTAGACAGTCGCGGTGGTGGGCAACGTCGGGTGTCCGAGTATTGAGGGAAAGGGATTGTGGCGAGTCAAGCGGCGAACTTCGAAATTCGAAACTCGAAATTCGGCTGGAGAACGCCCGCGATGCGATGGGGCGTGTGTTTTGTACTGATGCTTGGCCTCCGCTCCGGAGGCGTAGATGCGCAGCAAGCACGGACTACAGAGAAAAGCAGCGTCGTTCAAGTTACGGAGTGGGTGAAGGGTGCGGCGATTCCCTTGGCTGGCACGGATCCGAGCAACGATTTAACCGATATGGAGCGGCTGGATGCGATGGTGGGGGATGCGCGGATCGTGGCGATGGGAGAGGCTACGCACGGGACTCGGGAGTTTTTTCAGCTGAAGCATCGAATGCTGGAGTATCTGGTCGAGAAGAAAGGATTCACGATTTTGGGGATCGAGGCGAACTGGCCCGAGTCGCTCGCGATTAACGATTACGTAGTGAATGAAGTGGGTGATGCGCAAAGCGCACTGGATGGACTCTATTTTTGGACCTGGAATACCGAGGAAGTGCTGGACCTGCTTCATTGGATGAGGAAGTACAACGAAGATCCCGCACATACGAAAAAGGTGAAGTTTTTCGGATTCGACGGACAGATCGCGCGACTGGCGGCGACGAACGTGATGAACTACCTGGCCAAAGTCGATCCGGAGGAAGCAAAAAACGCTGCGAAGATTTTTGAGCCGGTGAGCGACCTGAAGAAGGAGAAGGAGGCGGCAAAGAAAAGCGAGGTATTTTGGGAGCGGCAAGAAGACAAGCTATTGGCGATCGAAAACAAATTTGTGAGCCACAAGGCAGCTTATGTGAAGGCGTCGTCTGAAAAAGAGTGGACGATGGCGCAGCACAATTTGGAGATCACGCGGCAGGCGGCGGAGATTTATTCCTTTAAACAAAAAGGGAACGTGTCGACGAGAGACCGCGCAATGGCGAAAAACGTGAGATGGATCCTGGAGCAGGAAGGGCCGGAAGCCAAGATTATGCTGTGGGCACACAACGGCCACGTGTCGGCGGGGCAACTCGGAGGCGGGGCGTCCATGGGGAACCAGCTGCGGCAGATGTATGGAAAGGACATGGTAGTGTGCGGGTTCTCGTTTGACGAGGGATCGTTTCAGGCGTTGGAAAAGGGAAGAGGTTTGAGGCAGTTCACAGTCGGGCCCGCCAGCGGGGACACGCTGGATGGCGTGCTAGCGGCGACGGGAATTCCTTTGTTTGCGGTAGATTTGCGGAGTGCGCCTGCGGACAGCGCAGTTGCGAAGTGGTTGGAGTCGCCGCAGAGGATGCGCAGCGTCGGTGCGCTTTATAGCGAGAACGCCAGGGATGGCGGATTCGTGGAGGTGAAGCCGCGGGATTTTGATGTGTTGTTTTTTGTGCAGAAGACGAGTGCGGCGCACGAAAATCCGAAGGGTGCGGAGAGTGAAACCCATGGATCCAGGTGAGTCTAAGGTAAGGCAAAGATTAACGCAGAGGGCTCAGAGTGCCGGGGAGTAATGGAGAAAGCGATGAAGAATGTTGCGGCGACAGTCGTCGTTACGATGATTGCATTGGTGAACGGAGCGGTTGCGTGTGGGCAGAAGAGCGGACCGCCTCAGAAGGCGGTCCCTACAAGAACTGAAAGCGCGCAGAAGTATGAGGCAACGATTGAATCGCTGAAGAAGCATGCGCTGCCGGACTGGTATGCAGATGCGAAGCTGGGAATTTTCATTCACTGGGGATTGTATTCGGTGCCGGGATGGGCGGTGCTGACGCCGGAAGGAACGAAATTATCGGAAGAGGAATACATCAAGAGGAATCCGTACGCGGAGTGGTACTTGAACACGTTGCGGATTAAAGGATCGCCGACGGAGGCGTATCACAAGGAGCACTATGGGGCGGACTATGATTACTACAATTTTGCGGACGCGTTTAACAAAGAAGTTCAGAAGTGGAAACCGGAGGAGTGGGCGCGGGTGTTCAAGATGGCAGGAGCGCGGTATGTGGTGCTGACGTCAAAGCATCACGAGGGGTTTACGTTGTGGCCGAGTGAGACGCCGAATCCGGTTTTGCCGAAGGACCGGCAGCACGCTTCTCGCGATTTGGTAGGTGAGTTGACGACGGCGGTGCGTGCGCAAGGAATGAAGATGGGTTTGTATTATTCGGGCGGGTATGACTGGACGTTCATCCCCGGTCCGATCACGAACTGGAAGATGGCCAAAAGCGTCGAGCCGCAGACGCAGGAGTATGGGAAATACGCGGACGCACATGTGCGTGAGCTGATTCGGAAGTACCAGCCGGCCCTGTTATGGAACGACATCGATTATCCGAAGTCCGGGCACCCCCTGGAGATCATGGCCGAGTATTACAACGCGGTTCCGGACGGCGTGATTGATGACCGGTTCGGCGTGGAGCATTCGGATTTCACTTCGCCGGAATACGAAACACTGACGGAGATTCAAGAAAAGAAGTGGGAAGAGTGCCGAGGGTTGGGAAGGTCGTTCGGCTATAACCGCGCGGAGGGGGAGAAGGATACGATCGCGAAGGACGCGTTGATCTATTTGTTGGTGGACATTGTGAGCAAGAACGGCAATTTGCTATTGGACGTGGGGCCAGAGGCGGACGGCACGATTCCGGCGGTGCAAATGGATCGGCTGGAAGCGTTGGGTGCGTGGCTGAAGGTGAATGGAGAAGCGATTTACGGGACGCGGCCGTGGACGCGAGCGGAGGGGGAGGCGAGCGAACGGTTGAAGGTGCGGTTTACGCGGAAAGGGTCGACGGTGTATGCGGTGATTTTAGGGGAGCCGACGCAGGCGACGTTAGTGCTCCGCGGCGTTATGGCTAAAGACGGGACGAGAATATCGCTGTTGGGAGGAAGTGGGGAATTGAAGTGGAAGCAGGACGGGGATGATATTGATGTGGAGATGCCGGCTGGAGGGTTGCCAACGAAATATGCGGTGACGTTGAAGATGGAGCATTTGGAATAAGAGAGGAATTAAAAGCAAAGGGTAAGGAATTTTGAGCTTGGTGCTTGATCGTCAGCCCGGCAGCAGAACTGCCGGCGAACAGTCTTGGATGGCGTCGGCGATGCGTAAAAGCGGGAGCGGGGCTCCCGCACTCCCAAAAAGCGTGTGGTAGAGTAGGGCTATGGGGAAGGCGTTTGACATTGGGCTGGATAGGCTCACTGGTGTTGGTGTGCCCGAATCCGACAAGCCAAACATGAGCTTGCGGACCGCCTCGGAAGGCGGTCTCTACACAGGCCAGGACAAAGGCGGGCGGCCTCTCTGTGAGGAAACCCTAGGGCTCGCAGACTCGCCGTGCGCTACAAATAATGGACAAACGTTTTATTTGGAGACGTTTGGGTGCCAGATGAACGAGCACGACTCGGAGAAGGTGGCGGGAGTGCTGCTGGCTCGGGGTTACCGGCAGGTCGAGAGTGTCGATGCAGCGGATGTGGTGCTCTACAACACTTGCTCGATTCGAGAGAAGGCCGCACAGAAGGTGTTTTCGAGACTTGGCGAGTGGAGACCGGGGCTAGAGAGTTCCAAGTTGTCCATCTCAAGTTCTAAGTTTCAGAACAGGGAAACCCAAGACCCAGGTTCAAAGAGAGGACCTGGGGCACCCGCAAACAACACTGCGACAGGCACGCAGCCAGGAATGGATGTGCCACAGAAAATTATTGGCGTTCTGGGGTGTGTGGCGCAGCAAGAGGGACAAAAGATTTTTGCGCGGGCGCCCTGGGTGAGCCTGGTTTGCGGGAGCGCAAGTTATCGGAAACTCCCGGAGCTTATAAGGGAGCTGGAAAAGGGCAACCGGCGAGTGACTGGGCTCGATACGGATACGGACGAGACGTTCGAAACGGAGATCACCAGACGGGATAATCCGTGGCGAGCGTATCTGACGATCATTGAGGGCTGCGACAAGGCGTGTTCCTATTGCGTGGTGCCATTTACGCGCGGGCCAGAGAGAAGCCGGACGAGCGCATCGATTCTGGAAGAAGTGCGGCAACTGACGGACGCGGGATATACGGAAGTGCAGTTGCTGGGGCAGACGGTCAATTCGTATAGGGATCCGTCAGCGCGGAAGATGCGATTTTCGGAATTGCTCGTGGCGGTAGCAGAGGTGCCGGGAATCCGGCGTGTAAGGTTCACGACTTCGCACCCGCGAGATTTTGGGAAGGACATTGTGGAAGCGATCGAAGCCGTACCGGCCATCTGCGAGCATGTGCATCTGCCGGTGCAGAGCGGGTCAACACGTGTGCTGCAAGCGATGGCGCGGACGTATTCGCGAGATGAGTACTTAGAAAAGGTCGCGTTGATGCATAACGCGAAGCGAGCGATCAGTATTACGACGGATTTGATCGTGGGATTCCCAGGAGAGACGGAGAAAGAGTTTGAGGAAACATTGTCGCTGCTGGATGCGGTGCAGTACGACGGGGCGTTTTGCTTCAAATACTCGCCGCGACCAAATACGCCGTCGCTGAGGATGGAGGACGTCATAGCGGAAGAAGAGAAGTCGCGGCGGCTCACGGTTTTGATTGAGAAGCAGCGAGAAATCCAGCGGGCGCGGAATGAGCGGCTCGTCGGGGAGATGTTTGAGGTGCTGGTGGAAGGCAAATCGAAGAAGGAGCACCAGTGGAGTGGTCATACGTCATCGAACAAGGTGATGAATTTCACTTCCCGGCGGGAAGAAAGTCTGGGAGACTACGTGCGAGTGAAGGTGACGGGAGTGACGCCGAACAGCTTGATTGGAGGGGTTGTCGAGGAAGGTTTGAGTTAAGTTACCGCCGAGGGCGCAGAGTGGAGCAGTGGTCGCGGAGAGGCGAGGCAAGAGGAACGGGTTGAGATCCTTCGCTTCGCTCAGGATGACAAGTTTTCGTAGGCGGCGTGGCGGTAGACGGGGGATGAGGAGGCGCGATGGAAGTTGAAATGAAGATCCGCGGCCTGATGATGGACCCGGTAACGCAAATGCCGATTGTGGTGCTGAAAGACATTCAAGGGCAAGCGGTGCTGCCGATCTGGGTAGGAGCGTACGAGGCAAACGCGATTGCGCTGGAGATTGAAAAAGTTCAGACACCGCGACCAATGACTCATGATCTACTGAAAAATGTGCTGCAGGGTCTGGAAGTGACGGTGCAAAAGATTGTGGTGAACGACCTGCGCGACGATACGTTTTATGCGCTGATCTGGGTGGAACGGGAGGGCGAGTTGATGAGTATCGACTCGCGACCGAGCGATGCGCTGGCGCTGGCGTTGCGGATGGATTGCCCGATTTTTGTGGATGAGACGGTACTGAAAAACTCGAAAGTCAGTTCGGCGCTAACGGAACGAACGACGAACGATCAGCTACGGAGCTATCTGGAAGGGCTGAGTGACGACGATCTGGGCCGATACAAGATGTAGTGAGGAAGATATCGGATATCAGTAATGAGATATCAGAAAGAGCGAAGCGGCGCGATTTCAATTGCGCCGTTTTTGTTTTGATCGAACGCAGAGACGTCATGGAAGAGCCGATTGGTTGCGCAAGAAGAGTTTGGCGCCGAGCCAGGACTGGGGAAGAGCAAGAACGACGAGAGCGACGGGGTACCAGTGAGGGCCAAAATTGTTGTTCCACTGGGTAAAGGCGCCGACTACCCCAATGGCCATGCCGATGCAACCACCGAGGATGGCGTGAAACATGGGGCGGTTAGGAGCAAGGCGGGCAGTGATGTAGCTGCCGATGACCCCGTAAATGACGCGATAAAGGGTGGCAAGGGCGAGCGGTTTGTCGGGCGTGTATTGGCCGGGCGGGGGAAAGACTCCGAATTTGTAAAGCACGAGGTCGGTCGCGATCGAGAGAATTACGACAAACAAAAAACCAGCGACGATCGCCCATGCGCTTCGCCAGAAGCGGCGGGGCGGAGCAGAGGGAATTGCGGTTGCGGCCATAGGATCTCCTGAAACAAGCAAGGCGGCGGGAAAAACGGTGGCGGTATCCTACGCGAGATTGGACGCAACCGGAAGAGGAAAGCGACGCTACTCCTTCTCAAGCCGAGAGGACGCCATTTTGTTTTTCTCCGCGCATTGGAATGCCGTAGGGCGTACGAACGGCGTTCGCCGTGCGCTACAAGCGATTGGAAGCGCGGCGCCAGAAGGTGAGGAGGAGGATGCCAATGAGGATGAGCGAGAAGCTCAAGCCGACCCACAGGCCGAGCGCTCCCCAGTGGCGGCGGAAACACAGCCAGGCGCCTAGAGGAAGGCCGAGGAGCCAATAGGCAGTGAAGTGGCAGAGCATGGGGGTGCGTGTGTCACCTGCGCCGCGAAGAGCGCCAGTCGCGACGGTCTGGATGCCGTCGAAGAGTTGGAAGGCAGCTCCCGCGGCAAGAAGGGTGATGGCGCTGTGAATGACGACTTCGTCGCTGGTGTAGAAGCGGGCGATGTAGCGAGGGAAGACGAGTAGGACGATGCTCATCAAGCTCATGAACGCCGCGCCCAGCGCGATAGCAGTGTTTCCGGCGTTGCGTGCATCGGCTGGCGAGCGGCGGCCGATGGCTTGGCCGACGCGAACGGCAGTGGCAGAAGAGAGGCCGAGAGGAACCATGTAGGTAAAGGCCACGGTGTTCAAGGCGATCTGATGCCCGGCCTGGGCAACGGCACCGAGGCGAGCAATGAGCGTTGCGACTAAAGCAAAGATGGTGACTTCGGCAGTGAGTTGAAGAGCAGCAGGAAATCCGAGGGTGATGAGTTCCCGAATGCGGGCGAGATCCGGCTGGACAGGTGTCTTCAGAAGGTCAGTTTTGTGCCGAGCGTCGTACCACAGAAGATAAGCGACCAGCACGAGTGCGAGGTAGGCGCGGGAGACGCAAGTTGCAATACCAGAGCCGGTGACACCATAGGCAGGAAAACCGAGTTTGCCGTGGATCAGAACGTAATTGCCTACGAGATTGACAAGATTGGCGGTGATCAGGGCGAAAGCGATCGGGCGCACCATGTTCATGCCTTGCAGAGTGCGCCGGACGGCGAAGTAGAGAAGAAGGGGGAGAAGTCCGGCTGAGAGCGTCCGCATATATGGCGCGGCGAGGAGAGCAACGGGGCGCGTCACGCCGAAAGACTCGAAATAGGGAGGAAGAACCCAAATGGGAATCGCTAAAAAGGGAGCGATGGCAAAACTAAGGTAGATGCCATTGATGAGGGAGCGGTGACAGTCCTCACGACGGCCGGCACCGAAAGCCTGGGAAACGAGGGTGTCGAGACCGATAAGGATTCCTTCGCCGAAAAACGCAAAAACGATAAACAGGCTAGAGGCGATGCTGACAGCTCCGATGGCTTCGGCGGAGTTCGGAAGGCGGCCGACCATCATGGTGTCGACGATCACCATGCTCATCCAACCGATCTCGGCGAGGATAAGAGGAAGCGCGAGGCGGAGAGTGGGCCGGAGTTCGCGCTGAAAGATCGACAAGAAGGACATGGGATAGAAGAAGATAGCAGATAAAGGAAAGTGTGAAGTGACAAGACGAAGAAGCTCGGTACACTTGCGTTGCAGCCTTAAAGCTGTGGCCTGAACAAGCGCACTGGTTGAGATCCTTTGCTTCGCTCAGGATGACGAGTTCTTGCCATTCCCAATCTCTTCGAAGTGGCATCGCCGATAGGCCCAAGAGAGCTGCGGAGCTGCAGACCGGGCGGAGTGCCAAGGGAGTGAGGGTAGCCGAGAGGGCACGGTATGACCGATAGAGGACCTTAGCTAACGGGTTCTATTGACCGGTTAGGAAGAGGAACGTAAGTTGAAATGAAGGAAAGACGCGCCGGGATGTGTGTGGCAGGAGGTTGGTCGTGAGCGTGTTAAACGACATAAATTTCGGATCGAAGATGCTGCAGTATATGCGCTCGGGAGCACGCGTCAATTCGCGCGTCCGCGTGGTGTTGGAGTGGCACGAAGGGGGCAGCACACACACGGTGGAAGGATACACGGTAGACATCAGTCCCAAGGGCTGCCTGGCGATCGCGCCGCAAGGATTCGCGGTTGGACAGAGGCTTAAAGTGAGAAACGAGAGCAACCAGCAAGAGTCAGCTGCGCTCTTAATCTGGCGCGGACATGAAGGCAGGACTGGCTGGGAATTGGGATTAGAGCTGGTGCAGCCGCCGGCGGATTTTTGGGGCATTGACTTCTAAGGAAGGCCAGCCAGAAATCATAGCTAGAAAACTGTAGAGAATAGAATTCACACGGCGCAGACGCGAGCTGCGCCGTTTTTTATTTCTTGTGGAAGAAATTCGGTTCTTACGAGCGGAAGTAATTTTCTTTCGAACGTACTCGGCAAAACATTTTAGAAGACGGTCGGGAGAGTACCTTAAGAGTTCCAAGACACAGATTTTGCGGCAAATGAAAGCGCAAAAAATGGCGCATTTTGCCGCGGAATCGGCATCTGTTTTGCACTGAAATTGGCGTAAGTGTGCCGTGTTTGCGCACGGCGGGAGACCTGAATGAAGAAGCTAATCCGTACGGGGGCGTTGCTGTTTGGGGCGTGCCTGGTGTGGGCAGCGGGGGCAAAGGCAGATTGCGTGCGTCCCTCTACCGTAAACATCGGGGAGGAAGCGCGCGGCTTTGTCGCCGGCGGGCAAAATGCGGAAGCGCGAGGGAACTCGGGGGTAATATCCCTGATCTCGAGCGGGTCCGAAAATGGAAAGATGAACGAAGCTTTCGGAATGCATGGATACACGCTAAGCGCGTTGTTCCACCATTCCGAAGGTGTCGGCGACGACGATGGCGACGGATCCGGTTGGAAGGGGTCGGACGGCAACGGTTCGTCGGGGAACTGTGGTCATGGCAGCAGCACAGCGGGCGGTGGAACGGGCGTGGTAAGCACTCCCGAGCCGTCAAGCATATTGCTGTTGTTGGCGGGGTTACTCGGACTGTTTGGCAGCGCGAAAGTAATCCGGGTAAAGACGGCATAGGTTTAAACTCAAACAACGTTCAGCTCTCGCCGCGACGGAAGTTGCGGCGAGATTTCTTTTGGTCTGGCGAGCCACTGAAGCAGAGGAGGTACAGGCGAGAGCAAGCCCGAAAAGAGACCCGCCGCTAGCCACCAATCGTTGAAGGATTGGGGTAGTCCGCAAAACGGCTGGCAGCACAGCTGCCTGACCTGGGCTCGATGAAGGAACAACAAAGCGGGAGCAAAGCTGCCGCACTCCAGAGATTTCCACTGGTAGCTAGGGAAAATCATAGAATTCGCTTGCGTGGGCGTGGTAATGGACCTTAGAGTGAGCGTATGCCACCGGGCCTGGCTGCCGGCATAATCACAGCAAAAACTGATGTAGTGTCAGTGCCTTCCGGGGCATAGGTGTTTCTGGAACAAGGCGGGAACGAGGTAAGGAAGTAAGGAAGTAAGAAGCCGAGGAAAAACCAGGTTCGAGAAAACGGCATGGAAAGGGCCCAGCAGGGATCGTTGGTGGAGGCGGGAAGTAGATGACGGCGATCATCACGGTAGCGAATCAGAAGGGCGGCGTCGGAAAGACGACGACGGCGATCAATTTGTCCGCAGCGATTGCGGGAAAGGGCAGGCGCACCCTGCTGATCGACCTGGACCCGCAAGCGAATTCGACGATCGCGTTCTTTGATATGGGCGAAGTGAAGGAATCGATGTACGAGGTGCTCGGCGATGCGCGGACGCCGATGGCGAATGTGGTGAAAGTGAGCAAGGACCCGATGCTCAGCGTAGGACCGGGGCGGCTAGCGCTGGCCAAGTTGGAGACGGTATTGAGCGGGCAGTTCGATGCGCCGTACCGGTTGAAGGACGCCCTGGCGCCGCTGCTGAAGGATTTTGATTATGTGGTGATCGACACACCGCCGTCGCTGGGAATTCTGACCGTAAATGCGCTGGTTGCGTCGACGCATCTGCTGGTACCGATTCAGGCAGCATACTTTGCGATCGAAGGGACGGATGATCTGCTGGAGACCTACGAGCGCATCCGGCAGCGGCCAAATCCACAGCTGAAGATGCTGGGGGTGGTGATTACGCTATTTGACAAGCGGACGACGATTGCGAAGGATACGCACGGGCAGATCCGGTCTGTGTTCGGGGAAGTACTGTTCAAGACGAAAATCAGCAAAAATGTGCGGCTGGAAGAGAGTCCTGCGTACAAAGAAACGATATTCACATTTGCGCCCAAATCACCGGGCGCGGTGGAGTACAAAAAACTGGCAGCGGAGGTAGTACAACGTGTCGAAGAGAGCCGGGTTGCCCGTCACGCTGAAGATGCGGCATGACGCGCACTACGTAGAATCGCTGACAAGTTATAGCGGCGCGGCGGTCGGACGCATGATCCCCGTGGATCAGATTCGGCCGAATCCGGAGCAGCCGCGAAAAGCCCTGGGAGACCTGCGCGAATTGACGGAGTCCATCCGCGAGAAAGGCGTGCTGGAGCCGCTGCTGGTACGATTCATGCCGCGCGAGGACTGTTATTACATCATCTCGGGCGAGCGGCGGTATCACGCGTCGCGGGCGGCGGGATTGCGCGAAGTGCCGTGCATCGAGAAGATGGCGGACGACGCAGAGACGTTGGAGATCGCGCTGATTGAGAATATTCAGCGGAAGGATTTGACGCCGTTTGAAGAAGCGGATGGGCTGCAGCGACTGGCGGAACAGTTTGATTACACGCACGACGACGTGGCGAAGAAGATTGGCCGGGCGCGGAGTTCGGTGACGGAGACGCTGTCTCTGCGACTGATCCCAGAGGCGCTGAGGAAGAAGTGCATTGACGCCGGGATTCTTTCGAAGTCGCTGCTGTTGCAGATTGCCAAGCAGCCGACCGAGAAGAAAATGGCGGAGATGGTCGCTAAAATTCTGTCGGGCGGCTTGACACGGGACGCAGCGCGGAAGGACCGCTCGGATGATCGGTTGGGGGGGCCGCAGAAGCCACAGCCGTTCATTTTTCAGTATGAACCGGAGAACGAGGCGTTCCGGTTCCGGTTGCAGTTCAAGAAGAGCCATGTGTCGCGGGATGAGTTGGTGCGGACGCTGCGGGAAATTCTGGCGCAGTTGGAGGGACACGAGGCGGATTCTACGGCAGCGTGAGAAGAAAGTTGTACGCGTTCTAGAATTTCCGACGGCGCGGCCTTGGCTGCGCCGTTCTTGTTTTGCGCGGCACGATGTTGCGATTTACAAGAGCGCCGCGCCTACGGGCGCTCGGGCTATGTGAGAACGGCACCCAGCGCTGGCGCGCTGGGCTAACGTGTGCCACGCCGCCAGCGTTGCGTCTCAAATTCAGTAGGCCGCGTACGGAGTAGAAGTGAAAGTGGCCACGGGGCGGAAACGTGGGAGCGTACGCGCTGAGTTGTAGCAACTCTCTGGCGTGAGATCGGATCGAAGTGACGATGGACGAAGTCTGGAGCATGCGGGAGGGCACAGCCAGGAATGGCTGTGCCACGATATAATCGGCGCGTGATGGAACTGACACGGGTGCAGATGGAGATGTTGGAGCGGTTGTTTGAGGCGGGGTTCCGGCCGATTGCGATTCCACCTTATGAAAATGCGTTGTGCGTGCACCGGGGAGAGTGCGTGGCGGCACTGGCAGCGGTGGAGAATGGCGGATTGCGGTTGCTGGCGCCGGCGACGTGGATGGTGGATGGGAATTTCAGCGTGCGATTGAAGAAGCCCGGCGGGGACGTGTTTGTGTGGAAGAAGACGGAAGTGGCGGCGACGGAGGAACGGTTGAAGGAGTTGGAGAAGTTTCGCGGGGAGTTGGAGGAGATTTTGGAGAGTCGTAAGTTGTAAGCCACCAAGAGAAGGAGAGCCGGCTACACCAAAGAGGGCTGGGTCGGCAACCGATGTGAACACGGCGCGCCAAGCGGACGGCCTCAGAAGGCCGTCCCTACGAGGCAAGATGGCGGCATAAAGCCGCCGCTACAAGTGCACGGATGGAGTGGAGCCAAGACCCGGCGGTTGAGATCCTTCGTCGCACAAGACGCTCCTCAGGGTGACAAGAGTTAGTTAGCTGGCAGAATAAGAGAGATTCCTCGCTCCGCGGACTGCGCTCGGAATGACGTAGGCGAGCGAGAGCTGGGTAACGGAACGAGAGCTGGGGAAATCGAAGAGGAATGATGACTGCTACGTATGACGTGATTTGTGTGGGGGCGGGGCCGACGGGGTTGGCTTGCGCGATGGAAGCGAAGCGCGCGGGGATGCGGCCGCTGGTGATCGACAAAGGCTGCTTGTGCAATTCGATTTACAACTATCCGGTGAACATGGTGTTTTTCACGACGCCGGAGCTGCTGGAGATCGGCGATTTACCGATGGTTTGCGGCGGTGACAAGCCGACACGCTTGGAAGCGCTGAAGTATTACCGCAAGGGCGCAGAGCATTACGGGCTTGAACTGCGGTTGTATGAGAAAGTGCTGCGCGTGGATGGGCAAGATGGCGCGTTTACGGTAGTAACGGAGCGCGAGAGCGGCGCGGAGGAGCACTATCACGGCAGAAAGATTGTGGTAGCCACGGGCTACTATGATCTGCCGAATGAGATGGGCGTACCTGGGGAGCATCTGCTGCACGTGAATCACTACTACACGGAACCGCACCCGTTTTGGAATCAGGACGTAGCAGTGATTGGGGGAAAGAATTCGTCGGTAGAGGCGGCGTTGGATCTTTATCGCAACGGAGCGCGGGTGACTCTTCTGGTGCGGGGGGCGGACCTAGGGCAGTCCCTAAAGTACTGGGTGAGGCCAGACATTGAGAACCGGATCAAGGCAGAGCAAATTCGCGCGATTTTCAATATGAAAGTGAAGGAGATCGTGAGCGAAGGCGTAGTGATCGAACATGGTGGGAGCGTGAAGTTGGTGCCGGCGAAGCAGGTTTTCGCGCTGACGGGATATCATCCAGACTACACGTTCATCGAGAGTCTGGGAGTAAAGCTCGACCCGGACACGCGCAAACCGCAGCTCAACCCGAACACGCTGGAGAGTAATGTAGAGGGCATCTATTTGGCTGGCGTAGTGATTGCGGGAAGATTCACCGGCGAGATTTTCATTGAGAATGGCCGATTTCACGGGAAGCAAATTATTGAGGCACTGAAGAAGGAAGTACTGCAGTAAGTGATGTCGCGCGGCAGGGAAGGCTCCTGGCGAGGGCGCGCTGAAGGCGAGCAGGGTTTTGCGCTTGAGCAGTGGTTTGTTAGACTGGCAGGGCTACGGATTTCCTGAAAAGCGGACGGCCTCCGAAGGCCATCCCTACAAAGGCCTATGGGATCACTGATCAAAGAGATTGGGGCGACGGCGGTGGCGCTGGTGAAGGGGTTCAGCGTCACGTTCAAAACGATGTTTGAGAAGACGGTGACGGAGAACTATCCGGCCACGCCGGTGAACTTTCAGCCGCGATACCGGGGGATTCATGTACTGCATCGCGACGAAATGGGGCTAGAGAAGTGCGTCGGGTGCTTTTTGTGCGCGGCGGCATGCCCGGCAAACTGTATTTATATCGAAGCTGCAGAGAATACCGAAGAAAAGCGGATTTCGGCGGGTGAACGTTTCGCAAAGGTGTACAACATCGACTACTCGCGGTGTATCTTTTGCGGGTACTGCGTGGAGGCTTGCCCTACTGATGCGATTACGCACGGGCATGGGTTCGAGCTGGCCACATATGACATCAATTCCCTGGTGTACCGGAAGGAACAGATGCTGGAGAGTTTGAAGGGAGTGCCGCCGAAGGGAGCGGAATCCTAGAGGACGAAATTCGAAACGCGAAATTCGTAATTCGTAGGACGGCCTCGAGAGATCGAGGCCATTTTCTTTTTGGAGCTGAGATTTAGACGTAACGCCAAGATAGGTCGGTTGAGATCCTGCGTCGCCCCCCTCGCTCCTGAGGATGACAGGCAAGCTCGTTGATTTGATACAAGGTCGATTAGTTCAGTTAACGGAATATCGGAGATTCGGAGAACAGGAAGCGCGACCGTGGCTGCTCGAAGAGAGCGACGGGCGCGCTTTTTTAATTCCGGCAGGGCCGTAACGCAGTGACGGAAGTTCTGTGAGTCCCATAAAGCATATACAGCTAGTGAGACGTAAGTTGGCGAGGTGGGTGGTGGACAGCGCAGAACGGCCCCGAAACAGCTGTGAGACGGAGCCACACGGAAGCGGGCTTGCGGGAGCAACGCAACAGGGGCGGGTGACAGCGCGGGCAGAAGCGAACGCGCAAAGCGCACCTCAACAAACGCCGATAGTGAACGGCCTCGGAGCGAAAAAGCGAAAAGCAAGCAAAGACGTGGTGCGAATCGCGGGCGAAAACTCAGGACTGGCCGCGGGCACCATTGGGTGGAACGAGACGATCCACCAAAAAATTATCGGACGCACGATGGCCGTTGCCGGAGGGGGACTCGGCAGGCACGGACTCATCAAAATGAGAATGGACCGCGAGTTCGCGCTGCTCAATGAGCCAACGCGCAAGATTCGCGGCGGTGCTTTCCTCGAGCCATTGATCAAAGATGGTGAGCATCTCCTTGCGCAGATTCGCTGCGTGGGCGAG
>Ga0335076_10003057_pt1 | contig 16735 bp, 13 predicted proteins | sample Lox_Sample_25_FD_206717 | JGI IMG/M metagenome (GOLD analysis project Ga0335076, IMG submission 206717) | Soil microbial communities from Loxahatchee National Wildlife Refuge, Florida, United States - Lox_Sample_2.5 | ecosystem: Environmental > Terrestrial > Soil > Wetlands | place: USA... | reverse complement strand
TCCGATCCACACGACGAGCGCCAGTGCCGCCACCGAATCGCTACGCCCCCTCATCGACCCTCTCCTCGGCACGGGAGCCGATCCGTGCCTCATCTAAATCTAGCGACATACTAGACATATAATCGAACCCAGCCCCTGGCGCTGCCTTGTGGCCCGCCCCGACTCGCCATCCCGAAGATTCTGCAAGCCTCTGAGAGCGACGGCAGCTCTCGCATCCCCCGTCGCGGCCGTACCTTTAATGCCTACAGACATGATAGACTATATCTACAATCGGGATGGCGTCAAGCCTTGAGCGGTCCCGTCCCGGGCAGGGCATGCCGCTCCGGTTTCCCGTGCCGTGCGGCTCGCATAGACTGGACTCGATCCACGGAGAAGCCCACATGAACCTCTGTCGCATCCGGAACTTCGCGCTCGCGCTTTCCCTGGCCGGCGCCACGATCGCTCCCGCGGCGGAGCCGCCGCTGCTCGGCTTCACCCCCGAGTCCTCCGTGCAGCAGCGCGCGCTCGAGGCGCGCTTCGACGCCGGGATCCGCCGCACCGACATCCACGACTACCTCGAGCGGCTCTCGAAGCGGCCGCACCACCTGGGCTCGCCCTACGACAAGGACAACGCCGAGTGGATGGCCGGGCTCTTCCGCTCCTGGGGCTACGACACCCGGATCGAGACCTTCGACGTCCTGTTCCCGACGCCGAAGACGCGGCTCGTCGAGATGACGGCTCCGCGCCTCTTCCGCGCCTCGCTCGCGGAGCCGGCGCTCGCGGAGGACGCGACCTCGGGCCAGACGGCCGAGCAGCTGCCGACCTACAACGCCTACTCGATCGACGGCGACGTGACCGGCGAGCTCGTCTACGTCAACTACGGCGTTCCCCAGGACTACGAGGAGCTCGAGCGCCGCGGGATCGACGTCAAGGGCAAGCTCGTGATCGCGCGCTACGGGAAGTCCTGGCGCGGCATCAAGCCCAAGGTCGCGGCCGAGAAGGGAGCGGTCGGCTGCCTGATCTACTCCGACCCGCGCGACGACGGCTTCTTCGAAGGCGACGCCTATCCCAAGGGCGGCCTCCGCTCCGACATGGGCGTGCAGCGCGGCTCGGTGGCCGACATGCCGCTCTACCCGGGCGACCCGCTCACGCCCGGCTACGGCGCGACGGCCGAAGCCGAGCGCCTGCCGCGCGAGAAGGCCGCGACGATCACGAAGATCCCGGTGCTGCCGATCTCGTGGGCCGACGCGCGCCCGCTGCTCGAGGCGCTCTCCGGCCCGGTCGCGCCCGAGGCGTGGCGCGGCGCGCTGCCGATCACCTACCACCTCGGGCCCGGGCCCGCGAAGGTGCACCTGCAGCTCGCCTTCGACTGGAAGCGCGTGCCGGCGCGCGACGTGATCGCGGTGCTCAAGGGGGCCGAGGAGCCCGACCAGTGGGTGATCCGCGGAAACCATCACGACGCCTGGGTGAACGGCGCGACCGACCCCTCGAGCGGAATGGCGGCCGTGCTCGCCGAGGCCAAGGCGCTCTCGGACCTCGTGCGCCAGGGCTTCACGCCGCGGCGCACGATCGTGTACGCGGCCTGGGACGGCGAGGAGCCGGGCCTGCTCGGCTCGACGGAGTGGGTCGAGACGCACGGGCGCGAGCTCGAGGCGCGCGCCGTCGCGTACATCAACTCGGACAGCAACAGCCGCGGCTACCTGGCGATGGAGGGCTCGCACTCGCTGCAGCGCCTCGTCAACGAGGTCGCGCGCGACGTGAGCGACCCGGTGAAGGGCGTGAGCGCCGCCGAGCGGCTGCGCGACCAGGCCCTCCTCGGAAGCGACGCCGACGACCGCCGACGCGCGCTCGCGCGCGACGAGATCCGGCTCGACGCCCTCGGCTCGGGCTCCGACTACACGCCGTTCCTGCAGCACGCGGGGATCGCCGCGATCAACATCGGCTTCGGCGGCGAGGGCCGCTACGGCCAGTACCACTCGATCTACGACTCGTTCGACCACCACGTGCGCTTCATGGACCCCGACTTCGCGTACGGCGCGGCGCTCGCGAAGGTGGGCGGGCGCAGCGTGCTGCGGCTCGCGCAGGCGGAGCTGCTGCCCTTCGAGTTCACGGCGGTCTCGGCGGCGGTCAGCGGCTACGTCGACGAGATCGACAAGCTCGCGAACGACATGCGCGCCGAGACCGAGCGCTTCAACGAGGCGATCGCGCGCGGCGCCTTCGAGGCGACCGCGCCGCCGGACGAGACCCGTGTCACACCGGCGCGCAAGGAGCCGGTGCCGCATCTCAACTTCGCCCCGTTGCGCAACGCGGCCGAGCGCCTGCAGCAGGCGGCGCGCGCCTACGAGCGGGCGCTCGCGAGCCCGGGGCCGGCGGCGCCGCCTTCCGCTCGCCGCGAAGCCAACAAGATCCTGCTGCAGGCGGAGCGGGCCTTCACGCGTCCCGAGGGCCTCACCGGCCGCCCGTGGTTCCGGCACGCGGTCTACGCGCCCGGCTTCTACACCGGCTACGGCGTCAAGACGCTGCCGCTCGCGCGCGAGGCGGTCGAGGCGCGCCGCTTCGCCGACGCCGAGAAGGGCGTCGCCGTGACGGCCGAGGCGATCCAGGCGTTCGCGGCGGCGGTCGAGAGCGCCGCGAAGGCGCTCGCGCCGGGAGCGGCGAAGTGACGGGCCTCGCGTCGGATCGGCCATGAGCGACGAGCAGGCGATCGTCCGGCTCGTCGACTTCTCCGAGTGGGCGAACCACAAGTACCTCGACGCGGTCGAGCCGCTCGACGCGGAGGCCTTCACGCGGGACATGAAGGGCAGCCACGGCGGGATCTGCGGGACGCTCGTCCACGCGTACGGCGCCGAGTGGGTGTGGCAGCAGCGTTTCGTCGGCGTCTCGCCGAGCGGGTTGCCGGACATCGACGAGACCCGGTCGCTCGCCGTGCTGCGCGAGCGCTGGGCGGCGCTCGAGGCCGAGCGCCGCGCCTGGCTCCTCGGCCTGCCGGCGGACGCGGGCGAGCGCGTGATCGAGTACCGGACCTTCAAGGGCGACGCCTTCAGCGGCCGGTTGCTGCCGCTCGTGCAGCACGTCGCGAACCACGGTAGCTACCACCGCGGACAGGTGGCCGTGTTCCTGCGCCAGCTGGGCCTCGTGCCGCCGTCGACCGACCTGGTCGCGTTCGACCGCACGCGCGCGTAGGCGGGGGCGGCGAGCGGTGCGGATCGTGTCGCTGCTGCCGAGCGCGACCGAGATCGTGTGCGAGCTCGGGCTCGGCGCCGATCTCGTCGGCGTGACGCACGAATGCGACCATCCGCCCTTCGTGCGCGCCCTGCCCAAGGTCACGCGCACGCTCGGCATCGAGGTCGTGGGCCGCGAGGGCCAGCCGTCGCGCACCACGCCGTGGCAGGAGTTCGTGGCCGCCAGGCCCGACGCGCTCGTGATCGCGTGCTGCGGCTTCGATGCCGAGCGCACGCGCCAGGACCTGCCGCGGCGCGGCGCGCCTCGCTGGATCTTGAAGCGCGCGGTGATGCCGAACGTCCGCCGCTGGTTCGTCAGGTAGCGTCCGGAGTGAAGAGCGACATCGAACAAGGTCGTCGAGCATTGTTACCAAGGCACGCGGCCGACTCACGTTCGCCGAGTGCCGTCCCTCGGCCTCCGTGGAGCGTTCAGCAAGTAGGTTTCGAGGTTGTGATGCCGCTCCGCCCACACGCGCAGGTTTCGCTCCACCCAGTCGCCGGCGTCGCGCAGCGGCGCGAGCTCGAGGCGACAGGGGCGCCATTGCGCTCGCCGGCCCTGGCTGACGAGCCCCGCCCGGAGCAGCACCTTGAGGTGCTTGGACACGGTCGGCAGTCGGAGCTGGAAGGGCTTGGCGAGCTCGTTGACCGTGGCCTCTCCCTGAGCGAGATGCGCCAGGATGGCCCGTCGGGTCGGGTCCGCAAGTGCCGCAAACGTAAGGTCCAGCGGGCTCTCCATATTATTCCATATAGCTAATTAACTACAGAGCTAAATATAACTTACGTTGTTGCCACGGGTCAAGCCGATGCCGTTCGAACAGCCCGGGGGAGCTCGAGGGGGCGGAGCCCCGTCTCAAGAGCAAAGAAAGAGCGCAGGCAGTTGGCCGGGGGGAATCCATCCCCCGCGCCCCCCTGGTTAGCTCTGGCCCTCAGGCCCGGACCCAGCCTGTAGACTGCATCGCTTGGACCCCCGCTACCGGAGCGCGCTCAATCGCGACGTGCCGCCCGCCTCGCCCGGCGAGTTCGCTCCGCTCGCGATCGGGCCGCTCTCGGTCTGGCCGCCGGTCGTGCTCGCGCCGATGGCGGGCGTCACCAACCCGCCGTTTCGCACGCTCTGCCGCCGCTACGGCGCCGGGCTCTACGTGAGCGAGATGATCACGGCGCGTGCGCTCGTCGAGGGCAACCGCAAGACGCTGCTGCTCGCGAGCTTCGGAGCCGAGGAGACGACACGCAGCCTGCAGCTCTACGGGGTCGACCCGTACTACGTCGGCGAGTCGGTGCGGCTGCTGGTGGGCGAGGGACGTGTCGACCACCTCGACATGAACTTCGGCTGCCCGGTGCGCAAGGTCACGAGCAAGGGCGGCGGCGCCGCGATCCCGCTCAAGCCCCGGCTGCTGCGCGCGATCGTACGCGCGGCGGTCGCGGCGGCGGGAGGCGTCCCCGTGACGATCAAGTTCCGGATCGGCATCGACAGCCGCTACCAGACGTTCCTGGACTCCGGCCGCATCGCCCAGGAGGAGGGCTGCGCGGCCGTGGGGCTCCACGCGCGCACCGCCGCCCAGCTCTACGACGGCGAAGCGCGCTGGGAGGCGATCGCCGAGCTGAAGCGCACGGTCACGCGCATCCCGGTGCTCGGCAACGGCGACGTCTGGGAAGCGGAGGACGCGCTCAGGATGATGCGCACGACCGGCTGCGACGGCGTGATCGCGGGCCGCGGCTGCCTCGGCAGGCCGTGGCTCTTCCGCGACCTCGCGAGCGTTTTCGCGGGCCGCGAGCCCGAAGATCCCCCGAACCTCGGTGTCGTCGTCGACGTGATGCTCGAGCATGCGCGGCTGCTCGCGGCGTGGCTCGGCGCCGAGGGCCCCGCGATGCGCGCCTTCCGCAAGCACTCGAGCTGGTACACGAAGTGCTTCCCGGGCGGCGCGCCGCTGCGCCAGCGGCTGATGCAGGTGAGCGGCCTCGCCGAGCTCGCAGACGTGCTCGGAAGCGTGGACCGCTCGCTGCCCTATCCGCCCGAGGCGATGCGCGTCCCGCGCGGGAAGACGGCGGGCACCCAGAAGGTGGCGCTGCCCGAAGGCTACCTCGACCACCTCGACGACGACGCGGCTCCCGGTCCGGAAGCCGAAGCGGCCGACAGCGGAGGCTAGCGCGGCGGACGGACCCGCGGCTAGCTGTGCCGCACCCAGCGCACGATCTCGGGGAAGGTCGGGCGCTTCCCGTACATCAGGATCCCCACGCGGTACACCCTGGCCGCGAACCAGATGACGAACAGGATCGCAGCCACCAGCAGCGCGATCGACAACAGCATCTGCCAGGCGGGCGGCGTGAGCACGACGATGCGCAGGAACATGACGAGCGGCGACATGCCGGGGATCATCGAGACCGTGACCGCGAGCGGCCCGTCGGGGGACTGCATCACGGCCGGCCAGCACACCATCGCCAGGATCAGCGGCAGCACGACCGGGAACACCAGGCCCTGCGCCTCCTGGACGGTGTTGACCGCGGCGCCGATCGCCGCGTAGAGCGACGAGTAGAAGAAATAGCCGAGCAGGAAGAACGTTACGAACGACGCGAGCAGCAGGGGCGTGATCTCCGGCATCACGAAGTTGCCGATCACGAGAGCTCCGCCCGCCGCGAGCGACATCCCGAAGAGCGAGAAGGCCCAGACCAGGAACTGCGTGAGCCCCGCGGCTCCGACGCCGATCAGCTTCCCCAGCAGCAGCGTGGTGGACGGCACGCCCGACGCCATCACCTCCACCACGCGGCTCGTCTTCTCCTCGATCACGGAGGTCATCACCATCTGGCCCCACATCAGGATGCTCACGTAGAGGATCATCAGCAGGATCAACGCGAGCACGAAGGTGGCGCCCTGGTCCTCCCGCTCACCGCTCGCCGAGACGCGGTAGCGCCGCAGCTCCGTGTCGCGCGTGAGAGCCCCGACCTTCGTGGGATCGAGGCCGGCCGACGCGAGGCGCCTGGACACGATCACGTGGCCGACCGCGCTTCTCAGCTTTTCGAGATCGGCGAAGTTGCTGACGTTGCGGCCATAGTAGGTCATGCTGCCGGCCTCGAGCACGTCGCGAGGCAGCAGCAGGTAGCCGTCGAGCGCCTGCTCGTTGATCTCCTGGTTGAAGGCCTTCAGGGCGCCCTCCGAGGCGTCGCCGCCGCCGCGCCGGATCTCGAACCGGGGACGCTCGCCGTCGCGCACGTCGGCGAGCGCGCGCTCGACCTCCGCCCCCAGCTGGCCGGTGGCGTCGACCACCGCCACGCGCAGCGGCTTGCCTTTCGCGCGCGCCGCGAGCATCGGCACGAGCATCATGCCGGACATCAGCACCGGGCCCAGGATCGTGCCGATCACGAACGCCTTGGTGCGCACGCGCTCGAGGTACTCGCGCTTGACGATCGCCCAGAGCTTGGCGCTCACGCGGCCTCCTCGCGGTGGCGCGTCACGGTCTCGACGAAGATGTCGTGCAGGCTCGGCTCCACGATCTCGAAGCGGCGCAGCCGCAGGCGCTCGGAGGCGGCCTTCAGCAGGGGCTGCGGGTCGGCGCCGTCCTCGAGCCGGACCTCGAAGTACTGGCCGTGGTCGGTGACCCGCGCGACGCCCGGCAGGCCCTCGATGAACGAGCCGTCGCCCTCGAACGCGAGCGCGACGGTGTTCTTGCCGTGGCGCGCCTTCACCTCCGAGACCGCGCCGTCCAGCACCTTCACGCCGCCGTCGATGAGAGCGACGCGGTCGCAGAGCCGCTCGACGGTCTCCATCTGGTGGCTGGAGAGCACGATCGTGGTGCCGGCGCGGCGCATGTCGATGAGCGCCTCGCGCATCACGTCCGTTCCCACCGGGTCGAGCCCGCTCATCGGCTCGTCCACGATCAGCACGTCCGGCTCGTGCAGCACGGTCGCGATGAACTGGGCCTTCTGCTGCATCCCCTTCGAGAGCTCGTTGGTCTTGCGCCTGCGCCAGTCGGCGAGCGAGAGCCGCTCGAGCCATGGCTGGAGCCGCTTCGTCGCCTCGGCCTGCGGCACCCCTTTGATCGCCGCCATGAACACGAGCTGCTCCTCGAGCACCATGCGCGGGTAGAGCCCGCGCTCCTCGGGCATGTAGCCGATGCGGTCGCGCGCCGCGTGGTCGGCGGGCGCGCCGAGGATCTCGATCGTGCCGGCGTCGGGCCCGAGGATGTCCATCACCATCCGCAGCGTCGTGGTCTTGCCCGCGCCGTTCGGCCCGAGCAGGCCGAAGATGCTGTTGCGCGGGACTCGGAGCGAGAGCTCCTTCACGGCGACGTGTCCGGCGAAGGCCTTGCTGATGCCCTCGAGCACCAGGGCGTAGTCGTTCACGACGCCTCCTGTTCCCGCGGAAGGGGGATTCTATACTCTCGCCCGTGTCCAATTCCCCGGCGAGCGAAGCGCGCGGCCTTGGCCTCGTGGTGTTGAGCACGCTCGCCTACGGCGTCCAGCCGATCTTCGGGAAGATCGCCTACGCGGCGGGCGTCGAGCCCTTGTCGCTGCTCGCCTGGCGCTACCTGATCGCGAGCGCGCTCTTGTCGCTCATCGAGAGCGGGGCCCGGCCCCCGTTACGCGAGCGGCTGCGGCTCTGGGCGATCGGCTCGATCTTCGTCGGCAACTCGGTCGCCTACTTCATGGCGCTGCGGCTGCTGCCGGCCTCGGTGAACGAGCTGCTCATGTTCACCTACCCGGTGCTCGTGGCGCTGCTCGCGGCGCTCATCGGCGTCGAGCGCCTGACCTGGCGCTCGCTGCTCGCGGCGCTCGCCGCGTTCGCCGGCTGCGCGCTCACGACCGGCGGCTTCCGACTCTCGGCCGGGCTGCCCGCGCTCGGCGTCGCGTGGGCGCTGGCGGCGGCGGTGATCTACGCGGGCTACGTCGTCCTCAGCAGTCGCTTCGGAGGCGGCGCCAGCGCCCGCACGCTGGTGCTCCACCTGACACAGGCCGCGGCGCTCATCTGCTGCGTCGTCGCGCTCGCGGGTCCCGGCCTCGCGCTGCCGCTCGCGCCGCGCGCTTGGATCAGCGTCGCGGCGATCGCCGTCGTGTCGACGGTGGTGGCGATGATCGCGTTCCTCGCGGGGATGGCGATCGTCGGGCCGAGCCGCGCCTCGGTGCTGAGCTCGCTCGAGGTGCTGGTCGCGCTCGTGCTGGCGTTCCTGCTGCTCGGCGAAAGGCTGACGCTGCCGCAGTGGGCCGGGGCGGCGCTGATCGTCGGCGCGGTGGCGTTCCAGAACGCGCGCGCGCTCGGCCGCGCGCTGGCACGGCCGCGGACCGAGGCCGCGCCGACGCCTTGAGGCCTGCGCTCGAGCCAGTGCCGCCGTTGCGCGCCTGCGCCGGGCTCTCGTACGATGCTCGGATGCCCGCCACCAGGACCGCCGCATGAAGATCACGATCGCCCACAGCCCGGACAGCGACGACGCCTTCATGTTCTACGGGCTCGCGAAGGGCGGCGTCCCGACCGGCGAGCTCGAGGTGAGCCACGTGCTCACCGACATCGAGACGCTCAACCGCCACGCGCAGGAAGGCCGCCACGAGGTCACGGCGATCTCGTTCCACGCCTACCCGTTCGTCGCGGACCGCTACGCGCTCATGCCCTGCGGCGGCTCGATCGGCGACGGCTACGGACCGCTGCTGGTCGCCCGCGAGGCGCGCGAGCCGGGGGCCGTCCGCGGCATGACCGTCGCCGTCCCGGGCACGCTCACCTCCGCGTACCTCGCGCTCAAGCTGTTCGCGCCGGGCGTGGCGACCCGCGTCGTGCCGTTCGACACGATCCTCGACGAGGTGCGCGAGGGCCGCGCCGAGGCCGGGCTCGTGATCCACGAGGGCCAGCTCACCTACCGCGGGCAAGGGCTCGTGAAGCTCGTGGACCTCGGCGCGTGGTGGAAGCAGGAGACGGGCCTGCCGCTGCCGCTCGGTGGCAACGCCGTGCGCCGCGACCTCGGCCGCGAGCTGATGCAGCGGCTGACGCGGCTCGTGCGCCAGACGGTCGAGCACTCGCTCGCGCACCGGCCGCAGGCGCTCGAGTACGCCATGAGCTTCGCGCGCGGGATGGACCCGAAGGTCGCCGACCGCTTCGTGGGCATGTGGGTCAACGACATGACGCTCGAGATGGGGGAGCGCGGCCGGCGCGCCGTCCAGCTCTTCCTCGACCGCGGCTACCAGGCCGGGGTGATCCCCCGCCAGGTCGCGGTCGACTTCGTCGAAGCCTGAGCCTCATAATCGCTCCAAGCACGCGGGGTTGGGAGGCGGCATGAACCTGAGCCCAGGCGCGGAAGCCGCCTGGATGATCGCGGCCGGGGAGGCGGCGGCGGGCGGCCACGATCTCATCGAGCCGGCCCACCTGCTGATCGGCGCGCTCAGTCTCGGGAAGCTCGGCGGCGGCGTCGCGCCCGGCGAGCTCGGCACGAACGCCGCGCTCGTCCGCGACGAGAACGCGCGCCTGCTGAAGGCGCTCTCGTCCTGCGGCGTCGAGGCGACGCGGCTGCGGCGTCGCGCACGCTCGCAGCTCGGGCGCGGACCGGTCCAGGGCCCGCCGAAAGGGCCGCTGTCGCGCTCGCTCACCTGCAAGGCGGTGTTCGCCGCGGCCGCTCACCTCGTCGGACCGGGCCAGGGCGTCGGCGTCTCGCACCTGATCGCGGCCCTGGCGGAAGACGTCGACGTCGTGACAGCGCGCATCATCCGCTCGGCGGGCGCCGACCCGGTCAAGCTGCGCACGGCCCTGCTCGAAGCCGGCAAGGGGCCGGAGGTGTTCGGCGCCGGGCCAGCCGCGGCCGCGCTCGACCGGGCCGGCCGCGACGGCGCGCTCGAAGCGTTACGCGAGCTGCGCCCGCGTCTCGAGCAGCAGCGCCACGTCCAGATCGCCGACGAGGCGCTGGTGGCGGCGATCGACCTCTCGATGCGGTTCGACGCCGAGCGCAAGCTGCCGGAGAAGGCCGTCGAGCTCGTCGAGCAGGCGTCCGACCGCGTCGGCTCGCCCGCATCGGGCCGCGCCGAGCCGCCGCTCGTCACGCCGCTCACGATCGCGAAGGTGCTCGCCGAGAAGCGCCGGCTCCCGCTCGACGTCGTCACCGACACGCTCGACACGGGCATGCGCAGCCGCATCCTCTCGCTCGAGGACTACCTGCGCGAGCGCGTCCTCGGCCAGGAGGACGCGATCGGCAGGGTGGCGCGGCGGCTGCGGGTCGCGCTCAACGCACCGCGCACGCAGCCGGGGCCGATGGCGGTGCTGCTGCTGGTCGGACCGAGCGGCGTCGGGAAGACCGAGACGGCTCGGCTGCTGGCGGAGCACCTCTTCGGCTCCGCGTCCGGGATGATCCGCATGGACATGTCCGAGCTGCGCGACGAGGCGGCCGTGGCGAGGCTGGTCGGACCTGCGCCCGGGCAGGCGGGAGCCGACAAGGAGGGCCGGCTGCTCGCGGCGCTCCGCGAGAAGCCTCAGGCGCTGCTGCTGCTCGACGAGGCGGACAAGGCCCACCCGCGCGCGCTCGAGGTGTTCGCGAAGCTCTTCGACGAGGGCCGCTTCACGGACGCGCACGGGCGCAGCGCCGACGCGCGCCAGATCGTGGTCGTGATGACGTCGAACCCGGGAACGCTGCCGGGCGACCCGCCGCCCAGCGACGAGGAGCTGCGGCGCGTGTTCGGGGCCGGGCTCCTGAACCGCGTCGACGAGGTCGTCCCTTTCCGCGCCCTCGACCCCGACGACGTCGAGATGATCGTGGGGCGGGCGCTCGCGGAGCTGACCTCGGCCGTCGAGCGCCGGCACACCGTGAAGATCCGCGTCACACCGGAAGCGGCGCGCTTCGCCGCCCAGCAGGCGGCGCAAGCCGCGCCGGGGGCACGCGGCGCCCGCCGCACGGTCGAGCGGCTGGTGCACGGGCCGCTCGGCGCGCTCGTCCTCACGGGCAAGCTGACCCGCCACACGTCGTGGGTCGCGGTCTACGACGAGGGCGGGATCTACCTGCTGCCGGAGGCGTGACTCTCCCCGCGCCCCCTGGGTGCTGCGGACGGTGTTCAGGGCGTTGAACTACGAAAGATTTCGTTGACAAGACGAAGATCTTCGTACTAACTTCCGGGCATGACGCCCCTCGACAAACAGATGCCGCGGCCGACGCCGGCCGAGCTCGAGATCCTGCGCGTGCTCTGGCGCGACGGAGCGCGCACCGTGCGTGAAGTCCAGGCGCGGCTCGAGGCCGAGCGGCCGACCGGCTACACGACCGTGCTGAAGCTGCTCCAGATCATGACCGACAAGGGCCTCGTGCGGCGCGACGAGAGCGCGCGGGCGCATGTCTACTCGGCGACTGCACCCGAGGCGACCACACAGAAGCAGCTCGTGCGCGACCTCGTGGACCGCGCGTTCGGGGGATCGGCGAGCCAATTGGTGCTGCACGCGCTCGGCGCGCGAAAGGCGTCGCGCGAAGAGCTGGCGCGCATCCGCGAGCTGCTCGACCGGCTCGAGGAAGTTGGGCGATGATCCGCGCGCTCGGCTGGACGCTTCTGCACTTCCTCTGGCAGGGGGCCGCCGTCGCGGCGCTGCTCGCCAGCCTGAACCTGGTTCTGCGCCGCTCCTCACCCCAGCTCCGCTACCTGCTGGCGGGGGCCAGCCTGCTCGCGATGCTGGCGTTGCCCGCAGCGACCTTCATGGTGCTGCGCGCCGAGCGGCCTGCCGGGCCCGCGCCGGCGCCGCGCGCTCGAATCGAAGCAGCCGTCGCGACCGAGGCGTCGGCGGCCGCCGGCCCGAGCGCCGTGCCCGCCCGCACGTTCGACCTCGACGGCCGCGTGGAGGCGATCCTGCCGGCGCTCGTCGCGCTCTGGGGCTCGGGCGTGCTGCTGCTCGGGACGCGCTCGCTCGGCGGCCTCGGCCTAGTGCGGCGGCTCTCCCGCTCGGGGCTGCAGGCGCCGCCGCCCGCGCTCGAAGCGACGCTCGCGCGGCTGGCGCAGGCGCTGCGCGTGTCGCGAGTCTGCCTCTACGAGTCGGCTCTTGTCGGCGTTCCGACGGTCGTGGGGTGGCTGCGTCCAGCGATTCTGTTGCCGGTGGGCGCGCTCGCCGGGCTCTCGGCGCAGCAGCTCGAGCTGATCCTGGCGCACGAGCTCGCGCACGTGCGCCGCCACGACTACCTCGTCAATCTGCTCCAGTCAGCGGCGGAGACGCTGCTCTTCTACCACCCGGCCGTGTGGTGGGTGTCGGAGCGGATGCGCGTCGAGCGCGAGCACTGCTGCGACGACGTCGCGGTCGCCGCTTGCGGCAGCGCCGTCCGCTACGCGCGTGCGCTCGTCGAGCTCGAAGGCCTGTGCTCGGACGCGCCCGCGTTCGCGATGGCGGCCAACGGCGGCTCGCTCCTCGACCGCGTGGCGCGGCTCGTGGGGCGCGCGCCCGAGCCCTCGCGTGCAGCCCGCGGGCTGGCCGCGCTCGTGGCGGTGGCGGCGATCGGGCTGACGCTCGAGCTCGGCTCGATCCTGCTCGACCGACCTGCGCCGACGGTCGTGAGCGTGATGGCGGCGACGCGGTCCGCCGGGAGCGCGCCGCCGGAGCCGGCCCCGCAGGCGGCCGCGCCGAAGGCCGCGCCCTCTCCCAAGCCGCAAGCCGGCTCTGCCCAGGCCCGGTCCGCGACACCGAGGCCGCAGGCCGCCGCCAAGCCGCAGGAGCGCGCGTTCCCGCTCGAGTCCGTGCTCGAGATGGCGCGCGCCGGGATCACCCCCGAGTACGTCGACGAGATGGACGCGCTCGGCTTCCAGTCGGCGGGCGCCGAGCAGCTGATCGCGCTCCGGCAGCAGGGCGTCGGGCCGGACTACGTCCGCGAGCTCGCGGAGGCCGGCTACAAGAGCCTGTCGGTCGAGCAGCTCATCGGCCTGCGCTCGCAGGGCGTCACCGCCGACTTCGCGAAAGGGCTGCGGGCCCAGGGGCTCGGCGAGTTGTCGCTGACCGACCTGCTCGCGCTGCGCTCCCAGGGCGTCACGCCGGACTACGTGCGCGAGCCTCGAGGCCGCAGGGCAGTCCAGCCTCTCGGTGACCAGCCTCGTGTCGCTGCGCAGCCAGGGCGTGAGCGGCGACTACGTGACCGAGCTGAAGGCGCTCGGTTACGCCGCGCTCAGCGAGCGGCAGCTCATCGCGCTGCGGTCGCAGGGCGTGACCCCCGATTACGTGCGCGAGCTCGCGGAACTCGGCTACCGCGGGCTCGACGTCAAGATGCTGCTGGCGCTGCGCTCCCAGGGCGTCACGCCGGACTACGTGCGCGAGCTGAAGCAGGCGGGCTTCGACAAGCTCACTGCCGAAGAGCTCATCACGCTGCGCAGCCAGGGCGTCTCGGCGCGGCTTCTCGAGAGCTTGCACGCGCGGCAGCAGTAGAAACGCGAGCTCCGCCAACGGAGGGTGGCATGTCGAAACGGGACGAGGGGCGGGTGGCGCGAAGCGTGGCGGCGAGGGCCGCCGTTCTGGCCGCGGTTCTGGCCGCAGCGGCGCTCGCGGCGGCCGTTCGCAGTGGGTTCCCGACCGTGGAGGCGAGCGCGGAGCAGGCGGTGGCGGGCTCGATCCGAGGCGTCTGGACCGCGGAGCGCTCGAAGTGGCGCGTCGAGAACGGAGCCACCGCGACGCTCGTCGAGCTGTCGTTGCGCCGCTCGGACGGGCATTCGCACTGGAGCTCGTCCGAGACTCTGCCGCTGCCGGAGCTACGCGGCCTGGGTGCGGCGCAGCTCGATGCCGCGTCGGCCGACGTGCGCTTCGAGTGGGTGCGCGACGCCGGCAGCTTCGCGTGCGAGGGGCGCTTCGAGGCCGGCGCGGGAGCGGGCCACTACGTCTTCGCGGTCAACCGCGAGTACGTCTCGGACATGAAGCGCCGAGGCTACGGCGACCTCGACGACGAGACGGCCCTCCGTCTCGCGCTCCACGACGTGAGCCGAGCGTTCCTCGACGAGCTCAAGAGCCTGGGCTACGAGCACGCCAGCCTCGACGAGCTCGTGACGCTGCGCATCCACGGCGCGAGCCCGGAGTTCATCCGCGGGCTGGCCGCTCTCGGCTACCGCAAGCTCACGATCGACCAGCTCGCGAGCCTCCGCATCCACGGCGCTTCCGTCGAGTTCGTCCGCGACGTCCAGTCGCTCGGCTACGCCGGCCTGCCGGTCGACGGGCTCGTGAGCTTCCGGATCCACGGCGTGAGCCCCGAGTACCTGCGCGCCTTCAAGGAGCTGGGCTACTCGAGCCTGAGCGCGGACCAGGTCGTCTCGATGCGGATCCACGGCGTGAGCCCCGACTTCGCGAAGGAGCTGCTGGCGCTCGGCTACGCGAAGCCCAGCGTCGACGAGCTCGTGAGCTTGCGCATCCACGGCGTGACCGCGGACTTCGTCAAGCGGATGCAGGGCCGCAGCGGTCGGAACGTCAGCCTGGACCAGGTGGTCTCGGCCCGCATCCACGGCCAGTCCGAGTAGGCCGCCCGGCTCGGCTCACTGGCTCTTCTTCTTGCCGAAGAGCCGGCCGAGCTGCTCCTTGGCGACCGAGGTGGCGGCCGCCTTTCCGATCCGCGACAGGATGTCGGTCTTCGGATCGAGCGTCGTGCCGTAGAGCTTGAACGGCAGCGCCTGGAAGCCGTCGCTCTGCGCCTGGAAGCCCCCGCGCAGCTCCGGCCGCGTGACCTTGGCGAAGAGCTTCGGCGACAGCGCGAGGCTCATCTCGTAGTCGAGCTGGCTCGTGTCGAGGTTGAGGCTGCCGTGGCCGGTGAGGCGCATGGCGTCGCCCGTCAGCTTCACGACGGGCGTCGTGAAGCGGCTGCCGGCCTGCTTGAACTCCACGCGGCAGGTCTCGAAGTCCGGATGCGCGAGCTCGGGCACCGAGAGCACGCTCGCGAGCAGGCCGAGCACGCGGCTGTTCTCGGCCCGGCACGAGGCGATGTCGGCGCTGCCCTCGCCGCGGAGCGTCGGCATCCCGCCCGAGCCCTCGAAGCGCGCGCTGGCCGAGAGCGTGCCCGAGACCGCGGCGGCGGACTTCGCCTCCTCGAGCAGCTTCTTGACGCTCGCGCCCTTGAGCGTCATCTGCGTGGTGTAGCGCAGGCCGCCTTTCAGGTCGACCTTGAGGTCGCCGGTCAGGCTGCCGCCCGCGACGTCGGCCTGGATCGGCGAGAGCGAGACCTTGTCCTTGGACAGCGACATCGGCGCGCGCACGTTGCGCACGAAGAGCAGGTCGCCGAAGCCGGCCTGGGCGACCGTGACCTGGCCCGCGCCCTGGGCCGCGCCGGCCGCGAGCTCGAAGGCGCTCTTGAAGTCGATGCCTTCCACGCTCATGAGCCGCGCCTTCGCGTAGTCGGTCATCTGGATCGAGCCGCTCTCGACGGCGAGCGACTTCATCACGATCGAGAGCGGCGCGGCGCCGACGGGCGCTGCGCCTCCGGCTGAAGCCGTTCCCTTCCCGGAGGCCCTGGCGAGCCTTTCGTAGTTGAAGCCGCCCTTCGCGTCCATGGCCACGAAGAGCGCCGGCTTCTCGAACGCCAGCCGCTCCACCTCGATGCGCCCCGCGAGCAGCGGGAGCAGCCGGTAGCGAAGCACGAACGCGTCGGCGGTCAGCAGATCGCCGGCGAACGGCGCCGGGTTCGCGACGGCGATGCCCTTGACGGTGACGCCGGAGAGCAGCGACAGGCTCATCTCGCGCACGCGCACGTCGGTCCCGAGCGTCGCCTTCCCCTGCTCGACGAGCGACTTCTCGAGCTTCTTCGTGTCGAGCCGAGACAGCAGATAAGCACCCAGGCCCGCGACGCCGAGCACGCCGACCACGACCAGCCCGCAGCCGGCGATCAGCAGCTTCTTCATCCGCTCTCCTCGGGGCGAAAGACGCGGCCCTTCGCGGCTCGCATTGTAAGGGGGGATGTCGGCGCCGCGACGAGCACGTGATCCGCGTCACGCCGTGTCGACGGCGGCCGGGTGATGCGGCTCTCGACGTGGGACACTCGGGCTTCGGGAGGGCTGCCATGAAACGCATCGCCATCCTCGCGGCCGTCGGCGTCGTCGGTATCGCGCTCGCGGCCTGTCAGCGTTCGGCCACGCGCACGGCCGACGCCGCGGCGCCCGCGCCCACGGCGTCGCCCAAGGCGTCGCCCGCGGATGGCGCGCCGGCGCCCGCCGCCCCTGCCGAGGCCGAAGCGTCGAAGCCGGCGTCCGCTGCCGCGCTGCACACTCCGGCCGCGGAAAGGAGCGAGCCGGCCGCCGCGCAGCCGCCTGCGACCGTGGCGCCCGCAGCACCCGCCGAGCCCGAGTCCACGCCCAGGCCGGCGCCGCGGCCGACGCCGAAGCCCAAGATCGTGGCCGCCGGCACCGCGCTCGCGATCGTGCTCGAGCAGGAGCTCACCACCAAGACCGCGAAGGCCGAGGACCCGGTCGTCGCCTCGCTCGCGGACGACGTCGTGGTCGACGGCGAGGTGCTGCTGCCGAAGGGCGCCGAAGTGCACGGCAGCGTGCTGAGCTCGGTCCGCTCCGGGCGCACGAAGGGGCGCGCGCGGATCGTGGTCGCGTTCGACGAGATCCGCGTCAACAGCACGAGCTATGCGATCGACGCGACC
>Ga0335076_10003056_pt1 | contig 16737 bp, 15 predicted proteins | sample Lox_Sample_25_FD_206717 | JGI IMG/M metagenome (GOLD analysis project Ga0335076, IMG submission 206717) | Soil microbial communities from Loxahatchee National Wildlife Refuge, Florida, United States - Lox_Sample_2.5 | ecosystem: Environmental > Terrestrial > Soil > Wetlands | place: USA... | reverse complement strand
AAGAGCACGCTGGCGGCCCAGTGGCGAGAGGAGCTCGACCGCGACGGCGTCGCGGTCGGCTGGCTGACGATCGACGATGACGACAACAACGTGGTGTGGTTCCTGGCGCATCTGCTGGAGTTGATTCGGCGGGTCCGTCCCGCGCTTGCCGCGTCATTGAGTCAGGTGCTCGAGGACCACGGCGACGACGCCGCCCGCTACGTCTTGACCACCCTCATCGACGAGATTCACGAAAAAGACGATCGGATGGCACTGGTCATCGACGATTGGCAGCGGGTATCGGACGCGCAGACCACCGCCGCTCTCGGTTTTCTGCTCGAGCGCGGATGTCACCACCTGCAGATCATCGTGACCAGCTGGTCACGCGTCGGACTGCCGGTGAGCAAGTTGCGGATTGTCGATGAATTGGTCGAGATAGACTCTGAAGCACTGCGTTTCGATATCGACGAGGCTCGATCGTTGCTCAACGGCGTTGATGAGCTGCAGCTGTCAGACAGCGACGTAGAAGCATTGACCACGTCGACCGAGGGGTGGGTCGCCGCCCTGCAGCTGGCAGCGCTTGCCCTGCGCGGCGGCGGCGACACCAACTCCCTGGTGAGCCGACTATCCGGCGCGACCGAGATGGTCGGCGAATTCCTCACCGAAAATGTCCTGGACACCCTGGAACCGGAGATGACCGAGTTCCTGCTGGCAACGTCGATCACGGAGCGGACCAGTGGTGGGCTGGCATCCGCGCTGGCTGAAGCGCCCCGCGGCCAGGCGATGCTGGAAGAGATCGAGCGGCGCGGCCTGTTCCTGCAGCGATGCGACGAGGACCCGAACTGGTTTCGCTACCACCATATGTTCGCCGAATTCCTGCGCCGCCGACTCGACCGTGACCGCCCCGAGCGGGTCGAACAACTCCACCGGGCCGCGTCGGAATGGTTCGTCGAACACGGCCACCTCAACGAGGCCGTCGACCACGCGCTGGCCTCGGGCGACTCCACACGCGCGGTCGACCTGGTCGAGCAGGACGAGACCAACCTGCTCGAGCAGTCCAAGATGACGGCCCTGCTCGGAATCGTCAAGAAGTTGCCGCCGCGGTTGGTGGTTTCGCGGGCCCGCCTCCAATTGACCATCGCGTGGGCGAACGTTCTGCTGCAGCGCGCCGCGCCCGCCGCCGCGGCGCTGAAGTCTTTCGAGGCGGCCCTGGATCGTGCGGACCTCAACGACGCGACACGGGCGAACCTGCGTGTCGAAGCCGACGTGCTGCACGGAGTCGCCGACATCTTCGCCGACCGGGTGGGCGCCATCGATCATCTGGTCGCCGAAGCATTGTCACGACCGGACACTTTCCATCCCCGGGTTCCCGGCGTGGCTGGAAATGTTGCAGCGTTCGCCGCGATCTACCGCTTCGACTTCGACGCCGTGCACCGGCTGCAGGCGTGGGCGGCCCCTTACCAGGAGATGATGGGTCCGTTCGCCAGCGTCAACGCGCACTGCTTCGGCGGCATCGCCGCCAGGTATCAGCTCGACATCCCTGCCGCCCTCAGGCAGTTCAGAGAAGCGTATGAGATGGGCGCGACAATGGGACCGCACTCACACGCCGCACGGCTGGCCGGTGCGCTTCTCGGTGAACTGCTCTACCAAACCGGCGATTTGGCCGAGGCCATGCGTCTGCTGGACGAAAGCTACCAGCTGGGGTCCGAGGGCACTGGTGTCGACTACATGATCGCCGGATACGTGACCGGCGCGAGAATCAAGGCGACGCGGGGGGATCGCAGCGCCGCGGTCGATCGCCTCGCAGATGGCATGAAAACGGCGGAGCAGTTGCGACTGCCGCGGCTCGCGGCCGCCATCACCAACGAGCGGATCCGCCTGGGCATCGAAATCGAGCCGACGGTTTCTGCCCGGTTGCGGACCGGTCGCACAATTCCTCACGACGATGGAATCGCCGTCATCACAGCTGAACTCGACGAGAACTCTGGGATTCGGCTGTTGTCGGCCAGCGATTCGGCCACCGACCGGGAGCAGGCGTGCCGGCGCGCAGCTGACCTGCTCACCGGGATCGATGACGCGCGAAGACCATGGGCGGCGCTGAGCGCGCAACTGCTGTTGGCCGAAACACTCATGGCAACAGGCAGATCCGATGACGCCAAGGTCGCGTTGCCGCGCGTCGTGGCGCGGTGCGAGGAAGCAGGACTGTCACGTTTGCTCGTCGATGCCGGACTTGGGTAGCGGCGGGAACTCGCCGGAGACCCAGCGAGCCGCCCGGAGTAGGCAGCTACCTTGTTTCCGCAGGTGCGAGGCTATTGCGGCCTATAGCAGCCTGATCTGCTCGGGCTGCGAGTGAGCCGGCTCCAGCAGCTGCGGCCCGTTGTTGCGGACGTTGTTGACCAGCGTCGACACTTCGCGCATGCGGATGTCGCGCACGTCGGGCGCGCCGGCCAGCAGCTCTTCATCGACCGGGGCGTCCGGGTTGAGCCAGCGGTCCCAGTCCCGCTCGGGCACCACCAGTGGCATCCGGTCATGGATCTCGGCGAGCTCCCCGGGCGCGTCGGTGGTGATGATCGTGCAACTCAGCAGCGGCGGGCCGTCTTTGGCGGGCTTCCAAACCGACCACAGACCCGCCATGAACAGCGGCTCTCCGTCTTCGCGGTACATGAAGAACGGCGTTTTGCGGGACTTCTTGCCGGCACCGTCTGTATTGACGCGCCATTCGTAGTAGCCGTCCATCGGTATGAGGCAACGCTTTGACTTGGCACTCGAGCGGAAGGCGGGCGAGCTGGTGACCTTGTCGGCGCGGGCGTTGATCAGCAGCGGACCCTTGCCCTCCGGCGCCCCGTCGGGGCCGGCCTTGACCCAGGGCGGGATCAGGCCCCAGCGCATGAGCCGGACGCGCCGAGTCGGGTCGTCTTCGGGCTCGGTGTGCCGGGTGACCACGGTCGCGATGGTCGCGGTGGGCGCCACGTTGTAGTTGGGCGACCCGGCGTTGGGCGTGGTTCCGGTCGCCTCGTCGATCGCCTTGATCTTCTCGGCCAGCTTGGCGGGGTCGGTGGTGACCGCAAAACGTCCGCACATGCTTCTATGGTGCCTGCTACCCACGACCCTCGCCGACACGGCAGGATGAAGCGCGTGAGCAGCACCGATCCGTGGACGGCCCCAACCGCGACCGCACCGGTGCACGCGACCGTGACCGTTCCGGGCTCGAAGTCGCAGACCAACCGGGCGTTGGTGCTGGCGGGGCTGGCGGCCGCGCAAGGACACGGCGCCTCCACCATCAGCGGGGCGCTGCGCAGCCGGGACACCGACCTGATGATCGGGGCGCTGCGCACCCTCGGCCTGCGCGTCGACGGTGCCGGATCCGAACTGACGGTCAGCGGCCGCATCGCCCCCGCGCCCGACGCCCGAGTGGATTGCGGTCTGGCGGGCACGGTATTGCGCTTTGTTCCGCCGCTGGCGGCGCTGGCCGATTCGGTGGTGGAGTTCGACGGGGACGAGCAAGCCCGGATCCGGCCGATCGCGCCGCTGCTCGATGCGCTACGCGGTCTCGGCGTCCGGATCGACGGCGCCGGTCTTCCCTTCCGGGTTCAAGGCAGCGGATCAGTCGACGGCGGCACGGTGGCCATCGATGCGTCGGCGTCCTCGCAGTTCGTGTCTGGTCTGCTGTTGTCGGCACCGTCGTTCACCGAAGGGCTGACCGTCCAACACACCGGCGCAGCACTGCCGTCGGCGCCGCACATCGCGATGACGATCGTGATGCTGCGGCAGGTCGGAGTCGACGTCGACGACTCCGTCCCCAACCGCTGGCGGGTGCGCGCAGGCGCGGTCGCGGCCCGGCACTGGGAAGTCGAACCCGATCTGACCAACGCCGTTCCGTTCTTGGCGGCGGCCGTGGTCAGCGGCGGAACGGTGCGCATCACCGGCTGGCCGACGACCAGCGTGCAGCCCGCCGACAACATCCTGAGCGTCTTGGGCAAGTTGAATGCCGTTGTTAATCAGACTGATTCGTTTCTCGAGGTGCGGGGGTCGGCCGACTACGCCGGCTTCGACGTCGACCTGCGTGCCGTCGGAGAGCTGACACCGTCGGTGGCGGCCCTGGCCGCGCTGGCCACCCCCGGGTCGGTGTCACGCCTCTCCGGCATCGCGCATCTGCGCGGCCACGAAACCGATCGGCTCGCCGCGCTGAGCACCGAGATCAACCGCCTTGGCGGCGACTGCACCGAAACGCTCGACGGTCTGGTGATCACCGCGACACCGCTGCGCGCCGGCACCTGGCGCGCCTATGCGGACCATCGAATGGCGATGGCCGGCGCGATCGTCGGGCTGCGGGTGCCCGGCGTCGAGGTGGACGACATCGGCACCACCAGCAAAACGCTGCCGGAGTTCCCGCAGTTGTGGACGCGCATGCTGGAGCCCGGCGACGATGCGGGCCGCGGTGGCGGCCCGAGGAGGCGGGCAATCGAGCCGGAGCCCGGCATGTGAGGCCCGGCGACTACGACGAGTCCGACGTCAAGGTCCGCTCCGGCAGGGGCTCGCGGCCGCGGACCAAGACCCGTCCCGAGCACGCCGAAGCCGCGGCGGCCATGGTGGTCAGCGTCGACCGCGGCCGCTGGGGATGCGTGCTGGGTGGCCGCCCCGATCGCCGGGTCACGGCCATGCGGGCGCGCGAACTGGGCCGCACGCCGATCGTCGTCGGCGACGACGTCGACCTCGTCGGCGACCTGTCCGGGCGCACGGACACCCTGGCCCGCATCGTGCGCCGCGGCGAGCGACGAACCGTGTTGCGGCGCACCGCCGATGACACCGATCCCACCGAGCGAGTGGTGGTCGCCAACGCCGACCAACTGCTGATCGTGGTGGCGCTCGCCGACCCGCCGCCGCGCACCGGCCTGGTCGACCGGGCGCTGATCGCCGCCTACGCCGGCGGACTGACTCCGATCCTGTGCCTGACCAAGACCGACCTCGCCCCACCGGAACCGTTCGCCGAGCACTTCGTCGACCTGGACCTGACGGTGGTCGCCGCCGGCCGCGACGATCCGCTGCTGGCGGTCGCCGACCTGCTCGCCGGGAAGATCACCGTGCTGCTCGGGCATTCCGGCGTCGGCAAGTCGACGCTGGTGAATCGCCTTGTGCCCGAGGCGGATCGGGCCGTCGGCGAGGTGACGGAGATCGGCAGGGGGCGGCACACCTCGACCCAGTCGGTCGCTTTCCCGCTACGAGAGCCCGTCGAGGGGTCGGGCTGGGTGATCGACACCCCGGGAATCCGCTCCTTCGGGCTGGCCCACATCGAGCCCGACGACGTGTTGATGGCTTTTTCCGATCTGGCCGGGGCGATTGCCGACTGCCCGCGCGGCTGCGGACACATGGGACCGCCGGCCGACCCCGAGTGCGCGCTGGACACCTTGTCCGGGCCCGCCGTCCGCCGCGTCGCCGCGGCCCGGCGGCTGCTCGCGGTGCTCAACCAGACTTAGCCAGCCGCATGCCCAGCTCGCCAGGAGGCACCAGATGTCCCTCGGTGCAACGAATTTCGACGCTCGCCTCGGCGCCGCAGCCCAGGTGGGTGAGCCGCAGGCGGTTGCGGCCCGGCAGGTGGCGTCGGCCCCACTCGAACATCGCCCACACCACCGGCATGAAATCGACGCCGGCCCCGGTGAGCACGTACTCCTCGCGGCTGCGCTGCCCGGGCTCACGGTAGGGCCGCCGCGCCAATAGGCCGAGGTCGACCAGTTCGGTTAGCCGCGCCGAGGTGGCCGCCTTGGTGATGCCGACCCGGCGGGCGAAGTCGTCGAACCGGGTGGTGCCGTAGTAGGCCTCGCGCATGATGAGCATCGCGGACTTGGTGCCGACCACCGCCATGGTCTTCTCGATCGCGCATTCTCCGGCCGCCGACCACTGGTCGCGATCCGCCAGCGCGCCCTGCAAAAATGTCACGCAAATCACCTCCGCATCTGGGTTGCTTTTAGTGTACCTAGATGTTTACCTGGGTATGGCGAGGCATACTGAGCCTCGAGGTCTCAAGGAGGAGCCATGGTCCAAGGCCGCGACGCCGTCATCGTCGGTGCCGTACGCACCCCGATCGGCAAAGGCAAGGCCAGCGGCGCACTGCACGACGTGCTGCCCGCCGACCTGCTGGCACACAGCCTGCGAGAACTGGTAGCCCGCACGGGCGTCGACCCAGTGCAAATTGACGATGTCATCGCCGGTGCCGTCACCCAGGTCGGCGACCAGGCCGTCAACATCGCGCGCAATTCACTGCTGGGCGCAGGGTTCCCCGAGTCGGTTCCCGGCGTCACGATCGACCGGCAGTGTGGCAGCAGCCAGCAGGCCATCAGCTTCGCCGCCCAGGGCGTCCTCGCAGGCGCCTACGACCTGGTCGTCGCCGGTGGCGTGGAGTCGATGGGGCGCGTGGCGATGGGCACCTCGGTGCTGCCGGGCAGCAACCCGTTCGGCGAGGACATGACGCGGCGCTACCCCGACGGCCTGGTGCCGCAGGGCATCAGCGCCGAACTGATCGCCGCAAAGTGGGGCTTTTCGCGCACCCAGCTCGACGAGTTCTCCGCCGGCAGCCACGACAAGGCCGCCCGCGCCACGAAGGACGGGCTCTTCGACAACGAGCTGATCCCGATCGCCGGGCTCACCAGCGACGAGATCATCCGCCCGGGCACGACGGTGGAAACTCTGTCCGGGTTGCAGCCCTCCTTCTACAGCGAAGCGGCCAAAGAGCGCTTCCCGCAGATCAATTGGTCGATCACGGCGGGCAACTCCTCGCCGCTCTCCGACGGCAGCGCCGCGGTCTTGATCACCACCAGCGAGCACGCCGAGAAGCTGGGCCTGCGCCCGCTGGCGCGGATCCACACCACGACCGTCGTGGGCTCCGACCCGCTCTACATGCTGACCGGGGTCATCCCCGCCACCGAGAAGGTGTTGCGTCGCGCCGGGCTCACGCTGGCCGACATCGACCTGTTCGAGGTCAACGAGGCCTTCGCGCCCGTCGTGCTCGCCTGGGCCCGGGACACCGGGGCCGATCCGGCCAAGACCAACGTCAACGGCGGCGCCATCGCGATCGGCCACCCGCTTGGCGCCAGCGGTGCCCGCATCATGACCACGCTGGTCAACGCGCTGCATCAGCGTGGTGGACGGTACGGGCTGCAGACGATGTGCGAGGGCGGCGGCATGGCGAACGCCACCATCATCGAGCGGCTCGACTAGGAGGGCGTATGTCCGCGTCTGAAACCCGCTTCGACGGGGTGCGAGTGCGCTACGACAGCGCGAAGAGCTACGACGAAGTGGTGGCCGCGCTGCTGGCCGACATCGGTGACAAGCCGGTGCCGATCAACGAGTTCGCGCAGGCCACCGACACCTGGGAGCCCTATCGAAAGCGGGTTGAACGCCATGTCGGGCCAAGCGGTTTCATGTTGTTCGGCCTGCTCGATCACGGCGCCTGGATCACCAAGACGGGCATCGACCGCAAGATGTTGCGGGTGATCCTCGGCAACCCGCTGATCGCCATCACGATGCTGCGCCATGACGTGACCGCCGGCCTGTTCGCCCCCGTCGAGTTGCTGCTCGTCGACGAGGGCGCGGGTCGCAGCAGCCTGACCTACGTCAGGCCGTCATCGCTGATGGTGGTCGAGCCTAATCCCGAACTGCTCAGCGCGGCAGAGCAACTCGACGCCAAGCTTGCGGCCCTGGCCGAAAAGGCAACCGCGGCTTAGGCGGCTCGCCGCGCCGAACGTGCACTCACTGCGAAAAACAAGCGAAATTTCGCGCTGATTACACGCTCGGTACAGAACCTCAGGCGGCCAGGTCGTCCGTGGCGGTCGGCTCCGCCTGCCTCTTGGCGCGCTTGGCGCGCCGCCAGCCCCGCACGGTGGCGATGGCGGTCTTGAGCCCGCGCCGGCGTCCGGTCGCCGGATCGGTGCCCGCGAAACCCGGCTCCAGTTCGGCGAACATCCGCTCGCTGCGGGTCTCCGGCGCGTTGTCGGCGTCGTCGCGGAGGTACTGGTTCGGCAGCGACAACTTGGCCAGCGTGCGCCACGTCTTGGCGTACTGCAGCAGGAACGAGCCCGTGGTGTAGGGCAGGTCATACTTGTCGCAGACCTGGCGCACCCGCACCGAGATCTCGTGCAGGCGGTTGCTCGGCAGGTCCGGATACAGGTGATGCTCGATCTGGTGGCACAGGTTGCCGCTCATGAACCGCAGCAGCGGCCCGGCCTCGAAGTTGGCGCTGCCCAGCATCTGGCGCAGGTACCACTGGCCCTTGGTTTCGCCGATCATGTCGGTCTTGGTGAATTTCTCTGCGCCGTCGGGGAAATGGCCACAGAAGATGACGGCGTTGGCCCACACGTTGCGGATCACGTTGGCGGTCGCGTTGGCCGTCAACGTGGACCTGTACGTCGCGCCGGGCGACAACGAGGTGAGCGCCGGGAACGCGACGTAGTCCTTGAACACCTGCCGACCGGCCTTCGCCAAGAACTCGTCGGTCTTTTGCCGGGCTTCCTCCTGACCCATCCGCTTCTTGACGATCTTGCCGATCTCGACGTGCTGCAGGCCGACGCCCCATTCAAAGAGGAGCGCAAGCATGGTGTTGTAAAACAGGTTGAAGATGTTGAAGCGCTTCCAGCGCTGGTCGCGGGTGACGCGCAACAGGCCGTAGCCGACGTCGTCGTCCATCCCGAGGATGTTGGTGTATTTGTGGTGCACGAAGTTGTGGGTGTACCGCCAGTGCTTGGACGACCCGCTCATGTCCCATTCCCACGTCGAGGAGTGGATCTCCGGGTCGTTCATCCAGTCCCACTGGCCGTGCATGACGTTGTGGCCGATCTCCATGTTCTCGACGATCTTGGCCACGCCCAGGGTCATGGTTCCCGCCCACCATGCCGAACGCCGTGAACTCGCGGCCAGCAGCAGCCGGCCCGCCACCTCCAGCGCGCGCTGCGCTGCGATGGTGCGACGGATGTAGCGCGCGTCCCGCGCGCCGCGAGAGTCTTCGATGTCCTGGCGGATGGCATCCAGCTCAACGGCCAGGCTTTCAATGTCGGCGTCCGTCAGATGGGCGAATACGTCGACGTCGGTGATCGCCATCGTCTTCCTCCCTGCGGTCGTTGTCCGGTGCTACCTACGCTATCGTAACCTACGAACCCGTAGGTTACCTGTGAGTAGCCTTTAGATGTCGAGCGTGCAGTCGCCGGAGGCGGCCGAGACGCAGGTCTGGATCCGGGTTCCGGGGTCGTGCTCTGCGCCGGTTCGCAGATCGCGGACGTGGCCGTCCACCAGGCTGACCACGCAGGACTGGCAGATGCCCATCCGGCAGCCGAAAGGCATCTGCACGCCGGCGTTTTCACCCGCATCCATCAGTGACGTCGCGGCATCGGCGTCAACGGCCTGCCCGCTTCGGGCGAACGTGACCGTTCCGCCCGCCCCGGCGGGTGCCGCCTTGGACACCGCGAATCGCTCCAGGTGCAGCCGCTCGCCGACGCCCGCCGACGACCACACCTTCGCGGCCTGGCTGAGCATGCCCTCCGGCCCGCACGCCCAGGTCTGACGTTCGCGCCAATCCGGGACCTCTTGGTCCAGCGAGGCAAGGTCGAGCCGGCCCTGTTTGCGGGTTTCCCGCACCCGCAAGCGATAGCCCGGCTGGTCGGCGGCCAGCGCGGCCAACTCGGCGCGAAACATCACGTCGGATTCGGTGGGCGCCGAATGCAGGTGCGTGATGTCGCCAATCTGATCGCGGCGCACCAACGTTCGCAGCATCGACATCACCGGAGTGATGCCGGACCCGGCGGTCAAGAACAGGATCGCCGGTGGCGCCGGGTCGGGCAGCACGAAGTTCCCCTGCGGCGCGGCCAGCCGCACGATCGTCCCCGGCTCGACGCCGGCCACCAGGTGGGTGGATAGGAATCCTTCGGGCATCGCCTTGACGGTGATGGTCACGGTGCGCGGTGACCCCGACGCCGTGGCCGGGCTCGATGTCAGCGAGTAGGACCGCCAGCGCCAGCGTCCGTCCACCAGCAACCCGATCCCGATGTACTGGCCCGGCTGGTAGTCGAAGCTGAATCCCCAGCCCGGTTTGATCACCAGGGTCGCGGAATCTTCGGTCTCCCGGCGAACCTCGAGGATGCGGCCCCGCAATTCCCGCGCGGACCACAGCGGGTTGGCCAGATGCAGGTAGTCGTCGGGCAGCAGCGGCGTGGTGATGCGCGCCGCTATCTTGCGCAGCGCGTGCCAGCCGGGATGCCTGTCGGCCCCGGCGACAACCGGGCGCTTGGTGTCGACGACGTTGGCAGTGATCGGTGCGTATTCCTTGCTCATAGGAAGCTCCTGCTCACGATGCGGCGCTTGGCTTCCGCTCACACTGGAGGCGATTCCAAGCCCGCCCCTCACAAAGGCTACGGTACCGTAACTTACGCTGCCGTATCCAGGCGCGCGGGCCAGGAATGCGTCACATTCGACGCGTTAGAGCAGGTCCAGCAGGAATGGCAGCTCCTGGTTCGCATACCAGGCTAGGTCATGATCCAGCGCGTCGCCGACGAGCAGCTCAGCGTCCTCGTCGCCGAGGTCCGCGGCGTCGATGACCTCGATCGCCCTGGTGACGGCCGGCTCCGCGCCGGCATTGTCGACGTAGGCGGCGACCACCTGGTCGATCGCGACGGGCGCGCCGAGCCTGACAACGGCGTCGTCGAGATCGGGACGGTACTTCGCGTCGTCGACCTCTGCGGCCAGCACCGCGCGGCGTGGCGGCAGGGCGGCCCCCTCGGTGCCCGCTTCACCGGCACTGTCTTGGCCGGCCGCCAGCAGTCGCAGCGACGCGAGCGCCGCCTCGCGCAGCGCCACCTCGGCGAGCTCGTCGTCGTCGCCCTCCGCGTACGCCTCGCGCAACGTCGGCGTCACCGCGAACGCCGTGCCGTTGACCGGCCACAGGGAGCCGTCGGTGACGAGCTGCTGCAACATAGCCAGAGTGGCCGGGATGTAGACCTGCATCGTGACTTCCCCCACTCAGCCACCGATCAGTGTGGCCGCGTAGTCGTCGACGTACGTGGACAGCTCACGGGGCGGGCGGTGGTAGTTCCCGCTCACCACCGGATGTTTGGGCAGCTTGACCTTGGGCCGCGCCACGTCGTGGTACTCGACCGTGGACAGCAGATGGTGCATCATGTTCAGCCGTGCGTGCTTCTTGATATCGGATTCCACGACGTACCAGGGGCTTACCGGGGTGTCGGTGTGCACCATCATTTCGTCTTTGGCGCGCGAATAGTCCTCTCGCCGATACAGCGATTCGGTGTCTATCGAGCTCAGTTTCCATTGCCGGACGGGGTCGTGCAGCCGCGCCCTGAACCGCTGCAGCTGCTCGGCCTCGGAGACGGAAAACCAATACTTGCGCAACAGGATCCCGTCGTCGATGAGCATCTGCTCGAAGATCGGCGTCTGCCGCAAAAACAACACGTACTCCTGCGCCGTGCAGAATCCCATCACCTTTTCGACGCCGGCGCGGTTGTACCACGACCGATCGAAGAGCACGATTTCGCCTTTGGCGGGAAGATGGGCGATGTAGCGCTGGTAGTACCACTGGCCGCGTTCCCGATCGCTCGGCGCGGGCAACGCCGCGATGCGGGCGACCCGCGGGTTCAGGTATTCGGTGATCCGTTTGATGGTTCCGCCCTTGCCGGCCCCGTCGCGGCCTTCGAAGATGACCACCAGACGCCCACCGCTATATCGCAGCCATTCTTGCAGCTTCACGAATTCCGTTTGCAGCCGGAATAATTCGGCTTCGTAGACATCGTCGGAAATCTTGCGTACGCGCGGCGCAGCCGATTTCTTTTCACTCGCCTTGGCCGGCGCGCGATGATTTGTTGCGGTGCTCACTAACGAATGATAGAACCAGGCACCGATTTTCACCCCCACTAGTCAGCGGGAAGCTTCCAGAAGTTCTTCCAGGGATTGGCTCAACAGGCCGGGCAGCAGCTCGACGTCGCTCATCGCGTCGCGGTCGGCGTTGATTCCGAAATACAGCATGCCGTTATAGGACGTCACGCCGATCGCCAACGCCTGGTTGTGCAGCAGCGGTGGGACGGCGTAGGTCTCCAACAACTTGGTGCCGGCGATGTACATCTGCGACTGGGCGCCCGGGGCGTTGGTGATCAACAGGTTGAACGTCCGCTTGGAAAAGCTCGGGAAGCCGGTGGCGACCCGGATACCCATGGCGTGCAAGGTCGGTGGCGCAAAACCAGACAGAGTGACGATGGTCCTGGCGTCGACCAGGCTGGCGGCGGTCGGGTTGGATTCGGTCGCATGCGCGATCTGCGAGAGCCGCACCACCGGGTTCGCCTCCCCCACCGGCAAATCAACCAGGAAAGGCGTGACCTGACTGATCGTCTGGCCGGGGCCGGTCGAGTCGAATTGGTCGTCGGCGTAGATCGAAAGCGGCGCCATCGCGCGGACCGTCGCGGTCGGTGACACCGCCACCCCGCGCGACAACAGCCAGTTGCCCAGCGCGCCGGCGACGACGGCGAGCACCACATCGTTGATGTCGCAGTTGTAGCGCGCTCGCACGGCGCGGTAGTCCTCGAGGCTGCCACGGGCGACCGTGAACCGCCGGTGGCGCGAAACCGTCGCGTTGAGCGGGCTGCTGGGTGCCGTGCCGCGCGCCACCGTGCGTGCGATGTCGATGACGCGGCGGCCCGCTTCGAGCAGCTCGCCGTAGTTCGTCACCAATCCGGCCACCGCAGAGCCGACGGCCTGCAATTGCGTGCCCGGCCCCACCACCCAGTCACCGATCGCGCCCAGAACCAACCGGGTGTTGCCGGGGTCGCGTTCCGGTATCCAGATGTCTTCGGGGAACGGCGGCGGACGGCGCGTCCGGTCGGCGATGACGTGGCCGATTTCCAGCGCGGTCATGCCGTTGATCAGCGCCTGGTGGGACTTGGTGTACAGGGCGACGCGGTTCTTGGCCAGGCCTTCGACCAGGTACATCTCCCACAACGGGCGCGATTTGTCCAGCGGCCGCGCGGCCAGCCGCGCGATCAGCTCGTGCAGCTGCTCGTCGCTGCCCGGCGACGGCAGCGCCGAGCGCCGCACGTGATAGGTGATGTCGAAGTCGGCGTCGTCGACCCACACCGGCCTTGCCATGCCGATCCGCACTTCGCGGACCTTCTGCCGGTAACGCGGTATCTGGGGCAGCCGCTGCTCGACCGTGGCCAAGAGCGTCTCGTAGCTCAATCCGGCGCGCGGACGCCGCAGGATGGACAGCGACCCCACGTACATCGGGGTGGCGGTGTTCTCCAGCCGGTAGAAGGACGCGTCCGTCGGGGACAACCGGCTCACCATTACGGCGCTGTCCTGCTTGTCAATTCATCCTCAGTTCGTCGCCAATTTCGTTTTTCGGACCTCTTGGGCCCCCACGGTAATCGTCTGGCCCGGGCACAGCGCAGCGCGGGTACGCGCGACCTCGAGTTGTGCCATGATGACCACTGACCAACCACCGTCTGCCACTCTCCAGCAGGCTCGCCATCGATCACCGATTTGGAGAGTGCGCGTTGACCATCAGTCCTGTCGTGAGTCCATCCGGCGGCGACGCTTTCGCAGTGACGCCCGTCGTCGACTACGAGCCGCCCAGGCGCGACGTCCCCCAGTGCCGGCCATCGTCCCACGCAACGCTGCGCCGGCGCGCGCGTGCGCCGCGCCGGCCCCGCACCGGGCAGCCGAGCAGACCACCGCAGGCGCCGACGGCGGAGGTCAGCCCCGTCGCGTCCGCGCCGATGCGGCAGGCGGCCATCTTCGCCGACGCCGCGCTGCGCCGAGTGCTGGAAGTCATCGACCGCCGCCGTCCCGCCGCGCAGCTGCGGCCCATGCTAGCGCCCGGCCTGGTGGACTCCGTGCTATCGATCGGCCATTCGGCGGCCGGCCAGGCGCGCGGCCGCGAGGGCGCCGCGGTGCTGCGCCGGATGCGGCTGCAACCCTCCGGGCACCGCGACGTCGAGACCGCGGCCGAGGTTTTCGGGTCCTACAGCCGCGGGGACCGGATCCACGCCATCGCCTGCCGCGTGGAACGGGTGCCCACCGGCGGCTGGCTGTTGGTGGCCCTGCACATCGGTTGACGGTCAGCCCGGGCCGGCGCCGGACGGGGACGGGCCTCCCGCATAACGGGCCAGCACCGGACCCACGATCGCCATGACGAAGACGTACGACGTCGCCAGCGCCGCGACCGCGGGAATGGACGTGCCGACCAATCCGATGATGATCAACGAGAACTCGCCCCTGGCGATGAGCGCGGTGCCCGCGCGCAGCTGGCCGCGCCGTGCCACGCCGTCGCGCCGGGCGGCGACCATCCCGGTGACCACCTTGGTCGCCGCGGTGATGGCGGCCAGCGCCAGCGCCACCGGGAGCATCGGAAGGAGCTCGTGCGGGTCGACCGAAAGGCCGATCGCCAGGAAGAAGATTGCGGCGAACAAGTCGCGCAGCGGGCCCAGCACCTTGCGAGCCCGGTCGGCGGTCTCACCGGTCAGGGTCAGGCCCACCAGGAACGCGCCGACGGCGGCCGACGCGTGCAGGACCTCCGCCACCGCCGCCACCATCAGGGTGATGCCCAGGACTCTGAGCAGCAGCTGCTCGGAATCGGGATGTTCGACCAGCCGGCCGACGTGGTGTCCCCAGCGGTAGGACGCGGCGAACGCCGCCAGCAGCGCTCCGACCGCGGCCGCCATGCCGGCCACGGCATGCACCCAGTCGCCGCCCGACGCCAGTACCGCGAACAGCGGCAGGTACGCCGCCATCGCAAAGTCTTCGAGAACCAGCACCGACAGCACGGACGGCGTTTCCCGGTTACCGAGCCTGCCCAAGTCCTGCACCAGGCGCGCGATGACGCCCGACGAGGAGATGTATGTGACCCCGGCCAGGGCCAGGATGGCGACGCCGTCCAACCCCAGCAGCCAGCCGGCCACCGCGCCGGGGGTGGCGTTGAGGACGATGTCGACACCGGCGGACGGCAGGTGGTGCCGCAGGCTGCTGGCGAATTCGGTCGCCGAGAATTCCAGACCCAGCGTCAGCAGCAACAGCACGATACCGATGGGCGCGGCCGTCTCAATGAACTCGCCGGCCGCGGCGACCGGCAGTAGGCCGCCCTTGCCCAACGAGAGACCCGCCAACAGGTAGACCGGTATCGGGGACAGCGCGAATCGGCGCGCGATGGCGCCCAATACGGCGAGCGTGGCCAAGAGGGCGCCGAGTTGGAACAGCAGCGCCCCCGAAACCTGCATCGGCTCAACCCTTATCGATGATCCGCTCGACACCGGCGATGCCGTCTTCGGTGCCGATCACGATCAGAACGTCCTGCGCCCGCAGCAGCTCGGCCGGACCGGGCGAGGCCAGCACTTCCTCGTTGCGCACAATCGCGACGATCGATGCCCCCGTGCGGGTACGGGCGCGGGTGTCACCCAGCGGGTGGCCCACGAAGGGGCTGCCGGCCACGATGTGAACCTGCCCCGTCTCAAGCCCGGGCACCTGCCGGGAAAGGTCGGTGAACCGCTCGGCGATGCGCGGCGCGCCCAGGATCTGGGCCACGGCCTCCGCCTCGTCGTCGGTCAGATGGAGGACCAGCCGGGCCCGGTCGGGGTCGTCGGGGCCGTACAGGACGAGGTCGAAATCGCCGCCGCGTCGCGCGATGATGCCGATCCGGTCACCCTTGTGGCTGGTGAATTCGTATCGGAGACCGACACCGGGCAGCAACACCTCCTTGACGTCCATACCGTCCATCCTTGCAGTTGCGCGGGGCTACTGTAAGCGGATGGACGGAAGCACAGTCAGCGTCGAGCGCGTCATCAAGGCGTCGCCCGACCAGATCTTCGCGCTGCTGGCCGATGCCGGCAAACACGCCAGCTTCGACGGTTCGGAGTCGGTGAATCACGCTTCGCAGCAATCGGTTCCTCTATCGATGGGTTCGAAATTCGGGATGGCGATGAAGGGGCGCAAGGAGACCCTGTTCGTCCCCTACCGCACCAGCAACACCGTCATCGAGTACGAACCCGACCGCCGCATCGCGTGGCAGACCACCGCGATGGGAGGCCTGCTCGGCGGCCGCATCTGGCGCTACGAACTGAGCCCCGCCGATAGCGGCACGCTCGTGCGCGAAACCTGGGACGTGTCGCGGGACAAGCAGAAGCGGATGATCACCAGCGGTTCGATGCCCCAACAGACCGAAGACGGCATGCGCGCCACGCTGGATCGGATCGCCAAGCTCCTCGAGAGTTAATGCTGGACAACCGTTTCAGACGCTTGCCGGTGTGGGCGCGGGACTAGCATCGACACGTCGCGGCGGTAGTCGCGGTATTGGTCACCCAGCGCCGCGACCAGGTTGCGCTCTTCCAATTGCACGGCGATCAGGATGTAACCCGTCATGGCGATCGAGAAGAGCAGGTGTCCGGCCGTCATGGTGGGCGCCGCCCAGAAGGCGATGAGGAAACCCAGCATGAGTGGGTGGCGCACCAATCGGTAGAGGAAGCGAGCGTGAAAACCTATGTGGGTATAGGGTTTTCCGCGCCACGCCAGATACACCTGCCGAAGGCCGAACAGGTCGAAGTGGCTGACCATGAAGGTCGAGGCCAGCGCGATCGCCCAGCCCAGCCAGAACAGCGCCCACACCGCTAGGCGCCCCGCCTCCTGCCGCACGTCCCAGATGACGGTCGGCATCGTTCGCCATTGCCAGTAGAGCAGCACCAGCACGGCGCTTGCCAGCACCACGTAGGTGCTGCGCTCTATCGACGG
>Ga0335076_10003053_pt1 | contig 16748 bp, 15 predicted proteins | sample Lox_Sample_25_FD_206717 | JGI IMG/M metagenome (GOLD analysis project Ga0335076, IMG submission 206717) | Soil microbial communities from Loxahatchee National Wildlife Refuge, Florida, United States - Lox_Sample_2.5 | ecosystem: Environmental > Terrestrial > Soil > Wetlands | place: USA... | reverse complement strand
GGTGTCCACCACGCGAAACCCGTCGCCGCGGGGCGCTCCGCTCCGCTGGTTGACTCCGCGCGCGCCGCGGGGAGCGAGACGTGGTACAAGCAAGAATGATGCACACCGCCGAGGAGTTGTCCAGCCCGTCGTTCGCCATTCAGGTGGACGGTCGCGCGGCAACGCTCGACGACCTATTCCCCGGCTTCATCGAGCACGACCGCGTCGGCGTGGTCGTGCGCCACCCCTGCGGCGCGGTCGGGGCCAGCACGCTGATCCTGGCCGCCGTGACGGCGTTCTACGACGCGCAACGCGCCAAGAGTGAGGAGTTCTTCATCTATCCCGATTACTTCCTGTTCCACGTCGGCGCGCGCCTCGGCGACCACGGCATGCTCGACATCTGGCCGGCGCACAAGGAGGTTGTTGTCGCCGACGAACCCGAGGAGCTGCTCCGCGCGATCAACGACCGCGGGATCACCCGCCTGGTGGTGGAGGATCGCGCGCCGGCAGAGACGCATCTCGAACGCGAGTCGTCGGCGAGCGCGAGCAACCGGATCCTCACGGCCCTGGCGTACTCGGCGACCGGACGTGTCGCAGATCCCGGTGTGCTGGTCGCCGGCAGCAGCGTGACCGAGTCGTATGTGGCCGCGGTGTTGGAGGGTTCGTCGGAGGTCGCGCCGCGGATCCGGGAGGAGATCGCCGTTGGCCGCCGGGCGCTGGTGGTTGGGGGCGTTCCCGTCGAGTCCTACCGCCCCCTCACCCTGGACGAGGCGCTCGCGCTGCTGTGAGACGCCGGTCTGGCGCCTGCGCCGGGAAGCGGTGGCATCGTTGGATGCTCGCTCAACCGGCCGGGAAGTCGTCACCCGTCCGGGGCGATCCATACGAGGCAACTCGCCCCCCGGCGAACCGTGCGGGCGGCAGCCCAGAAGCGGATTCGGTTCGTCAACCGCAGATCAGGCCCGAACACGAGCAGGCCCGCCTCGCGCTCAGACGCGAGCTCGAGGAGCGCCCTCACCGGGCGGGGGCTCGAGATGCGCAAGAGCTCGGTGCTGATCCCGAGCGCGGCGGCGCGGGAGGCGGTCGCGCGTACCTCGTCGAGGTCCTCCTCGTGGGGCAGCGTGGCGTACTGAGGCGCCAGGATCAGCGTTCTCGGATAGGCCGGCAGCGTGATCATGTTGGCGACGATCAGTGCGACGCCCGCTTCGAGCGCGCTCTCAAGCGCGAAGCGTTCGGCAGCCGGATCAACCCGCACTGCCAGCGTCCCGAGGATCACCGGACGAGCCCTCGCTCGACCGGTTGCCGGTAAAGCGGCGCTGTCGCGACGGCGATCGAGTAGCCGTGGCATCGCCCCGCCTGATTTTACGCCTGCCGACCGGTCTCGCCGCAGGAAGGAGTAAGGACTCGAGCGCGTCTTGTTAGAGCGACCCGATAGCGACTCCAAACGACGAATCGCGGACTTCACAGGATTCGAATTGACCGCTCTTGTACAAACTGGTATACCGTGGCGCGCCGGAGCGGCAGCGACCGGCGATGAGGGTTCGCAACGAGCAGCGATGGTTCCAAACGCGAGTTGACCCGGCATATCGGCGCTGATAGAACTTGGCCAGCTTTGCATCAATTTGCTTAGTTCAGGAGAGAATCGAGGGTCATGGCCACAGCAGTCGTTGAGGAGCGCCAACTCCTAAAGTCCCTCCGCTGGTGGGATGGGTTCACGATCGGGCTGTGCCAGCCGGGCTTCCTGCTCGGCTCGCTTCTGGCCGCCTACGGCTCCCTCGGTGTGCTCGGCGCGACCGTGCTGTGGGGAATAGCGGCCTTGATCGCTCTGCTGTCGGTCTGGATCTACTCAGAGCCGGCGATGATGTTCCCCGGCAGGTCGGGCGGGATCTCGCTGTACGCCAACGAGGGTTGGCGCAAGTACACGACTCTCGTGGGCCCCGTCGCTACCTTCGGCTACTGGATCGGCTGGTCGGTCGTGCTCGCGATCTTCGGCAACCTCATCGGCGCGCTGATTCAGGCGCAGTGGTTCTCCAGCACGAACTGGGACGTGTATGACGGCGTCGTCCACCTGAACCTCTTCAATTTCATCGGGATCGGGTGCATCGTGCTCGTGTGGCTGTTCAACGTCTTCGGGGTGCGGCCGTTCCAGTGGTTTACGTACGTAACGGGCGTGCTGATGATGATCCCGCTGGCGGTGCTCATGATCGGGCCGTTCGTCTCCGGTGACTGGCACTCCTCCAACGTCCACTGGGCGCTCGCGAGCCATCAGTGGGGCGGCGTGAAGATCGCCCTCGTCTGGCTGTTCATCATGACGTGGTCGGCCGGCGGGGTCGAGGTGTGCGCGACGTTCACGCCCGAGTACAAAACCCGACGGGACAGCACGATCGCATTGCGCAGTACTGCGACCTTCTCGCTCTTGGTCTTCATCCTCCTGCCGCTCGGCCTGGGCGGCTACAGCGGGATACCCTCGACGGCGGCGATCCTTGGCAACACGACGTACGTGACCGCGCTGAACACGATCGTAGGCAAGGGCGTCACGGATGTCCTGCTCGTCTTCCTGATCCTGTCGTTCCTCCTGTCGATGGGGAGCTCGACGGCCGATGCAGGGCGCGCGCTGTACGGAATCTCGAAGGCGGGGCTCACGATTAGGTGGCTCGGAAAGCTCAATCGCTTCCACGTCCCCGGCAACGCGATGACCGTCGACCTGGTCGTCAACACGTGCCTGATCCTGTTCATCTCCAGCAACCTGGCCATTCTGTACATGAGCAACATCGGCTACGTGCTTTGCCACGTGCTCGCGATGAGCGCTTTCCTCCTGCTGCGGCGCGATCGGCCGAACTGGCCGCGACCGGTCAAGGTCAGCGCGCCCTGGGTGGCGATGGCGGGTGTGCTGACGATCTACTACATCGTGATCCTGGTCGTCGGCGCCGGTGCTCCGAAGCTGAACGGCTACGGGACCTGGACCGACTTCGCCATCGGCGTCGGCATCCTGGTCGCCTCCGTGCTGCTGTTCTTCTACCGGCGGATCGTCCAGGACAAGGAGAGCATCCACTGGAGGGAAGAGACGCCCACGATGCCCGAGGGGGCAGATCGGGACGCTCTGATTCAGGTAGGTTGGGAGGCCGAGCAGACACCGGCGGCCGTGCCAGTGGGGAATTAGACTCGCGGCGAACGCGTGGAATTCGGCTGACGCCGATCGCCGACGAGGATCGCGATCACCAGCGCTCCCGCGCAGGCGTGAGGGCGTCAAGTCGGAAGGAGAGGAGATATGAAGAAGATCCTCATCGGCTACGACGAAGGCGAGGCCTCCAAACGAGCGCTCGAGCGCGGCGCGCAGTTGGCCAAGGCCTTCGATTCGCAGCTGATCGTCACGAGCGTCGCACCGATCACGACCAATATCGGTCGCTCGGCCGGACCGATCGATTCGACCGACCCTCCTGAGGCGCACATCGAGGAGCTGAAGCACGCGCAGACCTATCTGGAGGGCGTGGGCCTGAGCGCGGAACTCGTTCCGGCGATCGGGCACCCGGCCGAGACAATCGCACAGGCCGCCGAGGAGCACGGCGCCGACCTCGTGATCTTGGGCACACACGAGCCTGGTTTGATCGCCCGGCTCTTCGGCCAGAGCGTGAGCGAGTCGGTTGCGCACAGAGTGCACTGCGATGTGATGTTCGTGCACTGAGCGCGCCCGAGCCGGTGCCAACTCGTACGATGGTGTACGGCGTCGAGGTCACGGTGCGCCGGCGCGACGCCCCCGAACTGGGTGACGCTCGCGGCAGCTGACGATCAGTCGGCTTTGATATTCCAGGTCGGGAGGTTCTCGCTCAGCGCCCGCCGATAGCGCGAGCGAAACATCGGGCGCGCGAAGATGCCCCAGGCGGCGAACAGGAACGCCACCGCCACCAACCCGCTGTAGGCTTTGCCCTCGATAAAGAAGACGATCATCGCGGCAAGGAGGAAGAGCGACGCGCCCAGCGGAATTAGGCGGTAGCGCAGCTGCGTGCGGCGGATGGCCGCGTACTCGTCGAGCGGGATCTTGCTCGTGTCGAAACGGCGGCCGCAGCTCTCGCACTTCCAGCGCTCGCCGTAGTGAAGCTGGCGGCTCTGGCCGCACTCGCAGTTAACGGTGATCAGCGGTCCCTTTCGGACCGATCGCGGGAGCTCGGCCTCGTTGATCGGCATCTCCGTGAGTGTATCTCCAGGCCCGGGGTCAGATGACGGTTCTGCCGCCATCCACGAGCAGATTGTGTCCCGCAACCATGTTCGATGCGGGCGAGGCTAGGAACAGGACGGCCCCGACGATTTCGTCCGGTTGCCCCACCCGACCGGCCGGGATCGCCTCCATGATCCAGTCCCGGTACTCGGGTTGGTCGAGGAAGGGCGCGATCATCGGGGTCGCGAAGTCGCATGGAGCCACTGCGTTGACGTTGACGCCATGGCGGATCCACTCCGCGCCCAGCGTCCGCGTCAGCTGCACGATCGCGCCCTTGCTGACGTTGTAGGCGAGCTGCTCGGGCACCCCGAGGAAGCCGTCGGTCGAGGAGAAGTTGACGATCTTCCCGCGCCCGCGCTCGATCATCGGCCGGCCAAACCGCTGGCAGAGCACGAAGGTGCTGGTCACGTTCGTGCGTAGCACCGCCTCCCACTGCTCGAGCGTCACGTCGGCGGCCTCTCCGCGATCGAACACGCCCGCCGCGTTCACGAGGATGTCGACCGGGTCGTGGTGCTCGAGGACGCGATCGGCGAACGTGGAGAGGTTGTCCGCGTCGCTGAGATCGGCCAGCTCCAGCTCTCCGGTTCCGCCGGCGGCTTCGATCTCCCCAACGACACGCTCTCCGCGCTCGCGGTGGCGCCCCGACACGACGACCTTCGCGCCGGCGCGGGCCAGCGCGACGGCGCACGCCGCGCCCAGACCGCTGGTGCCGCCGGTCACCACCGCGGTGGCGCCACCCAGCCCGAACAGATCGTCCAGGTATGTCACGAGAAGGCTGGAATCATGCGCTCGGCCACCATCCGCAGCTGCGTCGTGATCGGCGGAACGCCCTCGATTGTCTGTCCCGAGAAGAACTGGACGAGCGGCGCGTCGGCCAAGGCCAGGATGATGTGGTTGATCCCGGCGGGCACGATGTCCCTGCGGATCTGCTCGGCACACTCCTCCGGAGTGCCCGCCACCGACAGCTTCGCGGCCATCTCAGGGCTGAACATCTCGATCGCCTTGGCCACGTCGCCGGCCGCGAAGGCGTCGAAGATCGGCTGCAGCTCCGCTTGGTCTATGCCGTGGCGGGCGAGTTGCTCGGCCGGCATCGACGGGATGTAGAACGCGACGAGGATCCGCGCGGCTGCTTTAGCCGCCGCCGAGTCGTCGGAGACCACCGACACGATCCATGCCCCCAAGTCGAGCGACCGCCAGTCGCGCCCCGCGCGCTCGGCGCCGATCTTGACGTGGTCGATCACGTAGTCGTACGCCTCGCGCGAGTAGGACAGCGCGTGATGGAGCCCGTCGGCGATCTCACCCGCGACCTCGAACGACCGCGGTCCCTTCATGCCGCCCATCTTGAGCGGAACGCGCTCCTGTACGGGGCGCGCCGCAGTGAACATTCCCGTGTACTTGAAGAAGTCGCCTTCGTAGTCGATCTTGCCGTCGTCGAGGAACGTGCGCATCACGTGCATGGCCTCGCGCAGGCGCGACAGCGGCCGGCGGTTGGCCCAGTCGAGGTGGTACTGCTCCATCATCACGAAATTACCGGTCGAGACGACCGCCTCGGCTCGACCGCCGGAGAGCTCGTCGAGCGTCGCGAGCTGTTGACAGATCAGCGTCGGCTCGCGCAGGAACACGTGCGTCACGTTGGGGCCGAAACGAATGTTGCGCGTCTTGTCGGCCGCCGCCGAAAACAGGCACCAAAGATCCTTGTGCCAGGTCTCGTCGACCGAATAGCACGCGTAATAACCGAGCTCGTCAGCAACCTTGATCATCTCGATCGAGTCGCTCAGCGGGTAGTCGGGCAACATGCAGTAGGAGAACCGTAGGTTCCCGCCGGTGGCAACTGACATAACTTCTCCTCTCTCCGGGGCGCGTGTCTCGCGCCCCGCGCCTCAACCCTCTCGCTCGATCTCCTTCAGCAGCTCCTCGCCCGAGAGGACCGAGTCCGCGAAGTGATTGTGCATCCAGGCCAAGTGCTCCCACCGGCTGTCGACGATCCGCTCGAAGTCCCAGTTGGGGATGTCCTGTTGCTTGACGTTCTCCTGCATCAACGCAGGATCGACCTCGTAGACATGCTCGAACCGGCTGACCACCCCGTCGGTCACCTGCTCTGCCTGTGGCGGCCGCTGAGCCGACAACCTGAAACCAAGCACCCTCACTCCTCCCCGTAGGCCTGGTCGAGCAGGTATTTGCCGGGATTCATGATGTTGTTCGGATCAAGCGCGCGCTTGATCGTCTTCATCACCGCGAACCCGCCGCCGAGCTCGAGCGGGACGAGATCGACCTCGCCCTCCCGGCACGACCCGTGACACGCGGACATCGAGCCACCGTGCTCGATCGACACCCGCGCCAGCTCACGCTTGGCATCCACCCAGGCGGCCCAGCTCTCATCGTCCCACTTCATTTCCCAGATACCGATGTCGATCTCGGCCAGGTAATCGCCCCACGGTTTGTACGCACCGTTCGTGTAAGCGAACATCCCCCAGTCGTCGAACACGTCGAACCGATCGCACAGGTCGCTGGCGATCGCGTGCCACTTCTGGCGGACGGCCGGGAGTTCGGGGTAGGGAATCGCGGCGTCCTCGCAGTGCCAGCTCATCAGCGCGACCTGCCCGTCGTGCGTTCGTCCGTGCTGCGGCGTCGCGTACCGGTCGTGTCGCGACGCCCAGTCGCCCTGTGAGATCTCGTCGCCGGTATAGGCGCCGCCCGATGCCTTGCCGATCCGCAGCAAGCGCTTCGCCCCCACCCTCACCTCGTCCGCGTTGCCGTAGGACGCGCACGCGACCACGGCCCTGACGGACTCGGGTTGCGGGATGTAGGCCTCGTCGTCGCGGCGCAGGTAGGAGACCTTGTCTTCGTCGAACAGCACGACGCCCGCGAGCGTCGCCACACCGGACCGCGCGAGGTCGCCCGTGGCCCGCCAGGCGTCCATGTAGTTCCCGTAGGTGAAGAAGGCCGAGAACTCGGCCTCGGGTCGTGGCACGAGCTCGAGGGTCGCTTCGGTGACGATCCCGAGCGTCCCCTGGTGACCCATGAAGAGGTGCTTCAGCTGATAGCCACTCGAGGACTTGCGGACCTTCGGCCCGCCACCGTCGCCGACCCTGATGATCTCGCCGGTCGGCAGGACGATCTCGAACGAGATCACCAGATCTCGGGTGTGGCCGTATCGGGCACCGATCAGCGACCAGCCGCTCGTGCCGATCCGCCCGCCTACAAGCGAGCAGGGGTACGACGCCGGGTTGTCCGGATAAATGTAGCCGTGCTTGCGAAGCTCCTCATTGAGCTTGAGCATGTTGATCCCGGGGCCGACCGTCACCGTGCGGTTGGCGTCATCGATCTCGAGGATCTGGTTCATCAGCTTCACGTCGACGAGGATCCCGTGACGGAGCGGGACGGCGCCGTCGGTCAAGCCGGTCCCGCCCGCTCTGGGCACGACGGGGATCCGGTGGCGGTTGGCCAGCTTGACTACCTCCGAGACCTGCTCCGCGGATGTCGGGAGCACGATCGCGGAGGGGATGTGGTCCTCCCATCGGTGAGCGGGGAACGGAGCCGGCACGCGCGCGCGGTTGAACAACGCCGAACGTTCCGAGAACACGTGATCGGGTCCGCAGATCGCGGTGAGCTCGTCGATGACACCTTCGAGAAGCGCTACCGCCATCTCACACCTCGAATCCGGCCGCCTCGGCGACCAGCTCGAAGATGTCGAACACCTCCATACCCTGCTTCTCTCCTTGCTCGGTCAGCGGTCGCTCAGACCAGGGGCAGGCGGATACGAGCACGTCGACGCCGTCGAGCTCTTTTGCCTTCGCGATCCGCCGCCGGCTGATCTCGGCCGTCAGCTCCGGCTTCTCGACCGCCAGGTTCGAGCCCGCCCCGGAGCAGTAAGACCACTGGGTGACGTGGTCGACGTCGACGAACTCCAGGCCTGGGATCGCGCGGAGGATCTCGCGCGGGGACTGCCACACCCCCATCCGCTTGTTCAGACGGCACGGGTCGTGGTAGGTGACGGTCCGTTCCACCGGGGTGGTGAGCTCGAGCTTCCCCTCCCGGATCAGCTCGGCGATCAGGTCGACAGCAAGCACGATCTCGAACTCGTCGAAGTTCGGGTCGAGCGCCGGATAGTGCTCGATGATCGTGATGTAGTCGTGCGGGTCGAGGCAGACGATCTGCTTCGTGCCGGTCTTGCGCCAGTCGAGCATGTTGTGCTCGGCCATCTTGTGGGCGATGTCCACGTAACCGGTCTCCCACATTGGCCCTCCGCAGCACCACTGCTGATCCATGAGGCCGAACTCGACGTCGCCGGCGCGCAGTAGCAAAGCCACCGCTCGTGGGACCGACGGCCGGTAGAAGGCCGCCTCGCAGTCGGCGAACAGGACCCTCTCGCCGCCGGTCGGGATATCGAGGCCGGCCGCCCACGCCCTTACCTTGCTCCCTGAGGTCTCGCGGGTCCAGCCGAGCACCGGCTCGTTCCCCCATCGATCGGTGAGCTCGGCCCATCGCTTCCAGTTCTTCTGGTGAATGCCGCGCTTCACCGCGAGCGCGCGGACCGCCTTGACCACGTCGATCGTCCGCTGACGGAAGCGATAGAAGTCACCGGTCATCAGCGTGTTGGGACACCGAAGCTCGCACGCCCCGCACATCGTGCAATGGACGTAGTCCTCGGCCACGTCCTCGACCGACAGGTGGCCCTTCTCCATCGCAACGATGTCGGCGTGGAATGCTGTCGGGCTGTGGCGCTCGTCCCGGGTGACCTGCATGACCGGGCAGACCTCACGGCAGAACTTGTGCCCCGAGCTGAAGCAGTTGTACGCGACGTCGCGCCATTCTTCGAAGAACTCCTTGGGCAGGCCGTTCGCGTGACCGTTGGCCTGCTGCTGCGCGGTCAGTTCCTCGCCTGGGGATCTCTCCGTCATCGATCTCCTCTCCTCGTGATCTGGACCCGCTGAGGTGTCCATCCTACGGCGTGGCGGTCGTCGCGAAAGGACAGTCCGCAACGCCTCCTTTGTACAGACTTGTCCAGGTTTACGCCAGTGCCCCGCGTTGCCGGGCTCTCGTTAGCGGCCCGACCCGCGCGCTGCCCGCTCTCGACCGCGCCCTCGATCCACCCCGCCCAGCCCGAGGCGAGGTCGGAGCCCGCGAACGCCAGCCGTCCGTCGGGTCGCTGGAGGCTGGACGCGTAGCGCATGACCTGCCCGGGTCGGTACGCCATCCAGGTTCCTTGTGAGAGTTCGTCCGTATTCCAGTCGTGTGCGTCGGTGGCCACCACCTCGGCCTCCGGCAGGAACTCGTGCACGGCGTCGGCCACCGCGGCGGGGTCGGTCACATCAAGCTCTTGGGGCGAGGTTCCGAAGCCGACCAGCAAGTCGCCCTGGGAGAGGCTGTACTCGGTGGCGAGCCACTTGATCTTGGTGTCCCAGCCCACGCCGATCGAGCGACGTCTCGCCGAACCGGATGCGGTCGGCAGCGTTGTCGATCGTCGCGATGGCGCGCTCGAAACCGAGCTACTGCCTACGCTCGCCGCACCGCTGGCGCGAAACCCTTGGCGCGCGTTTGCGCGGGCCGTTATTGTCGTCAGCCGGCATACGGGGCCGGCCGAGATCAGCGAGTCGAAGGAGAGCGGATGAGACGGATCAAGGCGGTCGTGTACGGCGTCGGCGCGATGAACTCCGTCGCCACGCGGATGATGATCGAGAAGGGCGTGGACATCGTCGGGGCGCTCGCGCGCAGCCCGGAGAAGGTGGGCAAAGACCTCGGCGACGTCGCTGGCCTCGGGTATCAGACCGGCGTGATCGTCGAGGACGATCCCGACCGCGTGCTGAGCACTCGCGAGGCCGACATCGCGGTGATCGCGGTCGCGAGCTACATGTCCGACATGTACGAGCACCTTCGCCGCTGCGCCGAGCACGGCGTCAACGCCGTGACCATCTCCGAGGAGGCGCTTTACCCTTGGAACACCGCGCCGATGCAGACGGCCGAGCTCGACAAGCTGGCGCGCCAGAACGGCGTCACGATCACGGGCACCGGCCATCAGGACACCTACTGGGTGAACCTGGTCAGCCTGGTGCTGGGAACGGCTCACCGGATCGAGACGGTGACGGGTCGCGCGAGTTGGAACGTGGACGACTACGGCCCCGAGGTGGCGAAGGATCAGCGCGTCGATACGACGGTTGAGGAGTTCGACCGCTGGCTCGCCGAAGCCGACCGTCCCCCCAGCTTCGGCCGTAACACGCTCGGCGCCCTCGTTGAAGACCTCGGCGTAACGGTCGCCGAGGTGACGAGCACGACTCGCCCCGACGTGGCCGAGCAGCCGGTGACGTCCAGTGCCCTGGGGCTCACCGTCGAGCCGGGGCGGGTCGTCGGATTCACCGATGTCGACACGGTCCGGACTCACGAGGGCATGACGCTTACGTTCGAGATGACCGGAAGGCTGTACAAGCCCGGCGAGGCCGACATCAACGACTGGACGGTCACCGGCGAGCCCGAGCTCCATCTCTCTAACCCCGCGGTCCCGACTGGGGTGACCACCGTGACGCAGCTCGTCAACCGGATCCCCGACGTGATCAACGCGCCACCGGGCTTCGTGACGATTGAGAAGCTGCCGCGGCTGCGCTATCGGACCTATCCGCTCGGCGCGTATCTGCACGACGGCCCGCCACGGTTCGTTCGCCGGCGCAGGATGGGCTAACCCGCTCGTCTCACAGAAGCTCCCCCTCGCCGCTACGGTCGTGGTGGGGTAGCCCGTCGTCAGGGATCTGGTAGTAGTCGGCAGCTTGTGACACGTACCACTGGCTGGCCACGTGCAACCCAGTCGGTGCGTCGAGTGTCCCAGCCGCGATGCTAATCGTCTCGAGTCCGGGACCATCCCAGAACAGGCTCGAGCCGCAATCACGGCAAAAGCCGCGCCGGGCCCCCGCGTCGCTACGCGGACTCTTGATCCAGCGAAGACCGCGTTGCTCTAAAAGCCGGAGGTCCGCCCTGTCCGCTGCAGCAGTCGCCGAGACGTGACCGTGCCACCGGCGACATTCCTCGCAGTGGCAGATCAGCACTTCCTGAAGAGGACCCATCACCTCGTACCTGACAGCCCCGCACAGACAGCTTCCAGTCGCCATGGTCGCCTCCCGGCTATGTTCGATCGCTGGGCGCGTCAATCGAGCGGCACCAATCCGGCCGGCGCCAATTCTGCCAGCGCTCTATCCGTCCTGGCTGGCTGCCGGCCATCGTCCTCGGCACGCTCCTTGCGCGCCACCGCGCCGCGCACGATCCGGCCGCTGGCGTATCGCAACGGCTCGCCCGGCATCCCGGGCGGGGGCCTCCGGACGAGACCGCAGCGCGCCCACTCGTCATCCAACCCGAGCGCCAGCGAGGCGAGGATCCGTCCCCCGAGTGCGGACGGCCCGACCCCATTTCCGGAGAATCCGGCGCCGCAGACGAGGTCGGGACGGCCCACCGCGCAAAAGAAAGGCAGGCCGTCCACGGTCCGGTCGATCGGTCCCGTCCAGCTCGCGGAGATCGGAACCGGCGCGAGCCAGGGGTACGTAGCACGCAGATATCCCGTGACCTGGTCCGCGATCGGTGAGGGACCCGAGAAGGACGCGGGGATCCGCATGCCGTACGACAGCCGCCCACCGCCCTTGCCGAATGCGACACGACCGTCGTCGGTCGTTCTGTAGTAGTGCACCATCAATCGAGAGTCAGAGATGCTGACGCCGTCGCGCCAATCCATCCGGTGCAGCAGGTCAGCAGCCGGGTCGGTGATGACGATGTCGCTTGAGACGATCACGAATGCGCGGCGCAGCTCGCGTAGCTGACTCGCCCAGGCCCCCATCGCGACCACGACGCGGTCAGCGGTGACGTGCCCGTGATCCGTACGCACGATGAGCGGGCCGGCTCGCTCGATCGCGACCACCGGCGAGCGCTCGAACACCGCCCCCGACGATGCAGACATCGGCCCGCCGCGCGCCGCTCAGCTCCACCGCGGGGGCCAGCGGTCCTGCCTCCTGCAGCCACCAGCTGACCATGTGACGTACGTACCCTCGCGCTGCCCTTGCTGAACAAATTCGCTCATCGGCATCTCGCGGAGGGTTCATGACTACGGGGACTACCGTAGCGTCGCATTCAGCGCCCAATCGAGCGCCTCGGCGGCGTCGCAGCGGTCTTGCCCCACATGGACCGGCCGGCGCCGCTCCTCGCGCGGCTTGACGGACTGAAGCTCGCCGGCAGCCGCGACATCGAGCCTGACCGCTTCGTCGGTCGCCGCCACCCGAGGACCATCGAACACTCGGCGTTGCAAGACTAGGACGAGCTACCGCTCGCCCGGGAGGCGATCGCCGCCGCCGGACCCCGGGCGACCGTCAACAGCTGCCACCACCAATGCATCGCGGCGCTCCGGGAGGTGGTCGTGGTGGCGGCAACCGCGCTGGACGGCGTCATCGAGGCGTCGAGGTCCCGGCGGTGTTCTGAACTGCCGCCCAGGACCACGCCGCCGCGCACCTGCGATATAACTGCGCCGACGCTTGTACAAATTCATCAAAGCAGAGGTGAGGGGTGTCGACCGTAGACCTGCATCGCACGGCGTTCGATAAGGTCCAGCGAGAGGCGGGCGCGAACTGGACGGACTGGGAGGGCTGGGCGTGGGCGGCCGACTTCGGCGACGCGGTTGCCGAGCACGACGCGACTCGCACCGCGTGCAACCTGTGGGACGAGTCGCCGCTTCGCAAGTGGAACCTCGAAGGGCCAGACGCGCTGGCGCTGGCCGATGCGCTGTTCGCCAACGACATGTCGGCGCTCGAGATCGGGCAGGTCCGCTACGGCCCGATCTGCGACGAGCAGGGCAAGATGATCATGGATGGCACCGTGTTCCGCCTGGGCGATCAGCACTGCTTCTCGGTCACCAGCTACGACTCGGATCTGGACTGGTTCAAGCAGGTAGCAAGCGATCGCGGCCTCGACGTGCAAATCGAGGACCGCACGGCCGCGATGCCTCACCTCCAGCTTCAGGGTCCGAAGGCGCGGGAGGTCCTCGGGCCGATCACCGAGGGTGCCGACGTCGACACTCTGCGGTACTTCCGATTCGTCGGTGAAGGGGTCCGGGTTGCAGGAGTGCCCGTCATGTTGTCCCGAACCGGGTACTCCGGAGAGCTCGGCTTCGAGCTGTACTGCACTCCGGATGACGCCGAAGCACTCTGGAACGCGGTCCTGGAGGCCGGGAGTGCCCACGGCATTCGACCGATCGGCCTGTCGGCGATCGAAACGCTCCGGATCGAGTCCGGTCTCCTGTTTCCCGACGTCGACTACTTCCCTCACCAGACGGATCCATTCGAGGTCCGCCTGGACAACGTGGTCAAGCTCGACAAGACCGGAGACTTCGTTGGACGGGCCGCGCTGCGCGAGATCGCGGCGCAAGGGACGCCGCGACTGCTCACCACGCTGCGCATCGAGGGGAACGAGGTACCGGAGTACGGCGCCGCAGTCAGCCTCGACGGCCGGGAGGTCGGGATCCTGCGCAGCCCGTGCCAAAGCCCGACGTTCGACATGGACGTGATCGGGATGGCCGCGGTCGATCGCGGGCTCGTCCGCGATGGCCAGCCCGTCGAGGTGGCGCTCGGCGATGCCACGGTGGGTGCCACGGTCGCGCCGTTCCCCCTCTATGACACCGAGAAGCGCCGGCCACGCAGCTAGGCCCGGGCTGACCCGTAAGTTCCTAGGGAACCCAATCGTGGGCCGGCTTCGCCTGCGCCCGTGGGGCCTGCCGGTGCTCGCGCGCGATGTTCATAGCTGAACGCGTTCACCGGTGAACGCAATGGGGGCGAGAAGCCCCATACGCAGCCGCTGCGGGAGCCGACAGACTGGTGCCTGGGTGGATTCCGTTCGGGGGTCTGGGACCGGCATCTTACGTTGCGCCTTGGGGCCTGGTGCTGGTGATTTGCGTGGTCTTCAAATTTGAAACCGAGCTTCGTATGAGACGTGTGTTTGTATCTCTCGCCGTCGTCGGCTGCCTCGTGGCGATCTTTGCCATTTCCGGAAGCGGGTCGGGTCCTGCGGTCGCATCGGCTGCCGCTCCCGCGCAGCGGATCGGAATGCGGATCCTGCTCATCACCGACGGGACCGACACGAATTTCGCCGACGCAACCTGCGTCGCCAATCCCGGCATCTGCAACGCCGGCATCGCCTACCAGGATTGGGCCAACACACTCCAGCGCGAGGGAGTTCCGTACACATCGGTGGTCACGAACAGCGCGAACCCTGGCAGCGTGGCCCTGCCCGCCCTCTCCTCCACGCTCCCGAACGGAACCGATGTCGCCAACTACCAAGGGGTGGTGGTGGCGGTTTCCGGCACGGTGGGCTTGACCGATGCCCAATGGACCAAGCTGCAGACGTTCGAGCACGACTTCTCGGTTCGTCAGGTCACCGCCTACGTCGTTCCGAGCAGCGACTACGGGCTGGGTTCGGCCACCCCGGTCGGTGGCGCTCAGCTGCCGCTCTCGACCTCGCTGACGCTGACCGCGAGCGGAGCGAAGGTCTTCCCGTACCTCAAACACGTTGCCGTCGACCCGACTCAATCCACCTGGGCCTACGAGGCGACGCCGCTGCCGGGCGCGAGCGTCGACACGCTCATCGCCGGCCCGGGTGGCAGCTCTCTGCTGGGCATCTACACGGCCCCGGACGGGCGCGAGACGATGTTCCAGACCTTCAACGAGAGCCAGTACTACCTCCAGAGCGAGCTGTTGCGCCATGGCGAGCTCGACTGGTTGGCGCGGAACATCTACTTCGGCGACCAGCGCAATTACCTGGAGACCGACGTCGACGACAACTTTCTGGCGGACGACACCTGGAGCATCGCGGGCAACGCCACAACCGCGCCGCATTCCACCGACTTCACCCCGGCCGACGCCCTGCGCGAGGTTCCCGCCGACGTGGTCACCGCGGCCAACTGGTCCAGAGCCAACAACTTCCGGATCGACATGCTGTTCAACGGCGGTGGCAGCGTCGCCTGGGCAGCCGGGTGCACGGTGGCCACAAGTGGCGACGGCGGCACCGGTGCCACCAGCACGGACTGCAATCCCTCTGCCCCGGGGACCGATCCGCTGCTGGCGCAGTTCCAGGCGGCCGATCCGTCGACGGGCAGGCCTTACACGAATGACTTCGGCTGGATCAGCCACACGTGGGATCACCCGAACATCGACCAGGGGTGCGCAACCCAGGATTACATCGAGGCCGAGCTCAACCAGAACACGATCTGGGCCTCCACCCCCGCGTCGACGCCGGGTAATCCCAATGCGGGTGGGCTGGGTCTAAGCGCGAGCACTGATCCGGCCGCCGCGCTCGGCAGCGAGAACCCGAACGCGATCATCACCGGCGAGCATTCGGGGCTTGCGAACCTGCTTCCCGGCAATCCGGGTCAGGTCGATCCGCCCGCGCTCGACGACGCCACTGGAGCCACGACGGGCGGGACGCTGCCGGCCGGCCAGTACGTGTATGCGGTTAGCGACCAGTTCAATACCGCCGCGCCGGGCGCTACGCCGGTCGCGGGTTCCGGGCAGTCGGCCGCGTCGGTGTCGGCGCCGGTAACCGTCACCGGCACGACCTCGTCGGTCTCGCTCACCTGGGGCGCCGTGTGCCACGCCGCGGACTACCTGATCTACCGGGCGCCGTACAGCGGGACGACGATCGGCGCCTGGTCGCTGATCGGCACCGTGGCGGCGAACACCACCGCCGACTTCACCAACCCGACCGGTAACTCGACAACCAACACCAGCGGTGGGGGAGCGGCCGAGAAGACCTTCACGGACACCGGGATCGCGGGGACGTCGACCGGGAGCAGCGGGACACCCACCGCCACGAGCGTCCCGGCCGATGAGGGCACCGCGGTCGAGAGCCCGTATCAGCAGAATCCCGTCCTCGACGCCGCGTTCGCCGGGACCCTCGCCGGCGGGATCAAGTACTTCGGCTCGGATGCCTCGAAGCCGTATCCGAATCCCGCCGACGGTTCGTTTGCCACCGGCGCCTACGGCGGTGCGCAGTACCCGGCCGGCGCCAGCTTCCCCGACGCGGGCGGCACGTCGATCCCGCGCTACCCGACGAACATCTACTACAACGTCGCGACCAACGCCCAGGAGGTCGACGAGTACCAGACCCTGTACGACCTGCCCACGTGCAAGCCCGTCAGTGGGGTGACCACGTGTAACCCGGCCGGGACACCGTTCACGATCGCGCAGATCATCGCCAGCGTCGATCAGGGCATGTTCCAGCACATGATGGGCAACGACCCGCGCCCGGACTACTTCCACCAGACCAATCTGATGTCGCAGACGACGGGCACAGCGAACGGCGTCGGCGACGGCCTGTTCTACGAGACGATGAACCCGCTGCTGGCCGAGTACCACCAGTACTTCAACAGCAACGCTCCGATCGAGCAGCTGACGATGCCGCAGATTGGCGCTCTGCTGGCCGAGCAGGCCAACTGGGCGACGAACGCGAACGTGAGCGGCTACATCGAGGGCGACACGGTGACGATCACCAACGCCAACAGCACGGCGTCGACGATCCCGATGAGCGGTGTGCCGACGGTCGG
>Ga0335076_10003051_pt1 | contig 16753 bp, 11 predicted proteins | sample Lox_Sample_25_FD_206717 | JGI IMG/M metagenome (GOLD analysis project Ga0335076, IMG submission 206717) | Soil microbial communities from Loxahatchee National Wildlife Refuge, Florida, United States - Lox_Sample_2.5 | ecosystem: Environmental > Terrestrial > Soil > Wetlands | place: USA... | reverse complement strand
CCCCGGACGCGCTGACCAGCTACTCGAGGTACCTGCACCAGGACTTCCGGTGGATCAACCACACGCTGACCCACCCGCAGATGAACTTCACCTCGTACGCCGAGAGCTACCGGGAAATCAGCGACAACCTGTCTGCGGCGGCGTCGATCGGCCTGGCCGTGCCAAGCGCGGTGCTGAAGCCGCCGGAATACTCCGGCCTCGGTGCGTACCACCCGGACAGCCGTTCTCTGAACCCGCCGACCGACTTCGGGCTTCTGGCCTCCAACAAGGCGCTGCTCGAGGCGGCGAGCGACCTCGGCGTGAAGTACCTGGTCGGCAACATCTCCTTCGGCAGCCAGCGCCCGGGCTGCTTCAACGGCGGCATCTACCATCCACTGCAGCCCGATCTGCTGCTCGTGCCCGACTGGCCGACCAACATCGCTTTCGAGGCGACGACACCGCAGGAACAGGTGTCCTGGTACAACTCGATGTACGGCGTGCACGGTACCGTGCACGCCGGCGACCGGGACTTCAGCTACGACGAGTTCGTTGACGCGGAGGCGGATCTGGCCCTGGGCCAGGTGATGAGCGGCTCCGTCTACTCGCACACCCTGCACCAGACCAACCTGCACCAGTACGCGCCCGGCAAGTGCCTGGTGTTCGACTGGCTGGACGCGCTGCTGGCAAGGTACAGCGCCTACTACCAGGTGCCGCTGCTGAACCGGGATTGGCTCACCCTCGCCAGCTACGCAGGGGACCGCACTGCCCACTTCGAAGCCCTGTCAACCGGCCCGGACGCGGTATGGGACCGGGTGAGGAACGCGGTCACGTACACGCCGGCGGCGAATACGGCGCTGTTCGTCACCGGACTGGCGACCCGGCCCGCCACCGGGGCGGATCAGCACGGATCCGACTATGCGCAGACGTACGGCTCCGATACGGTTTCCCGGCTCGGTCTGACCGGCGGCCAGACCGTGAGTTTCGAGGCAGGGTCGCGCTCATGATGGTCGCAGAACCGGTTGCCCGCACGGCTGTTCCGGCCGTCCGGGCCGCCGCGGCCACCCCCCTGCCGGCCCGGGGGGCAGGCAGGTCGCTGCGGGTCGCGCTGGTCAGCGAGGGCAGCTACCCGTTTTATCCTGGCGGCGTCAGCGTCTGGTGCCACCAGCTGATCCACGGGATGACAGACAACTCGTTCACGGCCGTAGCGCTTACCGTGGACGGGACCGAGCATTGTACGTGGCCGATACCGGACAACCTCACCCAGCTGGTCAACATCCCGTTGTGGGGGCCGCGGCCGCATCGGCGCAGGCGGCGCCGCACGCGTCCGGCGGCGTTCACCGAGCGCTACGAGCCGCTGCTCCGTACCCTGCTACAGCCGCCGGCGAGGGAGCGCGAGTCGGCGCACGCGGACCAGTTCGTCGCGGCGCTGCGCGGCCTGTACGAGTACGCCCAAGAGGGTGAGCTCACCGACGCCATGATCCACAACGATTCACTCGACCAGCTGCGCCGCGCCTGGCACGACGCGGGACTGGACTCCGGCCGACCCGGTGCAGTCGGCCCGCTGACGCTTCGTGACGCGTTCATCGCCACTGACCGCATCGAGCACCTGCTGCGGCCGCTCTCCCATCCGCCGGTGCAGGCGGACGTCTGCCACCTGGCCATGAACGGCGTGAGCGCACTGGTCGGGCTCTCGGGCAAATGGGCATACGGCACGCCGATGGTGATCTCCGAACATGGGGTCTACCTCCGTGAGCGGTACCTCGGCCTGGCTGACGATGAGGTGTCGAAGGCGGTCAAGGTCATCATGATGCGGTTCAACAGGTACCTCGCCGCGGGCGCCTACCAGGGCGCGGACGTGCTGGCACCGCATTCCAGCTACAACCGCCGGTGGCAGCTCTACGGCGGCGCGGATCCGGCCCGTATGCGCACCATGTACAACGGCATCAACCCTGACGACTTCCCGGTGGCGCAGGGGGAGCCGGAGGAGCCGACGATCGTATTCGTCGGGCGCATCGACCCGCTGAAGGACCTGCACACGCTGATCCGGGCGTTCGCGATCGTCCGGGACAAGATTCCGGACGCCCGTCTGCGCATATTCGGTCCGGTGCCGCCGGGCAACGAGGAGTACCAGGCGAGCTGCGTCCAGCTCGCCGCCGAACTCGGGCTGTCCGGCGCGGCCACCTTCGAGGGCCGCATCCCCCGTCAGGCCGACGCGTATCAGGCCGGCCATCTGGTGGCCCTGACCAGCGTCTCAGAAGGATTTCCGTACACGGTAGTGGAGGCGATGTCCATGGGGCGGCCGCAGGTGTGTACCAACGTCGGCGGGGTGGCCGAAGCAGTCGGCGATGCCGGCTTCGTGGTAGCGCCCCGCGACCACGCGGCGGTCGCCGCCGCCTGTGTCCGGTTGCTCGAGGACGCCGACCTCCGGCGCTCCCTCGGCCTGCTCGCGCGCCAGCGGGTGGTGGACCGGTTCACCCTCGACCAGTGGACCAACGCGTACCGCGACATCTACGCCGAACTCGTCCAGGCCGGGCCGCCGGACGCAAGCGGCATGCCGGACGTGCCCGCGCGGCCGGCCACATCGCGGACCGTCCGTTCCGGCGACGGCACGTCGCTCCCTCGCGACGGCCGCGACAGTTGCGACGACCGCGATGACCGCGACGGCCGCAACAGCCGCGATGACCGCGATGACCGCGATGACCGCGATGACCGCGATGACCGCGATGGCCGCGACCATGGCGGCCGCGACCATGGCGATACGGCCCGGCCGGGGATACCGCACCAGCAAGACATCGTACGACTGGCGACGCCCGTACTCGTCATCAGGGCGCAGGGGTCGGAGATACGGCTGCGTGCCGGGCAGTCATGCACGGTCGGCCGCGATCCGGAGTGCGCCGTTGTCGTCACCGACTCGCGCGTGTCGTGGCAGCACGCGACGGTGCGGTCCGCGCCGGATGGCTGGATCTTCGAGGACGCAGGCAGCACCAACGGGACGTTCCTCGGCCCCAGCCGGGTGGGCAGCCTCCAGATCGACTCCAGCCGCGTCCTGCGGCTCGCCCAGCCGGAAGACGGGCCTCTGGTGCTCTGCTGGATCATGCGGCCCGAGCCCGGCGACATCGACGGTCCCGCGCCCGGTACCGCGGGGCTTGGCGCGGGTCGCCGCACGGTCACGCCGCACCCGGCGCCGGAGCGCCCGGTCCGGAGCGGGGCACCGGAAAACGCCCTCGTCCTGGCCGGCCTCACCGACTCGCGTTACGACGCCGAGCTGCGCGAATTCGTCACCGGCCAACGCGAAACGGCGGCCGGCGGGGCGCGTCGCAGCGGCGCGCCCGCACTGGAACTGGTCAATGGGCCGGCCAGGGAATGGTGGGTGACGCCATGACCGAGCAGCCTCTGTCCCATGCCGTCGACGAGCTCCATGTGGCAGCCGTGCTGGAGAGCATCGGAGTGACCGATCCGGTCGCGCAGGACAGATACGGCCACAACGATGTATTCGAGCTCGCGGCCGGGTTGCACCGTCTGCTGTCGACCGTGGCCCCTCCGGCCGTGGCCCTTCCGGCCGTGGCCCCTCCGGCCGCGAGCGATGACCGGCCGGCACCGGCGCGGTGGCGCGGCACCCTGCGCATGCTGGCGCACGGCCCGGTTTACCTGCTGCCGACGACCGTGTACCCGGCGGTGCTGACCGTGCTCGGCGCATCCGCGATGTTCCGCGGGCTGATGTTCACGGTGGCGCTGGGGTGGGTGTGGGGCATGGGCATGAGCGTCGTCGCCTACCAGCTGGCGGGCCGGGACAAGATGAGGTCAGCGGGGCGGGCGCTGCGCGTGCTCGGCCTGGCCGGCCTGGGGATCGCGCTGCTCGGCGGGAGCCTGCTCGCCGTCACCGGGGCGGGTGGGCCAGGCCTGGTGGCGTTCGTCGTGGCGCAGATGGGTTTCCAGCTCATGGCGGGCGTGCTGGTGTTCTACGGCAGGGAACTCCGGCTCACCGTGGTGATGCTGCCCGCGTCCGTCGCCGGCCTTGCGCTGCTGGTCTCCGGCTACGCCCGGATGCTCGTCGTGCCGACATTGGTCGCGGGCGGGCTGTCCATCGTGCTGCTCGCGGTGACCGCCTGGGTCACCAGCACGGGGGGGCCGGCGGGGCGCGAGGCAGAGCATCCCGTCGCCCTGTCCCGGACGTTCCCCGGCGCGGTCCCGAGCGTGTGTTACGCAGCGCTCTGCGCCGTGTTCTTCCTGCTGACGGACTCGCAGTTCCTGGTCGGCGAGCGCGATCTCGCGCTCGCGGCCGCGCCGCTGATCCTGGGCATGGGGGCGCTGGAATGGCGCGCGCACCGCTTCACCGAGAAGGTGGGCGAGCTGTTCGGCAGCAGGGCGATGGCAGCGGAGTTCGGGAGTGCCGCGTGGCGGCTCCTCCTGAAGGAGCTGTGCAACTGCCTGGCGATCCTCGGCGGCCTGGGCGCCGTATCCCTTGTCGTGCTGCGCGCATCCGGGTGGCTGAGCACCCTGGGCGTGCTGCTGGCCGCCGGGTACATCCTGCTTGGCGGCGCGTTCTTCCTCGGCTTCATCATGGCCAGGCACCAGCAGTTCGCGCAGTTGCTGGGGATCATGTCGCCAGTTGTCCTGGCCGACGTCCTGGGGGGCGGTAAGGTTCCGGCCTTCCTGCTGACCACCGTCATTTTGCTCCTCTTGCAGCTAGTTGCGCTCCGGGTCAGCTTCCGGCGCGCATACCTCTACCAGTGATTTACCTCTACCACTGATCTAACGGAAGTCCCATTCGGAAGGGGGCCGAATCATGCACGTCGCAATCCTGGCGGGCGGCCGTGGAGTCCGCCTGCGACCCTACACAACCGCACTCCCGAAGCCGCTGGTGCCCATCGGCGAGGAGTACGCCATCCTGGACATCATCCTGCAGCAGCTGAAGATGCAGGGTTTCACGCGGGCTACCCTCGCGATCGGGCACCTCGGCTCGCTGATCCGCGCCTTCGTCGGGGACGGGTCCCGGTGGGGACTGGAGATCGACTACTCCGAAGAGGATCAGCCGCTGTCGACGATCGGGCCGATCCTGAATTTCCTCGACCGGCTGCCGGAGCACTTCCTGGTCATGAACGGCGACGTGCTGACCGACCTTGACTACGCGGGCCTGCTGCAAAGGCACATCCGCTCGGGCGCGCCGCTGACAGTTGCGACGTACCAGCGCCAGGTCAAGATCGATTTCGGCACGCTGGAAACCGTCGACGGGCACATTGTCAGGTTCAGCGAGAAGCCGACGCTGTCGTACGGGGTGAGCATGGGCGTGTACGCGATGTCGCGCAGCACGCTGGCCCGGTACCCGAAGAACACCGCGTTCGGCTTCGACGACTTGGTTCACGACCTTCTGGCCAGGCAGCGCCGGCCCAGGGCCCACCACTTCAGCGGGTACTGGCTGGACATCGGCCGGCCAGACGACTACGACGAGGCCAACCGCTCCTTCGAGGAACTCCGGCCCGTCCTTCTCCCGCCGGACCGGCCGGCCCGGCGCATCGAGGTCGCGTGATGGCGGGCCGGCGAGTCCTGCTGTTCGGCGCATCGGGATTTCTCGGCAGTCAAGTCGGCGCCGCGCTGGACCGCGACTCGCGCGCCGGCACGGTGACCCGGGTCGGGCGGCCGCGGGCCGGCCGGCCGGGCGCCGGCTGGATCGGCCACGACCTCGTCGCGGCCGGCACCGACGAGCTGGCGGCGCTGATCCGCCGCGTCCGGCCGGACGCCGTCATCAACTGCGCCGGGCGGCTGTCCGGGGACATCGTCCAGCTGGCCGAGGCGAACGTGCTGGTCACGGCCCGGCTGATCGAGGCGGTGAGCAGGCAGGCGCCCGCCGCGCGGCTAGTGGTGCTCGGTTCTGCGGCCGAGTACGGGCCGACGCCGCACGGCCTGACCGTCGGCGAGGACCGCGCCGCGAACCCGGTCGCCGCATACGGCGTGACCCGGCTCGCAAGCACGCAACTGGTCCGGCTCGCCGTCAGCGAGGAGCGGCTCGACGCGGCCGTGCTGCGGGTGTTCAGCCCGATCGGCCCTGGGGTGCCGCCGGAGAGCCTGATCGGCCGGGCGGCGGCGAGCATGCGCACGGCGCTCAGGAACGGCAAGGACACGGTCGTGCTCGGCCCGCTGGGCGCCTACCGGGACTTCGTTGACGTCCGCGACGTGGCGACCGCGATCACCGCCACGGCGCTGGCTGACCAGGTGAGGGAGCCGGTACTCAACGTCGGGGGCGGGCGGCCGGTCCGGTGCCGCGAGGCGGTCCACCTGCTGGCCCGGATCGCCGGGTTCACTGGCCGGGTCGTCGAGACCGATCCGCCGTCGGTGCGGTCCGGTTCGGTGGACTGGAGTGCAGCCGACCTCAGCCGGATCGAGCGCTCGCTCGGCTGGACACCGGGCTACGACCTGCGTGCCTCGGTGGAGGCGAGCTGGCACGACGGCGAGCCGGCACCACGGCGACCCGGGCCGGCCCGGGCGCACGCCGGGCTGACCGGATCGGCCACGACAGGATCTGGGAGTTTCGCTCATGGCCACACAGCGCCGTTCTGACCAGGGTCTTCCCAGCGGGGCCAACCCGACCGCGGGAATCACCAATGTGGTCTTCCAGCTGCAGAACTACCAAGACGGCCGGCTCCACGCGCTGGCCAGGGCGGGCTTCAGCCTGGCGGTCATCGACCTGGCCCGGGACGCGGGAAGTTCCTACTTCACCGCGGACGAGATCACCCGGCTGAAGGAGGCCGGCACGAAGGTGCTGGCGTACTTCGAGATCGGATCGATCGAGGACTTCCGGCCCGACTTCTCCTCCCTGAGGGGACATCACGGCGATCTGTTCCTCAATGAGTGGCCGTCCTGGCCCGGTGAATACTTCGTGCGGTACTGGGATACCCGGTGGTGGAGCCTGGCGATCAGGCCGCGCGTCGACCGGGCCCTCGCCGCCGGTTTCGACGGCGTCTACCTCGACACCCCGCTGGCGTACGAGGAGCTGGATCTCAGCATGGTGCCCGGCGAGCAGCGGGACGGCCTGGCCCGCAAGATGGTCGACCTGATCGCCCGGGTCAGCAGGTACGGGAAGGCGGCCAAGCCCGGATTCCTGGTCTTCCCGAACAACTCCCCCGAACTGCGCCGCTATTCCGGCTACACCGAGGCGATCGACGGCATCGGCATGGAGTCGCTGTTCTTCCTGCCCGCCGATATTCCCTGCACAGATCCCTACTGCGCGACGAATCTCAACGAAGCGCGTGAGCTGCGGAAGGCGGGCAAGACGGTGCTGGCCATCGACTACGCGAATAAACCAGAAAACATCGCAGCGGCCTGCCGCCGCTACCGGGAAGAACATTTCATCGGCTATGTAGGAGTGAAGGAACTAGACACTATCCGTCCAGCGTGCGCTGAATAGAAACGACACTCGATCCTAAGTAAAAGTGATACCTGACAGGAGATTCGACGATGGAACAGGAACCGGGTAAATTCTCCAGAATCGGCGTTATCGGCATGGGGTACGTTGGCCTAACCCTCACCGCCGCGATGGCGCGCAAGGGCTACGAGGTGCACGGGGTGGAGGTTCAGCCCGCCATCCTGGATTCCCTCTCCCGTGGCCAGCCGCACATCTTCGAGCCCGGCGTCGCCGAGGTCTTCGAGGAGCTGATCGGCAGGCGCATCTTTGTCGCGCCCACGCTGCCGCCTGAGCCGGTGGACGCCGCGATCATCTGCGTGTCGACCCCGGTCGATCCGGCGACGCAGCAGCCGGACCTGACGAACCTCGCCGCGGCCGCGAAGCAGATTGCGGAGGGCTGCCGGCCCGATACGCTGGTCGTCGTACGAAGCACCGTGCCGGTCGGCGCCAGCCGCGAGGTGGTGCTGCCGCCGCTGGCCGGGGCGTGGGGATCAGCGCACCTGGTCATGGCCCCCGAGCGGACCATTCAGGGGCAGGCGCTGCGCGAACTGGTCGACCTGCCCCAGGTGGTAGGCGGACTCGACGAGCAGAGCGTGGCGCTCGGAATCACCCTCTTCGGCGGCCTGGCCAGGCAGATTGTCCCGGTTTCTGGCCTGGAGACGGCGGAGCTTGTCAAGCTTACGAACAACTGCCACACGGACGTGATCTACGCGTTCGGCAATGAGGTGGCGCGGCTGACCGAGCGGCTCGGGCTCGACCCGCTCGAGGTCATCCGCGCAACCAACCTCGACTACCCGCGTCCGGACATCGCGAGGCCCGGCTACGTCGGCGGCGGCTGCCTGTCGAAAGATCCGTACATCATGCTGTCCGGCGCCGGGCGCAGCGGGCACCTGCCCCAGCTGATCGGCGCGGCCCGGGCGCTGAACGAGGACCTTCCGGTGCATGTGGCCGGGCGGGTCGCCGAGATGATGCGGGCCGCCGGCGGCCGGACGCTGACCGTGCTGGGCTGGGCGTACAAGGGCTGGCCACCCACCGACGACATGCGCGGCTCCCCGATCGCGGCGATGATGCCGGTGCTGCGGGCGGCGGGGATCGACGTCCTCGGCCATGACCCGCTGGTCACCGGCGACGTGATCCGGGCGTACGGTGGCGAGCCGGTGGAACTGCGGCGCGGGTTCCGGGATGCCGACGCGGTCCTCGTGATCACCGATCATCCTGACTACCGGACCCTCGACGTCGGCGACCTGCTGGCGGGCTCGCGCGTGCGGCTCGTGTACGACTCGTGGCGCATCCTGGACAGGGCCCGGATCACGGCCAGCGGCGTGCGGTACGCCAGCCTCGGCTACGAGCCGGACGCGTTGGAGCCGGCCATGGCGGTGATCCCATGAAGGTCCTCATCCTGGGCGGAGCCGGGTTCATCGGCGTGCACCTGACCCGCCGGCTGCAGGCGTGCGGGCACGAGGTGACGATCGTCGATGACTTCTCCCGCGGCCGCGGCGATCTTGAACTGGCCGCGCTCGGCGTCCCCGTGCTGCACGCGGACCTGACCGACCCGGCCTCGTACGAGAAGCTGCCGCGGGGATGGGATCACGTATACATGCTGGCTGCCGTGGTCGGCGTGCGGAACGTCGAGAAGGATCCCGCGCGGGTGATCCGCGTCAACACGCTCGCCCTGCTGCACCTGCTTGACTGGCTGCGGCCAGCCGAGCGCCTGTTCTTCGCGTCGACGAGCGAGGCGTACGCCGGCGGGGTCAGCCAGGGGCTGGTTCCAGTGCCCACGCCAGAGACCGTCCCGCTGGTGGTCGAGGACGTCGCCGCACCGCGATTCGCCTATGGCATCAGCAAGCTGCTCGGCGAGGCAGCCGTGATCCACACGGCGCGTGCCAAGGGCGTGCCGTACGTGATCGGCCGCTTCCACAACGTGTACGGAGCCCGCATGGGCGCCGATCACGTCATCCCGGAGCTGCTGCTGCGCGCGATGCGGCGGGAGGACCCGTTCCGGGTGTATGGCATGGAGCAGTCCCGGGCATTCTGCCACGTGGACGACGCCACCGAGGCGATGAGCCGGCTGATGGCAACCGATTCGGCGATCGGCGAGATCGTCCACATCGGCAACGACACCGAGACGAACATCGGCGACCTCGGCAAGCTGGTCCTGCGGATCGCCGGTTTCTACCCGGAGCTCGACAGCCGGCCCGCGCCGTCAGGTTCGGTCGCCAGGCGGTGCCCGGACCTCACCAAGCTGCGTGCCCTCACCGGGTATGAGCCGGCGGTGTCACTGGAGGAGGGCGTGCGCCGCACTTTCGAGTGGTACCGCGCCCATGGGAAAGCCGGCTGACCATGGGGAGTCTCTGGCTCGTGATCTATGGGGCTGGTCTCGGCGCCTTTGTCTTCGCGGTCAGTGCGCTTCCGGCGGCCTGGTCGGCGAACCGGGAGCGGCGGACGGCCGCGGCCGGCCTCCTGGATCAGGCCCTGTCGGTCCTTCGGCCGGTCACGCACCGCCGCGGCCCGCCTCTTACCGGAGCCCTGGATCCGCGACGTGACCGGGCGCTACCTGGACCCGCCGCACAACGCCGTCGTGAGCATCGGCGGAAAGCCCCGCATTCAGCCCTGCGCCGCTTAGGCCAGCACCGCGACATAGGCCAGCACTGCGACAGCAGGTGCGCAACGGATACCGGTAACCGGAGGCGACTCCCGGCCGGGCGGAGCCATGCCCGCTCAGCGCCCGGCCGGGTCGCAGGCAACGCCAAGAATCAGCCGCGATAGGCACGGCAACAGACAGGAATAGGCACGGCAACAGACAGGAAGGAGTACCCGCGATGTGCGGCATTGTGGGCTATATCGGTCATCGGCAGGCAACCCCGATTCTGCTCGAGGGCCTGCACCGACTGGAGTACCGCGGCTACGATTCGGCCGGCGTCGCCGTGGTGGACCGCGGCCAGTTGCGGGTGACCAAGGCAGCGGGCCGGGTGGCGGGCTTGCGTGACCTGGCCGACCCCTCCACCCCGGCGACAGCCGGCATCGGCCACACCAGATGGGCGACGCATGGTGAGCCGAGCGACCTGAATGCCCACCCGCACGTTGACGCGAGCGGCCGGATCGCGGTGGTGCACAACGGGATCATCGAGAATGCCGAACGGCTGCGCGGCGAGCTCACCGCCGATGGTGTCACGCTCGCCTCGCACACCGACACCGAGGCCCTTCCGCACCTGATCGCGGCCGCTCTCGCCGCTGGTGCCGAGTCGCTCGAGGATGCCGTGCGAGCGGTACTGCGCCGGGTTGAAGGCACATACGGCCTGCTCGTCCTCGATGCGCGCCAGCCGGGTGAACTCGTCGTGGCACGCAACGGCAGCCCGCTCGTGCTCGGTGTCGGCGAAGACGAGATGTTCGTCGCCTCCGACGTGGCCGCACTGGTACGCCACACGCAGCGTGTCGTCTACCTCGACGACGGGGAACTCGCCACGGTGCGGGCGCACGAATTCCAGACCAGCACCCTTGAGGCGCGCCCGACGGACAAGACCCCGACCATGGTCGACCTGACGACTGAGGATTACGATCTCGGCGGGTTCTGCGATTACATGCGCAAGGAGATCCACGAGCAGCCGGAGGCTGTCCGGCGGGCGCTGCTCGGCCGGCTGGACGACCGGTTCGCCACGGCCCGCCTCGGCGGCATCGAGATCACCGCGCGTGACGTCCACACCATACGGCGGGTGACCTTCCTGGGCTGCGGATCCGCCTATTACGCCGGCCAGATGGGCGCCGCCATCATGGAGGAGGTCGCCCGGATCCCCGCCGACGCGGAGCCGGCGTCGGAGTTCCGCTACCGCAATCCTGCGGTGGACCCGAACACGCTGTTCATCGCCGTCAGCCAGTCGGGCGAGACGCTCGATACGCTTGCCGCGGTCCAGGAGATAAAGCGCAAGGGCGGCACGGTGCTCGGGACGGTGAACGTGGTCGGCAGCGCGATCGGGCGCGAATGCGGGCACGGCATCTTCCTGCACGCCGGGCCGGAGGTGGCGGTTGCCTCCACCAAGGCCTTCACGAACATGGCCGTTGCGTTCGCGATGCTCGGCCTGCTGTTCGGCCGGGTGCGTGATCTATCCGAGTCCGACGGGCGGCGCATCCTGGCCGGGCTGCGCCTCCTGCCGGAGCAGATCTCCCGGGTGCTGGCCGAGGAAGAGGCGATAGCCGAGGTGGCAAGCAGGTACGCGGATGCGGAGCACATGTTCTTTGTCGGCCGGGTTCGCGGCTGGCCGGTAGCGCGGGAGGGCGCGCAGAAGCTGAAGGAGATCTCCTACGTGCACGCCGAGGCGTATCAGTCCTCCGAGCTGAAGCACGGCCCGCTGGCGCTGATCGACTCCGGCATGCCGACGGTGGCCGTTGTCCCCGGCGATGAGCTGCTCGCCAAGCACATCGGCACGATCGAGGAGGTGAAGGCCCGCGGCGGCCCGGTCATCGCGGTCACCAACGCGGCTCTTCCCGACGATCTCGCCGACGCCGTGATCCGGGTGCCGCGCAACGAGCCGGAGCTTGACCCGATCCTGCTCACCATCCCGCTGCAGCTCTTCGCCTACCATCTCGCGATCAAGCTGGGACGGGATATCGACAAGCCCCGCAACCTCGCCAAGAGCGTGACCGTCGAGTAAAGACCAGCAACGCTGCATAACAAATCGACATGGTATTCGCGGACGAATACTGCCCTCCATGCAGTGAGCGTTATCCGAAACCGGCTGCGAGTGCAGGCCTTTTGCGCCTGCGCGAGCAGGCGGCGCAGGTCGCGCGGGCAGCAACCGCAGCGGGCCTGCGCATAACGCGAACCATTTGCATAAGACACATTTGCATAAGGCGCATTTGCATAAGACACATTTGCATAAGACACAGTGGAGCTGCAATATGGAACGACTCTTCGGGACCGACGGCATACGTGGCATTGCCAACAGGGACCTTACCCCGCACCTCGCCCTGGATCTCTCTATTGCCGCCGCCCGGGTGCTCGGGGAGGCTGATGGGTTCGCCGGGCGCCGTCCCGTGGCCGTGGTCGGGCGTGACCCGCGCGCCTCCGGCGAATTTCTGTCGGCCGCCGTGGTAGCCGGTCTCGCCGCCGCTGGAGTCGATGTGTGCGACGCTGGCGTACTGCCAACGCCGGCCCTCGCGTTCCTCACCGCCGACACAAAGGCCGACCTGGGGGTAATGATAACGGCTTCGCACAATCCCATGCCGGATAATGGAATCAAGTTCTTCTCTCGCGGCGGGCGCAAGCTGCCCGATGCCACCGAAAACGCTATCGAAGCGCAGCTGAGCCGGAAATGGGTCGGCCCGACCGGGTTCGACGTTGGACGAGTAACCTCTCTGCAAGCTGGCAAGACCCATTATATCGCACATTTGCTCCGGTGTCTTCCGAACCGGCTTGATGGCCTCAAGATAGTGATCGACGCCGCAAACGGCGCGGCGTCGCAAGTATCACCGGAAGCTTTCCGCGCGGCCGGCGCCGAGGTCCACGTCATCGGGGCTGAGCCGGACGGGCTGAATATCAATGACGGGTATGGATCGACCCACCTCCGGATGCTGAAGACCGCAGTGGTGCAACACGGTGCCGATCTGGGTATCGCGCATGATGGTGATGCGGACCGGTGCCTGGCGGTCGACCACACTGGCGCCGAGATCGACGGAGACCAGATCATGTGCATCCTGTCGATCGGCCTGCGGGAGCGCGGGGAACTCCGCCGGAATACGCTTGTGGCCACGGTCATGAGCAACCTCGGGTTGCTTCAGGCCATGAAGCGGCAAGGAATCACGGTGCGCACCACCCCGGTTGGTGACCGTTATGTCCTCGAGGAGATGACGGCCAGCGGCTATTCGCTTGGCGGCGAACAGTCCGGGCACGTAATCTTGCTCGACCACACCACCACTGGCGACGGTATTCTTACCGGTCTTCTCCTCGCCGCTCAGGTCGGCCAGAGCAATCGTAGCCTGCGCGAGCTGGCGTCGGTAATGACTCGCCTGCCGCAGTTCCTGGTTAATGTCAGAAATGTTGACAAGGACACGGTCGACAGCAACCAGGCAGTCCAGGCCGCCGTGACACAGGCGCAGGAAGAACTCGCCGGACTTGGCCGGGTGCTGCTGCGCAAGTCCGGCACCGAACCGGTTGTCCGCGTCATGGTCGAAGCGCCGACCCAGGCGCAGGCTATCCGCGTCGCGGACGGACTCGCCGAGATCGTCAAGGCCGAACTCCCGACGTGCGGCTGCCGGTAAGCGCGAGTGCGCGGCACCTCCCCAAGCCGGTCAGACCGCGCCCGCGGGCGCTCGGCAAACGGGCGCCGATGGGTCTGGCTGCGGCCGGTGCGGGCCGCCCTCCTCAGCTGGCACGCCACGGGCACATCGACTGCCGCACTCACCGGTCGTCGGGCGGGCTGGCATGTGCTGCCCGCGACGCCGGGCTGGTCCTGGATCCGGCAGGGATCAGGGGGAGGGGTCGGTTTCCGGGCTGGCTGACGGCTGGCGTGCCGGGATCCGGCGGGTGGTGAACAGCGCGATCAGCGCGATGAGGGCGAGCACCGACAAAGATGAGCGCAGCCCGTCGATACGGGCGCTGGCGTTCTCGGTCACGATCGCGTCGGCGGTCTTGGCGGGCACCCCGGCCTTGTCGAGCGCGGCCTTGAGGTCCTTGTCGGACAGGAACGGGATTCCTCCGGCCAGGTCCACCTGTGCCTTGGCGGCGACATCCTTGGGGACGTCGGGGTTGTTCTGAACGCCCGTGAGGAAGGACGTGGTCAGCGCCGCGATGAGCACCGCGCCAGCCAGGGCGGTCCCGATCGAGGCACCGAGGTTGGTCACCGTGTTCTGGATTCCGCCGACTTCGCCGCTTTGCTCGTCGGGAACCGCGGAGACGGTCACGCTCCCGAGCTGGGAGGCCAGCGCGCCGACACCAAGACCGGCGAGCAGCATCGGCCAGGTCACGATCTCGGGCCCGGCGCCGGAGTCGAGCGCGGCCACCATGATGACGATCCCGGCGAACAGCGCGAGGAACCCGATCTGAACGACGCGCCGCGGCGAGGCATGCGGGAAGACCTTGGGCACGCCCGCGGCGGCCAGCAGCAAGGTGATGGACAGCGGCAGCAGCCGGACGCCGGTCGCCACCGCCGACAACCCGAGCGCCACCGACAAGAACAACGGCACCGCGAAGAACAGGCCAGCTTGCAGAAGGTACTGGAACAGGAACGAGACGAGGCCGCCGCGCAAGGTCCGGTTCCGCAGCATCGCCGGATCAACCAGCACGGCACCGCCGCGTGCCCGGCGGTGAGTCTCCCACCACATGAAGACCCGCAGCACCACCCCGCCGGCGAGGATCAGCCAGATCACCGGCGACAAGCCCAGCCACTGGGGGGCGCCTTGCTCGGGCTGGACGAAACCCCACGTTCCCGCGCGCAGGATGCCGTAGACCATGAGCCCCAGGCCAAGCGCGGACAACACGGTGCCCACCAGGTCAAGCCGCGCGCCCTCCTCTGCGGGCGTGTCAGCGATCCGCCGGGTGAACCCCAAGATGATCAGCACGACCAGGACTTCCCCGGCGAACACCCAACGCCAGGACAGATAGGTCGTGAACAGGCCGCCGATCAGCGGCCCGGCCGCCACCGCGATCGCGCCCGCCGAGGCGACCAGCCCGTACGCGCGCGGGCGCTGGGGGCGGGCGAAGTTGGCTGCGACCAGCGCCACGATCGCCGGCATGATCAGCGCCGCGCCGACACCTTCGAGCACCGACCAGCCCAGCATCAGCACGGCGAGATTCGGCGACAGCGCGGTGATCAGCGATCCGCACCCGTAGATGACGCAGCCGACGGCGAAGGCGCGCTTGCGGCCCAGGATCTGGCCGCACTTGCCGCCGGTGATCATAAGCGACGCCATCACCAGCGTGTAGAAGGTGATCGCGGTCTGGATCCCGGTCACCGTCGTACCGACGTCCTTGGCCACCGTCGCGATCGACACGTTCATGACCGAACTGTCCAGCGTCATCAAGAACTGCGCCGAGGCCAGCGTCAGCAGCACCATCCCGGCCGCGGCAGCCGCACGCTCGCCTGCCTGGCCCACCCCCGCCTCTTGGCCTAGATCCATGTCCGCTCCATCGGCACGACAACCAGGCCCACATCATCGCACCTGAACGCCGCGCCGCTGGTAGTTGTCCGGCTAGCGGGACTGTCCCGATTTCCGGGCTTCCCGGAGCGACGCGGCGTCCGTCGCCGCAGGTGAGAGGATATCTCCCGGTCACTGAGGACGGCAGTTCCACCGTTCGCTGGACACTCTCCGGCTAGCCGCAGGGTGGGTCAGGACTCGATGAAGGCCAGCAGGTCCGCGTTGATCGTCTCGGCCTGGGTGGTCGGCATGCCATGGGGGAACCCCTTGTACGTCTTCAGCGTCCCGTTCTGCAGGAGCCGCGCGGAAAGCGGCCCGGAGTCGGCGTAGGGAACGATCTGGTCATCGTCGCCGTGCATCACCAGGACCGGCACCGTGATCTTCTTCAGGTCTCCGGTGAAATCGGTCTGGGAGAAGGCCACGATGCCGTCGTAGTGTGCCTTCGCTCCGCCCATCATTCCCTGCCGCCACCAGTTAGCGATGATCGCTTCGGAGGGTGCCGCGCCGGGCCGGTTGAAGCCGTAGAACGGGCCTGACGGCAGGGCCCGGTAGAACTCGGACCGGTTGGCGGCCAGCTGGGCCTGGAGGTCGTCGAAGACGCTCTTCGGCAGCCCGCCGGAGTTGGCGTCGGTCTGCACCATGAGCGGCGGCACCGCGCTGATCAGTGCCGCTTTCGCCACGCGGCTCTCACCGTGCCGGGCGATGTAGCGCACGACTTCGCCGCCGCCGGTGGAGTGCCCGACGTGGACGGCGCCCTGGAGATCGAGGTGGGCAGTCAGCGCAGCCAGGTCGTCGGCGTAATGGTCCATGTCGTGACCGTCGCTGGTCTGCGTGGAGCGGCCGTGCCCGCGCCGGTCATGGGCGATGACGCGGTAGCCGTGCTGCAGGAAGAACAGCATCTGAGTGTCCCAGTCGTCGGCTGAGAGCGGCCACCCGTGGCTGAAGACAACCGGCTGGCCCGAGCCCCAGTCCTTGTAGAAGATCTCTGTGCCATCGGTCGTCGTGATCGTGCCCATACCCTGCCTCCGCTGGTCTGGCCGCTGGCGCCGAACATCCGCACTGGCAGCCTAACTGTCGTTCTGTTAGCGCTCCAGGCCACCCAGCCGCCGTCGCCGTGAACCCTGCAGGACCGCGGTTCCCGGGCGGGCCGGTTCAGGTTCTGAGCGTGCCGGAGGGGAGGTCGCGGAAGCGGGCGGCGAAGTCCCAGAAGCGGTAGACGTCGGTGAAGGTGGTGGCCAGGCCGAGTGA
>Ga0335076_10003050_pt1 | contig 16754 bp, 16 predicted proteins | sample Lox_Sample_25_FD_206717 | JGI IMG/M metagenome (GOLD analysis project Ga0335076, IMG submission 206717) | Soil microbial communities from Loxahatchee National Wildlife Refuge, Florida, United States - Lox_Sample_2.5 | ecosystem: Environmental > Terrestrial > Soil > Wetlands | place: USA... | reverse complement strand
GACGTCGTGCTCAACGACCGTGGCGAGGAAGCCGTGGTGGCAAAGATCATGCGACGTCGCTATCGCGGCGACATGATCGAGATCACCCCGCGCAGCGCTGCAAATCGCTTTCATGTGACGCCCGAGCATCCGGTGCTGGCGATCCGCCGCGAGCGCGTCACCAAGTATGATCGCGGCCCGGGACGCTGGTCCGACATCAGCCCCAAGCGGCTCAATGACGCCGAGCCCGAATTCGTCCCGGCGGGCGAGCTGGCTCCGGGCGATCTACTCGTCTTCCCCATCAACAAGGTCGAGCGCGACGATCCTTCGCTCAGCGATGATTTCCTGCGATTGCTCGGGTTCTATATCGCCGCAGGGTGCGTAACGCAGCTCGATGGCTGCGCGGCCGCCGAGTGGCGCCTGGGCGATCACGAGGCGGAGATGGCCGATGAGCTCGCCGCGTTGATCGAGCGTTGCGCCGGCAAGCGCGCCTGTCGCTTCCACGACAGGAAGCGGCAGCGGCACGGGTTGTACCTCGCGGTGTGCTCGGCGGAGCTGTGCGCGGCGCTCGAGACGCACGGCGGCCGCTACGCACACGGCAAGCGCTTCAGCAAGGCGGTCATGGATCTGCCGCCGCAGCGCCAGCGCCTCGCGACCGACGCTTACTACCGTGGGGATGGCAGCATCGGCAGGCATGGTCCGGTCACCGCCATACGTGTCGGCACCGTGTCACGCACTTTGGCCTTCCAGCTCCAGGAGATGCTCGCGCGTCGTGGCATCTTCGTCTGCATCGGCATCCGCAAGGCGTTCGACGAACGCATGAAGGACGGCCGCGTCATTGATCACAGCACGCAGTATGTTCTTTACTACTCGGAGAAGACACGTGGTCGGCGCACCCTACGCCGTCACGATTACTTTCTCGTACCGGTGCGGATCATCGGGCGTCAGCCGTACGATGGGTTCGTCTACAACTTCGAGACCGCGACCGAGCCGCACTCGTACCTGGTGAAAGGGTTCGCTGTGCACAACTGCACCGCCCCCCAGCGCGACGAGAACCAACTGCACGCTGCGGTGGTGGAGCTGATTGCGCTCGATGACGCCTACGTCAAGTACTCGACCGTGCAGAACTGGTACCCGGGCGATGCGGAGGGTGTCGGCGGTATCTACAACTTCGTCACCAAGCGCGGCGAGTGCCGCGGCCGAAACTCCCACATCTCCTGGACGCAGGTGGAAACGGGCTCGGCGATCACCTGGAAGTACCCGAGCTGCGTCTTGCGTGGCGAGGGCTCGATCGGCGAGTTCTACTCGGTCGCCACGGTGAACAACCACCAGCAGGCCGACACCGGCACCAAGATGATCCACATCGGCAAGGGGACACGCAGCACCATCATCTCCAAGGGCATCTCCGCCGGCCACGGGCAGAACACCTACCGTGGACTGGTGCGGATGCTGCCGAGTGCGCATGGCGCCCGCAATTTCACCCAGTGCGACTCGCTGCTGATGGGCGGGAGGTGCGGCGCGCACACCTTCCCCTACGTCGAGGTAAAGAACCCCACCGCCACCGTCGAGCACGAGGCGAGCACCTCCAAGATCAGCGACGAGCAGCTGTTTTACCTGCTGTCGCGGGGTATCGGTGAGGAGGACGCCGTCAACATGATCGTGAGCGGCTTCTGCAAGTCGGTCTTCAAGGAGCTGCCGATGGAATTCGCGGTCGAGGCGCAGAACCTGCTCGCGGTCAGTCTCGAGGGGGCCGTCGGGTGAGCGCCTTGCTGAGCATCGACAACCTGCACGTCGAGGTTGACGGCAGGAAGATCCTCAACGGGCTGACGCTCGCGGCGCGCAGCGGCGAGATACACGCGATCATGGGACCGAATGGCTCGGGCAAGAGCACCCTCGCCTACGCGCTCGCCGGCCGACCGGGTTACGAGATCACCGCCGGCGCGGTGCGCTACCTGGGGCGCGACCTGCTCGCGCTCGCCCCGGAGGAGCGCGCCCGCGAGGGGCTGTTCCTCGGCTTCCAGTACCCGGTGGAGATCCCGGGCGTCAACAACGTCTATCTCCTCAAGGCCGCGCTCAACGCGCTGCGCAAGCAGCGTGGCCAGAGCGAGGTCGATGCGTTTGAGTTCCTCGGCCTGGTGCGCGAGAAGATGAAGCTCATGCACATGGAGGACAGCTTCCTGTCGCGCGGGGTGAACGAGGGCTTCTCCGGCGGCGAGAAAAAGCGCAACGAGATCCTGCAGATGCTGGTGCTCGAGCCGCGGCTCGCGATCCTCGATGAGACCGACTCGGGACTCGATATCGATGCGCTCAAGGTGGTCGCGGCGGGCGTGAACTCGCAGCGCTCCCCGGAGCGCTCCTGTGTCCTGGTCACGCATTACCAGCGGCTGCTCGAGTACGTGGTGCCCGACTTCGTGCACGTGCTGGTGCGCGGGCGTATCGCCCGCAGCGGCGACCGCACCCTCGCCCTCGAGCTCGAGCGACGCGGCTATGACTGGGTGGCCGGCGAGGCGGCGTGAGACTCCCATGAGCAGTGCACTCACCGCGCGCATCCTCGACGATTACGCGGCCATTGCGCAGACGCCTGCCGCGCGCGCTGCGGCAGCGCGCCGCCGCGCGGCCATCGAGGCGCTCACGGCCGCGGGCCTGCCCAGCTCGCGCGATGAGAACTGGAGGTACGCCAACCTGCGGCTGCTCGAGCGTCAGCGCTTCACCCCGGTCGCCCCCGCGCAGGCGCCGGGCGCGCCCGATGAACTGCCGGCGCCGCTCACGGGAGCTGCGCGCTACGTGTTCGTCGATGGCCGCGTCGCGCCGTCGACTTCGGTGGCGCCGCCCGCGGAGCGCGCGCAGGTCACGCCGCTGCATGAGAGCGTGGTGGAGCGGCGCAGCCCGCACGGCGATGAGCGCTTCGCGCTCCTCAACCAGGCCTTCGCACCGGAGGGCCTCGCCATCCGTGTCCCGGCCGCGAGCGGGGCGCCGCTCGAGCTCGAACTGCTCTTCGTAGCGAGCGCCGAGGGTCAGAGCGGTGCCTCGTACCCGAGTGTCGAGGTGCGGCTCGAGCCGGGCGCGCAGGCGGTGCTCATCGAGCGACACCTGAGCCTTGCTGCGGCGGCGAGCTTCGTCAGCAGCGCCGTGACGGTCGATCTGGCGCAAGGTGCGCTGCTCGAGCATTACCGGCTGCAGGAGCTCAACCCACGCAGCGTCCTCTTCGACACGCTGTCGGCGAGCGTTGCCGAGGCGGCACGCTACCGCTTGCACGCGGTCAACACCGGCGCGCAGGCGGCACGCTCCACGCTCGCCGTGCGTATCGCCGGTGAGCGCTCCGAGCTCACGCTCGCCTGCGCCGCGCTCGGCGAGCGCCAGCAGGTCCAGGACACCTACGCGGTGGTCGAGCATGCGGCGGCGAATGCGCGCACCGAGCAGGTATTCCGCGGCATCGCCGCGGGCCGCGCGCGCGTCGCCTTCAACGGCAAGATCGTGGTCGCCAGCGGCGCGCGGGGAACCGATTCGCGCCAGTCGCTGCGCGGACTGCTCGCAGGCCCCGAGGCGGAGATCGACGTGCGGCCGCAGCTCGAGATCTACACCGACGACGTGAGCTGCAGCCACGGTGCCACCGCCGGTAAGCTGGACGATGACATGCTGTTCTATCTGCTGTCGCGCGGGCTCGACCGCGACAGCGCACAGCGGCTGCTCAAATGGGCGTTCCTCGAGGACGTGATCGCGAAGATCGCGCGGCCGGCACTGCGCCGGCAGCTCGAGGAGCGTCTCGCCGGGGCGCTGCGCGACGCTACTTTGCGGGAGCTTCTGTGATGGCCGCCAATCCGTCTGTCTCCGTGGCGAACGCGCCGCCGTTCGATGCGGCCGCGGTGCGTCGTGATTTCCCGATCCTCGCCACCACGGTGAACGGTCATCCGCTCGTGTATCTCGACAGCGCCGCCTCGTCGCAGCGTCCGCTGCCGGTGCTGCGGGCGGTGGAGGACTACGAGACCCACGCGCACGCGAACGTGCACCGCGGCGTGCATGCCTTGAGCCAGGCGGCGACCGCGGCCTTCGAGGGCGCACGCGAGCGCGTGCGGCGCTTCGTCAACGCGGCCTCGGTGAAGGAGATCGTCTTCGTGCGCGGCACGACCGAGGGCATCAACCTCGTGGCGCAGGCTTATGCGCGCCCGCGGTTCGGTCCCGGCGACGAGATCCTCATCACCGCTCTCGAGCATCACTCGAACATCGTCCCCTGGCAGCTGGTGTGCGAGCAGACCGGCTGCACGCTCAAAGTGGCGCCGATCAACCGTCGCGGTGAGGTCGAGCTCGAGGCGTTCGTCAGACTTCTCGGGCCGCGCACGCGCCTGGTCGCCATGGCGCACGTCTCCAATGCGCTCGGCACGGTGCTGCCGGCGAGGCGCATGATCGAGGCGGCTCACGCTCACGGGGCGGTGGTGGTGGTCGACGGGGCGCAGGCCGTGCCACACGCGATGGTCGACGTGCGCTCGCTCGGCGCGGATTTCTACACCTTCTCCGGTCACAAGCTCTATGCGCCGACCGGCATCGGCGTGCTGTACGGGCGCGAGGCACTGCTCGCGGCCATGCCTCCCTGGCAGGGCGGCGGCGACATGATCCTCACGGTGTCCTTCGAGAAGAGCACCTGGAACGAGCTGCCCTGGAAGTTCGAGGCCGGCACCCCCAACATCTCCGGCGCCGTGGGCCTCGCTGCCGCCATGGACTACATCGAGGGACTGGGCCGCGAGGCGATCGCCGCGCACGAGGCGCGGCTGCTCGCGCTCGCGACCGCGGAGCTCGCGCGGCGGCCCGACATCGAGATCATCGGCACGGCCGCCGTCAAGGCCGCCGTGCTGTCGTTCGTCATGAAGGGCGTGCACCCGCACGACCTCGGTACGATCCTCGACGCCGAGGGGGTCGCGGTGCGCACCGGCCACCACTGCGCCATGCCGGTGATGACGTTCTTCGGGCTGCCGGCAACGGCGCGTGCCTCCTTCGGCTGCTACAACACGGAGGACGACGTCGCCCGGCTAGTGGCGGCGCTCACCCGGGCCCGCGAGGTGTTTCGCTGATGGACCTGAAGGAGCTCTACCGCGACGTGATTCTCGATCACAACCGCCACCCGCGGAACTTTGGCCGCCTCGACGCCGCCGACCGGCACGCGGAAGGCCACAATCCGCTCTGCGGGGACCGCCTGACGCTCGCGGTGCGCATGAACGGTGAGCGCATCGAGGACATTCGCTTCGAGGGCAGAGGCTGCGCCATCTCCACCGCATCGGCCTCGCTCATGACGGAAGCCGTCAAGGGCAAGGACCGCGCCGCCGCGCGGGCACTGTTCGACAAGGTGCATGCGCTCCTCACGCAGCCGCAGGTCGCCGCGGACGAGTCGCTCGGCAAGCTCGCGGCGCTCTCCGGGGTGCGCGAGTTCCCGGCGCGCGTCAAGTGCGCGAGTCTCTGCTGGCATACACTGAACGCCGCACTCGCCTCCGGCACCGCGACGGTCACCACCGAGTAGCACCGCATGCGCCGCCACGAGAACGAGCCCTTCGTCGTCAACCGCGAGGTGCGCGCGGTGATCGTGCCGGCTGGACAGGAGGTGCGGCTCAAGCCCGGCCAGGCCGGCTATATCACCCAGGCGCTCGGAGGCAGCTTCACGATCTACCTCGAGGGGAACCTGTTTCGCATCGCCGGCGAGGACGCCGACGCCATCGGCCAGGAGGCGGTCAAGCCCCCGGAGCTGCCGCCGAACGCTGGCGAGGAAGACGTGAAGAAGCTCGCCTGGGAGCAGATGCGCACCTGCTACGACCCGGAGATTCCGATCAACATCGTCGACCTCGGGCTCGTCTACGAATGCGAGGTGCGGGCGAACGAGGATGGCACGCGTACCGTGGAAGTTAAGATCACGCTCACCGCCCCCGGCTGCGGCATGGGGGATATTCTGGTGGACGACGTGCGCGACAAGATCGAGCGCATTCCGACGGTGCGCGAGGCGCTGGTGACGCTCACCTTCGACCCGCCGTGGAATCAGAGCATGATGTCCGAGGCGGCGCGCCTGCAGACCGGCATGTTCTGACGGGCACGGCTCCTGCACCTTATGGACACCGCATGGGTAGACATCGGCGGCGCGGACGCGGTAACGGAGACTTCGCCCTTGAGTGCCGAGGTCGAGGGAGTCGCGGTGATCGTCGTGCGCTGCGCCGATGCGCTCTACGCCGTGGAAGACCGTTGCACGCACGACGGCGAGCCTCTCAACGAAGGTCAGGTGGAGGAGTGTCAGATCATCTGCCCGCGACACGGCTCGCACTTCTGTCTGCGAACCGGCGAGGCGCTCACGCCGCCAGCGTACGAGCCGCTGCGCACCTACCGGGTGCGCGAGCAGGATGGCCGTGTGCTGATCGAGGCGCCGCCATGAGGCGCTGACAGGCAGGGTACCGATGAAGCGGCTCACGCTCATGCGCCACGGGGACACGCGCTGGAAGGATGCGGCACTTTCGGACCTGGAGCGCCCGCTCAGCCGCCGTGGCGCCACGGCGGCGGAGACCATGGCGCGGCGGCTGCTCGAGCTCGAGCTCGTCCCGGACCTGATGCTGGTGAGTCCGGCGCGCCGCACCCAGCAGACGGCCGAGATCGTGGCGCGCGAGCTCTCGATCCCGGCGCGGCGCCTGGTGCGCGAGGAGGCGCTGTACCTCGCGAGCGCCGCGGACCTGCTGAAAGTCATCCAGGCCTCGGGTCCGCGCGTTGCGCATCTGCTGGTGGTCGCTCACAACCCCGGCGTATCAGAGCTGGTGCAGCTGCTGGTGCCGCAGGGTGAGGCCGGCGGACTTGCGACCGCGGCGGTATGCTCGATCAGCTTCGAAACCACGCACTGGACCGCAATCGGCGCCGCCACCGTGCGGGACGTGCACCGCGAGTCGCCATCGAAGGGATTGTTCGGACTGTTCGGCTGAGCGCCTGCTCAGCACTCCCTGACTCAGCACTCCGGAACGTTGACGGCGAGCCCGCCCTGCGAGGTCTCCTTGTAGATCGTCGACATGTCGGCTCCCGTCTGGCGCATGGTGGCAATCACCTGGTCGAGCGACACCTTGTGCGAGCCGTCGCCGCGCATGGCGAGGCGTGACGCATTCACCGCCTTGACGGCGCCCATCGCGTTGCGCTCGATGCAGGGGATCTGCACCAGTCCCGCCACCGGATCGCAGGTGAGTCCGAGGTTGTGCTCCATGCCGATCTCGGCGGCGTTCTCGATCTGCTCGTTGGTCCCCTGGAGCGCCGCGACGAGACCCGCGGCAGCCATCGAGCAGGCGACGCCCACCTCTCCCTGGCAGCCCATCTCCGCGCCGGAGATGGAGGCGTTGCGCTTGTAGAGCATACCCATGGCGGCGGCGACCAGGAGGAAACGAATGACGCCCTCTTCGTTGGCACCCGCCTCGAAGCGACAGTAGTAATGCAACACCGCCGGCACGATGCCAGCAGCGCCGTTGGTCGGCGCGGTGACCACGCGGCCACCCGCGGCGTTCTCCTCGTTAACGGCGAGCGCGTAGGCGTTCACCCAGTCCATGACATCGAGCGGGCTTGCCGTGCGGCTCTCGGTGAGCATGCGATAGAGCCGCGGCGCGCGGCGGCGTACCTTGAGCACTCCGGGCAGCAGCCCCGACTGACGAAAGCCGCGCTCGACACAGCCCTGCATCACCTTCCAGATGTGCAGCAGCTTCTCGCGCACCTGCGCCTCGCTCGCCCAGGTGCGCTCGTTGGCGAGCATCAGCTCGAACATCTCGAGTCCGTGCTCGCGGCACAGCCGCAGCAACTCCTCGCCCGAGCTGAAGGCGTACGGGGGCGGAGCGTGCGCGTGCGCCTCGGGCGCCTCGTTCTCATCACCGCGCACGATGAAGCCCCCGCCGATCGAGTAGTAATCCTCCTCGCGCAGCAGCTGCTGTCCGGCGCCGAGCGCACTGAAGCGCATGCCGTTCGAATGGCGCGGCAGCCGCTCGTGGTGCATGAACAGAAGCTGCATCGGCTCATCGAACGCGATCTCATGCACGCCGAGGAGGCAGATGCGGCCGCTCGAGCGGATGCGCCTGAGCAGCGGCTCGATGCTGTCGGGATCGACCGTCTCGGGCTCGGCCCCTTCGAGGCCGGCGAGTATCGCGCGATCGGTGCCGTGCCCGGCGCCGGTAAGCGCGAGCGAGCCGTAGAGTCGCACCGCGATCTCCTGCGTCGCCTCGAGAAGCCCGGCGCCGCTGAGCTCCGTGACGAACGCCCGGGCCGCGCGCATCGGCCCCATGGTGTGCGAGCTCGACGGGCCGATACCCACCTTGAAGATGTCAAATACGCTGAGCGTCACGACCTCGAACCTCTCACCCGGCGGGCCATTTCACCGCGGCGGCGAGCGCGCCAGCCGGCGGCCCAGGGCGCTTCCTTGGGGCGACCGCGGCAGTGTGCAACGTGCCGCGGACGACGTCATGCTCTGCGGCGACCTCCCGGGGCTCAAATGCGACCCGCACGCGGTCCGCGCCGCGCCGCGCGACCCGGTCCGGGGCAACGCGCTCGGGCCGCCGGCCCGCGCCGGAGGGCTTGAGTATAATTCCATCCCATGAACACGGGCGTGATCGAGCGGCTGCGCGCTGAGCTCGCCGCGTTGCGGGAGCAGGGCCTGTACAAGAGCGAGCGCGTCCTCGGCAGCCCCCAGGGCGGCGTGGTGCGCGTCGGCGGGCACGAAGTCATCAACCTGTGCGCCAACAACTATCTCGGGCTCGCCAATCACCCGGCGGTGCGCGCGGCCGCGAAGTCGGCGCTCGATGAGTACGGCTATGGCATGGCCTCGGTGCGCTTCATCTGCGGCACGCAGCAGACCCACACGGTGCTCGAGCAACGCCTGGCGCGCTACTTCGGCGCCGACGACGTGATCCTCTACTCCTCGTGCTTCGACGCCAACGGCGGCTTGTTCGAGACGCTGCTCGATGAGCGCGACGCGGTGATCTCCGATGCCCTGAACCACGCGAGCATCATCGACGGTATTCGCCTGTGCAAGGCGCAGCGCTACCGCTACGCCAACAGCGACATGGCCGAGCTCGAGAACTGCCTCAAGGAGGCGCGCGGTGCGCGCACGCGCCTCATTGCCACCGACGGCGTGTTCTCGATGGACGGCTTCATCGCCAAGCTGTGCGAGATCTGCGATCTGGCGGAGCGTTACGATGCGCTGGTGATGGTCGACGACTCGCACGCCACCGGCTTCATGGGCGCGACCGGCCGCGGCACGCCCGAGCATTGCGGCGTCGCTGCGCGCGTCGACATCCTCACCAGTACGCTCGGCAAGGCGCTCGGCGGCGGCAGCGGCGGCTTTGTCGCCGCCCGCCGCGAGATCGTCGAGTGGCTGCGGCAGCGCTCGCGGCCCTATCTCTTCTCCAACAGCATTCCGCCGGTGGTTGCCGCCGCGAGCCTCGCGGTGCTCGAGCTCCTCGAGCAGAGCTCGGCACTGCGCGAGCAGTTGTTCGACAACACGCGTTTCTTCCGTGCCGGGCTCACCGCTGCCGGCTTTGCCCTCCGGCCCGGCGAGCACCCGATCATCCCGGTGATGCTCGGGGATGCGGCGCTCGCCGCGCGTATGGCCGATGCACTCCTCGAGCGCGGCGTCTATGTCATCGGCTTCTCCTACCCGGTCGTGCCCAAGGGCCAGGCGCGCATCCGCACCCAGATGTCCGCCGCGCATACGCGCGCGCAGCTCGAGCGGGCGGTGGCGGCCTTCACAGGCGTCGGGCGCGAGCTGGGCGTGATCCACTGAGCACGCCGGGCCTCTTACAAACGCCACGCGACGCCCTCATAAACCGAGAACGCATGAAAGCACTGGTCAAGCAGCAGGCAGCTCCCGGCATCTGGCTCGCGGACATCCCCGAGCCCAAGGTCGGACCCAACGACGTGCTCATCGAGATTGCCAAGACCGCGATCTGCGGCACCGATATGCACATCTATAACTGGGACGCCTGGGCGCAGAGGACCATTCCGGTGCCGATGGCGGTCGGTCACGAGTACTGCGGGCGCATCGTCGAGGCCGGCTCCGAGGTGCGGGGGCTGAAGAAGGGCGATCGCGTCTCGGGTGAGGGGCACATTACCTGCGGTTACTGCCGCAACTGCCGTGCGGGACGGCGGCATCTGTGCCGCAACACGGTGGGTGTCGGCGTCAACCGGCCGGGGGCCTTCGCCGAGTACCTGGCGATTCCGGCGGACAACACCTTCAAGCTTCCCGACTCGATCCCCGACGACATCGCCGCGATCCTCGATCCCTTCGGCAACGCCACCCACACCGCGCTCGCTTTCAACATGGTCGGCGAGGACGTGCTCATCACCGGGGCCGGCCCGATCGGCATCATGGCGACCGCCATCGCCCGCTTCATCGGCGCGCGCTACGTGGTGGTGACCGACATCAACGACTTTCGCCTCGAGCTGGCGCGCAAGATGGGCGCGACGCGCGCCATCAACGTGCAGCGCGAATCGCTCGATCAGACCATGAAAGAACTCGGCATGCAGGAGGGCTTCGACGTGGGCCTGGAGATGTCAGGCAACGCCGCGGCGTTCTGCGAGATGCTGCGCACCATGCATCATGGCGGCTCGATCGCCATTCTCGGCATTCCCCCCGAGGATACGGCCATCGACTGGAACCAGGTGATCTTCAAGGGCCTCACCCTCAAGGGCATCTACGGCCGCGAGATGTTCGAGACCTGGTACAAGATGGCGAGCATGCTGCAGTCGGGGCTGACGATCGACCCGATCATCACCCACCATTTCGCCGTGCAGGACTACGTCAAGGGCTTCGAGACGATGGGCTCGGGCAAGTCCGGCAAGGTAATTCTCGACTGGTCGACGCTCTAGCGCCGTAGCGGCTCCCCGGCCGCGGCGGCCCTCAGCGCACCTCGCAGAAGCAGTAGGCGTACAGCCGGTTGGGCACACTGAAGCGTGCGAGCTGCTGCGCCTCGCGTGTCACCGGATCGAGGCGCCGGGCGAACTGTGCAAGCGCAAGCTCCTGCGGGCCCGCATGCAGCATCAGCCGCGCGACGCCCGAGCGCAGCGCCAACGCCAGTGCCTGCGCCCAGGTAAGCTCGGGCTCGATGAACTGCGGGGCGTATTCGGTCACCTTCGCGCGCCGCGCCGCCGCCTTGAGCGCGTCATCGAAGGAGCCGAGCTGATCGACGAGACCCAAGCGGTGCGCATCGATGCCGGCCCAGACGTGTCCCTGGGCGATGGCGTCCACCTGCGACTGTGTCTTGCGGCGCCCCGACGCGACCCGCTCGAGAAACTCGTCGTAGCCGCGGTTGATCTGCGACTGCAGCAGGGTGCGTGCCTCGGTGCCGAGCGGCCGGTCGATGCGCAGCTGTCCCGAGAGCGGCGTCGTGCCGACACCGTCGGTACTCACGCCGATCTTGCCGAGTGTCTTGTCGAACGTGGGGATGATGGCGAAGATGCCGATCGAGCCGGTGATCGTCGCCGGACTCGCCCAGATCTCGTCCGCGGGCGCCGAGATGTAGTAGCCCCCCGAGGCGGCGTAGCCGCTCATGGAGATCACGAGCGGCTTGCCTGCCGCACGCAGCGCGTTCAGCTCGCGGTAGATCTGCTCGGAGGCCAGCACGCTGCCGCCCGGGCTGTCGACCCGCAGCACCAGCGCCTTCACATCCTTGTCGAGCCGCGCCTGGCGGATCAGCCGCGCGGTCGAGTCGCCGCCGATGCTCCCCGGTGGCTGATCGCCGTCGAGGATCTCGCCCTCGGCGACGATGACACCGATGCGCGGCTTGCCGTCGGCCTGCAGCTTTTTCTGGGCGTGCGCGTAGCGCACGTAGTCCTCTACCGGCACCGACTTGAACGAGCCGCTGGTATCGTCCTGGCCGACGATGCCGATCAGCCGTTTCTCGGCCTCGAGCCGGGATTTGACCGCGGTGACCAGCCCGGCCTCGAGCGCCACCCGCGCCGCATCGCCGCTCGCTGCCGGCACGGTCTTCGCCAGCCCGTCGACATATTTCTCCAGCGCGTCGGCGGGGAGCTTACGGGCACGCGTCACGGCCTCCTGGTAGCTGTTCCACATTGCACCGAGATAGGCGCGGCTCTCCTCGCGGTCCTCGGGCGACATGTTGGTACGCGTGAAGGTCTCTACCGCGCTCTTGTAGGTGCCGACGCGAAAGACATTGATCTCCACGCCGAGCTTGTCGAGCGCTTCCTTGAGGTAGGTGCGGTAGCGGTCGTAGCCGTCGATGAGCACGAAGCCCATCGGATCGAGGTAGATCTCGTCGGCCTGGGCGGCCAGGTAGTAGCGCTCCTGCGTGATCTCGACTCCGTAGGCGATCACTTTCTTGCCGGCAGCGCGGAACTCACGCAGCGCGCGCGCGAGCTCCTCGAGCGTCGGCTGCGTGCCGCCCTCGAATTTCTCGAGGTCGAGCGCCAGCACCTGGATGCGCGCGTCGCCGGCCGCGACGCGGATCGAATCGGTCAGATCCCACAGCAGCGTCTCCTCGTGCTCCTCGCCCCGTGCCTCCTGCACCGCGCGGTCGAGCGGCTCCCCGGAGAGCTGCTCGACCAGCTGGCCCTCGGGTACCACGAGCAGCGCCGCCCGCCCCGGAATGCGCGGCACACTGCCACGCAGCACCGCGAGCAGGAGGCCGAAGATCACGAGCAGCAGGATCAGGTGCAATCCCTTGCGCAGGCCATCCAGGCCGCGCCACAGACCCGAGAAGAACGAGCGGACCGTCATGATCTAAGCGCCTCCTGAAGCAGCTCGTGCGCGGGCGGTGCGCCCCGGTGAGCCTCCTCAGATCTTCTCCTCGATCCTCGCCGCCTTACCCGAGAGGTCGCGCAGATAGTAGAGCTTGGCGCGGCGCACGCTGCCGCGGCGCTTGACCGTGATGTCGCTGATCGCCGGGCTGTAGGTCTGGAAAACGCGTTCGACGCCCTCGCCGTGCGAGATCTTGCGCACGGTGAAGGAGGAGTTGAGACCGCGGTTGCTCCTGGCGATCACCACGCCCTCATAGGCCTGCACGCGCTCGCGGTCGCCCTCGACCACCTTCACCTGCACGACCACGGTATCGCCGGGCTTGAATTCCGGCACCTCGCGGGTCATGCGCTGCTTCTCGATTTCCTGGATTATCTTGCTCATGTTCATTCACCTCGATCTTCACCTGCAGCCGCACCCGCGGCCGGGGCGGCGGCGATCGCGCCACCGCGTCGGAACTCCTCCAGGGCCTGCCGCACCTCGCTCGTGAGCCGAGGATTGGTGAGCAGCTCCGGCCGCCGCAGCGCCGTACGGGCGACCGCCTGCGCCACGCGCCAACGGCGGATCCCGGCGTGATCGCCGGACAACAGCACCGCCGGCACCGCTCGGCCCTCGAACACTTCCGGCCGCGTGTAGTGCGGCCAGTCGAGCAGGCCCTGCGCGAACGAGTCCTCCTCGCTCGAGCGCTCATCGCCCAGCGCTCCCGGCAGCAGCCGCGCCAGCGCGTCGATGATCGTCAACGCCGGCAGCTCACCACCCGAGAGCACGTAGTCGCCCACCGAGAGCTCGCGGTCGACGCCGAGCTCGACAACGCGCTCATCGATCCCTTCGTACCGACCCGCCACCAGCAGCACTCCTGAGAGCGCCGCGAGCTCGCGGGCCTGTGCCTGGCCAAACGGTTCGCCCTGCGCCGTGAGGTACACGCGCGGGCTGCCGGGAGGCAGTCGTGCCTGCGCCGCACGGATCGCCGCCAGAAGCGGTGCGGGCGTCATCACCATGCCCGGGCCGCCCCCGTAAGGACGATCATCCACCGTCCGGTGCGCATCGCTCGCATGCGCACGCGGGTCCTCGGTGCCGACGCTCAGCAATCCCCGCGCGATGGCGCGTCCCAGAATGCCGAACTCGAGCGCTCCGGCGATCATGCGCGGAAAGAGCGTCACGACCTCGATCTTCATGGAGCCTTCTATTCCAGCTCCGCCGGCCAGTCCACCACAATCTCGCGCGCCGTCAGGTCCACCCGGTGCAGGTGTGGTGGCGCCGCCCGCACCCAGTGCTCCCGTGCGCCACTCGTCACCGTGACCATGACCGCACCGCGCGGCGCATCGACGAAGTGGCTCACCGTCCCGAGGTCCACCCCCTCGAGGTTGCGGACGCGAAACCCCAGCAGGTCCGCGCGGTAGTACTCGCGCTCGGTGAGTGGGGGGAGCGACGCACGCTCGACCTCGACCACCGCACCGGTCAGTCTCACCGCCTCATCGCGGCTCGCGACGCCCTCGAGCTGCGCGACGAGCCCATCGCCGTGGGCGCGTCCGGCAGCCACCGCTTTCGTCAGCCGCTCACCGCTCGCGAACTTGAGCACCCAGTGCCGGTACTCGAGCAAGCGTCCCGGTGGATCGGTATGCGATTCGACGTGTGTCCAGCCCCGGATCCCGTACGGGGCACCGATGCGCCCGAGCTCGATCCACATGGTGGGCGCCCTCGTGACTCAGTGCAGACCTTCGAGCCGTGGCAAGCAACGCCCGGCGCGTCGGCCAATCGGTCAGGCGGTCGCCTGCTTGCGATACGAGTCCACCAAGTGACGCACACGGTCCGAGGGTTGGGCACCCTTGCCAACCCAATAGTCGATGCGCGGCAGATCGAGCTTGAGCTTCTGCTCTCCGCGCCGGGCAATCGGGTTGAAAAACCCCACATGCTCCAGGCTCGGGCCACCCTGGCGCTTGCGGCCATCGGTCACGACGACGTGATAGAAGGGCTGGTTACGCGCCCCGCGCCGCGTCAGGCGAATGGTTACCATGATCGTATCGCTCTCGTTGCAGTCGGGGGGCACCACTCGGCCCCCCAAAAAAGAGCGCGGATTCTACGCAACCTGCGAATCCTGCGCCACTTTTTCCCGGCCGCGCCCGGCTCCACCGGCGCCGCGCGCTAGCGGCCCGGAAAGCCCGGAGGCAGTCCGCCCTTGAAGGCACTCATCAGCTGGCGCAGCCGCCCCCCTTTCATGCTTTTCATGACGCGCTGCATCTCCTGAAACTGCCTGAGCAAGCGGTTGACGTCCTGGACCTGAACGCCTGAGCCCCCGGCGATCCGCCGCCGTCGCGAGCCGTCGATGATCCCCGGGTTGCGCCGCTCCCGGGGGGTCATGGAATTGATTATGGCGATCTGCCGTGCCAGCTCCCGGTCGCCCTGATCGGCCGAGACTGCGCCCTTGCGGGCCACGGCGCCGGGGAGCTTGTCGAGCAGCGCTCCGACGCCGCCCATCTTCTGCAGCTGCTCGAGCTGGCTGCGCAGGTCGGTCATGTCGAAGCCCTTGCCCTTCACCACCTTGCGGGCGAGCCGCTGCGCCTCCTCGTGGTCGACATGGCGGTGCACCTGCTCGACCAGGCTGACGACGTCACCCATGCCGAGGATGCGCGTGGCCATGCGCTCAGGATCGAAGGGCTCGAGCGCTTCGGTCTTCTCGCCGACGCCGAGAAACACGATGGGCTTGCCGGTGATCTCGCGCACCGAGAGTGCGGCGCCGCCGCGTGCATCGCCATCGGCCTTGGTCAGGATCACGCCAGTGAGGTCGAGCGCCGCGCCGAAGGCGCGCGCCGCGTTGACGGCGTCCTGGCCCGCCATGGCGTCGACGACGAAGAACTGCTCGGCGGCGCCCACCGCGGCACCGATGTCGCGTACCTCCGCCATGAGGGCGTCATCGACGTGCAACCGGCCTGCGGTGTCGACGATCAGCACGTCGAACACACCGTTTCGCGCCCGCTCGAGCGCCGCACGCGCGATGGCCGCGGGCGCCGCGGTGCCGGGCGCGGGGAAGTACTCGGCATGCACCTGAGCGGCGAGCCGCTCGAGCTGCAGCATGGCCGCGGGGCGGCGCACGTCGGTGCTCGCGAGCAGCACACGCTTCTTCTCGCGCTCGATCAGGAAGCGGGCGAGCTTGGCGGCTGTCGTGGTCTTGCCCGCGCCCTGAAGCCCCGCGAGCAGCAGCACGACCGGCGGCTGCGCGCGCAGCCTCCAGGGCGCAGCCGCCCCCCCCATCAGCTGCACGAGCTCCTGGTGCAGGATGCCGACGAACGCCTGCCCCGGCGTGAGGCTGGTGAGCACCTCGGCGCCGAGCGCCTTGGCCTTGACCGACTCGATGAACGACTTCACCACCGGCAGCGCCACGTCGGCTTCGAGCAGCGCGACGCGTGCCTCGCGCAGCGTCTCGGCGACGTTCTCCTCGGTGATGCGCCCGCGCCCGCGCAGACTCTCGATGGTGCGCGACAAACGCGCCGTCAGGTTATCGAACATAGCCGGTGATTATAGGGTCGCGCAGGCGGTTTTCCCGCTCCGGCCCCGTAAGCTTCTATGCTACGCGTGAGCGAACCCGTGAGGATGGCCACCTTGAACCTCGTTTCGACCACCCCGCCGCTGCTGGCGCTGCTCGTGCTGCTGCTGGTCATCGTCGCGTTCTCCTCCGGCACCGAGGTCGCGATGCTCTCAGTCAATCGCTACCGTATCCGCCACCGCGCCCAGGGCGGATCGGGCACCGCACGCACGCTCGAGCGGCTGCTCGCGAAGCCCGACGACTGGCTGGGCGCAAACCTGGTAATCCTCGCGGCGGCGAGCGTGTTCGCCTCCGCCATCGCCACCGTGCTCGCGCAGCGCACCCACCACCCCTACGCCGTGCCGCTCGCCGGTGCGCTGCTCACGGTGATCGTGATCGTGTTCTGCGAGCTCGCGCCGAAGATCTATGCCGCCTCGAACCCCGAAGGCGTGGCGCTGCATGCGGCCGGAATCTACCGTGTGCTGGTGCTGGTGACGCGCCCCGCTCTGTGGCTCACCA
>Ga0335076_10003049_pt1 | contig 16756 bp, 17 predicted proteins | sample Lox_Sample_25_FD_206717 | JGI IMG/M metagenome (GOLD analysis project Ga0335076, IMG submission 206717) | Soil microbial communities from Loxahatchee National Wildlife Refuge, Florida, United States - Lox_Sample_2.5 | ecosystem: Environmental > Terrestrial > Soil > Wetlands | place: USA... | reverse complement strand
ACCCGGAAGCCAAGCTCGTGCCGGGGCTCGTGCTGTTCCGTTGGGACGCGCCGCTGTTCTTCGCGAACGCCGAGCTGTTCCACGACCGCGTGCTCGAGGCGGTCGGCCGCTCGCCGACACCGGTGCGCCGCCTCGTCGTGGCGGCGGAGCCCGTGACGAGCGTCGACGTCACGGCGGCCGACATGCTGGCCGAGCTCATGGACGCTTTGGGCGCCGCGGGGATCGAGCTCGCCTTCGCCGAGATGAAGGATCCCGTGAAGGACAAGCTCCGGCGCTTTGGGCTCTTCGCGCGGCTCGGCGAGCAGTCTTTCTTCGCAACGGTCGGGGAGGCGGTCAAGGCCTACGTGGAGGCCTATCGGATCGACTGGCAAGACTGGAAAGACGGCGCGTAGCGGGTCGCGTCAAGCCAAGCCGACCTCCGCGCGCTGTACGCGCGTGAAACGATTCGACGCGTCTTTCCAATCAACGAGCTTCCAGAAGCTCTCGACCCACTCGTTCTTGCGGTTTTGATGCTGCAAGTAGTAGGCGTGCTCCCACATGTCGATCACGATAATCGGCACGGTTCCTGCCCCGTGATTGCCCTGGTGATCGTAGATTTGCTCGGTGATCAGACGGTGCCCGACCGGATCCCAAGACAGCGCCCCCCAGCCGGATCCCTGCACGCTCGTCGCGACCGCGCTCAATTCGTCCTTGAACGCCTCGAACGCGCCGAAGTAGGAATCGATCGCTTCGCCGAGCGGCCCGCTCGGCCGTCCGCCACCGTCGGGGATCAGACACCGCCAGAGCAGCGAGTGAAGTATGTGCCCCGAGAGATTGAACGCGAGGTTCTTCTCGAGCCGCGCGATGTCCGTGAACGAGCCCTCCCTCCTCGCCTCATCGAGCTCCTCGATCGCGGCGTTGGCGCCCTTCACGTAGGCCGCGTGATGCTTGTGGTAATGCAGCTCGAGCGTATCGGCGGAGACCAGCGGCTCGAGCGCGTCGAGCGCGTAGCGCAGTGTCGGAAGCGAGTAGGTTGTCATCGGCTTCGTGCTCCGTGAATGAGGCCTCTTCGGAAAACGACTTCAGTCGACGACCCGTCTGCCGAGCAGCGCGAACACGATGGCCAGGATGAGGCCGACGACGAACAGGATCCAAGCGATGTTGGTCGCGATGCCGGCGATGCCCGAGAACCCGAGCACCGCGGCGACGAGCGCAATGACTAGAAAAGTAGCTGCCCAAGCAATCATGTGACTCTCCTCGCTTGCGGCCGGTCGACGGGCGCCTGCAGTCCATTGCCGACGCCCGCCACCGTGCTCCGCTAGACGGAACGTGTGCGCGGGCCAACTCTCCCTTGGGCCCGCTTCGCAGCGGCGATCACGAGCCGCCGACGCTCTTGTCGATTACGAGCTGGTTCTTGACGCTCTTCACGTCGCTCGTGTTCTTTGCGAGCTTCTCAGCTAGCTGCTTCTGCTCGGCCGAGCCGACCTTGCCGGTAAGCGTGACGACGTCGCTGGTCGTTTCGACGCCGATCTTCAGACCTTTGACGTTCGGATCCGCGAGGAGCTTCGTCTTCACCATCGCAGTGGTCGTGGCGTCATCCACGTACTGTCCAAAGGACTCACCAGAGGCACTGCTTTTGGTGCCGGCCTGGCTCGAGCCCGCCTTGACGACCAGATCGTTCTTCACGGACGTGACGCCCTCGGCGCCCTTCGCGATCTCGCCCGCGAGGTCGCGGTCGATGTTGCTATCGACGGTGCCCGTCAGGTGCACTATGCCGTTCGTCGTCTCCGCTTTGATCGAGGAGCCGGCGAGGTGCCGATTGAACAAGTACGTCGCCTCGAGCTTGCCCGTGATGAACGAATCCTTCACCGGCTGCGAGCTATCGGCCGCAAACGTCGGCGCCGCCGCCAGGGACATCGTCGCGAGCAATCCACAGATCGTGAGTACATGCCTTTTCATGGTCCTCTCCCTTCGACTTTCAGTCGTTCGAGCTAGCGCCGTCGCCTAGTTCAAACCGCGCGACCACTCGTCGGCGTCGCGTTCGGCTTGATCGCGCTGCTTGCCGTAGACCTCTTGGAGCTTGCCTACGAGCTCTTCGCGCTTGCCCTGGATCAGATCCCAGTCGTCGTCCGTGAGCTTGCCCCAGCGCTGCTGCGCTTTGCCCTTGAGCTGCTTCCACTGACCTCCAATGCGATCCCAATTCATGACGAACCCTCTGTGTGACGAACTCGCCATACCCGGTGCAAGCGCTATGCCAGCACACGGCGCCGCGCCGCCGCGCGGCGCGCGCGGCGGAGGCAAGAGAAAGGGATTGCAGAATTGAGAAACGCGAACGCGGGAAGCCCCGCGCCGCTCGGGCGCGCTAGGACGACGCGCCGTTGTTGTCGTACGCGTTGAGTCGGTTGTAGAGCGTGTTGAGGCTGATGCCGAGCGTCTCGGCCGCGGCCTTCTTGTCGCCGTTCAAGTGCTCGAGAGTTCGCATGATGAGCTCGCGCTCGACGTCGCGGATCGAGCGTCCGATCGTGAGACCCTGCCGCTGCTCGCCGAACGGGCTCTCGAACCGATCCGGCAGCACGAGGTCGTCCGCGCCTGGGTCCGACATGATGGTCGTGCGCTGCACCACGTGCCTGAGCTCGCGCACGTTGCCGGGCCAGTGATAGGCCTTGAGCCGCGCCATGCTCGCATCCGAAAACCGGCGCGGCGCGGACTCCTCACCGCTCGCCAAGCGCAAGAAATGCTCGACCAGCAGCGGGATATCGTCGACGCGCTCGCGCAGCGGTGGCAGAGCGATCGGAAACACGCTGAGACGGAAGTAGAGGTCTTCCCGCAGCGCCTTGTCGGCGATCGCTTTGCGCGGCTCTCGATTCGTCGCGGCGATGAGGCGGGCATCGACCGGCTCTTCTTGCTCGCTTCCGACAGGCAGCACGACGCCCCTCTCCAAGACGCGCAAGAAATGCGGCTGCAGCTCCACCGGCATCTCCGCGAGCTCGTCGAGGAACAGCGTGCCGGAGTCGGCGCGCTTGAAGAAGCCGAGATGGCGCCGAACCGCGCCCGTGAAACTACCCTTCTCGTGCCCGAACAGCTCGCTGCCCGCGAGATCTCGCGAGAGCGAGCCGCAGTTCACGGCGACGAAGCGGCCCGTGCGTCCGCTCGAACGATGAATCGCCTCCGCCACGAGCTCCTTGCCGGTGCCCGTCTCGCCGACGATGAGCACGGGGCTGTCGGTGCGCGCAACCTTCCCGATCTGCTCGTACACGGAACGCATCGACGCCGACTCGCCGATCAGCAAATCGAAGTGCCGAAGCTCGCGCTCGACATCGGCCGTTCCGTTCGCGGTCGCGACGCGCGTATCGCTCAGCGCTGACATGAGAGCGCGGCTGTCGATCGGCTTCGTGAGGTACGTGACGGACGGCCCGCTCACGTTCTTGATCAGCGACTTGATGCCGGGATGGCCGGTGATGAAGACGACGCGCTTGACCGAGCTGCCTCGCAGCTCCTCCAAGAGCTCGAGGCCGTTGCCGTCCGGCAGCATGAGGTCGAGGAGCAGAACCTCGGGACCGTCGTTGCCGAGAATCTTGCGCGCATCGTCGAGCCGCTCCGCGGTGTCGACGCTGTGCCCATGCAATGTCAAAAGCTCGCGCGTAGCCGAAACGAAATCCGGCTCGTCGTCCACGAGCAATACGTTCGCCATTTCAGCGCTCCAGAGAAACTGGCTCGAATTCTACCGGAACTCGCGCGACATCGAGTTCGCGCGTTTGACCCCCCCAAAGGGCGCGATGCAGAATCGGAAATCGATGGGCGCGCCGTACGCCAACCACATGGCCGCATGGATCCGCTCCTTTCCCGCGATCGCCGCTTTGTTCGTAGTCGCGCACGGCTTCGCGGTTCTGATCGGCTGGGGCTACGATCTCGGCTGGCTACGCGGCCCGGTACCGGCTTTTGCGTCGATGATACCAGGCTCCGCGGCCGCCAGCGCCTGTCTCGGCTTGGCTTTGCTGCTGGGAATGGCCCGGCCGCGGGTCGCCACAAGTGTCCTGTGCTGGGCGCTCGAGCTCGCGGCTGTCTTCCTCGGCGTCGCGACCCTTGCCGAATATTCGTTCGGCCTCGATCTAGGCCTCGAACGTTGGCCGTTGCCCCCTGCGCTGGACGCCCTGGGAGCCTCGCCGACTCGAATGTCGGTGCTCGAGGCCGTCAGTTTCGTATTACTGCCGTGGGCGCTGGTCATAGACCGAACGGCGCATGCGACGCGCGGGCGCGCGGCGGCGCTCGTCATCGCGACGTGCGTCGGCATCGCGAGTCTGCTGACGGCGCTGGGTTATGTTTACGGCGCCCCGCCGCTCTATCAGCCGTTCGCCGGGACCGCGGCGACTCCGTTGCAGTCGGCGCTCGTGCTCATGCTCCTCGCGGCCGCGATCTTGATGCTGCACCCGCAGTCCGGTCTAGCCAGCGTCGCGACTGGCCCGTCTCTCATCGGCTTCCACATGCGCTGGTTCCTGCCGACCGTCGTTTTGGTGCCGCTGCTGATCGGGATCTTGGCGGTGCAGGCATACCAGTCGTTCGGCGGCGCGCGTTTGTCGATCGCGATCACCGCGGGCGGCACGACGATAGCGATCGGGTTGATCGTCGCGCTGGCGGCGTTGCGGCTGCGACGTTTGGAGGACCGGCTCGCGCTACGTAACCGCGCCCTCGCCGCGACCAGTCAGGGCGTGTTCATCGCCGACGGCGACGAGCCGAACCTGCCGATCATTTACGTGAACGACGCGTTCACGCGGCTCACGGGCTACTCCGAGCGCGACGCGTGCGGCCGGCGGTGCGATTTTCTCGTGAGCGCGACGCCCGACGATCCGTCCTTCGCGCAGCTCCAGATCGCGCTCTCCGATCGCGCGAACGTCAGCGCGACCCTACCGAGCAAGCGGCGCGACGGCACCGTGTTCTCGGCGCGCTGGTCGGTGAGCACCGTGCCCGGCAGCGAGGGACGCACCCATCTCGTGGGCCTGCTCGAGGACGTGACGGCCGAGCAACTCGCCGCGATGGCTCGTCTCGAGCTGCTCGCCGAAGCTTCTCAGGCGCGCAAGGATGCCGAGAGCGCCAACCGAGTGAAGGACGTGTTCTTCGCGTCGATCACGCACGAGCTGCGATCGCCGCTCAATGCCTGCACGATGTGGCTGGACGTGCTGGCGCTCGGGCCGCTCTCGGACAAGTCCGCGAAAGCCATCGACGCGATCAGGCGGAACCTCAAGCTCCAGACGCGGCTCGTCAACGACTTGATCGACGCGGCGAAGATCTCCGCCGGCGGGATCGAGATTCATCGCGAGATTCACGAGCTCGAGAAGCTCATCGAGGCGAATCTCGAAACCTGGCGCCTGCTGGCCACCGCTCGAAAGGTGCAATTCTTCTGGCGGCTACCCGAGCGACGACATCGGCTGAACGTGGATTCGGAGCGGCTGATCCAGGTATTGAACAATCTGCTCGAGAACGCCTTCGCCCACACCCCGGCCGGCGGTCGAGTCGAGCTTAGCGTGCACGACGACGGCGCCGAGGTTGCGATCGAAGTCGAGGACACGGGCTCGGGGCTCAGCGCCGAGGACCTCGGGCGCGTATTTACGCCGTTCTGGCGCGCCAGCGCCGCGAAGGCCTCGCACAAGGGGCTCGGGCTGGGCCTCGCGATAGCCGAGAACCTGGTCAAGAGCCATGGGGGATCTCTGAGGGCGGCGAGCCCCGGACTTGGCATGGGATGTGTATTCACTATCCGTATGCCGAGCGAGCGGGACGAATCGGCGGCTCGGGCCGTTGGTGGAAAAGGCCGATAGGGATATTCGGTTATGAGGCAAAGGGTTCTGGTCGTCGAGGACGACGACGACGCGCGCGATGCGCTGGCGTTGATCCTTGCGAGCCAGGGATACGAGCTCGAGACCGCCGGCGACGGCGACGCGGCGATCGCCAAGGCGCAGGCGTTTCATCCCGACGTGCTGATTTGCGACTGGCGATTGCCGGGCATGGATGGCATCTCCGTCGCGCGGACCATTCAAGGCATGGAGCCTATCCCCGTGATATTCGTGACGGCCCATTCGGTGCCGGACCTGCGTCACCGCGCGAGAGATCTGCGTGTGCACGCGTACCTTGCGAAGCCGATCGACGTCGGCCGACTCCGCACCGCGCTGCTCACGCTGGCGTAGTCGCGACGCGACCTATGGGGAAAAAGAAAGAGGGATCGGCATGGTTCAAAATTGGGGGGGGTGGTGAACCAAGGGGTGACCGATCCCTCTGAGGGCAGCAATCAAGGCCGCGGAAAAAGGTGTTCCTGGGCTGGTTGCTGCAGCTTCTGTGCCACGACGCCCGACAGCGAAGCAGGACGCGGTGCCGCGCCGGCAACGCTCGGCCCGGGTCGCAGAATCTAAAACGCCGTCCCAAAACCCGGGATGCCGTCGGGTCGGGCCAATCGAGCGTCGAAACGGCTAATCCCCCTCGAGCTCGGGCCCGACGAGGCCGTTCGCCACGTGGCGTCCGCGTCGCGATAGGCTACGGCGTGGCGCCCGGCTTCATCGATTCGCGCAGATCGATGAGCGCCTGCTGGCTCACGGTCAAGAAGCCTTCGCGCGGCCTATCGAGATCCGCGACCAAGCCGATCACGACCGTGAACGTGACGCCGACCGCAACGATAGCGAGCGAGCGGCTCGTTCGAACCAGGCCCGCGTGATAACCCATCGCGGCGAACGAGATCACCGCGACGGCGAATAGCCCAAGCCAGATCACGCCCGGGACACGGTTCCAGACACCGGCCGTGATGCGCTTCGCATGCAGGTCGATCACCTCGTTGAGCGATTGCACGAACAGCCCGACCACGATCGAGCCCGGATTGTCGCGGGCCAATTCGACCGAAGGGACCCAGAGCCGGTTCTGCAGCGCCTCGGATTGCCGAATGCCTTCCGTGATTTGGCCGTTTTGCACGGCGCCGAGCCGAACGTCGACGTAATCGCGAAGCAGCGCGCGAATCTCGTCCTCGTGCTGCGGGAGCATCTCGGCGCGCAGATACGTGGTGCCGATCGCGTTCGCCTCGTCGAGCAGTAATTGTCTGCGCGCGTCGTAGCGCTGCGCCGCGAGCCCGAACGTGAACGCGAGCATGAACGCGAGCAGTCCGAGCATGGCCGCGACCATCGCTCCGACCGGCGCCTCCTTCTCGTGCTCTGCGCGCGCGAGCCTGAAGCGCCCGAGGCGATAACCGCCTTCGACCGCAAGTAACACGAGCACGAGCGTGAGCACGAAGAAGCCCCAGAGCGGGACCGTGTCGAGCGAGCTGCCGTTGTCCATGCGGGATCCCCTTGAGACGGCGCGGCCGTTAGCGCGCGCGCTTGACCGCGATCGCCTCAACCTCGACGAGGAACGCCGGGCTCGCGAGCTGCGGCAGACAAGCGCGGACGTTCTGGAACGCAACGTCGGCCTGCTCGGCGAACGCTTGAGGTATGGAGCCGTCGGCTCGCATCCCGACTTGGCCCGCCACGAACACGAGCTCCGAGCCCTGCGGGACGATCGCCGTGCGCGAGTACGGTCCCGCAGGAGCATGGACGTCTCGTGGGTTCAGGAAGCTCATGGGTGCGCGGCTGGAATCGAGTCGCCGGTGGTGCCGGTTGAAACGTGCGACAACCTTAGCCGAGCCGCGCGCAAAAGAAAGGCCCCTCGCCGCGCGGCGAGGGGCCTCGAGTCGGGACGTTCTAGCGGTTGAAGCTACGAGTGAACGTGATCGCCCACTCCTCCGGGCGGCCCGGCTGGCCGTTGATATAGCCCGCCGCCGCTCTCGAGAGGTCGAACAGCGTCAAGTAGTAGTACTTGTCGGCAATGTTCGTGCCCTCGAGCGCGACTCGCCAGGCATCGTCCTCCGACCGCCAGGTGACGCGCACGTTCTCCAACGTATAGCCGGGGATCAGGTTCGTCGGCGCATTGACCGCGGCCGCATAGACCTGGTCGGTGTAGTTCACGTCGAGCCTCGGCGTGATGCTGCCGTGCTTGCCGAGGCCAAACTCGTACTGGAAGCCCAAGCTCGCCTTATTCTGCGGAGTGAACGGCGAGACCATGTCTTTCGTGACCGAGCCGAGCGGGTCGACGCTGTAGTAATTGAAGTTCAAATTGCTGTACGACGCGTCGAGCGAGAATCGCCCGGGATTCCACTCGGCCTCGACCTCGAAGCCATCGACGTGGGCGCTGCCGGCGTTGGCCTGGCTCGCACACGGCGACTGCTCGGCCGGCGGCGCCCAGTAGCAGTTCGTGAGCGGGAGCTGGATGTCCTTGTAGTCGTTGTAGAAGAGCGCCGCGTTGAGCCGCAACGTCCGGTGGAACGTGCTCTTGAGACCGACCTCGTAGCTATCGAGCGTCTCGGGCTCGAACGAATGCAGCTGGCTCGGGAAGAACGGACGCGCGTTCACGCCGCCGGCCTTGTACCCCGTCGACAGCTGGCCGTAGACCATCATGTTGTCGGTGAGATTGTCGGACAACACCACGCGGTAGTCCGTGTGGTTCCCCGAGAACGACGACTTCAAGCCGTCGAGGCCCGCGACCCCGCAATTCGGCGGGTTCCCCGCCTCCCAGAACCAGGGCGTCGTGCAGGGCGCCGGCACGGTGCCGTCGGGGTTGTGCCGATGGAACGTGTAGCTCTTGTCGTCCTCGGAGTAACGCAGGCCGAGGGAGAGGTCCAGCTTCTTGGTCAGATGAATCGCCGCGTTTCCGTAGGCCGCCTTGTTCGTCGACGGCACGAGGTCGGGCCCGTGGATGAAGTCGAAGCCGACGTAAGGCAGGTCGACGCGCGCGTTCTCGTTCGTCTTTTGGTCGAGATAGAACAAGCCGAACGTGAGATCGACCTTGTCGAGAGTCCCGCTGAGCCGTACCTCCTGCGTCCACTGGTCGTGGTCGAGCACTTGCAACAGCTGCTGCACCGCGAGCGGCGAACCGTCCGTGTCCTCCGTGAAGCTGTTCCTGTAGGTGCGGTACGACGAAACCGATAGCAACGACCACGCGTCGGACAGCTTCCAGTTCAGATTGATCGCGGTATCCCACGAGTGCAGCGTGTTGACCGGAGTCAGCACGTCCGGCTTGAAGGCCGCGATGTTCTGATTCGGCACGCCTCCCTGGAACAGCGGGCTCGGCGTGCTCTTGCCATCGTTGATGTACGTCGAGTAGTTGATGTACTTGCCGCCGGTCACGAAGCGGTTGTCGAACGGAACATCGATCCCTGGGTCGTAGACGCCGTTGTGGTTGTTGTCGTAGAAGATCGGCACCTGCGTGCTGCCGAACTGGCCGAGGGCCAGGCCGGCGAGGAAGCTCGGGTTGTTGGGTATCGCCGAGGCAAACGGCGGCGAAACCGGTCCGTTCGGCGTGACCCACGGGAAGCTCGAGTATGCGTGAGTATCCGCGGCCACGAGCACGCTCGGCTGCGACTCGGAATTGTCGTTCGTGATGCTCGCCGTGACGTCGACCGAGAACTTGTCGGTCGCGTCCCAACGCATCGAGAATCGGCCCGAGGCGTAGGACTGCCCGCCTTCCGTGCCGAGCTTGCAGCTCGCCGCTTGGACGTACGTCGGCAGACCGCCGGGTTGCCCCGGAGGCGGCAGATGGTTCTCGCACGCATAGTCGAGGCGCGTGACGTAACCGTCCATCGACCGCGCCATTCCCGCTACGCGGACGTGGAGCTTGTCGGTGATCGTGAAACCGCCCGCACCCTTGACGTCGGTGCGGTCGAACTCGCCCTTCGTCAACGAAATGTTGATGTCGTCCTTGCCGTCCGGCTGGCGCGTGAAGAGCTTGAGCGCGCCGCCGATCGCGTTGCGTCCGGCGAGCGTGCCCTGCGGGCCGCGGAGCACCTCGACGCGATCGAGGTCGAGGAGGTCGAGCAGGTTGCCGGTGATCGTCGAGTAGTACACGTCGTCGACGTAGACGCCGATGCCGGGCTCGACGGAAGGATTGAAGTCCGTCTGGCCGATGCCGCGGATGTACGCCACGAGCGCGCTACCGAACGAGGAGTTTGCGGGCCGCAGCGAGACGTTCGGCGCTTGCGCGGTGATCTGGAACAAGTTCGTCTGGCTACGCGCCTCGAGCATCTCGGAGGTCACCGCCGTGATCGCGATCGGCGTGTCCTGGACGCTCGAAGAGCGGAACTCCGCGGTCACGATGATCTCTTCGAGGCCACCGGGCGGCGCGCCCGGTTGCTGTTGGGCGAACGCCGGGGCGGCCAGGATGGCCGCCGCGAGCGGTGTCAGACGAAGATACGGAGCCCTGCGATGAGCACGGTCAGACTTCGACATAATGCACCCCCACACTGATGTCCCACCCTAAGCGGGGCTCGCGCAGCGGATGTCGCGTTTCCCCACTACCCGACTGGCTTGCGAACGAGTTCGCCCGATGGAGTCTAGCCGTAACGCTAGCATCGGCGCTACTGGGACTGGTTCTGCTCCACCGATTGGGGCCTTCTCAGTCGTTGTTGCAAGTGAGCTACGGCTGACCGCCGTGGGCTGAACGTGCTGCGAGAGAGGTGGGGGAAACGATTAGCCCGCCCCGAGCGGGCCGCAGCAGAATATCTATAAGGAGAGCGGCGCCGACGCCGCCGGATCGACGCGTTCTATGGGCTGGAGAAGTCGAAGTTCAGGTTGTCCGGGATCGATGTCCCGGCGCCATAGCCCTTCGTCCAGGCGATCCAGCGCGCGATGACGATCACGGCGGTCCAGATCACGATCGACGCGGCGCCCGCGAAGCGCGCCGCCGGTGCCGGCGTGCGGTCCTTGTCCCAACCCGCGACGCCGCGCTTGATCACGAGCTCGAAGACGGCCATGTTCGCGCCCGCAATCAGCAGCGCGAGCATCTTCAGCCGGAATGCCGTGTTGCCGTAATACGTGGTCGCATTCGCCGCGAACATCAAGACTCCGGTCACGACCGAGACGATGAACGCGCCCCACGTATAGCGCAGCAGCTCGTGCTCGACGCGCGTGAACGCTCGCCGCGTGTTCGGGAAACCGAGCAAGCGCAGGTCGACGATCAGAATCGTGCCGAACACGATCGCCGCCGTGAGCACGTGGATCGCCTCGACGACCGGCATCGACTTCAGCGACATGCGCATCCATTCGCCCGGCGCCGAAGCCTCGATCACCTTGACGATTGCAGGTACGTCCATACTCGCTCGATTCGCTCGTCAGGTATGCAGCGACAGCGATCCCCAGACCGCGGTGTCGTAGGCGATCGCGCGGCCGAGGAAGATGATCGCGAGCCACAGCACGACCGTGGCGAGCGCCGCCGCTTTTCGCCCCGTCGAGAACTCGGCCGTCGGAGACGCCCGCTCTTCGGGCCGCAGCGTGCGTCCGAAGATCAAGATGCTCGTCACGCTGATCACGAGCAAAGACATCTTGAGCCAGAACGACAGCGCCGTGAACTCGCGCACGGGCTCGCCGATGATGAGCACGAGACCCGTGAGCGCCATCACGACGAGACCGGTCCACATCCAAGGCGCGAAGCGGCTCCAAACCGCGGCGAACGGCTCGTCGGCGCGCATGCTGCCGACGACGCGCAGCGTGATCATCACGCTCGAGACGAACACGACGCCGATCATCAAGATGTGAATCGACTGCAGCACGGGAATGACCCACGTGATCGACTGGACTTTCACGCTGATGCCCGTGGTCTGGAGCCACGCCGCGAAATCGCGAAACATGGGCGCTCCGGTTACTTGACCGGCGTCGGCTCCGGCAAGGGTCCGGTACCGATCGTCGTGTGACCCTCAACCGAGTCGCAGTTCTTGCCGGGGGCCGGAGGCGTCCTCTCCGGGCACTTGTAGATCGCGCCCGTGTCGCGGCGGCTGCCGGCCGGCTCACCGCTGCGCAATGGGTGCAGCGCCACGCTGAAGACCGTGCCGGGCGGGAACGAGTTCACCGAGATGCCCATCGTCGCGGCCTGCGCCGAGCCTTCCATCTCCACCGCCCAGATGATGGGCTTGCCGTCGGGGCCGCGCTCGACGTTCTTGCGATCGTCGTTCATCGGCGCGAAGAAAATTTGCAGGTGGTTCGCGTCCGGATTCACGCGGGTGACGACGCCCGTGAAGACCTTGGTCACTTCCGAATCGAAAATCGCGAACGAGTGATGCGCGTGCGCCGGCGTCGCCAATCCGACGATCGCTGCCGCCAACACGCCTCCAAAAATCCCAGTCACTTTGCTATTCAAGATCGTTCTCCGTTGAATCCTTGACTTGCGCGCCATTATCTCGCGGCAGCGCTCATTTGAACGTGAAGATATCTTCGCTTTGCGGCTTCTGCATACCTTGCTCGAAATACTTCTCCCAATTATGGGCCCAGGGACGCCCATAAATATCGGGAACTTCGTATTGAATAACAGTACCAGGCGACTCCGGCGTCGCTTTACCTTCCACCGGGTAGATCGTCGGCACGCATTCGATGTACACGTACGGCTCGACGTCCTTGAAGGCTCCGATCTTCTTGTAGTTGCGAACGATACGCACTGGCACCACGAGAGCGTCCGGGTCGTAGAAGATTGCCTCGTGATTGAGCCCCAAGAACTTGCCCTTCGCGTCGCGGTTCGGCGTGTAGATCTCGACGGTCTGCATCTTGTTCGAGTACTCGAAGGCCCCATGCACCATCCAACCCTGGATGTTCGAAGTCCACGTGATCAGCGTGTCCTTGTCCCAGAAGCCGATCGTCTCGCCGTACCAACGCGGCACGTCGGCGCCCAGGCGCGGCACGTTGCCATCCATCTTGAAGCTCTGGCCGATGTTGATGCTGGTGATGAAGTTGCGCGCGACGCCCGCGAGGATCTGCACCACGTCCGGCGTGACCATCACGTTCCATTCCCAGGTCGCGAACTCGTGCCAGCGGCGCATGAAGCCTTCGGGCCAGCAATACTGCGACGGCCACTGCGCGTGATTGTCGACGCCCTCGTGATACGCCTGCTGCACCATCCGCTGCTGGTACTCGGGCTTCAGCAGCGACAAGATCGTCGTCATCTGGTTGTGACGCATCTTGTACCAATAGTCGTTCGTCATGCCCGGATGCGCGTAGCGGCCGTTCCACTCGTTCGGCAGCGTTTGATACGTGTGGATCGTCGGGCCGCCGCGTTTCTTCGTCTCCGCGAGCAATGCCTCGTAATGCTCTTGCGCGGTCTTGAACGGATACGGGCTCACGATCGCGGCGCGCGGATAGTCGCGATTGCAGTAACCCCACGCGGCTTTCGAAGGTCCCGCCTCGCCGATCAGCTTCGGGCCGTTCGCTCCGTACTGCTCCTCGATCGCGACCGGGCTGTTGCAGCGGAAGTAGCGCGGATCCGTCCAAAGATCCTTGTCCTTGTAGAAGTCCTTGGTCGTGTAGAGATCGATCGCGAGCGGCGTCACGCCCTCGGGAGACTGGCCGTCGCGCGCCGAGCCGACGAAGTCGCCGATCTTGGCCGAGGTCGCGTCGCCCGGCACCGCGAACGTGATCGGGAAGCCCGCGCCGACGATCTCTTGATGGGTGAGATCGGCGGCGAGCGGAGCGGCGCGGCCGACGCTCTTGAAGCCGATGTTGGCCGTCTGCTGAGCGCCGACGGACGCCGCGACCAACATCGCCGCGGCGAGCGCAGACGCCTTCAACATCGAGCTACCCATCGTGCGTATCCCACCCTTCCGTAACGCGCGTCGCGAGGTTCTGCCGACCCCTTGGGGCGACGCGACACGCGATACTAATTTGAAACGTTCGACCGTGCGAGTGGCGCGGACCTAGCTATTTGCGCCGCTACCCGCATCCCCGGTGACTTGGTCCGTCAGCGAGACGGCGCGGTTCCCAGGAACTGCGATAGGGACTGCTTTTCGCAAGTCGATGCGGCCGCGAACGCGGGCTCCTGCACGCGCAGACCGGCGTACGCGATCCGCCGCGCGAGCATCGGCAGCACGAGCTTGTACGGCAGCGCGACGATCCGGTTGCGCTCGTCCGAGGACAGCTCGCGGGCCTCGGCGAGCTTCGCGTCGGCCGCGTGATTGAGCTCGACGAATCCCGAGAGTGGGACCGGCGTGTCGGGCGCGAGACCCGCCGTCAGCGCCGTCGCGGCCTCGGCCTCGGCGCGCCCGACCGAGGGCGCCGAGGCTCGGATCGCGGCGACCGTGAGCGACTCGGGCAGCTTGTCCGGATGCGCCGCGAAGTAGTCGTCGATCAGGGCGTCGGTGGTCGTGTAGCTGATCGCCTCGTCCTCGAGCCGCGCGGACGCATACCAGTGTGCGTCGTAGAGCGTCGCAGGCGGCACGCCCCGTTTGCGCGCGTCGGCCGTCGGCCCGACCGCCGTCGCCGCGCGGAAGAAGTGACGCAGGTAATCGTCCGACGTCTCGAGCGCCGCCGGCGACAGCCGACAGCCGCTCGCGCGCACGTCGGGATGCGCGGCAAAGAACCCGCACTGCACGGCCTTCGCGAACTGGCCGCCGTTGCACGCGCCGCTGACCATCGTCAGCTCGCCGGTCGATTCGCGCTTGATGGGCTCGAGGTCGGCCGCCGACAGCGTGAGGCCTTGGCCCCACAGCGGCGCGCCGGTCGGCCCCGAGTGCCCGACCTGCACGAGCAGCGTGTGCGCGCGATCCGCGCGCAGGACGCCGGTGAGCACGCTGTTCAACCCGGCGGCGTCCGCCGCGTAGTCGGCGTGGACGTCGGCGCGCTCGAACAGCGTGCGGCCGCCCGAGAGGTAGCTCGTGTCGTTGCCGTCGACGCCCGGTCCGTGGCCGTAGAGCGTGACGAAGCGAACGCCGCCGATCTTCAGGCCGTCGATCGCAGCGCGGATTTCGCCGAGCCGCGTCGGAATGAACAGCGCGTCGGCGAGCGGCGTCGCCGCCGAGCCCCAGAGGATCACGTTGCGCGGCCCGAGCGGCGCGGGATCCGGCGACGCGAGGTCGACGGGAGGCTTCGCGATGCGCTTCGGCCGCTTGCCGAGCGCGACGTCGACGAAGTACTCGAGATTCCAGTGGCTCGCGAAGAACGTCGCGTAGAGATTCTCGTCGCGCAGCGCCGGGTCGCCGTCGGCCGGCGAGGACGGCGGAAACATCACGGCGCGCGAATGGCGCAGCTCGTTGTTGTCCGCCGACTCGTCGATGTTCCCCGCCGTGACCACGCGCCCGGCGTCGACGACGAGCACGAGCAGGGTCACATCCCAGTACTTGCTGCGTGGACCGATGCTCTCCGGCACTTGGGCGAGCAGGTCGGACGCGAGCGCACCCTTGTCGATCGACAGAATCGGGATCGTGAGCCCCGCGCCGTTCGCGTAGTGCAGCGCGCGCCCGTAGCCGTGCGCTTGCGCTGCGCGCTGATAGAGGTCGCAGCTGTTGCAGCTCTGCGTGCTCGCGAGCCACACCTCGAGCGCGCGCGCGCCGCCCGCGAGCGAGCCGAGCGCGATGCACGCGGCGAGAGCAAGAGCGCGCAGAGCGGGGCGCGCCGTCACTCGAGGGACGCCGCGATCACTTCGCCGCGCCGACGACCTCGGCGTGCTGGATCATCGTCGGCTTCTCGGCGAGCGAATCGAGGTAAGTGCCGCCGTCCTGCCAGAGCCGTTCCTGGTCGAGGCCGTAGCTCGGGTCCCCGACGCGCACGAACTTGTCGACGACGTCCATGCCGCTGACGACCTCGCCGAACGCAGTGAAGTTGTAGCGCGGATCAGCGAGCCGATTGTTCTCTTTGTAGTTGATGAACACCTGCGTCGAGTTCGTGTTCGGACCCGCCTTCGCGAACGCGAGCGTGCCGCGCTCGAGCGCGTAGTAGCTCGGGTCGTCGTCGAAGGTCTTGTCCTTCCAGGCCTTGTGCGGGTCGCGCCAGTTCACTCCGAATTGCGCGACGAAGTCGGGCACGACGCGCGAGATCGGCGTGTCGTCGTAGAAGCCGGAGCTCACGAGCTCGAGAAAGCGCTGCGCGGCGTGTGGAGCGGCGTCGGGGTACACGTCGATCACGAGCTCGCCGGCCGTGGTCTGCATGCGCACGGTGCTCTTCTTCGTGAGGGGCGGCGCGTCCTTCTCGTGGCCCGGCAGCGGCTTCAGGGCGCTCGGGATCACGGCCGATGCCGCCGTCTGGGCGGCTTGCTTCGCGGCCGGCGCGGAGCCACCTTGCTGACCGCACGCGACGAGCAGCGCCGCGAGGGCGGCGACAGCGGCAAAGCGACGAGCGTTCACGATGGCCACGAAGTATCCTCCAGCGGTGCGCGGCGAGCATCGAATCCGCCGCCGAGGGGCGGCAGCGTAAGCCGGGCTGCGAGGCGAGACAAGCGGGAAGCATTGGGAGAAGAACGATGGGCGACGAAGATCTTCGGGACTTGCTCGCGCAGCTGCACTCGCGGCTCGGGCGCGCGAAATCGCTCGACGGCGAATCGCGCAAGCTGCTGACGACCGTCGCGCGCGACATCGAAGCGGCGCTCGGCCGCGGCACGACGCCGAAGTCGACGCTCGAGCCGATCGAGGAGCTCGCCGTGCGCTTCCAGGCCGACCACCCCGCGGTCGCGGACGTGCTGCGTCAGATCGTCGACACGCTCGGCAAGGGGGGAATCTAGAAGCCCGTCCCGCGGAGGCCCGAGCGGCCTCCGCGGGCGGGAAGTTAGAGAACGACGGCCCGCAAGCTCAGCTTGCGACTGAAGTCACAGCGTGACCGTCAAGCCGATGAAGATGCGCCGTCCGAACGGATCGTAGTTCGCGTTCGTGCTGCCGATCGCATTGTTCGCGGTCGTCGCGCCGACCCACTCCGGATCCGCGTTGAGCAGGTTGTCGATGCCGCCGCGCAGCTGCCAGCGCTGCTTGAAG
>Ga0335076_10003048_pt1 | contig 16762 bp, 22 predicted proteins | sample Lox_Sample_25_FD_206717 | JGI IMG/M metagenome (GOLD analysis project Ga0335076, IMG submission 206717) | Soil microbial communities from Loxahatchee National Wildlife Refuge, Florida, United States - Lox_Sample_2.5 | ecosystem: Environmental > Terrestrial > Soil > Wetlands | place: USA... | reverse complement strand
TGGGATGCGGCAAGGCATGACCTACAAAATGAGCTAGTCGGAACGAGAAAAAGTGACCTGGCTGTGGAGATATACCTCAAACCGTGGATTTTTGACGCGTGGTTCGGAAAATTCGCTGAGGTGGTGAAAATTCGGTGATGCGCCAATAGTTTTGATCATGACTGTATTTACACGTTGCCTCTTCCTTCCCGCCCCCGCCATAAACTTACCTCCGTTCATCCCTCCAAACCGACATTTGTTTGTCGTACCCCTCCCCGTCCGCTATGTTCGTCCGCCTGGCCCCCTTTCTTCTCGTCGCAAGCACTGCATCGTCCCTTTTATTTGGCGGCGTGGCAGCTTCGGGAGCAGGGTCCTCCGAGCCACTCCCCGACCTGGATAGGGCAAACTCCCTCCTCTCCCAAGGCAAATTCAGCGATGCCATCGTCTTATACGATTCTGTGATACGTATATATCCAAGCACCTGTGGCCTCAAACTGAGTTTGAAGGAAAAGACAAGAAGAATTACCTTTCCTATTATAAGCGGGCGTTGTCGTATTTGGGATTGCATCGATACCTTGCTGCCATTTCAGACTTGAATGCCGTACTGGAGATTCAACCGGATTTCTCAGCGGCGTTGGTTCAGCGGGGAAAATTGTTTGCGTGGCAAGGGGATTATGTGAATGCGATCAAGGATTTGACGAAGGCTCGGCCGGATCATGAGTTGGTAACTCCCTTCCTCCGCACCCATTTTCCGAGCCCCACTCATTTGCTGTAGATTGGTGGATATAAAGAGGCGCATAAGGCGGTCAAAAATGCGGAAACTGCTGAAAAGAAGGGAGATTATCAACTGTGTATTGATTCTACCAGTTCGGCGTTGGGGATTGCGACTGGGTCCGCGAGTTTATGGCAATTGCGCGCAAGATGTTCCCTTGCCATCGGTGATACAGAGGGTGCGGTGGGGGATTTAACGTATCCAAGACCTCTTATAAATGGAGAGCTAATATTTCAGACAAGCGTCGAAGTTAGTGTCGACACCAGAGATCAACATCCTCCTCTCGAATCTCCTCTTTTACTCCTTGAACGACCCAACTTCAGCACTAACCACCATCAAAAAGTGCCTCCATCAAGACCCCGAAAACAAAGCCTGTAAAAAGAAGTTTCGAATGTTGAAAAACACCAGTAAACACCTCGCAAACATCCAGTCCTTTGTCGACAGAAAAGAATGGAATCGAATTCTCAGCATCCTAATCAACGAAAACCTCCTCCAGGAGATCCAATCCTCGCATACAACTCTCAAATCCGAGAAAATCTTGAACGCAAAGTGCCCAGCGCGCCTTCTCGCCCAACTCGAAGAATGGGCTTGCCAAGCTTATACGGCCACCAAATCCCCCAAACTCGCCCTCCGGCACTGTTCGAAAGCCCTCGACCTGAACCCAGAGAGCATCCCGGCCCTTCTCGCAAAGTCCCAGATCCTGTTAACCGATGAAGAATACGATGCAGCCATCCGGTTACTCACCAAGGCAAACGAAGCGACGGGTGGGAATAATCCAGAGATTCGGCAGCAGCTGGAGAAAGCGCAACGATTGCTACGGCAGAGTAAGAAGAGGGATTATTACAAGATTTTGGGAGTACCGAGAGATGCGGATACCAAGGCTATCAAGAAGGCTTATCGGGAAATGAGTAAAAAGTATCATCCGGACAAGTACAAGGGCGATTTGGATGCCGATGCCGTAAGTCGGAAAATGGCGGAAATCAATTCTGCGTATGAAGTGTTGTCAAACGAAGGTATCCCCCCCAACTTCCCCGTTCTTAAATTCGGGTTTTGTGTCCTGAGACTGATGGGTTTATGTTTTAGAGTTACGGACGCGATATGATAATGGTGATGATCCGAATGACCATGAGGGTCAACAGGGACATCCCGGCCATCCCTTTGTCTTCCAACAAAACGGACAGAATTTCTTTTTCCAACAGGGTCAACATCCCTTTCAAGGCGGAAATTTTAAATTTCACTTTGGATTTTAGAGCGGCTTGGCTTTTGATGCTACGGGATACTTGGGAGTTGATATGTCCGGGCAATCGGTTTCAGAGGAGGATTGCATATTTGTTAGGGTCGATGTAGATATAATTATTCTATAGAATCAGTTGGCATGAGTATCGTCTTCATGTTTGGGAGACTTCATTCCCATTGGTGGCTTTTTGTACCAAAGATTTTGTGTTACTACGTCGCAAACTCTTCGGGAACCGCCCGCAGTTACCGCGACGTCTGCGGGGAAATCCGGGGCCGCTCAACATCAGAGAACCACAGCAAGATCGTTTATGCCCATCCCAAAGAATGAATGTTTCCCGCTGTACATGATAGGACTCTCTCAAACGTCTCACACCAGCGATGTCTAGGATATTCTGCTGCTGGTTTCATATGGCCAATTGAGTAAATTTCGCTTTTAAAGAAAAGAAAATAACAGTAACGAAAATACGTCAAAGTCTTTGAGAATTACCGCCCAAAAGACACGCTGGACTTCCAAAATTCGAGCAAAATATTATATTTTTCAGAGCTTCCACTTTGAAACTCAGCTCTTGAAAACGACTGTGCAACAATAATAATATTTGTTTTCTACGATCATCAAAATTTAACTGTTAAAGATAAGACTTAGTTTTCTCTCAACTAGGCAATAAACTTTGTATTTGACTTTGATATTGTAAAGTGACTCTTGAAAATCGAAAAATATACTTTCTTTCTTACCAAAATCTTATATAAATCTAAGAACACTTACGTTTAGACATTGTATATTGACATTAGTAAGGGTATAAAGCCCCATTCAAGCAACAAGGGATGAACTGATTTATAAGTCCGACATCGAGTCACGATTTGCGCTAATCGGGCTGGCACATCTGACGATCGGCACCTGTAACTGAGGCGTTTGCAACCCTAATTGTCATCACGTGCGCGCATTCCTTCATTATTCTTCAAATTATTGGGCCAGCTTCCACCGCCCTGTTCGGATATCCGACCCTAGGCAATTCGCACGGAACAGCCAAAAGAGCCATGTCGTGGAAGAGCAAGAAGGAGAAGGAACGCTTCTTCGAACAAATTGACAAAGCCTTCAACACGCCCGCCACAGAACCCCTCATCATCCCCAGATTCAACGACTCGCCAACCAAGAACATTGAGGCGAAACACAGGGCGTCAGAGCCCACTCCTCTGAGTATTACGCGTATCGCAAAGAGACGACGCATATCGTCAAATGATCGAGAATGTTCCACAGGCGTGGGAATCCGGCCCGAAAAACTGGCATCTATGAAAAAACACTCTCTGACTAAACGCAGTACACTAGGGGCAAAACCTGAGGAGCAACCGAAAAAGTCTAATTTATTGGATGGGATGGTCCTTTTCTTCATTCCAAATTCGAAAAAGAATGGGGTGAGGAAATTTCGAATGACTCTGTTTGCTCAGCATGGGGCGGATGTGAGAGACATTTGGAGTCATGATGTTACTCATGTCATTTGTGATGAGAATATTACTGGGGAGAGAGTATTGCGGGACTTGGATTGGGAACAGTTCCCTGTAAGGTCGTCCTTGTGAGACATTTTGTTGACGGGGCAGACCGGAGTTACAATTGTGAATGAACTGTGGATTCCTGAGTGTTTGAAGGTAATCATCTTTGGAAAGCCTATCTGAGATTTTTAGACGAAACGAATCGTTGATATCGCAAAGGAGCGATTTCGGGTTATGGGCGTACAATCTGAAACATCGGACGACTCAAGACACAGCTTGACACCCTATTCCAACGAACATTCGCTCCAAATAAAACCAGTCAATCCACCGAGAGAGGAATCTCAAAATAGCACGTGAGAACTTCTCGGAGATGCATATCTGAAGAAGTAGGTCAATGGAACACGACCACGAAAGTGTCGATATCCAAGATCTCATATTTCGCCGCACATCGCCACAAAACTACGCAGTCCTCGAACACGCAGCTCTAAATCAAGAAAGTCTACCTCCTTCCCAAGACGCGCTTGATCAAGCCATTTCGGACGTCCGTGACCTTGGAGACTCCGTCGATGAGCCTTCATTCGACCGCATCTCTGGCGAAGAAAGGAGCGAGAATGAGGAGAGCAACGACGAGAAAAGTGTGTATGAAGCCGAAGTTCCCGCATGGCAAAAAGGGTATACGTGTATGTACGCGCATGACGGGACTGAGAGCCTAAACAATCCGAACTCCAGAACGATTGAGGTGCTTTCAAAGATGCAGGGGTATTATGAACGGACGAATGATCAATGGAGGGCGTTGAGTTATCGGAAGGCTATTTCCACTTTGAAGAAGACCAAGACGTTGGTTGCTACGGAAGAGCAAGCAAGAGCGTAGGAATCTTACTGTGAAAGAGCTGACGCGGTAGAATCCCAGGAATTGGAGAACGACTTGCGAAGAAGATTGCTGAGATTGGTATGTCTCGTTGCGGACGATTCTGATTCAAGTTATGACGGGTGAACTACAGCGGTTGCAAAATTTGGCTGCATCCGATTATGCCATTGAGCTGTTTATGGGCATTTACGGCGTTGGAAAGAATAAAGCTTTACAATTCGTTATGCAAGGATATCGAAGCCTGAAGGATGTACAGGAAAACGCTCAACTCACGGAGGCTCAACGCATCGGAATTGAATTATATGATGTAGACCCTCGACTCCACTTCGAGACCATCTGACCATAAGGATTTTTCGCAACGTATCCCACGAGAAGAAGTGGAGATTCACTCAAACATCGTCCTTGACGCAGCTAAAAAGCTGGACAGAAACATCCAAATAACAACCATGGGCTCCTACCGCCGAGGCGCCCAAACGTGTGGCGACGTAGCTCCCCCATCTCTCTTCGATTGTTGACCTTTCAGATCGATCTCATGATCACAAAACCCAATGCCACAGCCTCTGATCTCATGGACTTCATGCGCCCCCTTGTCGACACCCTGACCAAATCCTCCTTCCTAACCCACGCGCTCGCCACCTCGCACTCGTCCGACGGCTCCAAGTGGCATGGCGTGTCGCGGCTCCCCAACGGCGGCCTTCACCGTCGCCTGGATTTGTTGTTTGTGCCGTGGAAGGAGCGTGGTGCCGCTCTCATTTACTTTACGGGAAACGACATATTTAATCGCTCGTTGAGGTTGTTGGCGTCGAAGAAAGGAATGGGATTGAATCAACGGGGACTCTGGAAGGATACGATGAGGGGACCTGGACGGGTTAAGATTACGAGGGGGAGTTTGGTGGCTAGTGAGTCCGAGGAAGAGATTTTTGAGATTCTGGGGGTTCCTTGGCGACCTCCTCATTTACGAAATTGTTAGATTTCTATTGCGTTTCGGGTGTTTGAAAAGGGGTAGGGGTGTGATATATTACATATGCACAGTGTTTCTTTTTTGAGTTTTTCTTTTATATCTGGGAATCGAACGGTGGTTTCGATTCTATCATCATCCCTGATATCAGTAGTCTAATCATAACTGTCATCTAAATCAAGATCGGGATTGAATTCTGGTGGTTCCCTCGGCTCCTAACCCCATTAAAAACCTTATAAACAAAGTTAGTGTGTACCTGATCCTCAGCCCACTGCGTGCAATCATCAATATGACTCAATATTGTCTCAACACTCTCCCGATCCGCTGCGTCCAAAGGCAACAAATTTACCATCCCGAAGTCCTCCACCAACTGTACAATAGCCTCGTTCAACCGATGTCGCCGCGCGTCCATCCCCCTCGTCCGCTCATACACGCTCCCATCCCCCACCAAAAACTTCTTAAGCTGGCCCCATCTGATTTCGCCCTTGACCAGGTCCGCCTTCGAGAGGATGTTGATGTGTGCGCATTCAAGCATGATCATAGCGGACATGGCACTTAGCGCACCGGCAAAGAATTTCTCGGGTTGAAGGATGAATTGGGATTCGAGGAGATAGGTTGCGCAGAGCCTGTAATCGTGGACACTACGGATGTGGTTTAGGATTGGGGGAAGGATGTGGTGGTGGTGGGTGTAGAGTTCGATTTGCCCTGGGAGGTCGATGAGGAGGTAGTCGTTGTCGAAGGCGCCTAGTTGTTCGTCTAGCCAGTCAAGGTTGTTTGCCAGGTATCTGCGGAACAAAGGTCAGCGTTGTACCAAGCAACGAGGAGGGCACTCGAAGCAGTAGACTAGACCACCATTGGGGCCGAGTTCGAGTTCTTCCATGACATCCTCTAGGCTGATGAGGTCTCGGATGTCTGCTGTTAGAGAAGAAGCGAGAGGCCGTCGGCGCACCGATTGATGGTTCCCAGGTGAATTCCTCCGCGGCAGGGTCCAGGTTGACGTACGAGGCCCGTCGCTTTTGCTCCGCTATGGCGTCCATCAGCGCGTTGCAGAATGTCGTCTATTGCCACAGTATTAGCAAGAGGCAACGAAGTTGTGTTACTACCTTGCCAGCGCCTGCTGGGCCCATCACTAGGACCGCGACGTTCGGCATGGGGAAGCGCTGAGAGTGATCGACCGACCCTTTGAGAGCGCCCGCCACATTAAACGCCACCCAATTCTGTAACCGCATTCCTGCATAGATGTAAAAAACGACGACGGAAGCAGTCAAAAGAAGGCGGGTGAATCTGCGAACCAGGGGACAAAGGCAAGGACGGGGCAGATGGCAATGAGGGCAGTGATGAGTTGATTCCTAAGGCTACAGCAACAGGACGTATGTCCTAACAGTCCCAGTCCCATTTGTAACCTCACTGGTGATCAGAAAAACCGGAAATCTCACAGAAGACAGACGCAAATCGAAGAGAGAAGAGGCGAAGCAGAGGCAAATAACGCAAAAGAAAGGACCAACAGGGCAAAGGTAAACAAGAAAGAGGCGTGGCCTCAGAAATATCATATGGGTGAATTAGTATTGTTGACGACAGCGGAACGGGTTCGAGGACGGATCCAGGTTTATCGTGATTGTGGCGGTCGAACTCTCCGACAAAGGCGATGGGCGGGACCCTTGTAAGGGGCTCTCGCGAATTGTCTCAATCAGGATACCCCTTCCCCCGAATGAGATCTTGGATTTGGCGAGTTCCGGCACAGCGCGAATCAAGGATGTCCTGAATTCCGCGGTATCCGTTGTTGCCTTTGACATTGAGTGGAGGCAGCGGTGGAGTGAGTCCACGAGACGGCAAGGAGGAGGGTTTGTATAGCCGAAGGAGGGAAACGAGAAAAACGTCGTGCATATGGCGCATGGGTGGTGGCAGGTCGAGTTTGTAGGCCTGTGATCGCGTTCAACAATTTTAAACGCTCCAAGTTGCTTCGAATCGAGTTTCTTGGAAGGGTGGTACAATATGCGAAGCGTTTAGCCAAATCAAATCGCCGGGTTTGAACCCGACAAGTTTGTGTTTTCGGTCATAATAACGGACTTGATAACGGGCTTCCTTGGCCATTCTCGATGATGTGAGCATGAACTTTCTTGAAGGCGGGACGTAACATCGTATGCGGCGGGAACATCGGTCGGATCGGATCGAGCTCAGCAAGAATTCGAGGACATAACCGCAGTTCGCATAGAACGGTGACATCCAAATGGATTCCCCATGAGCATTGTTGCAGGCGAATTCTGCAAAGGACAGCAAGTCGAACCAGTCTTCCTGTTCATAAACTGACAAAAGATACGGAAGCAAGTTTGCAAAGAATGGTTCATATGTTCAGTTTATCCATCGGTTTCGGGGATCGATGTTCAAGGTCATATCGACGGTAGTCCGGAAACGAGACGTGAAGACAGACCCACGGCAGGAGAGAATGGGATCAGGAAGTCCGTGCAATTTGACGACACATGGGCGACGAAACGACGAGCGAATTTGGAACTCTGTCCAAAATTAGTGACGGATGAGACAGTTCGTCGGCGTTGATATTTTGAAATTTTCGGTGCAGTTCGTTCCTTTTTCCCGTTATTCACGGCGCAACACTTCCCATGCCCGCTTCCGCCATCTCTCAGGGGCCGCTCCGACGAGGTCGTCCGCCGTCTCACCTAGGAAATCTTCCTTCCCTTTCGCTACAAAACCACTCAACCAGGTGAACACATTGTATCGACCTCGTTCGGCGGCAATATGTAAGGCTGTTTCTCCGTTTGTCGTTATTGCAGCCATTCCTTCTTTGTCGACGAATCGATCCGTTACCGCTAACGTTTTAATGACATCCAATGCTCCACCTGATGCCGCCCAATGAAGAGCATTCCAGCCATTTTCATCTTTTGCGAGGAGATCTGCGCCCGCCATACCAAGCGCCTGCAGCGCGTCTGTGTCGTTGTTCCATGCCGCAAAATGAATAGGGACCCTCCCTTCCTGATTCGGAATATCAACGAGATCGGGGCAGAGATGTAGTATCTTTTCTACACAAACGTAGTGCATATTCCATACTGCCAAGTGCAATGCATTAAAACCTCGTGAGTCTACAGCATTGAGAAGGTCACTCGCAACATCGTCACTCGATAACGCAGAAAGATCGCCAAACCACCCAACGCGATGTAAAAGCTTCCCAAGTCGACCCTTCTCCATATCCGGCCAAGATTCCAAGCTGATGAAATTCAATGCGGCTTTTAGCACGTGAGCGGATCCCTTCAGATAGTGTCGTAAGGACCTTGACTTAGAAAACTACCAAAGGCTGGAACCTCTTTAGCCTGTCGGCAAACTCCACACATCTCCCGTTCGCTAGCATAGGAGTCACAAGGAAGCTCGACCAGACTCGTTCGTCCCAGGAATTCGTAGACGGATTTCCGAACCAGTGCCAAAACTGGATATACCATTCAATTGCCCTGTTGTACATACCTCTTGCCGCCCAAAGCCGAATCAGCGCGAGATACGGGCCAGGGTTATGATCACCGAGGTGAGGAGGCGAAAGCCAATCACCAGTATCGCCAGCAGATTGCTTATTAACCTGACTCCAGTGGGACGATTCACACTTGAATCTAGTCCATCGCATTTTTAGCATCCGATCTTGAAGGATTTCTAATTTTTCATTGCAGACGTCTCGTCGTTCATGGAGAATTGAGCGTAGCGAAAGGATCCAGCACCAGAGATTATTGCACGGTCCAGTCATGGTCCAAGGTTGAGTGGGCGGAGGCTTGGCAAAATAGTCAACCGCTATCATCAACTTCCTGGTCAAAAAATATGAGAGATACATAAGGAATACAAGAAAACGTCAAGAAGGAGGCGTTGTAGGCCCATGTCTTGCGCAGCTCGGTAATTCGAAAGAGTGTGGTCAAGATTCGGATTGTGTAGACCGAATTTTGTCAGATCACTCAAAATGTTTCTGACAATGCCGTTATCCTGTTGGTATGTGGATAGGTCATTGAAAACGAATGCCCCGTTGGCAATGCAATCGAGTTGATCGAGTTCATCAAATTCCGAAATATACTGCGGAAGCCAATTCCACACGCCAATGTCTTGATTTTGATGTCCATGCGGCTGGTCGCGCAACGTCTTATCAGCGATTAAATTTATGCCGAAGAGAGCGACATAGTGCGAAAAGGTAGACTGACAAATGCTGGCGGTCGGGCGATGTGATGGATCGTGGCGTAACAGCGACTCAATGGATGACTTTATATGACGGTCTACGATGGACGATGTAACGGGAAGGTGAATTTGTAGTGGGTTATCCGGAGCAGAGTGATAGTGCTTTTGAACACCCCAGTCGCCTTCAAATATTGGCTTAAATGTCACCAGGTCATGCAAAATACAACCGAGGCTCCAAATGTCCACTTTGTTCGTGAATGTGCCTTCGGTGTCCAGCAATTCCGGTGCACGGTAGTTTGGCGTGCCTCTCCGTAGTGGGGTAATTTGCGCGCTATTGGAAGTCGCTTCAGTGGATAGGCCAAAATCTGCAAGTTTCCAGGCCCCCGGACAATATAGTACTGAAATGAGCAGAGAGCAGCTTGAGAATGTTACCATTACTTGGCTTCAAATCCCGATGAACGTGTCCACTCGCATGCAAAAACGCCAATCCACGCGCAATGTGAGTTAGGATGAGGAAGACATTGATAATTCGTGCTTCAAGGACGAGAGGGGTTTTCGAATCCAGAAAGGTGGGCTCCGAGATGGCAGGCTCCAACCCCGCCTTATTCATTTTGAAGCATAGAATATACTCGGCAAGGCTTGTGGTTCCGAGCTCCATATCGATATAATAGGTATGATGGGAGCCCGTCAGCCATCCGTGACCCAGGAACTTAACGATATGCGGGTGGCCTTCTAGGGTGATAATCGCTGCAACTGCTCTGGCTTCGTTTTCAATGTCCTCCGGGAGGATCTGAGTAGAGAGCCTGATAATCTTTCTCGCAAAGGCCTGGATATTAACTTGGTCATCGACTACTTCATACAATTTTCTTCTTTTTTTCGAACATCTAAAAAGCCAATTAGATCCTTCCTGTATTGCGTTTTTGAATTACCTCATGAACAGTTCCCGATCCTCCATTGGTGATGGGCTTGCGATGCGAAATCGTGGAGCTCTGTCCACAGGTCCAGTCGTATTGGTTTCCCTCTGACTTCTTAGCCCGTACCTTCTGGATTATGTTGGATGCCATCGCTTCGGTTTCCACAGAAAACAGACGCTGAGGATGGTTTTGATCTGTAATTTGCCAATTACTGCGACTTTAGATGTCAGACCGAATTAAAGCCCTCACCTCCAATTCCAAAGACGTTGCTTTCAACTGTAACAAACTCTCATTCAATTATCCAAGAACATGCTCAACCTTCTAGTTTCTCCAATCTTGGCATAAATTTTATGTTTATACAGTACTCTAGGATATTGTATCGTGAAAAAAATCCTGGCTAACATTAATCCAGTTTGAAATTTCAGATCCAATTACTAACATATAGATTTTGATAGCCAAAAAAACAAAAAAACCTAATAGATCTTATTCTTTTTGCATAAAAAGATTTTACAATGATTATATTTTGAATAAAATCTTATAATTTGATTTTTGCTTATAAAGAAACAAATAAATTAAGGCAATAAAGACAGTAATAAGTAATAATAAAGATTTTATTTTTATTCATATCTATATATTCCTTATAATTGAATAAAACATAGTTAAATTGAATAATATTAATATATTAGTTTTTTTATGGAATATTATCAGTCAAAATTAAAACTTAAAATTTTAGAAATCTCAAAATAGCAAAGAAAATACAATGGCTCTTCAAAACTACTTTGCTCTCTGAATTCAAATATATAATTGAAGGAAGAAATGCACCATAGTACTTGTTATATGTAGTGATAGATATTTTATTGTTGTTGTGCAATTGGCTAGAAATCTAATTCAAAATTTTTATTCAAAATAATTTTGCACGATTTTAGAATCCACAGTATGGTTAGGAGCCCTTTCTACTAGGATTTGAGACCATAGAGTAGTAAATATTATTGGCTACCTGGTTCAAAACTTGAGAGACCACGATACGCTCTATACTTGTTGAGATCGGCAGAAATGTGTATTGTGCATTTTTGGAATCGGGAAGATTCGTTCTGAACTCGGTTTTTATGCAAGTCACGGTAGCCGCCGACCTCCCCCTACACACGTCTATGAAAGTCTGCTTGGAGAGTCGCATAACAGAAAGAATTCAAGTGACGATCACTCTGAAGGAATCTACACATGGTGTTCTTCTAAATTCTATTGCATCCGTTATATCCGTCATCATGGTACCGCCAATACGGAAAGCGGCGTGGCCTGATTCGCCGCCAGGGCCACCAGTGCGCCTCACGCAAGCCTCTTCGCCGGTTCGGACAACGGCCTCAGCCTACCCCCCGTAAAAAGGTTACTACTGTCCGCATACGCAAAACCCATCCACCCCCCGGATTCTTCTTCATTATTGCGCTCCACAGCCATGACTTGAGGCGAAGTGTTGCGGCAAAGAAAAAAAACGAATAGGGGGACATACCCTTGCGTTCCTGGAAATAACTCGCTTTGATACGCGCAATAGGGCGAGGACAGACGCGATTCGCTCATAGCAGACCCACTGCGTCATTCAAGACAGAAAATATCGGTACGAAGTAGGACATTTGAGGGGATGTCTAGGGTGTGGGGATTTTTTTACACGACAAAGTTGGCGACTCATGGCTCTTCGAGTTCGTTATCACAGTTAGATCGAGTTGCCTCCTTGAAACAGAGTCTCGATGGTCTGGACGCTCTTTTAAATGACGATTTAGATGGTTTTGACCAGTCTCTGCGTCACAACTTATCTTCTTAGGAGCGGAGAGGATTCTCGCTGGCGGATCGAGTGCGTTTCATAAGACCGGTGCTGCGGCAGTGAGTTTTCTGCGTGCTGTCATTGGATTCGAAGCAGATACCATCAAACAGGGTATCGCCTCTATTTCGAGGGGAGAGCCTAATTTGAAGCGGCTGAGCGTACTCTGGATGCCGAAACAACGGCAGAACGAGAGATGAAGCTCGCCCTCAAAGATCTCCACGCTAAAGGCCGATATGACATTGGTTCTCCCCGTTCAAAATGAAAGGGCGGATTTAACTATTAGGCTCAGAGTACACGCTTTGTTTAGCGCTCTGCGCAGTGATGTCAGCAGTCGTTATGTTCCTTAACGAATCCATCGTCGATTCACTTAAGGGCGCCTACAGACTGCGGAAAGCTTACCAACTCCTTCACAAACTCTTCGATATGATCGTCGAGATTGACGGTGTCCCGACCCCACCATGCACAACTCCCTTTGACGAGGGGACGACAAACGCTGCTACTCCAGAAGAACTTTTGGACCCAGATAGCGATGACTCCTTCGTCGATGCTTCTGATGACTTCGCTGTTATCACGCAGCCATTAGCCTTGCCTAAAGCCGTTGAAAAACTTGATATATCCAATGGAAATGCGAGGTATGAACAGACTCCCGAACCCATCGAGATGTTAAGACCACGGCCACAGTCTTCAGCGAGCGCGGACGTATTGACGTCACCTGGACCACAGCAGGAAATTGAAGGGTACCCTTCGATTGCAAGAGTAAATTCTCTTCTTCAGATTCCAAGCCCAGTTCAGTCGGACATGACGATTACCGACAACACAGTGTATGCAGGGACCTTGATGTCATTGGGCGCAATCATGCTTCTCATTTCCCTATTACCACCCTCGCTCTCCCGGTTGTTGAGTATAATTGGCTTTCGCGGCTCCAGAAATCAGGCCCTTTCCATGCTCTGGAAAATAACCCAACACCAAGGCCCATTTGGCGGATTAGCGACTTTCTTCCTAGGCACGTTCTACGGCAATATCATGCAAGCCGCAGATATCGTTCCCGATGATTTTCGCACAAAGATGAAGGGTGTTACTACAGGAGCCACGATCAATAAATTGTACCTTGCCATTGCGAAGTCACGACAACGATACCCGAAAAGTGCGCTTTGGGCTGTTGAGGAAGCGAGGATGGAGAGTCTACGTGGGAATTTAGAAGAAGTTGTGCAGCGGCTGGGGAGTATTCATCTCGATACCCAAATGCCTCAAATTCAATCGTATGTGATTTTTGAGAGCGGCATGTACACACCGATTATCCTTCCCGGGCTGACAAAGACACAATTTAATGACACACCAGTATGAAGGTGCCGCGAACTGGTTTATTCGAATGTGCGAAACAAATAATTGGTCTCGAGGGTTGTACACATACATAGCCGGGATTTGTTATGCGGAACTCTCCCATCAAAATCTCCCTGGCAGCCCGACCTACGCTCAAAAGGCCAATGATCTTCTTGAGACCGTGCCCGATCTCCTTCAACGGCGTCGGGGAATCGGCGGGCGAAGAATCCCTTTTGAAGCCTTTGTCGAACGAAAGATAGCCCGTTTCCGTGTGGTCGCCGGGGCTGGAGGCCGTCTGGTTGATGGCGTTAGGGGCCCTGTGACTGAGGAACTGACGTACTTGTTATGTAATGGACAAAAGCGAATGAGTGACTGTGATTTGGAGAAGAGTTGGGAATCGATTGAGATGTGGAATTGTCTCGAATGTGGGGAGGAAGAAAAGGTTTCGGTGGAATTCATGAAGAGCGTGATTGATCGGAATGCAGCCGGGAGATTGGACCTTGCCAGGGAACGGATTGAGAGGAACGTCGTTGCTGAGGCTTTGGCCAAGAGAATTCCTTTGGGGTGCAACGATTGGATTTCAGGTTTTGCATATTATGAGGTATCACTAAGCGATCCTCTCTTCTTTCGTGTCATTGTTTAATTGGGGTTTTAGCTGGCTGTGATAAACTGGATGCAGAATGGGTCTGCGGAGGAGACAAGGGGTTTATTGAAGAGGGCATCTGATTCAGGAGATTTTCCATTATCAAATAGATTGTCAATACGGTATGATCCGTGTTTTGGCGGAAGAACTAACGGTTTCAGCATACAAGTTGCACATGAAACGCTAAAGAGGAAGTGATTGGACAATGGAGTATGTAACATGTTCGGGAATCATTCATGTCATAATTCTACCCTGTGATTGTTCTGCCCATTGTGAACAAGATTACCCCACCAAGTCACAGGCATTGGCATCACCTCGGGAATAATTTCCGGCCACTTTGTCCCAATTGTCTCCATAGTCAGGTTATACATAATCTTGTAACTCGGGTTCTTCAAATGCAGCCCATCCGACAAATAATCATCCATGGACATAATCAGGCCACCTCCTTCAAATCTGGACGCCGTCGGATCGGATGGTCCAAAATGCTTCGGCTGTTCGAAATAGACTTGTGCGGGATCTAATTCTATTGCTTCATGAAGATCAAGTTTTGCAACGCAGGGTGGGACTGGTAGCTCCATAACGCCGCGGGAATAAGTGCATGTATGCTCTCGAGATCGTAAGCCCTCCTGCAGAGGTAGGTGTTTCGCGACCATTTCTTCGCGGACTGGAGGGGGTGAGAAGAGCACTATTCTCGGTTTCGTTCCGAGAGCAGAATGATATGCCTCGATAAGACGTATTATTTGCAGGAGATTGTTTCTAAACTTGTCGAGCGGTACCTGATCACTCTCAGAGGCGTTTCCTCGGTATAGGGAGGGGACATGATTTTCGCCTGATGGGAGCATGGCGTCATTAGCGCCAATCAGGATGACCCAAAGGATCACATTTGAGACCGAGGGAATGACTTGATGCTCGAGAACAGGCAGCAACCATTCCGTGTTGTATCCGCCGAATCCGCGGTTAATGACATCCGCTCGACGGAAATACGCGTGCTGGAGAGCAGGCCCGAAACCAGGGCTCTGCGGGTCATAACATCGCTGTATCAGACTGCCAAAGAATCAGGGTCAGTCATCCCCGTCGGCTCTCCCGCGGGGCAGCACGCACCTGTCACCGAGGAGGATAATCTGCGGATACATATTGGCAATCAATCAATTGGCGTCGACCTCCCTCATGCCAGATGATCCCCCCCGCTTCGATGGATGTGTGCTGGATCCTGAGCGGCGGTTCCGGAAGCCGTGGGGCCATGATTAGTCAGTCGGAGACACTAGCAGACCCAACCTTAAACATGCACTCATGATTTCCGCTCAGTCCGCGCCCCTTTTCACCGCCGAAACTCTATTTAAAGCAGCGCATTGACACTAATAAGAAGCGCACAGACCGGTCGGCACTTACCCCAACAATTTAATGCCCCAAAACTTTTTATTTTGAAGTCAACATTTCACCCTTCAGGGTCCGCCCACGCATCGTGGCTTAACGACCGTTTCCACCTGTCCGGATACGCTGCTGTCAGCCTCACTATAGTCCTCGATCCCCCAAGTGATAAGGGAGCAGCGACGCCCGCGGCAGGGGCTGGGCGATGTTGAACAAATCCTCTCGTCCGAAATTAAAATTATCGCTGCAGATACACGAACTTTCCTCCATCCCGCTCGTCACCGGCCAAGTCTTTGTTAAATGGCACATTCTCAATTCCAGCACTGCCGACTGTCGCGGTAAGACGGATCGTGTGCCTATCGTCGATCATAAGGCTTCATGGCCCGATTATCAGCGGGAATGCATGTTTAAAGTTGGCATTGGCCGGAATGGCGTGTTGCAGGAGCGGATGTTGATGATGGAAGTGTGGGTTGAGATGGTTTCTGGACGAGAGAGGTTTCGGATTGGACATGTCGGTGTGAATCTTTCGGAATATGCTTCTGTCAAGAGGGAGACGCGGCGGTACTTGTTGCAGGAGTCAAAAACGAATTCGACGGTCAAGGTGACGATTTCGGTGGTTCATGTTGAGGGGGCAAAGGAATATATGACGCCGCCGTTGAAAAAGGCGCAGATGTTCCATGGGATTACGAATTTTTTGGCGGAAAATAAAGACTTACCACAGATTTCGAGGGGGATTGAAAAACATAATTTAAAGACGGTGGTGCATTCGCCTCAGCATGAAATGTACCGACGGACGTTTACCGCCATGTGGAGATTACAAGCGGGAGAGTTACCGCCGGCCGATGTCGTCGAGGATATCTTTCGGGGCGGGAGCGGCTGGAAGGGTGATATTCCGCCAAATCTACCGACACCACCGGAACGGAAGCTACATCACCGAACGGATTCGACGGTGACGGTGCGACCGTCTGTTCGCGATCTTCGACGGCCACCGTCCGGAATGATGTACAACAATATTTCCTTGCGATATCAACGTAGTCAAGTCCCTCTCAATTGGCCCATCAGCCCACCCTCCCCAGACGAACCGTCCGACGACGAAGATGAAGAAGCTGAAGAATGGATTCGCCAGGACATCCCCTCTTCCCACAAGCTCAGCCATTTGCGCACTCCATCCCTCGTCAATATTAACCCTGGACAACGTCGTCGCAATAAAGGCCGTAACAATGTCATCACCAGTGAAATTTGGGAAAAAGA
>Ga0335076_10003047_pt1 | contig 16770 bp, 11 predicted proteins | sample Lox_Sample_25_FD_206717 | JGI IMG/M metagenome (GOLD analysis project Ga0335076, IMG submission 206717) | Soil microbial communities from Loxahatchee National Wildlife Refuge, Florida, United States - Lox_Sample_2.5 | ecosystem: Environmental > Terrestrial > Soil > Wetlands | place: USA... | reverse complement strand
CCTGCTTCCACATCCTGTGAAGCTGCGCGACATGATTCTGCGCACGCAACTGGTCCCCAAGGAAGCGCAGGCACTGAACCAGGAATTTCAGGAGTATCTGACGCGCTTCGGCGAGTTGCAGAAAACCTGCCAGGGCATTCTGGAGAAACTCGCAGCGGGAAAAAGGAAAGCATCGTGATGCGCATTCCTTTCCGCGCCCGCTGACAAAATGGCCGCCAAGCCGAGAGTGCTGCTGCTTTCCGCTTCTTCCGGTGCGGGACACGTGCGAGCCGCCGAAGCGCTGCAAAAAGCCTTCCTTGCGCGCGGCGATTGTCGCGTCGAACACATAGACGCGATCCAGTACGTCAGTGAAATTTTCCGCCGAATCTACGACAAGGCGTACATCGCAATGGTGCGCAAAGCGCCGGAGATGATGGGCCTGCTCTACGACCGGACGGACCAACCCTGGAAAAACCTGAGAAGGAGAGCGGCTCTGGACCGGCTGAATACCCAGCCTATGATCCGCCTGCTGAAACGCGTGCAGCCGGACCTTTGCATTGCAACGCATTTTCTGCCCGCCGAAATTCTTGCCTGGCTGATCGCCAAAAAGAAATTGCAAGCACGCAATGCGATCGTGGTGACGGATTACGATGTGCACGCAATGTGGCTTTGCCGGACCGTGGACCGCTACTACGTGGCAATGGAGGAGTCCGCAGAATATCTCGCGCGCATCGGCGTGCCGAGCGCAAAAGTTCGTGTAACCGGGATTCCCGTGGATCCTTTATTCGCGCAGCCGGTGGAGCGGGAAGCCGCGCGGCGACATCTGGGACTCACTCCAAAACTGCCCATTCTCTTGATTGCGGCAGGCGGCTACGGCGTCGGGCCTGTCGAGCAACTTGTGGGCGATTTGCTCGCGCAGGAAAAGCCGTGGCAAATCGTGGCGATTGCGGGAAAATCGGAGAAAATCCGGCAGAGGCTCGAAGAATTTTCCAAGAAAATGGGGCGGCTCGAAGATGGAACGCCGCGCCTGCGAGCCGTCGGATTTACCGGGGAAATGGACCAGTTCATGGCCGCGGCGGATTTGCTGGTGGGGAAAGCGGGAGGACTGACGACTTCGGAAGCTCTGGCACGAGGTCTGCCGATGGCCCTGATCGAGCCGATTCCGGGACAGGAAGAACGGAACGCGGACCATCTGCTGGAAGCGGGTGCGGCGATCCGTTGTAATAACCTCCCGGCCGCGGCATGGAAAATCGGCAAGCTGCTGGAAAATCCCTATCGGATGGAACAGATGAAAGCAGCGGCGCGAACGATGGCGCGCCCGCGCGCGGCTGCGCACATCGCGGAAGACGCGCTGGGGCTGCTACACTGAGGTTTGCCCTCCGAGGCCAAGGATCCGACCGGAAATGCGACGCCACACGCTGCTGATTGATGCGGACGACACGCTCTGGGAAAACAACGTGTTTTTCGAAAAGCTGATCGACGATTTCATCAGCGTCGTCGAACCGTACGGCTACACGCGGGCGTACATCCGGAATATTTTGAACGAAACGGAACGCAAAAGCATCCGCCAGTATGGTTACGGAGTGCGGAGCTTCGGGCGCTCGCTGGAAGAGACGTACATCAAGCTCGCGGAACACATGGCCAAGAGAGAAACGCTGGTGCTGATCCACGAGCGCGTGGTGGAACTCGAGAGAACGCCCCCGAAGATTCTGGATGGCGTGCCGGAAACTCTGGCGTACCTGACGGAGCGGCACCGCTTGATCCTGTTCACGAAGGGCGAGCCGGCGGAACAGGCTGCGAAGGTGGAGCGCTCGGGATTGCAGGGATTTTTTGAAGCGATCGAGATCGTGCCGGAAAAAGATACGGTCACGTATTCGAGCCTGGTGCACAAACACAAAATCGTGAAGACGCACGGATGGATGATTGGGAACAGCCCGCGAAGCGACATCAATCCAGCCCTGAAGGTGGGCTTGAACGCCGTCTATATTCCGCACCAGCATACCTGGCAACTGGAGCATGAGCCGGTGATGGCGGGATCGGGGAAACTGGTCATTTTGCCGGCGTTTCGCGAGTTGCGCGGACATTTTTAGAGCCACAACATGCAAATCGGAGCTTGGAAACTCTCCGCTTTAGCCGAGGATATCGCTTTCCGCCTGTCTTTCAGGAGTCCAGAATGGCCGCGCCAACGCAAGCACAAGTGACCGACTGGCGGCAGGAATGGTTTGAAATCGAAGGCGCCACGTATCTAAACGCGGCGGGAAATGCGCCGATGCCGAAAGTCTCCATTCGCGCGGCGCAAACGGCGGTGGACTGGAAGAAGGCGCCGCATCACACGCCGGACGCGGCGTATTTCGAAATTCCGGACCGGATTCGTGGCTCGATCGCGCGGCTGATTGGAGCAAAAGCGGAAGAAATCGCGCTTACAACCGGAGCGAGCGACGGAGTTGCCGCGGTTGCCTACGGACTGGAGTGGAAACCGGGAGACGAAGTGCTGACGGGCAAAGGCGAATTCCCTTTGCAGTACACGTCGTGGAAGCCGATGGAGGAGCGGGAGGGAATTAAAATGCGCGTGGTTGTGCCGCGGGAACGATTTATCGCGGCGGAAGATTTTATAGCGGCTCTCACTCCAAGAACGCGCGTTGTTTCGACCAGCCTGGTGCGGTTCGACGACGGCGTGATGTTGGATGCGGCGCGGCTCGCGGCGGCATGCCAAGCGCAGGGTGCGTTGTTGCTGCTCGATGCGAGCCAATGTTGTGGCGCGATTCCGCTGAATGTGTCGGAACTTGGCGTGGACTTCATGGTTTGCGCCGGATACAAATGGCTGCTGAGCCCTTATGGGACGGGATTTTTCTGGGCCAAAGGCGCGCAGATCGAGAAGATGCGGCCGGGCCCGTTCTATTGGATGGCGATGGAAGGCGCGCGAGAGTTCAGCTCGCTGGCGATGGACAATCCGAAGCCCGAAGCCGGAGCGCGGCGCTGGGACGCAGCAGAGACGGCGAACTATTTCAATCTTGCGGCCATGGATGCCTCGCTCGAATTCGTTCTTCGCATGGGCGCGGAAACAGTGGCGGCGCACAACCGCCGGTTGATCGAGCTTCTCTTCGATCGCCTGCCGAAGGACCGGTGCGTTGCTGCGAGTCCGCTGGAGGGGGCGCGGCGCGGCCCCTATGGATGCTTCCGTGCGAGGACGCCGGAAAAAACGGCAGCACTGTACGACCAACTGCGCCTGGAGAACGTAGTGGTGAGCCTGCGCGAAGGAAATATTCGCGTGTCGCCGCACGTTTATAACTCCGGGCGCGATATTGACCGCCTGGTTGCGATCGTCACTTCATGAGCAACGAACACAGCTGGCCGAAGATCGTGGTGGTAGGCGCGGGCGCCGTCGGCGGTTATTTTGGCGGAATGCTGGCGCGGGCGGGCGCTCCGGTGGTTTTGATCGGACGGCCGCCGTTTGCGGACACCGTGAATCAACATGGATTATTCCTGGACACCCCGCAGTTTCAGGAACGCGTGCACGCGAAAGCCTCTTCAGATTTGGGCGCGGTGCATGGCGCGGAAATTGTTTTGTTCTGCGTGAAGACGACCGATACGGCGGAAACAGCACGCGCGATAAAGCCGCTGCTTGCCCGCGAAGCGATCGTCGTGAGCCTGCAGAATGGCGCGGACAATGCGGAACGCATTCGCGCGGCATCGGGAATCGAAGCGCTTCCGGCGGTCGTTTACGTTGCTGCGGCGATGCCCGAGCCTGGACGCATCAAGCACTTCGGCCGCGGCGACCTGGTGATCGGCCCGGACGCAGAAAGTACGCGCCGAGTGGCGTCGCTATTCGAGCGAGCCAGTGTCCCTTGCAAAATTTCAGAAAACATTTCAGGAGAGTTGTGGACCAAGCTCATCTGGAATTGCTCGCTGAATGCGCTTTCCGCGCTGGGCCGCGCGACCTACGGGGAAATAGTTGCAAGCGCCGACGCGCGAAAGCTGGTGGAAACCACGGTATTTGAAGTGCTCGCGGTCGCGAAAGCGGCGGGGATTCAGCCGCCTGGCTTGGAAAATCCGCGGAAGGCGCTAGCGGGAGCGTTCAAAATCGCGGAGCAAATGAGCGCGACGCGGTCCTCCACCGCGCAGGACATGGCGCGCGGAAAGAAAACGGAGATTGATTCTCTGAACGGCTACATCGCAAAGCGCGGAGAGGAACTGGGCGTGCCGACGCCCGTAAATCAGGCGCTCACGGCACTCGTCAAACTTGCCGAAACGAATTTTGACCGCTCGTAGAACTTCGCAACGAAATTCCCTACTGCGGGCTCGGAACGCGGAACGGAATGTGGACGATGGCTTCGAGGTCGATTGGCTGGCCGTTTTTTTCCGCGGGACGAAACTTCCACTGGCTCAGCGCATGCTCAGCGTTGGCATCGAGTTGACTGTCCACCCCTCGGACCAGCTGAATACTATCCACGGAACCATCGCTGCGAATCACTGCGTACAAGATCACCTCGCCTTCCACATTCTGCGCCACCAACGTCGGCGGGTATTCCGGATCCACTTTGTGGATGGCAACCGGCGCGGCAATCTCGTCATGCGAAGAAATCCGCGGGCCGCTGGCATTCGTTCCGAGTTCGGAAAAATTCAGAATCCAACTGCCCGAGGCGCTGCTGAGATTGGGCATGTTGATGTTCATGGTGTATACGCGCTTCGAACCGAAGATTTTTTCCGGCTTGGCGCCGGGGCCGAGCACCGCGAAATTCGGCGGGCCGGTGCGGGCGGGCGGCGGATCATCCGCGAGATTTGAGTCCTTACGGCTGTAGAGAGAACGGGAGGTAGGCAGGGAGAGCTTGGGCTGAATCGCGCTCAAACCCGAAGTCGCGTTGGAAGCGCGAGGATTTCCTCCGCTGATGCTGATGCCAACGGGACTTGAGCCCGCCGGACCATTGGATAAATTTCCTCCGGAAGTGCCGTGCCCTTTTCCTTCCGGAGAAATAGAAATGCGCGCGGCGAGATTGCCTTGAGGGCGTTCGACAATGGGCGCCGGAGGCCCCGGAGTTGCGGACAAGGCAATGAAAGTGGACCCACTGGATCCGGAGGCTGTGTTACCAATTTCCGGAGCAGGCCCTGCTGTTTCGTTCTGTGCATCGTGCTCCAGGCGGGGAGCGGAACCGGCATTGATTTCGAGTTTGGGCCGGGCCGGCTGATTTTGGTCCATCGCGATGCTGAACTCCGCCGGCTTTTGCTGTGAGTTTGGCAGGCTGGGAGCCACAGCGCGGGCGATTTCCGCGCGGCGCTCGACAGGACGCAGCATCCGCAGCATTTCCTTGCTGATTTCGACTTTAGGACGCGCGGGAGCCTGCGTCTGCGCCAATTCGACCATGTTGGGAAGATCGGGAAGCAGCTTCGGAGCGATTTGCGGTGCCGCTGGATTGACGAGCGTTTGCCTCGGATGATTCGGATGCACGGGATCGGTGAAAATGCGCTGCCGCGGATGGTAGGCGTCGGCGCCTTCCACGGGCGGGGCCTTCTTCAGTTCATCCAGCGCGCGGATCTTGGGCTTCTCCGCTGGAATTTCGACGAGCGGCAGATCGTTGATCGGGCCGGTCCAGGCGACTGCCGCGTTGTCGAACGCCGGATTCCGGTGCGGAGCGATGTTGGGCATGGGGAGCAACAAAATGGCGACATGGCACAATGCGGCTGCCAGCAGCGCACTGAGAGGAGCTTTGTTCTCGATCCAGGCATCGCGGAAAAAACTCTGCGAAAGAAAATCCTTCGGGGCCGAAGGACCGAGGAGCAGAACGCCAAGGCGGCTCGCCAGGCTGTAACGAAATTCTCCCCATCCGACGCTCAATTGAGGTTCGTTCGCCCCCGGCAAATGCACGGAATCAGGGACAGGAGGCGCCTGCCCCAGGAGGTCGAAGAGGTTCAAACGCGATTCGGCCGACATTGGGTCCAAGAAGTATAGCGCGGCGGCGTGAATACTTCCCGCTTCTCCTTCGCGATCGCCGGGTCAAATGGAAGTAGATGAGCAGGGCCGCGGAAAAGTTATCTAGGATGGGCGGGAGGAGGGCGAGGAGACGATTTTCCGGTAAAAAGTGAGCGCGGCATCGCCTTGGCGCAGGATGCGGTAGCGTTCGAGCGCGCCGGCCGTTTTGGGGAGTTCCATTTTGTGGTAGCTCTCGGTAATGACGGTCGCCGATTCCGCCAATAGGGTTGACGACCCAAGGAAATGCAGCACCTCCCGGTATCGGTCTGTGGCGGCGTAAGGCGGATCCAGAAAAACAAAATTGAATGTGGCATCCGGCGAGGAGCCGCGCAATGCAGACTTCTCAAGGATTTTGAGCACATCACCGCAAAGGACTTCCGCTTCGGATTCAACGCCGAGAGAGGCGAGATTTTCGCGAATGAGTCTCGCCGCCGGCGGATGCTTCTCGATGAAAACAGCATGGGTGGCGCCGCGGCTGAGCGCTTCAATGCCCACAGCGCCTGTTCCAGCAAAAAGATCCAGGAAACGCGAGCCAGTCGCACCAGGGCCCAAAACATCGAAGAGCGTCTCGCGCAACCGGTCACTCGTTGGGCGCAACGCCTGTCCCTTTAGGCTTTTCAGGATGCGGCTGCGGAACTTTCCGCCAATTACGCGCATTTTTCTCAACCGACCCGCGCGAGGTGATAGCGCCGCTGCCATTCCGGCGGCAGCGTCCGCGCGACATTCTGCAGAACCGGCACCTGCGCGGCATCTTCCACAAGCGTGAAAGCTTCGCGGCGCGCGGATTCGAGCAGTTCGCGGTCGCGAATGGGATTGGCGATGTGGAAGCCGAGATCCCCTGACTGACGAGTGCCGAAGAATTCTCCGGGACCGCGGAGCTGCAGATCCACTTCGGCAATCTCAAAGCCGTTATTCGTGCGCACCATGGTTTCAAGCCGCGCGCGCGCTTCCTCCGCCATGCGCGTGGGAGCCACGAGGATGCAGTGCGATTTGCTGCCGCCGCGTCCGATCCTGCCGCGAAGCTGGTGCAACTGGGCGAGTCCGAAGCGTTCCGCGTGCTCGATGACCATGACCGTCGCGTTAGGAACGTCCACGCCGACTTCAATGACCGTCGTGGAAACAAGCACCTGAAGTTCGTTCTTGCGGAAGCGCTGCATCACATCGTCTTTTTCCCCGCTGGGAAGTCGCCCGTGCAGCAGCCCGACGCGCAGCTTCGGAAAGACTTGCTTCGAAAGCTTCTCAAACTCTTCGATGGCGGCTTTCAATTCCAGTTTCGATTCCTCAATCACCGGATAGACGATGTACGCCTGATGACCGGCTTCCACTTCGCGCCGCAGGAATTCCCACACGCCGGGAAGATGCGGCTCGCTGGTCATGCGCGTGAGGATAGGAGTGCGTCCCGGCGGCAATTCGTCGAGAACGGAAATATCGAGGTCGCCGTAGAGAGTCAGAGAAAGTGTTCGCGGAATCGGCGTCGCCGTCAGCACCAGAACGTGCGGCGCGTGGCCGTGAGAAACGGCCTTGTCCATCAAACGTTTGCGCTGCAAGACGCCGAAACGGTGCTGCTCGTCAATGGCGACGAAGCCGAGGCGCGAGAATTCGACGTTTTCCTCGATCAATGCGTGCGTGCCGATCACCAGCTGCGCCCGGCCGCTGCGAATGCGCTCGAGCGCCGCCGATTTTTCCTGGGTCTTGAGGCCGCTGATCAACAATTCGATTCCGTAACCGGCCTTTTCCAGGATGCGGCGTGCGGAAAGGAAATGCTGTACTGCCAGGATTTCCGTGGGCGCCATGAGGGCCGTCTGGCATCCGTTTTCGATGGCGATCACCGCGGCTTGCAGGGCGACGATGGTTTTGCCGCTGCCAACGTCACCCTGAAGAAGCCGATGCATGGGCGTAGGCTTTTCCAGATCGGCAACGATATCCGTAAGGACGCGCTTCTGCGCAGCGGTCGGCTTGAACGGCAGAATGCGCTTCAGCGCTTCGCGCACGCGCTCCTCACGCACATGGAACGGAATCGCATTTTCTTTCCGCTTCACCTTGCGGTCCATCGCCAGACTGAGCTGGTAGAGAAAAAATTCTTCGAAAATGAGCCGCTGCTGCGCGGGAGAGCGAAAGGCGTTCAAAGCCTCGAGCGATTCGCCTGTAGCGGGAAAATGCGTTTGGATCAGCGCTTCGGAACGCGAAGGATAGGCGAGGCGCGCACGGAGGGACTCGGGCAACACGTCCGGCATGCGCGGGTCGAGCTGCTGAAGCGCAGCGTAGATCGCGCGGCGAATCGCGCGCGATCCAAACGTGCCGATGGCTTCGTAGATCGGCACGATGCGGCCCACTTCGGTCGAATCGAGGCCCTCGGCGGCAATCACTTCAATCTGCGGATTGATCATCTCCAGGCGCGCGGGCCGCAGCTTGTCAATCTCCGCTTTTCCGTGGAGCACGAGCTGTTGTCCCGCTTTGAGACGGCCTTCGAGATAGCCGCCGTGAAAAAATTTGCAGGCGAGCGAGCCGGATTCGTCCTGCACCAGGAGGTGATAAACGGCGTCGCGGCCGCGCATGCCCCGGATGGCCTGGCCGCTCAAAACGCGCACGCGCAAAGTGAACACGCCGTTCGGTTGGATGTCTGTGATCTTGGAAAAATGGATGCGGTCTTCGTAGCGGAACGGCAAATAATTCAGAAGATTTTCCAGCGTGAAAATGCCGCGCTCTGCAAGCAAAGCAGCCCGCTGTGGGCCAACGCCCTTGATCATCCGCACTGCCATTTGCAGGCCGCTAGCCATGGGTCCCTTTATAACATCACTGAACACACCGTGCAGGCCAGCGAGCGCTTGCGCTGCGGCCCGTTGTGCCGATACATTTGACGTTCGCTTGTGTTGGCCCAAGGAGGCATAAGTGCCCGGCAACCATCTCACCTTCGGCCAGAAACGCGCTCTGATTCTGTGGGTTCTCGCGGGCATCGCGGGGCTTTGGTACGCCCAGCACAATTTTTACCGCGCGTTTCCGGAAGCTTCCGTGGACTTCAAGGTCACACGCACGGAGGCGTTGGAGCGCGCGCAGACTTTTCTCTCGGGCCTCGGTGAAAATGTCACTGGCTATCGTTCGGCAATCATCTTCGACGTGGACGAACACGCCAAGGTTTATCTCGAGCGCCAACTAGGGCTAAAGGAAGCCGATCAGGTCCTCTCGACCCAGGTGAACATCTGGTATTGGGATGTACGCTTTTTCAAGCCGCAGCAGCAGGAGGAGTTTCGCGTTCGCATCAGCCCTTCGGGCGCGATCGTGGGCTATGACCACATCGTTCCGGAAGCGCAACCGGGAGGCTCGCTGGACCGCGCGGCGGCGGAGAAAGCGGCGCAGGATTTTGCCACCGCCAAGCTGGGAAAAGATTTGACGCAGTGGAATTTCCTGCCGGAGGAGGCCAATTCCAACCAGCGGCCGAACCGGCTGGATTGGACCTTTACGTGGGAAAAGAAGGGATTCAGGGCCAAGGACGCGCCGTATCGCCTCACGGTGGGGCTGATTGGAACAAGACCGGGAGACGCCACCGAATTTTTGAAAGTTCCGGAAGCGTGGAGCCGGGGCTACGAACGCCTGCGCTCGAGCAACAACACGCTCGAGACCGTTTTCATCGTTCCCTACATTCTTCTGCTCGGGATGGCGGTCTGGTACGGCGTCCTGCTGACGAAGCGCGGACAGACGAAATGGGGCGGAGCGATCAAGATCGGCGTGGTCGCGGCCGGACTCCTGTTTCTGCAGGGCATGAATGACTGGCCGCTCTGGGGAGCAAGCTACGACACGAAAGATTCTTACGGCAGCTTTCTGGTGCTGCAGATCGCACAGGCCCTGGTCGTCGCCGTGGTGACGGCGCTGACCATTTCACTCGTCTTGCCTGCGGCTGAACCGCTTTATCGAAGCTCGCAGCCAGAGCGCATGCAACTCAAGCGAGTTCTTTCGCTGCGAGGGCTTCGAACAAAAGAATTTTTCCAATCGGGAGTGGTTGGGCTTTCGCTGGCCGCGGCCCACATTGGATTTATCGTGCTCTTCTACATCGTCGCAACGCATCTCGGCGCATGGGCGCCGCAAGATCTGAACTATTCCGATGCCGTGAATACCAAATTTCCCTGGATTTCCGGGCTGGCGATCGGCTTGCTCGCCTCCACCAATGAAGAGTTTACGTTCCGGCTTTTCGCGGTTCCCTTTTTCCAGAGATTCACCAAATCCCGATGGATCGCCGTGATCGTTCCCGCTTTTCTCTGGAGCTTTCTGCACAGCAATTATCCCCAGGAACCTGCCTATATTCGCGGGCTGGAAGTCGGACTGATCGGAATCGTCGCCGGACTCGTGATGCTGCGCTGGGGAATCCTGGCAACCTTGATCTGGCACTATACGGTGGACGCTTCGCTGGTGGGGCTCTTCCTTCTGCGCACGCACAGCTTGTATTTCAAAATTTCAGGCGCTCTTGTCGCCGGCGCGGTTTTGATTCCCCTAGCCTATTCTGCGGCGGCGAGATTGTCGCGAGGAGGATTCGAGCAGGACGAGGATTTGCTGAACCGCGCGATCCCGCCGCCGGACCTCAGCCTGAGAACCGCGGCGCCGGCCGAAGAACGGGTCGTGGCTCGCCGCTACCAGCCGCTAACCGTTGGCATGCTGGGCTTTCTGGCCGTTGTGCTGGTCATCGGCGGACTGATTGCCTGGAAGCTCAAGCCTGCCCGCATCGGCGATTATCTGAAAGTTTCCGTGGATGCTCGCGGCGCGAAAGCTCGCTCGGACGAAATCCTGAAAAGCCGCGGAATACATCCAGAATCGTATCGCCATGCAACCTTGCTCTTGAACCGCATGGATCCGGAGGCCAACGAATTTCTGCGCGAGCGGATCGGTATTATGAAACTGAACGAGATTTACGCGTCGCAGGTGCCCGGCGCCCTCTGGAGCACGCGCTACTTCAAGGATGGACAGCCCGAAGAATATGCGGTCGTGCTGTTGCCCGACGGCTCCGCGTATTCCGTACACCACAAACTGGCGGAAGACGCGCCTGGCGCCTCCATGACCAAGGATGAAGCCGTGGCGCTGGCGGACAATTATCTTCGCGATGTGAAGAAGCTTGATCTGAGCCAATGGTCTCTCGTCGAGAGTACCTCGGACAAGAAGCCGCATCGCATTGATCACCTGCTCACGTGGCAGTTGAACGCGCCGCTCGATGGCAGCGGCGGCGATAAAACAGAGCACGCGTACGCACGAATCGAGCTCGGCGTGATCGGCAACGAAGTCGCCAATTTCCGGACCTACATCAAAATTCCGCAAGACTGGACGCGTAGCCGGGAGCAGTGGACTTTGCCGCGCACTCTGTACCTGGTCGTCACCATACTGGTTTACGTCGCGCTCGGCCTTCTGGCGCTGATTCTGTTTTTCCGGGAGATCCGCTCGCCCGCGGCGCAGGCTGTGCCCTGGCGCCGCTTGGGAGGCTGGGCATTGTGGATGCTTTTGGGATATGTGCTGGTCTTCGCGTTTGGAGACCGGCTTCCCGCCGCGTTGCAGCAATATCCCACGGCGATTCCGTTCAAATCCATGATCGGCACGCTGGTCATCGGATTTATTTTGGGCGGGGCACTTTGGTTTGGCGTCATCGCCTTCCTCTTCGGTCTTGCTTGGTTCTACTGCAGCAAGGCGTACGGCGAAGACCGCCTGCCTTCCTGGACGGGAATGCCGGCCGCGTATTACCGCGACGCGCTGTTGATCGGCTTGGGAGGATCCGCAGCGTTTATCGGTGTCGGGAGGCTGCTTGAAGCCTCCGCACGATACTGGCCGACGGTTCATCGGGCAATGCCCGCGGCATTTGCGGCGAACCTGGATGCCTATCAGCCCGCGGCCACCATCCTGGGAGCGACGCTGATGCACAGCTTGCTTATGGTCGGGCTGTTGGCCCTGATCGCCGGATTTCTCCGCGCGGAGTTGAAGTCGAGCGCGCTTCGTATTTCGATTCTCCTGCTCGTTGCTGCAGCGTTCGTGGGAAGTTGGGGCAGCCCAGCGGATTTCGTGAAGCAGTACCTGGCCAACGTGGTCCTGCTGGGACTCGTGGTCTTCGGCATCGCGCGTGTCGCGCGATTTAACATTCTGGGATGGTTCCTCGTCCTGGCGGTCACTTCGCTGCTCGGCGGCGCGATTGAGCTTCTCAGCCAGCCGAATCCGTTCTACCGGATGCAAGGATACGGCGTGATCCTGCTACTGGTGATCCTGCTGGCCTGGCCGCTGGTATCCTGGATGTCGGGCAAAACAGCGGCCGCTCTGTGAATCCTGGGCTCCGGCGACCTTGTATCTCCGGGCAATTGGGAGTTTTGCGGGGATTCGGAAACTATAATGGGTCTCCTTTCGTTGTATCCAAGAGAGGTGGCTGCTCACCCGATGGGTGGGATTGCGTCCAATTTGGATAGCGACGTCGTATTCTGTGTCCGGTCTGGGTCTTTGTCTTGCCGTAAGGTGTTGCCGTGAAACGGCCAACACCGCCGGATACGAAGAGAAAGCGAATTATGCCACTTCCAGGATGGGCATTGGCTTTGGCTAATGATGCTGGCCGGTCCAGCGCTGCGCAGGCTGCTCTGGCTGCGGTGACCTCCTTGCCCGATCTCGATGAACGGACTCTCGTCGTCCAGGCTCAGGGCGGTAACCGCGCCGCTTTTGAGGAATTGGTCCGCCGGTTTGACCGCGACGTGCTCCGACTTGCGCTGAACCTGATGAAAAGGCCGGAGGACGCACGGGACGTTTACCAGGAAGCATTCCTGAAGGTTTACCGAAATTTGCACCGCTTCCGCTTCGAGTGTAGCTTTTATACCTGGCTCTACCGCATCGTCACGAATGTGTGCCTAGATCATCTGCGCCGGCGCCAGGCGCGCCCGGAAGATCAGGCGCCGGATCTTGGCGCCAATCATCGCGAAGACGGCGTGCGCGACTTTTTCGAGCACCAGAAGGAACACCGGCCCGCGCTCGATCCCGAACGCCGCTACATCGGCAAGGAAATTCAGGCGCGCATCGCGCTGGCGATGGAGCGGCTTTCTCCGCGCGAGCGAATCGTCTTTGAGATGAAGCACTATCAGGGACTCAAGCTGCGCGCCATCGGCGACGCGCTGGGAACCACCGAAGAGACCGTGAAGAATTCGCTCTTTCGCGCTACGCGAAAACTGCGAAACGAACTGGGAGGCTTGCGATGAAATCGCAGCCCGGCGATCTCCGGCGTTGCGCCGATGTTGCGCCCCTCCTGATTTTCTATTCCTGCGATGAAGTCACCCTCGAAGAGCGCCGTCAAATTGAAGCGCACCTCGCCGCTTGCGCGGAATGCCGCGCTCAGCTTAACCAAGAGGAGGAGTTCGGAAACGCCCTCGCGAGCATGCCGCAGGCGGCGGACGAGCTGGACGGCTCCGGCAAATTGCTCGCGCAGTATCGCAGCGAACTTTCCGAAGCTCTCGACGATCTTGCCGCTCCGCCGGTGCACGAGCACTGGCAGCCATTCGGCGGACTGAGGCGCTGGATGGCGCTGCGTCCGGCATGGAGCGCCGCGCTATTGCTCGTCCTGGGCGCGGTTCTTGGCCGCCAAGTCCTGCAGTGGTTCTCCGCGAATGGTTCTGCCTCCAATGCCGCCGCCATGAACGTCCTCGCCGCTCCAAGGATCACCGAAGACCAGCTTTCCAAAATGTCCGTGGCGGGAATCAACTGGTCTAATCCGAGTTCCGATCCCGATACGGCGACCGTGCAGGTGCGGATGCAAGCGGAACAGCCTCTCGTGATTTCGGGAAATCTGGACGACGTGGATGTGCGCCGCGTGCTCACCTACGTCATCGCCAACGGCGAGCGTTTCGATCCCAGCGTCCGGCTGGATTGCCTCGACGCGTTGAAGTCGCATACCAGCAACGCGGAAGTTCGGCGCGCTCTGCTCGCTGCGGCGCGCAAGGACCAGAATCCCGGCGTGCGCATGAAAGCTCTGGAAGCTTTGCGCGACGCCACTTCCGATCCCTCCGTGCGCGAAGTGCTCCTGGAGACTCTGAATCACGATGCGAATCCCGGCGTACGCATTGAAGCCGTGAACCTGCTGGTTCATTCGCTGGAACAAGTCTCTCCGTCCGGACCGGACGCCGGTTCAGCCGAACCGGCTGCGGACGCGGCGCCGCAAGATCTGCAAGCCGTCGTTGCGGCTGGTTCTTCCACGGAGCGAGTGATCCGCGCTTTGCAGGAGTTGCGGCGCCACGATCCGAATCCTTATGTGCGCCTCCGCAGCGCCGCTGCTCTCCGCCAGATCGGCCCGCAGGATTTGCAGTAGCTCGTTGTCGAATCTGAGGCTCATCGTCGGAACATGAAGTTGACCACCAATTCGGTGAAAATTTCGCGCGCTCGTCGCGAATTCCCCGGAGCCCTGTTTCCGGTTCTGCTGGCTGCATTTTTTCTTTCTGCTTCGCCTTTGTTTGCCGCCGGAAGCGATCCTGCTCCGAGCGATCCTGGAGTGGCGCATGTTTCTGCAATCCGAAAAGGCACGGTGGAAACCCGCGAAGGTCTGACGTTGCGCCTGAACACGGACCTTGGTTCCGTGAATGTGGTGCCTCTCGATCGCGGCGCGGTCCCGGTGGTTCGCTATTCCGTCCGCATCGAAACCGATGCCCGCGGGAAGATTGCTCAGGAACTTCTCGGTCGCTATTCGCTCTCCGCGCGAAGCACTTCCTCCGGAGTGGAGATCGAGGGCAACCTGCCGCCGGAATCCGCGGCGGAGTCGGGAAATCCGCCGCAATTCTGGGTGCACTTCGAGATTTCCGTTCCCGCCAGTTACAGCCTCGATATCAACACAGGAGCTGGCGATATCCAGACGGGAAGCATCGGCGGAACGGCTTCGCTGATCACCCAGGGCGGGAACATTTTCACTGGCAACATCGGCGTTTACGGCGCGCGGAATGTTGCTCCGGGGCGTCCCGTGGCTCGGCTCGAAACGCAGGGCGGGCACATCCACGTTCAGGATGTCGCCGGTGATTTGTCCGCGTTCACGGCCGGCGGGCACATCGTCACGGGTGATATCGCTGGCGATGCGACGTTGCGCACGGGCGGCGGCCACATCACCTCCGCGGGCATCGGTGGCCGTGCCGAATTATCCACCGAGGGCGGCAACATTACCGTGGGCCACGCGGGCAGCTACGTGGGCGTAAGAACCGGCGGTGGCCAGATTGATTTTGGCGAGGTTCATGGTTCCGTGCGCGCACAAACGGGAGGCGGGGGCATTCGCATCATGTACGTTGCCGGCCCCATGGAAGTCGAATCCACCGGCGGCAGCATTTGCCTGACGCAGGTGGCGGGCGCGGTCCGCGCCGCCACGGGAGACGGCACGATCACGGCCTGGATCAATCCGGTTTCTTCCTCCTTGGGCAGTTCTTCAACCGACTCCGTGCATCTTGCGGGAGCCTCCCAGCTCGCTTCCGGCGCCGGCGACATCGTGGTTTTTCTTCCGCGCAACCTCGCGGCAAACATTGAAGCGACCGTCGAAAATGGCGGCCAGCAGCGCATTGAAGCCGACCCCGCGCTTGCGCTGCAATTTCAAAAGCCTTCCGGTTCGGGTTCCGTTCATGCCATCGCCATGCTGAATGGCGGAGGCGCGCCGCTCCGGCTGCGCACGATTGACGGAAGGATCCGGCTGAAGTTCCTCGATTCGGAAACCAAGCTGCGCGATTCCCTGATCCGCGATCAGCTCGCTCGCCTGCGCAGGGATTTCCCGGGCATTCCGCCCCCACCGGCTCTTGCGCCGGTCGCGCTTCGCCAACTCACTCCCGCTCCGGCCGCGTCCGAGGTAGCGCCCGAACCTCCGGTCGCTCCGGAAGATGCGCCAAGCAGCTGGACCGGAAGCTGGATTGACAAGCTGGAGCTCACCATTCTCGGCGGCGTTCGCGAAGACGCCGACGAATTCCAGACGCGCCTCGTCTACGCGCCGAAGCCGGCCTATCCGGAAATCGCCAGGCGTGCGGGAGTCGAGGGAATCGTTCGCCTGCAAGTCCGACTCACCAGGAATGGGCGGATCGAAGTCCAGAAGCTCCTCGAAGGTGAGCCGTCGCTCGCCGATGCAGCGATTTCGGCTGTCCGGAATTGGAAAGGAAAGCCGGTCGTGTTGGATGGCAAGCCGGTGGACGTCATTTCGACGGTGACGTTCAATTTCCAATTGCACTAGCGCTGCGCGGCGGTTTTTGCAGGTGAGATGCTTGGGCCCAGGGTCATGATTTTTTCGGCGGGATGAAAGTTCCTTGAAGGGGGAGATCATGAAGCTTCGCAAATCTCTGTGCTTGGCGGCGCTCTTCGTTGTGATTCTTGGCCTAGCGGCAGTTCCCGGATTCGGCTACAGCAAGGAATTCGACCAGGTATACCCATTGCAGCCCGGAGGCACGTTTGACCTGCAAAATGTTAACGGCCCCGTGGAGGTCCAGGGTTGGGACCGCAACGAGGTCGAAGTCCATGCCGTCAAGACCGCCAGGCGCCGCGAGTCCGACATTGACCGTGTCTCCATTGACGTGCGCACGCATCCCGGCGCGGTTTCCGTCTCCACGCGATATCCGCAGGGCGAAGGCGTGGAAGTGGCCGTCGAGTACGCGATTCATGTGCCGCAAACCGCACGCATCGAGCATCTCGGCACCGTGAACGGCACCTTGCGGGTTGCCGGAGTGACCGACGTCGAAGATTTGCACACCGTAAACGGCAATATCGAAGTTTTTGAAGCTGGCGGCAACGTCCAAGCCCACACGACGAACGGCGACGTGCATCTCGAGCTCGCCCATCTCCGCAATGCCACAGGCGCTTTTGCGGAAACCACCAACGGC
>Ga0335076_10003045_pt1 | contig 16772 bp, 18 predicted proteins | sample Lox_Sample_25_FD_206717 | JGI IMG/M metagenome (GOLD analysis project Ga0335076, IMG submission 206717) | Soil microbial communities from Loxahatchee National Wildlife Refuge, Florida, United States - Lox_Sample_2.5 | ecosystem: Environmental > Terrestrial > Soil > Wetlands | place: USA... | reverse complement strand
TGGCCGCAGGCGGCACACTGGTGCCATGGCGGTCCCGGCGAACTACCCCGAACCCCCTGCGGCCGCGTTCCTCTTCGATCTCGACGGGACGCTCATCGACAGCGTGTACCAGCACGTCATCGCCTGGCGCGCCGCGCTGTCCCGGCTGGACATCGACCTGTCGGTGTGGCGGATCCACCGGCGGATCGGCATGAGCGGCGGCCTGTTCGTGTCCGCCCTGCTGCGGGAGACCGGCCGCACCCTGTCAGAGGCGGATATCGCCCTGCTGCAGGAGGCGCACCAGGAGGAGTACCTGGCCCAGGCGGACTCCGTCCGGCCGCTGCCCGGCGCCGCGGAACTGCTCGCCGCGCTGACCGAGCGGAAGGTGCCCTGGGCGATCGCGACCAGCGGCTACCGGGCCACCGCCCACGGCGCGCTGGCGATGCTCGGCCTGCCGGACGACGCGCCCATGGTGACCAGGGACATGGTGGCGCACGCCAAGCCCGACCCGGACCTGTTCCTCGCCGCGGCGGCCCTGCTCGGAGTGGATCCCAGGCACGCCTTCGTGGTCGGGGACAGCGTCTGGGACCTGCTGGCCGCCCGGCGCGCCGGGGCGCTGGGCATCGGTGTCTTGTCCGGCGGGTACGGCCGGGAGGAACTGGAACGCGTCGGCGCCTACCGCGTCTACGCCGACCCCGCCGACCTGCTCGCCCGCGCCGACGAGGTCGGAGTCCGCGGCCTGGCCCTGCCGGGCTGACGGGGTCGCGTCTCCCGGCAGCTTCTTTGCCCCACTGATCCCGGGCGGCTGGGCCGCGGCGGGCACCAGTCCTTTCGTCCGGGGCGCGGCCGCTACTGACGTTGCGGTCGGCGCGGCTTACTGTAAGTGCGTGACGGTCGCGGCCGCGCTGGCCGGCGTGGTCCTCTTTATCGCCGCCGGGCTGATCTGGTCCGCCCGCCTGGTGCATGTCGGCAACCTTGACGCGCAGGCGCTGGCGGAGAAGGTCGCCGTGCCCGACCCGGTATCCGCGCTGGACTGGCCGGAGCTTCACGTGCGGGCGGTGGTGCCACAGCCGGATGAGCCGCCGCTGGTGCTGCTCGTGGTCGGCTGGCCAGCGCATCCCCAGCGGGCTTCGACACTGCTGGTGGCCCTCAACAGCGGCGATAACCGCTCGCTGTCCCTGCTGTCGCGCTGGTGTTCAACGCGAGCATCGATCTCGCCGACCCGGCGCGGAACGCGGATGGAGCTTCGCCGCCGCCAGAGCCTGGAACGAGTAAGCGCGGTCCTGATGGCGGAAGACAACGCGCCATCCGCACACGACTAGGGTGGCTGGCCCGGTGACCGTGATGCCGGCTGGGAAAGGAGCCGGGGCCGCGCCATGATGACCGTGATCGGGGTCTGGTTCGCACTGGCGGGTGGCCTGGCGGCCCTGGCCGGCCTGACCGCGATGCGCCGCGTCCGCCGGCTGCGGCGCGGCGGCTCGCCGGTCTGGGCGGTGGCGCTGCCGCGGCCGGCCTCTGCAGCCGAGGAGGCGGGCGGCTCACCGGGCAAGACAGTGATCCAGTACACCCTGGCGGACGGGCGGGTGGTGGAGCGCCTCTCTCCCGGGTCGGCGAGGAAGGCGGCGATGTTGCGCCCTGGCGAAAAGGTGCTCGTCTGGTATGACCCTGAAGATCCCCAGGACGTCCTGGTTTATGGCCGGGAAGGAAGGGCCGCGGACCTGGCCTTCGTTATTGCCGGAGCTGTGTTCATCGTGCTCGGCGTGGGAATCGTGGCACTCGGCCATTGACCCCGGTCAGGCCTGCTGCCGCCAGAGCTTGAGGCCGCCGACGATAAGCGCCGCCAGGGCAGGGACGAAGAACAGGCCGGTGTGCAAGATCGCACCGACGATGCCCACCAGCAGGACGGCGGCAGCGACCACGGTCGCCGGCCTGGCGACCCGGGCGGGGGCGAAGGCGGCCACCGCTACGAGTGGGGCGGGCGCGATGGCCAGCAGCAGCGCCGACCATGTCGCGGCCAGGGGATCGGCACGCACCAGCGCGGAGACGGTGATCAGCTGGGCGGCACCGGCGAGGAACAGCGCGCCCCGCAGCCAGGCCCGGCCCGGCGGGAGCGGCGTGGACACCGGGGCTGGCGCGGCGGTGACCTGGGAGGTGTTGGTGGATGCGGTCTCGGTGCTCATCACGCCCTCCTGGCGGCGTCAGGGATATCGAGCCGACCAGGCTTCCCGGCGCACCTGCATGTCAGCCTAGACCCCGGCGTGCCCGCCCGCCAAGGGTCTATTCGTGGGCGGCCGCTATGTGAGTTGATGCCGCCACAAAACGGGCTGTTAGGACCCCGCATGGGTGCCCTACGGCATCTGGCGGGCCGGGGCAATGCTGTGCTAGCACGGTTATGTGCGGGTCCAGACTTGGCTCAGCCGGGACCGCCTGGCAGTGATCGCTGCGCTGGCGGCCCCGCTGGCGCTGACTGCCATCCTGGTGCCTTTCCGGCGCAGTTTCCCCAACACCGACGCGGCGCTGGCGCTGCTGCTGGTGGTGGTCGCCGTCGCGGCGAACGGCTACCGACTCGCCGGTTACCTGGCGGCGGTGTCGGCGGCGGTCTGGTTCGACTTCTTCCTGACCCGGCCCTATGAGCAGTTCACCATCACGCGGCGGACAGACATTGAGACCACCGTCCTGCTGCTCGTCATCGGCGTGGCGGTGACAGAGATCGCCGTGTGGGGACGCCGCCAGCACGCCGCTGCGAGCAGGCGTGCGGGCTACCTCGATGGGATCAACGCCGCCGCGCAGGCGGCCGCGGCCGGGGAGTCACCGGGGGCCCTGATCGATCAGGTATCCGGCCGGCTCACCGAACTGCTGTCGCTGCGCATGTGCAAGTTCGAGTACGGCAAGGCCGGGCTGGGTAAGCCGGCCCGGCTGCGGAACGACGGTGAGGTGGTGACGGCGCACCGGACCTGGGATGTGCCGGCCGAGGGCCTGCCCTCCGACACCGACATCGAGCTCCTGGTGGAAAACGCCGGCGTCTTCCAGGGCAGGTTCTTGATGCGAGCGAAACCGGGCGCACGCCCCACGCTGGAGCAGCGGCTGGTGGCGATCGCCTTCGCCGACCAGGTCGGTGCAGCGCTGGTCGGCAGCCACCCGATTGACCTTTGACCAACCGGCACGTCACTCCAGGTCCTGATCCGCGTGCATACCTCCAGGCCGTCTATGTCGGGCAGGCCCAGGTCGGGAACGATCACCTCCGGCCCGCGGACGGCCGCTTCGGAGAGCCCGTCATGCCCCGTTTCTGCCGTCCGCACCTGGTGTCCGAGCGCCGGTAGAGAAACGGTGAACGAGGCCGGACGGACTCTCAGGCCTCACCAGAGGGCAGTTCGCGGCGGGCGATGACGTGGACGTCGATGTCGGCGGCGCCCGCCTCCCGGATGATTCTCGCGACGTTGGAGCCGCCGCTGGTGAGCTGCTTCCACCGGCTGCGCATGCTGGAGCCGATCACGATCTGGGTGACCTGGTGCTCCCGGGCGAATTTGACGATGGCCTGAGCGGGATCGTCATCCTGTATCTCGTGCCAGCGGGCGCCGACGTCCGTCGCCAGTTGCCGCAGCCGCTCGAGCGACCGCTGGTCGCCCGAGCGGACGGCGTCGCCAGCGGTTACATGAACGACGTCGAGCTCTCCCTTGACCCTGGACGCGATGCGGGCCGCCCGCCGCAGCAGCACGTCGGTCCCCTTGGCCTCGGTGACCGCCACCAGGATGCGCTCGGTGGTCTCCCACACGGTCGGGGACTCGCGCTGCCGGAGATACTCACGCAGGTCTTCTTCGCTCTTGTCGGCGAGGAACCGCAGCGCCAGCTCCCTCAGGGCGATGAGGTTGTCGGTCCGGAAGAAGTGGGTGAGAGCCTGCGGGGCCTGCTCCTTCGAGTAGATGTTGCCGTGCAGCATCCGGCGCCGCAGCTGCTCCGGCGAGGAGTCGACCAGTTCGATCTGGTCGGCCTTGCGCACGACCCAGTCCGGCACCCGCTCGCGGACCTTCACCCCGGTCATGTGCTCGACCTCATCGGCGATGCTCTCCAGATGCTGGATGTTGACGGTGGTGATCACGTCGATGCCCGCGCCGAGGATGTCCATGACGTCCTGCCAGCGCTTCTCGTGCGGGCCGGATCCCGGCACGTTCGTGTGTGCCAGCTCGTCGATGAGGGCGATCTTGGGCTGCCGGCGCAGCACCGCGTCGAGGTCCATCTCCTCGAGGTGGCTTCCCCGGTACTCGACGGCCTTGCGGGGGACGACCTCAAGGCCTTCGATCAGCTCCTCGGTGAGCCGCCGCCCATGGCACTCGACGAAGCCGATCACGACGTCGGCGCCCCGTTCCTGCCGGCGGTGGCCCTCGCAGAGCATGGCGTAGGTCTTGCCGACACCGGCGGCCACACCCAGGTAGATGCGGAAATGGCCCGCCGCCTCGACCACGTCGGCGGCGTCGGCCGCCAGCGCCGCGGCCTCGCTCACACCCTCGTCGCCCGCCCCGGCGACGGCGGCGCTCGTCTCCTCGCTCATCTCGACCGCCTCCCACGGTGTGGGCCGTCCACGGCAGCGCTGCCGCCTATCCGTCGTCCACGCTGATGACCTCGCGGGTGTGCAGCTGGATCCGGAGCCCGGACGGATCGGTTATGTCCAGCGCCCAGCCGAGGTGAGCCTGACGCGGGCGGGAGTGCCCGATTCCGAGCTCGGTCAGCCGCTCATCCCAGCGCAGCAGGTGGTCCTGGCTGGTGACCCGGAAACCGAGCACTGCGGCTCCGACCCCCCGCCCCTGCGGCACCGGGAGCGGATCCGGGGACTGGTACAGGGCGAGCACCATTCCCACCGGGTGCTCCAGCAGGACCCCGGTGACGCCGTCCTCGTCCTCCTCCATGAGCACACACTCGAAGCCGAAGATGCGCTCGTACCAGTCAGCGCTGCTCTCCACGTCCCGGGCCGGCAGGCTCACGTGATGGTACCCGGAGATCTGCACCATGGTCCGACCCTAATCGGGGGTGGGCCGGCCCGTCATCACCGTCTGCATGGGGCCTGTTAAGAACCCCGAACGGGCCGCATAGGTCTCGCATGGACGCGGCTCATGCCCGGTTCCAGGAGATTCACTGGGGTCATCGAGTTGCCATCGGGGTGCGCCCATGCCCCCCGAACGCATAGGAGGACTCGTGGAAGACCTTGCCTATATCGGCCTGACGATCCTTGTCTTCGGCGTGCTCTGGCTGATCGTCAAGGGGGTCGAGCGCTTTGAGCGTTAACAACTGGCTCGGCCTGATCGGCGGCGTGCTGCTGACCATCTACCTGTTTGTGGCCCTCGTGCTGCCTGAGAGGTTCTGATGAACGACACCGCTGCAGGCTGGCTGCAGTTCGGCCTGCTCTTTGTCGCCCTGGCCGCCTGCTACGTCCCCCTCGGCAACTACATTGCGCGCATCTTCACCACGGACAAGCACTGGCGGATCGAGCGGGGCATCTTCAAGACGATCGGCATCGATCCCAGCGCCGACCAGAAGTGGTCCACCTACGTGAAGAGCGTCCTGGCGTTCTCCGCGATCAGCGTGCTGTTCCTGTACGGCCTGCAGCGGCTGCAGTACTACCTGCTGGGGTGGGTGGGACCGCACTTCCCCAACGTCCCGCAACCCACGGCCTGGAACACCGCCGTCTCGTTCGTGACCAACACGAACTGGCAGAACTACGGCGGCGAGAACACCATGACCTACATCGTCCAGGTGAGCGGCCTGGTGGTGCAGCAGTTCATGTCCGCTGCGGTCGGCCTGGTGGTCGCGATCGCGATGATCCGCGGCTTCATCCGGCACAAGACCGGCACGCTGGGCAACTTCTGGGTGGACGTCACCCGCGCGGTGGTGCGGCTGCTGATCCCGCTGGCCATCGTCGGCGGGCTGGTCCTCGTCGCGAGCGGCGCGATCCAGAACTTCGCCGACTACCACACGGTCACCACCCTCGCGGGTGGCCACCAGGTGATCCCGGGCGGCCCGGTGGCCTCCTCGGAGGTCATCAAGGACATGGGGAACAACGGGGGCGGATGGTTCAACACGAACTCCGCGCATCCGTTCGAGGACCCGAACGGGTTCACGACCGTGTTCGAGGTCTTCCTCCTGCTGCTGATCCCGTTCGCCACTCCCCGCGCGTTCGGCAAGATGGTCAAGGACAACCGGCAGGGCTACGCGCTGGTAGCGGTCATGGCGATCATCTGGCTGGCCGCGGTCGGCGGGCTCACCTTCTTCGAGACCCATCTCGGCACGGCCGGTACCGCCGCGCAGCTTGCGCACGGCGCGATGGAAGGCAAGGAGGTCAGATTCGGCCCCCACGCCTGCTCGCTGTTCGCGGCGTCCACCACGGTGACCTCCACCGGTGCGGTGAACTGCTTCCATGATTCGCTGACCCCGTTCGGCGGCGGCATCGCGCTGTTCGACATCGCCCTGGGGGAGATCGCGCCCGGCGGCATCGGCGCCGGCATGTACGGCATCCTCATCCTGGCCATCGTCACCGTGTTCGTGGCCGGGCTGATGGTGGGACGGACGCCGGAGTACATCGGCAAGAAGATCCGGCCCACGGAGATGAAGTACGCGGCGCTGTACTTCCTGACGCTGCCGGTGGTCATCCTCACCGCGGCCGGGCTGTCGATCGGAACCCACGTCGGCCAGAGTGCGATCTTCAACCCGGGCCCGCACGGCCTGACCGAGATCATGTACGCGTTCGCGTCGGAGGCCAACAACAACGGCTCCGCGTTCGCGGGCCTGGGCACGGCGGCCACCTGGTACCAGACGCTCGGCGGGGTCGTGATGCTGCTCGGCCGGTTCGCGCCGGAGATCTTCGCGCTCGGCCTGGCGGGCTCGCTGGCCCGGCAGAGCCCCGTGCCGGCCAGCGCCGGCACCCTGGACACCAGGACGCCGCTGTTCGTCGGCATGGTCGTCGGCGTGGTCCTGGTTCTCGTCGGCCTGACCTACTTCCCCGCGCTCGCACTGGGCCCCTTCGCAGAAGGACTGCACTGACATGGCTGTGACAACGACACCGCAGACGGGCGGCGAGGCCCCCAAGGCGGACCAGGCTGAGCCGCGCAAGGTCGGTGGCGGCCTGCTCGACCCCAAGATCCTGTGGCACTCGCTGCCGGACGCGTTCAAGAAACTGGATCCGCGGGTGCAGATCCACAACCCGGTCATGTTCGTGGTGGAGGTCGGCGCCGCGATCACCACCTACACCGCGATCACCGGGCCGGCCTCCGACCGGGTCTTCAACTGGACGATCGTCGTCTGGCTGTGGCTGACGGTGGTATTCGCCAACCTGGCCGAGGCGGTGGCCGAGGGGCGCGGCAAGGCCCAGGCCGAGACGCTGCGCCGGACCAAGCGGGAAACGGTGGCCCGGCGGCTGATCGGCTGGAACCCGGGCCAGACCGGCACCCGTGAGGAGCAGGTCCCCGGCACCCAGCTCACCATCGGCGACCACGTGGTGGTGGAGGCCGGCGAGACCATCCCCGGCGACGGCGACGTGGTCGAGGGGATCGCGTCGGTGGACGAGTCGGCGATCACCGGCGAGTCCGCCCCGGTCATCCGGGAGTCCGGCGGCGACCGGTCGGCGGTGACCGGCGGCACCAAGGTGCTGTCGGACCGGATCGTGGTGCGGATCACCTCCAACCCGGGCGAGACCTTCATCGACCGGATGATCGCGTTGGTCGAGGGCGCGGAGCGGCAGAAGACGCCGAACGAGATCGCGCTGAACATCCTGCTCGCCTCGCTGACGATCATCTTCATGCTGGCCGTCATCACGCTGCAGCCGATGGCCTACTACTCCAAGGCGCCGCAGAGCATCGTGATCCTGGTCGCGCTGCTGGTCGCGCTGATCCCGACCACGATCGGCGCCCTGCTGTCGGCGATCGGCATCGCCGGCATCGACCGGCTGGTGCAGCGCAACGTGCTGGCCATCTCCGGCCGCGCGGTCGAGGCGGCCGGCGACGTGAACACGCTGCTGCTGGACAAGACCGGCACGATCACCATCGGCAACCGCCAGGCCACCGAGTTCCTGCCGGTGAACGGGGTGCCGGCCGAGGAGCTGGCGAACGTGGCCCAGCTGTCGTCCATGGCCGACTACACCCCGGAGGGCCGCTCCATCACGGTGCTCGCGAAGGAAAAGTACGGCCTGCGCGAGCGGCCCGAGGGCGAGCTGCAGGGCGCGGAGTTCGTGGAGTTCACCGCGCAGACCCGGATGAGCGGCATCGACCTGGCCGACGGGCGGCAGGTGCGCAAGGGCGCCGCCTCGTCGGTGGCCCAGTGGGTCCGCGACAACGGCGGCACGCCACCGCCGGATCTCGGCGGGATGGTGGACGGCATCTCGGCCGTCGGCGGCACCCCGCTGGTGGTGGCCGAGAAGGACCGGAACGGGAAGGCCCGCGCGCTGGGCGTCATCTACCTCAAGGACATCGTCAAGGAGGGCATCTCCGAGCGGTTCGACGAGATGCGCAAGATGGGCATCCGCACCGTCATGATCACCGGTGACAACCCGCTGACCGCCAAGGCGATCGCGGACGAGTCCGGCGTGGACGACTTCCTCGCCGAGGCGACACCCGAGGACAAGATGGCGCTGATCCGCAAGGAGCAGGAGGGCGGGAAGCTGGTCGCGATGACCGGGGACGGCACCAACGACGCCCCGGCGCTCGCCCAGGCCGACGTCGGCGTGGCCATGAACACCGGCACCTCGGCCGCCAAGGAGGCCGGGAACATGGTGGACCTGGACTCCAACCCGACCAAGCTCATCGAGATCGTGGAGATCGGCAAGCAGCTGCTGATCACCCGGGGCGCGCTGACCACGTTCTCCATCGCCAACGACGTGGCGAAGTACTTCGCCATGCTGCCCGCGATGTTCTCGGTCGCGTTTCCGGGCCTCGCCGCGCTCAACATCCTGCACCTGTACAGCCCGAAGTCGGCGATCACCTCGGCGATCATCTTCAACGCGCTGATCATCGTCGCGCTGATCCCGCTGGCGCTGCGCGGCGTGCGGTACCGGCCGGCCTCGGCGCAGTCGCTGCTGCGGCGGAACCTGCTGATCTACGGCGTCGGCGGGCTGATCATCCCGTTCATCGGCATCTGGGCCATCGACCTGGTGGTCCAATTCATCCCCGGATTTGGCAGGTAAACCATGAACCGCCTTCCCACCTGGGTCCGGCAGCACATCGTGGGGCTGCGAGTCCTGCTCCTGTTCACGGTGATCTGCGGGATCGTCTACCCGCTGGTGATGACCGGCATCGCGCAGGTGGCGTTCCACAAGCAGGCCGACGGCTCGCTGGTCAGCTACAACGGCCGCACGGTCGGTTCCAGCCTGCTGTGCCAGGAGTTCACCGACGCCAAGGGCAACCCGCTTCCGCAGTACTTCCAGCCGCGCCCATCCGCCGCCGTGAACCCAACGGCCAAGAACGACTACGGCTGCGACGCGATGTACTCCGCCGCGTCCAACCTGGGCCCGACCAACTCGGTCCTGGTCCAGGCCATCAAGCAGCGGCAGAAGCAGATCGAGGCGTTCGACCACGTGAAGGCCTCGCAGATCCCGCCGGACGCGGTGACCGCCTCGGGGTCCGGGCTGGACCCGGGCATCTCGCCGCAGAACGCCGCCATCCAGGTGGACCGGGTCGCGGCGGCGCGGCACGTCAGCCCGGCCGCGGTCAGGGCGCTGATCAGCCAGTACACCGAGGGCCGCCCGCTCGGGTTCCTGGGCGAACCGCAGGTGAACGTGCTCCTGCTCAACATCGCCCTCGACCAGAAGTACCCGGTCGGGCACTGACCCGGCGGCAGCGGTGGCAGCGGAGGCTCCGGAGCGTGACCCTGGCGCTCCCGCTGCTCCGTCCGGCCCGCGGGCCCGGGTGCTGGTGGTGGAGGACGAGCAGGCGATGCTCCGCGCCCTGAGCATCAACCTGCGGGTGCGGAAGTATGACGTCACCACCGCCGTGACCGGGCGGGATGCCCTCACCGAGGCGCGCCACCGGCCACCGGACGCCGTGATCCTCGACCTCGGCCTGCCCGACCTGGACGGCATGGAGGTAATCAGGAGCCTCCGTGACTGGTCCAAGGCGCCGGTCATCGTCCTGTCCGGGCGCACCGGGCCGGGAGACAAGATCGCCGCCCTGGACGCGGGCGCCGACGACTACGTCACCAAGCCGTTCTCGATGGAGGAACTGCTCGCCCGGCTGCGGGCCGCGCTCCGCCGCGACGAGGCGGCCCCGCTGCCGGCCAAGGCGACGATCGGCCACTCCGAGATCGATCTCGCCGCCCACAACGTGCGCAATGGGGCCACCGCGGTGCGGCTCACCCCGACCCAGTGGCGCCTGCTGGAGATCCTGCTGCAGCATCCCGGGCAGCTGGTCGGCAGCCAGCGGCTGCTGACCGAGATCTGGGGCCCCGGGTACGAGCACTACACCCACTACCTGAGGTTCCACATGGCCGGGCTGCGCCGCAAGCTGGAGGCCGATCCGTCCCGGCCCCGCCACCTGCTGACCGAGCCCGGGATGGGCTACCGCTACCAACCGTAGGCCGGCCGCGGGCAAGGCCGACGGCCCCCGCATGCGGCGCATATGCATCCCGCCGTTACCCGCATGGGATCCGCAAGCGACCCTTCACCGCGGCGGGTCATGCGGGTGAACTGGCCTCATGCGAGTTGCTCCCGGCCGCGGGGCCGGTGGCGCAGGCCAACTGCGCGCGCCGTCGGCCCGCCATTGCTGGTCGGCTTCTTCCGGGCTGCTCGCTGCGTACGCCGGCTCGGCGGCCGTTACCGCCGTCGTCGTGGTGGCCGGTGGCACCCGCCACCCTGCCGCCGCGATGGTCGGGTACGGGCTGCTGGCGGCCATCGTCGCCGCCCACACCCGGCCGGCCGCCGCGGTCGGCGTTGCGCTCGTGGCGTGGCTGTTCGACAACGGCTTCGTCATCGGCCGTCACGCGCACCTGGGCTGGCACGGCGGCGCCGACGTCCGGCGGTTGATCATCCTGCTCGCTGCGGGCGCGGTGGGGAGCATGCTGGGATCCCGCATCCGGGCGGCCCGCTCGGGACAGGCGCCCCACGATGCGCCCTCGCTCGCGTCGGATCGCGTGTTCCGGCCGTAGTCGGCCGGAACACGCGCGGCACCGGCCGTGGCTACCCTGGGCGTGGCCTGTTCGGCGGGTTGCCGCCAGACTGGTAGCAGGCATCCACCGCGCTGACGAGGAGAAGATGAGCCAAGAAGGCCGTGGGCAGCTCCGGGTCTACCTCGGTAACGCCGCCGGGGTGGGCAAGACCTACGCGATGCTCGGCGAGGGTCACCGGCGGGCCGAGCGGGGCACCGACGTGGTCGTGGGCTTCGTGGAGACCCACGGGCGCAAACATACCGCTGACCTGATCGAGGGGCTGGAGGTCGTGCCGCGGGCCAGGCTGCCCTACCGGGGCAGCGTCTTTGAGGAGATGGACCTCGACGCGGTGCTGGCCCGCAGGCCGGAGGTCGCGCTCGTCGACGAGCTCGCGCACACCAACGTGCCCGGCTCCCGCAACGCCAAGCGCTGGCAGGACGTGGAGGACCTGCTGGACGCCGGCATCGACGTCATCTCCACGGTCAACATCCAGCACCTGGAGTCGCTCAACGACGTGGTGGAGAAGATCACTGGCGTCCGGCAGCGGGAGACCGTGCCGGACGCGGTGGTCCGCCGCGCGGACCAGGTCGAACTGGTGGACATGACTCCGGAGGCGCTCCGGCGCCGGATGGCGCACGGGAACATCTACCCGGCGGAGAAGATCGACGCGGCGCTGACCAACTACTTCCGGGCCGGGAACCTGACCGCCCTGCGCGAGCTCGCCCTGCTCTGGCTGGCCGACAAGGTGGACGAGGGCCTGCAGCGCTACCGCGCCGAGCACCACATCGAGGGCACCTGGGAGGCCCGTGAGCGGGTGGTGGTGGCGCTCACCGGCGGGCCCGAGGGCGAGACGCTCATCCGCCGCGCCGCCAGGATCGCCGCCCGGTCCGCCGGCGGAGAGCTGCTGGCCGTGCACGTCACCCGGTCCGACGGGCTAACCGGAGCCGACCCGGCGGCCCTGGCCGCCCAGCGCCGGCTGGCCGAGTCGCTCGGCGGCAGCTACCACCAGGTGGTCGGCGACAACATCTCCGACGCGCTGCTCACCTTCGCCCGGGCCGAGAACGCCACCCAGCTGGTGCTCGGGGCGAGCCGGCGTTCCTGGCTGTCGTCCCTGCTCACCGGGCCGGGGATCGGTGCCCGGACCATCCGCGGCTCCGGGGACATCGACGTGCACATCGTCACCCACGCGCAGATGGGGCGCGGCCGGGGGCTGCCGAGCGTCCGCGGCGGCCTCACGCGGCGGCGGCAGCTGATGGGGTACCTGCTGGCCGTCGCGCTTCCGGTGCTGATCACGCTCGGTCTGGCGTCCCTGCGCAGCCAGCTCAACCTGACCAGCGACGTGCTGTTCCTGCTGGTGGGCGTCATCGTGGCGGCGCTCGTGGGCGGGTTCCTGCCTGGGCTGCTGGCGGCGGTGGTGGGATCGCTCCTGCTCAACTACTACTTCACCCCGCCCATCCACAAGTGGACCATCGCCGAGGCCAACAACGTTCTTGCGCTGGTGGTGTTCGTTGTCGTGGCGGTGCTGGTCAGCCGGGTGGTGGACCAGGCCGCGCGGCGCACCCGGCAGGCGGCGCGGGCCACCGCAGAGTCGGAGCTGCTGGCGACCACCGCCGGGAGCGTGCTGCGCGGCCAGCGCGCCGTGACCGCGGTGCTCGACCGGGTCCGCGAGGCGTTCGGCATGGACTCGGTCACACTGCTGGAATGCCACGCCGGACCCGGCCGGCCCCCGCCCGGATCGGCGGGCGAGTGGGCCGCAGTTGCGCATTCCGGCGAGCCGGCCCTGGCCACGCCCGACGAGGCCGATGCCGTGGTGCCGGTCACCGGCACGCTGTCGCTGGCCCTGCGCGGTCCTACGGTCTCCGCCACCGACCGCCGGGTGCTCGGCGCCTTCGCCGCCTACGCCGCAGTGGCCCTGGAACAGCAGCGGCTCGCCGCCGAAGCCGAGGCGGCGCGGCCGCTCGCGGCGGCTGACCGGATGCGCACGGCCCTGCTGGCGGCGGTGGGCCACGACCTGCGCACCCCGCTGGCCTCGGCCAAGGCGGCGGTCACCAGCCTGCGCTCGCCGGACATCCGGTGGTCGGACGAGGACCGCGACGAATTGCTCGCCACGGCGGACGAGTCGCTGGACCGCCTGGCCCGGCTGGTGGACAATCTGCTCGACATGAGCAGGCTCCAGGCCGGCGCCCTGTCGATCTTCCCCCGCCCGGCAGGCCTGGAGGAGATCGTGGCGCGGGCGCTCGACGACCTGGGGCCGACCGGCCACCAGGTCGTGACGGATATCCCGGATTCGCTGCCCGAGGTCCTGGTGGACCCGGCGATCCTGGAGCGCGTCATCGTCAACCTGACCACCAACGCGGTGCGCTACTCCCCGCCCGGCCAGCCGCCGCTGCTGACCGCGAGCGCGCTGGGCGACCGGGTGGAGCTGCGGGTGGCGGACCGCGGGCCCGGCATCCCGGAACCGGACCGCGACCGGGTATTCGTCCCCTTCCAGCGGCTCGGCGACACCGACAACACCACCGGCGTGGGCCTCGGCCTGGCGCTGTCCCGTGGCCTGACCGAGGCGATGGGCGGCGCGCTCGAGCCCGACGAAACCCCCGGCGGTGGCCTGACCATGGTGCTGTCCCTGCCCGCCAGCATCCCGCCGGACGGCCACGGCCCGGGCGAGCCGGGCCACCGCGAACGCGACGAGGTCCCGTCCTCGTCGGCCGCGCCCGCGGCGGCCGATGGTGACAGACTGGCCCCGTGACCCGCGTCCTGGTCGTCGACGACGAGCCCCAGATCCTCCGCGCGCTGCGGATCAACCTGCGGGTCCGCGGCTATGACGTGGACACGGCCGCCAGCGGCGCCCAGGCGCTGAAGACGGCCGGCCATCATCCGCCGGACCTGGTCATCCTCGACCTCGGCCTGCCCGACCTGGACGGGGTGGAGGTCATCGGCGGGCTGCGCGGCTGGACCAGCGCGCCCATCATCGTCCTGTCAGGCCGGGCCGACAGCACCGACAAGGTGGAGGCGCTGGACGCGGGCGCGGACGACTACGTCACCAAGCCCTTCGGCATGGATGAACTGCTGGCCCGGATGCGGGCCGCGGCCCGGCGGGCCACTCCCGCGGAGGAGATGCCGCAGGTCAGGCTGGGTGACTTGGTCATCGACCTAGCGGCCAAACGCGTCATCCGGCCGGACGGCACCGATATCCGGCTCACCCCGACCGAATGGCATCTGCTGGAGGTCCTGCTCAAGCACCCGGGCAAGCTGCTGAGCCAGCGGCAGCTGCTGGCCGAGGTGTGGGGCCCCGGCTACGCCGACGCGACCGGCAACCTACGCCTGTACATGACCCAGCTGCGCAGGAAGCTGGAGCCGGACCCGGCCCGGCCGCGCTGGCTGCGCACCGAACCGGGCATGGGCTACCGCTATCAGCCCGATGGGGACCAGCGGCCGGACGGCAACGAGCAGCCGGACGGCCTCACGGCCCCGCCAGCGGGACGCTAGCCGATGATCAGGAACGCGATGATGGCGAGCACGGCGGCCACGCCGACCGCGATGGCGACGAGCTTCACGACCTGGCTGCGCTGAGCGTTCATCGCCCACGCCTGGGTCATTTCGGTGCCCTCGGGCCGGCTGGCAAACGCACGGAACTGAGCCGTGCTGCCTGAGGGGTCAGCCTCATCCTGGTTGGGCATAGCCGCGACTCTAGCCGGTCGCGCAGGTCAGCAGCCGAGTTTTCCAAAATTGTCCTTTATCGCCACTAGAGTCACGATAATCCTGAACGTACCGTACATCCCAACCGTCCCAGAAAGCGCTATATAGCGGTATTTGCTCGCTCGGCACCATCCGGCCCGGGGGACAGGAAGTCGGCCCGGCTCACCAGCCGGGAGAGCACGATCACGCTCCGGGTGCGGACCACGAACGGCTCGGCGCTGATCCGCTCCACGACCTGCTCGAAGTGGCGGACGTCGGCGGCCCGGATGTGCAGCAGGGCGTCCGCCTCCCCGGTGATCGTGGCCGCCCCCGTCACCTCTGGGTACCTGCTCACGGCGGCGCGGATGTCGGCGGGCGAGGTGCGCCCGCGGCAGAACAGCTCCACGTAGGCCTCGGTCGTCCAGCCGAGAGCGGCCGGGTTCACCCGGGCGGAGAAGCCGGTGATCGCGCCCGTGGCCCGCAGCCGGTCCACCCGGCGCTTGACCGCGGGCGCCGACAGCCCCACCCGGGCCCCGATCTCGGAGTAGGTGGCGCGGGCGTTCTCGACCAGGAAGCCCACGATCCGCTGATCCAGTTCGTCGACGGCCACACCCGCGATCCTGCCAGCAGGCCCGCGGCCCGCTCCCGCCCGGTGCTGGTAAGAGGTACCCCGGCGCTGGTAAGAGGTACGGTGGCCGCGTGAAGGGAGCACGCGGCCCGCTCGGCATCCGGCTCATCGACGTCGGGCTGGCCGTGGCGGTGCTCACCGCGGTCGAGATCAACGTGGCCACCGGCGGCGGCCCGGGCGCGGCGCCGCTCAACGCGCTCGCCTACATCTTCGGCGGCATCCTGGTGCTGCCGGTGCTGCTGCGGCACCGCTGGCCCCGGTTCGAGCTGATCGGCTGCTCGGTGCTGCTGCTGGCGTATTACATCTTCGACCGGCGCAACATCTCCCCCGCGCCGCTGCTGTCGCTGCCGCTGTATGACGCGGCGGCCGCCGGGTACCTCAGGCTGGCCATCGTCATCCCGGCCGCCTACATGCTGGTGGGCCTGTTCGTGGTGGACGCGTCCACCCACCAGAGCCTGATCTCGCTGGCCAGCGAGTTCCTGCCGTCGATCGCGGTGCTGTTCCTGGCCATCGCGCTCGGCGAGGTCGTCCGGAGCAGGCGGGCGCTGGCGGCCGAGACCGCGCAGCGGCTGCGGATGGTGGACGAGGAACGCGAGGCCGAGACGGCCCGGCGGCTGGCCGAGGAACGGCTGCGGATCGCGCGGGACCTGCACGACACCGTCGCGCACAGCATGGCCACCATCACCGTGCAGGCCGGCTCCGCGCTGCACCTGCTGGACGGCGGCGACACCAGCCTGCGCCGCTCGCTGACCGCGATCCGCGCGACCAGCAAGGAAGCGCTGGCCGAGATGCGGGCCACCCTCGGCCAGCTGCGCACGTCGGCGAAGGATCCGCAGACCCTGGCCGGCGGCCTGGACCGGCTGCCTTCGCTGCGCGAGGCGGTGACCGCCGCCGGGGCGCCGGTGGCCGTCGAGGTCGAAGGCGAACGGCGGCCGCTGCCGCCGGCCGTGGACCAGGCCGCCTACCGGATCCTGCAGGAGTCGCTGACCAACGTGCTGCGGCACGCCGGGCAGGCGGCCACCGCGACCGTGTCGCTGCGCTACGGGCCGGAGGCGCTGGAGATCCGGGTCGCCGACGACGGGGGCCGGCCCGGGACGAACGATGGACAGCCCGGGAACGACGATGGCCGGCCCGGGGAGGCCGCCGCGGGCTCCCCTCCCGCGGGAGGCGGGCACGGCCTGACCGGGATGGCCGAGCGGGGCGCCGCGGTCGGCGGGAACGTCACGGCCGGCCCCCGGCCGGAGGGCGGCTTCGAGGTCGTGGCGCGGCTGCCGCTCGCGGCCGACGGGGCCGGGAGATGATCCGCGTCCTGCTCGCCGACGACCAGGCGCTGGTCCGCGCCGGGTTCCGGGTGCTGCTGGAATCCGCCGAC
>Ga0335076_10003044_pt1 | contig 16773 bp, 13 predicted proteins | sample Lox_Sample_25_FD_206717 | JGI IMG/M metagenome (GOLD analysis project Ga0335076, IMG submission 206717) | Soil microbial communities from Loxahatchee National Wildlife Refuge, Florida, United States - Lox_Sample_2.5 | ecosystem: Environmental > Terrestrial > Soil > Wetlands | place: USA... | reverse complement strand
TGCACGTCCGAACTGGGCGACGGGAGCCAATCGCTCGACAGCCAGTTCGCCGCCAGCCGGATACTACTTCAATCCCTTCGCCTTTACCGAGGCACTTGTCCAACCCGGAGAGGTCATCCCCAGCGCCCACGACGCAACCGCTCTCGCTTCCGATTTTGGTACCGACTATGGAAACGTAGGCAGAAACGTTCTGCGGGGCCCGTCCCAGAGCAACGTCGATTTGTCTGTGCTGAAGAGTTTTCGTCTGCGGGAGAGCAAGAGCCTGGATTTTCGCGCAGACTTTTTCAATGCATTAAACCACGCAAGCAAGAGCAATCCAATTTCGGACATCAGTGCCGCCAATCTTGACCCAGCGACGGGCGTCATCGTTGATCCAGGAAATTTCGGCCGCATCCTGGGCGCGGATTCCAGCCCGCGAATCATTCAGCTCAGTCTGAAATTCAATTTTTGAGACTCCCAGTACTCGATGGCCATCTGCGCGGGATTCCGCAGCAGTGTACGTAGCGTGGGGTCCGTTTCCGGGCACGCTAGGACCGTCGCAGCTTAATGACGTGCCGATACGCTCTGCCAGTGCCGTCCGGTTGCGCGACACCCGCTTCCCAGAACCGGACAATTCGATTGTCCTGCCCGCCTCCCATTAATCGAATCACCCTTTCGTTTCTTTCACTTAGTCCTCGACAGTTCGGCGGTACACCTGCCATAACGGAACGTCAATTCCAGGAGTGTGCCCATGCAAATCTTGTGGCAAGACCTGCGTCACGGGTTCCGAATGCTGGCGAAAGCTCCGGCGTTTACGGCCGTAGCGGTACTCACTCTCGCTCTAGGAATCGGTGCGAATACCGCCATTTTCAGTGTTGTGAACGGGGTGCTCCTCCGCCCTCTCGCGTACAAAGATTCCGCCTCGCTCGTCAACATCTGGGGAAAGTTCGAGCGCGACGGCCTCCAACAGAACTGGATCTCTGAACCCGAATACTGGGACCTCCTCGATCACAACGAATCGTTTTCGCAGATTGCCGCTTATTCTGGTTCGGGCGGCGCAAATCTGACTAGCAAGGACGCGCGACCCGTGCACGTGTCCACCGTAAGTGCGACGGCCGGCGTCCTTCCGCTTCTCGGTGTCGCACCAATTCTTGGGCGAGGCTTTAGCACGGAAGAAGACCAGCCCGGTCGACCTCACGTTGTCATTCTCAGCTATGCACTTTGGCGAAGTCAGTTTGGCGGTGATCCGAATATATCGGGCAAACACATCGAACTAGACGGGGAGCCCTATACCGTCCTGGGAGTTTTGCCCATACAATTCTCGCTGGTCAGCAAGGGTGACTTATGGGTTCCTCTGGCACTCGACCGCGCCAAGCCTGGAAATCGCGGATCCCATTATTTGCATGTTATCGCGCGGCTAAAGCCAGGGGTTGACTATCCGCAATCTTCAGCTGCTCTGACTCGATTCGCCGCCGACCTTCGCCGGACTTACCCTTCCAACTACGGGAAGGAGCCACAAAACTTCGATATGTACCTTGTGCAGGTCAAGGAGCAACTTGTCTCCAAGGTCCGGCCTGCCTTACTCATCTTGTTGGGTGCGGTCGCCTTCGTGCTTATGATCGCCTGCGCTAATGTCGCGAACCTTTTGCTCGCTCATGCGTCATCGCGCGAGCAAGAGCTTGCCATCCGCGCCACATTGGGCGCGAAGCGGAGTCGTATCGTTCGACAACTCCTCACAGAAAGTCTGATGCTTTCCCTGGCTGGCGGTATTTTAGGGCTACTGCTCGCGTTCTGGGGTGTTGCCGCCCTCCGGAATCTCGTCCCTACTAGCATGCCGCGCGTCGGCGAGTTGCATCTGGACATCAGCGTGCTCGCGTTCACGTTTGTTGTTGCTTTATCCACAGGACTCTTTTTTGGCCTTGCTCCCGCCTGGCACTTTGCGCGTACCGATCTACGCGAATCGCTCAACAAAGCCGGCCGCAGTACTTCCGCTTCTGGAGCCACTCGCCGCCTTCGCGCTGCCCTCGTCGTGTCCGAACTCTCGCTCGCAGTCCTATTGCTCGTCGGCGCTGGCCTGTTGATCCGCAGCTTCTCGCGCCTCCTGGAAGTTTCTCCTGGCTTTCAGACGCAGCACTTGTTGACGATGCAGATTTCTCTTCCGGACAAGATCTATCCCGATGGCCCACCGGTCCAGAAATTCTTTACGCAGCTTATGGATCGCGTCACCGCCGTTCCCGGAGTGCAATCGGCAGGCGCAGTTTCCGAACTGCCACTGACGGAATCCTACACCTCGGGTTCGGTATTCTTCCAGGATACGCCGCTCCAAGATCTCCAGAGATATCCTGGCCTCGGCAACCTTCCTTATATGGAAGTCGATCAGCGCTCCGCCACCCCAGGCTACTTTCAAACTATGGAGATACCGTTGGTGCGCGGGCGTCTTCTGACGGACGCAGATGACGCAGACGCGCCTCTCGTTGCCGTAGTCGATTCGAATTTTGCCCACCGCTTCTGGCCCAACGGAGAAGCAATAGGCCAGCACGTGGCCGTCGACACGATTCCAAACCTCAAGCCACAGGCGCCTCGCTGGCGCACCATTGTCGGCGTCGTCGGTCATGTAAAACACTACGGGCTCGATACCGAAGGACGCGAACAGATTTACTTTCCCCACCGCCAGCCTTTGTATGGGGCGTATGCACCACGTGAGATGACTTTGGCTCTCCGCACTTCGCAGGAACCGGCAAGCATAACAAGCGCAATTCGCGACCAGATTCTGGAGATGGACAAGGACCTGCCGATATATAACGTTGCCACCATGGATCAGCTGGTCTCTGATTCCGTGGCGCAACCGCGTTTGAACCTCGCTCTTCTAGTTGCATTCGCTGTTGTGGCCCTTGTGCTGGCGGCGGTGGGCGTCTACGGGGTGATGGCCTACGCCGTTACGCTGCGCACACAGGAATTCGGAATTCGCATGGCTTTCGGCGCGTCGCGGACCGACGTGCTGAAGCAGGTTTTCCTCGAAGGAGGTCGCCTTGCTGCCGTCGGACTGGTGCTTGGCCTACTCGCTTCGCTCGGGCTGACCCGCCTGATGACCAGCCTGCTGTTTGACGTAAAACCCGGCGATCCTTTGGCACTCGCCGCTGCCGCCGGGGTTCTCGTTGTCGCGGCGTTCGCGGCCTGCTACATTCCTGCGCGGCGCGCCACGCGTGTCGATCCCATGGTCGCGCTGAGATATGAGTAGAGTCGTTGCAGTGTGGGGGCATCGCCCGCCGCTGCCGTTAGACGAACCCACGAATCGGTCAATCACAAAGCAAGTCGCTTGCGGAGTTGAAGAGACAGCACAGTGCATCAGTCCCCTTGGGGTTTGTACAAAGACTTGGGGCATAGTCTTTCTTTCTAGTCTGGAGGCGGTTCTACTTCGCCTAATCGGCGGGTTGCATTGTTGTGGGCTCCAACTTCTTGAGTTCCCTGCAAAGGAAATCCTCGATCTCAGAGTCTGATAGGTGATCAAACCAAACGCCCCTCAAGTATCCAACTGCCGATGCATGATCCTTCAACGTGATGTCGCCGCGTTCGTAAAGCTTCCTGATGTCCATCCTCGCTCGTTCTTCGAGTCTTGCTTGTTTTTCGTCTGCCATTGAACCGCCTTTGAGCGACTGCTCACGCTACCTATGACCAACCTACGCTCTTCGACGAATATGAAGCAAGTCACTCATTTTCAGGGACAGGCACACCACTCTGTGTAGACGCCGCTGCCACACCCAAGCAGTTTTTGCCAGTCTCGAAGCTTATCAACGGAAGCATCGGGAGTTTGCGCTCTCGCGTTCAGTCGGCTTAACGGCTAGACCTGGCAGGCCGCGCGCTAGCGCTGCCCGCGGTTCACCGCCAGCGTTACTCGGTTGCCAGCGGTGTCCGCGAATAGCCCCGACTTACCCGGCCCAACAATGGCGGGCACGATCTCAATGCTGGTTGCTACGGCTTGAGCCATGCATCTCGCTTCTCGCGCACAAAGTGATCATCATTCAGATGTGGATACGCCTGGTATACGCGGTCAATCTCCTCACCTTGCCCCGGGCTTAGAGTTTCACTGGGATCGAGACACCAAGTGCCTTCGAGCAATCCCTGCCTGCGCAACACTTCATGAAGACCAGCGATACAGCCGGCGAATCGGTTCGCCGCATCGAAAAACGCGGCGTTGCAGTCTGTGATTTCCGCGTTTCTCTGCAGGAGTTTCTTGGGAATTGGGTCGGGCGAGGACGCAAGCGCGCGGCATTCCTCCAGCAGTTCGACAGCGCGCTTCGTCCAGACCGCCCAGTGGCCCAGCAGGCCTCCGACGATTCGCATCGCGCGAACCTGCCCATCGATCGCAATCGCGTACGGCGTGACCAAATCTCCAACGATGTTGTCGTCGTTGCCCGTGTACAAGGCAATGTCACGGCCCGATTCCGCCACCGCCCTGACCACGTCGAGCGTTTGGTAGCGATTGAACGGAGCAATCTTGATGGCAGCCACATTCTCAATTTCAGCAAATTGCCGCCAAAATCCGTAGGAAAGAACGCGGCCACCGACGGCCGACTGCAAATAAAAGCCGATGATCGGCAGCACTTCCGCGACTCGCCGACAATGAACGATCAGCGACTGATCATCCACATCGCGCAACGCGGCCAGACTCAATAGACCCGCGCTGTATTTCAAATCTCTGAGCAGTTGCGCCTCGCGAAGCGCTTGCCCCGTTTCCCCGCAGATTCCGCCGACTCGCACTAAAGGTTGTACCCTGACGCGATCGGCGCGATCCATCTCTTCCGCCGCTAATCGCAACACAGGCTCGAACAAGCCAATCCGGGCATCGCGAATCGCAAACTGCGTGGTGTGTACGCCGATGGCCAATCCACCTGCGCCCGCAGCGATGTAGTAGCGGGTCAGCGCCCTTTGGCGGCGCTCATCCAGCTTGCGGTCAGCATTCAAGGCAATAGGGTGCGCGGGAATCACCGTCCCCTTCCGCAGCACCTGAAGAATTTGTTCGTCTAACACTCCGCCCATCTGCCCTTCGAACCTCCGGATGATCTTGCGGTTCAGAAGCGCCCCGCGCGCTCCTCAAAATGAGTGGGCTTGGCCAGAGTTGTGCCGCCCTTACCGACCCAGTCCGCGATCCAATCCATCAGTTGGTGAACACTGATGCGCGGATGCCCGAACAGCTGATGGGACTTTTGCGCGTTGCTCAGAAGCGCGTCACTTGATTCCTCTCCTTCAAAGCGAACTTTCTTCCCAAAACGTTTTCCGAACTCCTCGGCGATCCAGCGCACGCTGAGCAACTCAGTCCCGGTAATGTTGATCACGTTTGGTGGACTGTCTGCGCACGCGAGCGATTGCAGGCTCATGGCCGATGCGTCACCTTGCCAGATCGCATTCAAATACCCCATGGAGAGTGGCACGGCCTGACCGGTTTGGACGCGGAGCGCTGTGTCGAGCAGCACGCCGTAACGCAGTTCAACCGCGTAGTTCAAGCGCAGGATGGAAACCCTCGTAGAGTTAGCGCGGCTGAAGTGCTCGAATATCCGCTCGCGCCCGACGCAACTCATCGCATATTCCCCGGCGGGATTCAGCGAGTCGTTTTCGCGCGATCCTCCCTTGGACACTGGCGAAAGCCCGTACACATTTCCCGTCGAAAACACGGCGATACGGCTGTGGCGAAATTGATTGGCCACGAGGCCCGGCAAATGGGCGTTGATGGCCCAGGTCAACCACTCCTGGCCGGTGGATCCAAACTTCATCCCGGCCATAAACACGACGTTGGGAGCGGCGGGCAATTCGGCCAGCGCTCGCGGGTCGAGGAGATCGCAACGCACGGTTTCGATTCCCCAATCATGCAACTGATGCTCCCATGGCGAAGATGAAAAACGAGACGCACCAATCACGCGTCGATTTACTCCTGCAATCTCCGATCCCCTTTTTGCCATTCGCGCAAGGCTTGGCCCCATTTTGCCGCCGACACCCAGGACGAGAATGTCTCCCTCGAGCTCCTTCATCGCCTGAACTGCGCCCTCGGTCGGTTCGCTTAGCAGCTCTTCCAGTTGGACCACATCCCGAACGGATCCCCGATCGCTAAACATGATGGTGAATGCCTTTTGATTCGCCGTTATGATGAGGCAGATCGCCTCGCGATTCCACCCGAATTTATTACCGGGCATCTTGAGGATTCCTGTAAGCTCCCACTGCGGTTCGCAATTCTCGGAAGCTTCTGAAATATGCGCATTCGTACGATGACAAAACTCGATGTTCCGGCAGGACTGCGGTTGAGCAGCCTTGCCGGGTGGAATCAGACTGCGGCCGACTGGCACCGCTTCCTCGACGCCAGTCCGGACGGATGCTTTGTGGCCGAGATTGATGAGAAAGTGTGCGGCACCGCCACGACGATTTCCTATGCAGGACGATTTGCATGGATTGGAATGGTCCTGGTGGATCCCGAGTACCGAAAGCGCGGAGTTGGCACGCAATTGCTAAGAAAGACCGTCGAGTATCTCGACCAGCGCGGGATCCCGACTTTGAAGCTTGATGCTACACCACAAGGGCAGCCAATCTACGAAAAGATGGGATTCATCACGGAATACCAGATAGAAAGATGGATTCTGAAGAGGCCGGAGGATCAAATCGTAAAGCCGTCGCCAGCGAATTTGGTAGCCATCACGGACGACCAATTGTCCGCGATTCTTGAAAAGGATCGTGATGTTTTTGGTGCCGACCGCAGCCACTTGCTTCGCTCACTCCATGCTGAAAACCCCGAATTCACGATAGGAGTTTTCGAACTTTTCGAACATAGCGCAGCGCGGGGATATGCGTTCGGGCGTCGCGGATCCTTTGCCGATCATCTCGGTCCGTGGATGGCTGAGAGCCGGGCGGCAGCGGAAAAGCTGATCGACGAATTTCTGAGGCGTTCGCAACGCGAGACTCTTATCGTCGATTGCTTGACTGCCAATCCATTTGCGATGGAACTGTTGCGTGCCCGCGGCTTTACTCCATCTCGTGTCCTTACGCGGATGCATAGGGGTTCAAACGCTTTTCCCGGCAAGCCTGAATCACTCTGCGCAATTCTGGGCCCAGAATTCGGATGAAATTGCGCTCCGAATCGGGATATGCTTCGCATCCGAATTCTCGCTGAAAACTCAGGAGATCGATGACCTTTCCTCGGCCAAAAAATCATCCATCGGAGCGCATCTTTTATGGCTGGTGGATCGTCGTCGCGGCATTTCTGAACTTGTTTTTTGTCGTCGGAATCATTTTTTACGGCTTTCCTGTCTTTTATCCCTACTTCGTCGAGTCGCTGGGCCTCACCCGAGCGCAGGTGACGCAAGGATTTTTCCTTGGATTCCTGTTTGCGGGACTGCCGTTTGGAATTCTCGCCGGAACCATCATCGATAGGATCGGAGCGCGACTTGTGATCCTTGCGGGGGTCACACTTGTCGGAGTGCCGCTCTTGTTGATGGGGGCGATGACGCGATTCTGGCAATTCGAAATTCTCTGCATTGTCGAAGTGATCGGCTTCGTTCTGGCCGGTCCGATCGCCAATCAGGTTTTGATTTCCCGCTGGTTCCGGCAGCGTCGCGGCCGGGCTATGGGCTATGCCTACCTTGGCCTGGGGTTAGGAGGAGTTGTTGCGCCATTGTTGGTCAACAGGCTCGCCGGAAGTTTGGGATGGCGGCACGCGCTGGAGTTGGTAGGCGCAGTAATCCTCATGGCCCTCTTCCCTGTGGGGATCTGGGTCACGCGTTCGTCACCGCAGGAACTTGGTCTCGTTCCAGATGGCACGAGAGAAACGGAGACGGTTTCCGAGACTTCAGCAGTTCAACATTCCGTCGGGGTTGCACTTGCCGTCTGCACTCCGGCGTTTTGGCTGCTGTTGGCGGGATCGACCTTCGTGGTAGGCGCTATTGGAGCTGTGGTTCAGCACTTCATCCTGTTCTTGAAAGATGCAGGTTATTCGGCGACCTCCGCTGCCCGCTTCTCAACGATTCTGCTGGCATCGAGTCTCGGCGGCCGGGTCATTGTCGGTTACCTTGCCGACCGTTTCCGAAAGTCGCGCATCATGGCGTTTTTCTATTTTCTGATTGGGGCGTCGGTATTTTTGCTCGCAAATCCGCATTCGCCTGCTCTGCTTTGGATCTTCGCGTTCGTGTTTGGGTTCTCCATGGGCGCGGACTACATGCTGATCCCGCTGGTGACTGCGGAATGCTTCGGAACCGCTTCGCTCGGGAAATTGTTGGCGCTCATCATCATGGGATATTCCATCGGACAATGGGCGGCTCCTTGGATGGTCGGAAGAATTTTTGACGTGCAACACAGCTACGCTTTGGCCTGGAAAATCATCGCTACCGCGGCAGTGCTGGGAGCCGCGGCGATCTACGCCATTCCGGGTTCCGCGCGGCTGAACCAGTCGTAGACGACCGCGCCTACGCGTGATCCACGATCGTCTCCGTGGCCACGTCCCAATACTGTTTCTTGCCGGACCAGTACGACTGCGTGGCCATAATATTTGCGACCGAATGCGCGAGCCCATCCTGGACTGTGCAATGCGGCTGCTGGCGCGAACGCATACACGCGAACCAGTTCTCCATGTGTTCCGTCGTCATATCGTCGATCGCCATTGGTGGAGGAGTCGTCTGGCCGGGCAACAGAATAAATTTTGAGGCGCGCTGCTGATCGATGTCCGCGTCGTCTTCGTGATTTCCTTTTTCTTCGATTAATTGATAGCGCGGGCTGCCCTCTCCGCCGATGTTGACGAGCGTCGCTTTTTTCCCCATGTAGCGAGTGAAACTCGGCGAGTCGTTGCCAAAGCTGGTGGAATAGCTGACCAGGAAACCTTTGGGATATTCCAGCAACGCTTGGAAGGTGTCGGCGTTCTCGCGTCCGTCGTGCCAGGCGAAGACACCGCCCGTGGCAACCACGGAGCGTGGAAAGCTGTCGTTCATATACCAATGCACCAGGTCGATGCCATGCGTCATCCACTGATCGGGAATGCCGCCGGAGAATTCTTTGTACAAACGAAATTCGCAATAAACCTGGGGATCAAACGGTCGATAGGGCTTATTCATCAGCCACTTTCGCCAATCCGTGTCTTGTTCGCGGAGCAGTTTCGTTTCTGCCCTCCCGCGCCACCGCGGACCGTTGTAATTCCACACAATCTCGATCTTGCTCACGTCTCCCAGAACGCCGGTTTGTATCAGCGCGTGCGCCGCTTTCGGATAGGGCTCGCTGCGATGCTGGGTGCCCACCTGGACGATGCGATTGCTTTTCACCACCGCGTCGCGCGCGGCTTTCACGTCTGCCAGTACGTTGCCCATCGGCTTTTCGACGTAAACGTCCTTGCCTGCTTCGACCGCCATTTTCAGGATTTGCGAGTGGGAGTGCTCGGGAGTGGAGATGATTACCGCGTCCACATCTTTGAGGACCAGCACTTCCTCGAGGTATTGATAATCGCGAGGAGCGCGGCCGTAATACTTCGCATTTGCCGCAACAGCTTTCTCGCGGTTCAGTCGCCACAGGTCGCAGACGACGGTCATTTCGACGTTCTGACTGGACTTCAATTGTGAAGCGAGTTGGGCCAGTTCTTCGCCTCGGCTTCCGTAGCCGATGTGGCACAAGGAAATCCGATCGTTGGCGCCTGCAATCCGGCTATACGACAGCGCGGTACTGGCGGTTGCCGCAGTTCCGGCCAGCAACGCAGCGGATTTGGTCAAAAATGTCTTGCGGTCCATCGTAGTTTTCAATTCGCTCATTCCTTCCTCCCGCTCCGTTACGTTCGAATCGCCGTCCTTCGACATCCCGTGGAGTTGCGCAGACTATTCCCGCGGCTGGTATGATGTCACGGCATTGGGCCCGGGCGCCCCGCAAGGCGCCGACACGCTAGGCTGGAAGCATAGCAGATGATTCTCAGGGTATTTGAAGACAAGAGTTCAATTGCGCGAGCCGCAGCCGCCCAAGCCACCGAGGCAATCCGCTCGGCGATCACAATGCGCGGACGCGCTCGAGTCATCGCAGCTACCGGCGCAGCTCAGTTCGAATTCCTCGAGACCCTGACCACAACTCCGGGAATGGACTGGCAAAGGGTGGAGCTCTTTCATTTGGACGAATACATCGGCTTACCCGAAAGCCATCCTGCCAGTTTCTGCAAGTTTCTTCACGAGCGGCTCCTTGACAAGACTGGAATAAGTAACCATCATCTGCTCACCGGCAATTCGGATCCCGTCGAAATCGTCCGTCTTGCAACCGAGGCGATCGCTCTTGCTCCCGTTGATGTTGCTTTCGTTGGAATCGGCGAGAATGGGCATCTGGCTTTCAATGATCCGCCCGCCGATTTCCAGACCGAGAAACCCTATATCATCGTTCAGCTCGACGAGGCGTGTCGGCAACAGCAGGTCGGCGAAGGATGGTTCGAAAAGCTTTCCGATGTTCCCCGGCAAGCAATCTCCATGTCCGTACGACAGATCCTGAAGTCCAGAGACATCATCTGCATCGTGCCGGATGCCCGAAAAGCGCGCGCAATTCACGCTTGCTTCAGTGGAGAAGTCAGCCCTTTGGCGCCAGCTTCTATATTGCGGACCCATTCGAACGCCATCGTCTACCTCGATCAGCATTCGGCGCGTTTGCTCAGTCCCGATACTCTTTCAGCGTTCGCTGCATCCACCTGAAAGATGGAGCAAGATTCCAGAACGCGGCGCCCGATCTTAAGATTGCGATGGTGGATCGGCGGAATCCTTTTCGCTTCCACAGTCATCAATTACATTGATCGGCAGACTCTCTCTCTTCTCGCGCCCTATCTCAAACTCGAACATCACTGGACCAACACCGATTACGCCAATATCGTGGTCGCTTTCCGCGTGGCTTATGCCATTGGTCAGACCGCGTGCGGCAGGTTGATGGATCGCCTTGGTACAAAGCGCGGCTTGACCATCACCGTTCTCTCCTATTCGATCGTTTCGATTCTTACGCCACTGGCCCGGGGATTTTACAGCTTCCTCAGTTTTCGATTCTTGCTCGGCGCCGGTGAATCCGGCAATTGGCCCGGTGCGGCCAAAGCCGTTTCCGAATGGTTTCCAAAACATGAACGCGGTTTGGCGACAGCGCTTTTCGATAGCGGGTCCTCGATCGGCGGGGCGGCCGCACCCTTCATTGTCCTTTGGCTTTATTTCCGCTGGGGATCAAGGTGGGCATTCATTGTGCCTGGTTTGCTCGGCTTTCTTTGGCTCATCGCCTGGCGCTGGCTTTACTACACGCCTCAGGAGCACCCGCGAATCAGCGATGCGGAGCGTCGCATGATCCTTGCCGACACTCAGGACGCTCAGACGAATCAACAGGTTCAACCCAGATGGCGAGACCTTCTCAAACTTCCGCAAACCTGGGGCACGATCGTCGCCAGGACCTTCACGGATCCCGTTTTCTTTTTCATTGCCGACTGGTTTCCGATTTATCTCGTCGCCAAGGGAATCTCCTTACGAAGCGGCCTCGTTGCTGTTTGGGTCCCGTTCATCGCCGCAGACCTGGGTAATTTTTTCGGCGGAGCAGCTTCCGGCTACCTCATCAAGCGCGGCTGGTCTGTTGGAAATGCACGGAAGGCCCTGGTTGTATTCGGCGGCATCGGTGTCATGCTGCTGATTCCCACCATTTTCACTGTCAACCTGTCGCTGCTCACTCTTCTCTTTGCCTTGGCCACTTTTTCCTACGCCTGCTTTACCACCATCGCCAATGTGCTGCCTGCAGATCTCTTTGACAGCGGCTCCGTGGCCTCCGTCAGCGGATTGAGCGGGACTGGAGCGGCCCTTGGCACCGTCGTCGTGTTCGAACTGGCGGGCCGTCTCTCCGACGCGAGAATCGCTACCGGCACACACCTCTTCGACCCGCTCATGATCCTTGCCGGCTTGATCCCTTTTGTCGGGATGATTCTCGTGTTGCTGTTGGTTCGAAATACGCAAGCTACGGAGCGTGGTCTCGTCCGCAGAATTTGACACGACTGCCTTCAGCCCGGCGCGAACCGCGCTTTTCTAGTTGTCGTCCTCGCCGGTCCGTTTGCTCGAAGTTTGCTTCGCATATTCCGAAATAGATCGAAGCATAAAGCTGATCACATCGTTTAATTCCGCCGGCGCAAGCGTGGATCCGTAATCGCGAGGCATGCCGGATGCTCCTAGGTAGGTCTGAGAGCGGAGTTCAGCCTTGTTCAGCAGATGAAAAGTCCCATCCTCCGACTGCAGTTGTATCGAGAAGTTGCTCTCGTTCCGTACCGCACCCGTCAGTTCCGTTCCATCCGCCAGCACGACCCGAACCAGGCCGCGCCGCGGATCAAGATTTGCGTCCGGATTCAGGATCCTGGCTCGCAATTCATCGGCTTCCAGCTTTCCGCCATAGGCTATGAGATCCGGCGCAAAAAATCCGCCTTGCCCTGCCAGGGAGTGGCACTGCGAACACTCTGCTTTCCCAAAGAACAGCGTCTTGCCCTTTTCCGGATCTCCTGGCAACGCTAAGCCCTTGCCTCGGCCCTGCAACGTTCTGAGGTAGGCGACCATCGCCGACAGCTTCGCGGCGCCGAACGAAGAGAACGGCGGCATTCCGGCTGTTGGTTTTCCGTTCGCGAGAATCTGGGTGAGCTCCGCGTCTGTTTTCTGTACGACCTCGGCTCGCGAGGCAATATTGGGTCCGCGCTCACTCCCGTGCGCATCGAGCCCGTGACACGCCGCGCAAACACTTTCATACATTTGTTTGGCGTCCGCCAGTGCTGCCACATCCGGCTCGGTCGTGGGTTTCGCGGGTTTTCCCTGTGCCTGGGAGAAAACTGCGGCGCAAGACGCGGCGCTTATAAAAATGGAAAGGGCCACACTCACGGATCGCTTCGTAATCTGTTGATGCATGGCTTCATGGATACACTGTGATTTCTTGTGATGTCAACCGATTCGCCTTGCGGCAACAATCAATCAACGTTTTGAAGGTCGTCGATCCGCGGCTGTTTAGCAACATGGGAACTTGCTTTAAATCGAAACGTTTTTGATTCGGCGAGATCGGCCTGTAGTATATGAATTCCGTTTTGCGCCCGCGCAGTGCAGCAGGCTTAACGGAATTAAAGGGACGGCGATGATTCAGTGGAGATTGCTCTGCGGTTTCTTGGTATCGATCCTCATCCTCACACCGCTCGCGGCGCAGACCGGGAAAGGCGGTGCGATCTCTACGCAGATCGACGTGCAACCATCGCAGCTGATCTCCGCACCGGTTTCGGCGAATTGGCTTTCTTACAACGGTGACTACACCGGAAGGCGCTACAGCGCGCTCCGCGAGATCAATCCGGGCAACGTAGCGCAGCTTCGCGCGCAATGGGTTTTTCACGCCCCGAACTCTGACCGTCTTGAGGTGACTCCGGTCGTTGTCGGCGGAATCATGTTCGTTACTTCCGCCAACGACGCCTACGCTCTGGACGCGCGGACCGGGCAGATTCTTTGGCATCATGCACACCCCATTACCGAAGGGCTGATCGACGATGCTTCGCAACACCACAATCGTGGTGTTGGCATTTGGCATTCGCGAATTTATATGGAGACCGACAACGCGCACCTTCTTTGCCTGGATGCCAGGTCCGGTCATCTGCTTTGGGATGTAGCCTACACCGACGGGAATCCAAATTATGGGGCAACCAGCGCTCCTCTCGTCGTAAAGGACAGAGTGCTGGTGGGCACGTCGGGTGGCGACGACGGTGTGCGCGGTTTCGTCGCGGCCTACGATGCGGAAACCGGAAAAGAAGCCTGGCGATTCTGGACCATCCCGGCTCCCGGTGAGTTTGGTTCTTCCAGTTGGCCCGGCGAAGCGTGGAAGCACGGCGGCGGCACCACCTGGATGCCCGGCACCTATGATCCCGAGTTGAACACCATCTACTGGGGCACCAGTAACCCTGCGCCCGATTTCGATGGCGACCCACGCCCGGGCGATGATCTGTATACCGATTGCCTCCTCGCGCTCGATGCGGACACCGGCAAGTTGAAATGGTATTTCCAATTCACGCCACACGATCTGTTCGACTACGATGCCACCGAAACTCCCATGCTTGTTGATGCCATGTTTCGGGGCCAACGGCGGAAGCTCGTGGTCGAAGCAAACCGTAACGGTTTCATCTACGTTCTCGATCGCACCGACGGGAAATTCCTTTCCGCCAAGCGCTTTGCCGAAAAGCTCAATTGGGCAACTGGCATCGACGAAAAAGGCCGGCCGATTCGAACCGACGTGCAACCAACGGAAAAGGGCAGCCGTGTATGTCCCGGCATGGTCGGGGCCACGAATTGGTTTTCTCCTTCGTTTAACCCCGACACTTCGATGATGTATTTCATGGCGCTGGAAAGTTGCGACGTCTATTTGAAGAAACCTGAGGAATTCCAGAAAGGGAAGACCTACTACTCCACGGGTGTTCGCCGGAGTGAAGGCGATCACAATCAAAAAATCCTGCTGGCCTACTCGCTCGAAGGCGCCAAGCCCGCATGGCGCTATGTCCAGGCTGGACTGGGCCACTCCTCAGCGGGAACTATGACGACGGCATCGGGACTGGTGTTTTTCGGCGATGACACCCGGGCCTTAGAAGCCGTGGAGGCGCGAACCGGCAAGCCTTTGTGGCACTTCAACACCGGCCAGAATATTGCCGCGTCTCCCATGAGCTACGCCGTGGGAACGAAACAATACGTCGCGATTGCCGCGGGAAGCGATGTTTTCACCTTTGCGTTGCCTGACTGATACCGTCATCGCCTGCCAAGCCGAAGCATGCAAATTGTTTTCTTTCTCTTCGTTTCCTTTCTTGACGAAATCGACCGTTTGTCCTAAACTCCGCCACCAAGTTGGGGGGGGGGACTATGTCGACTCGATGCGTTGTTCGCCTGCTTTTAATCGTTTTAACTATCCTTGTAAGTGCAAACATCCTATACGCGGACGTTACAGGCTCGATTCAGGGTGTGGTGAAAGACCGTTCCGACGCTGCGGTTGTCGGCGCCCAGGTGGTCGCCGTCAACGTCGAAACCAACAGTCAGCACCAGGTCGTTTCCGGCGCCGACGGTTCGTTCAGTCTCCTCGCGCTTCCTGCCGGTACCTACAAGCTCACCGTAACCGCAAAAGGATTCCGCCCGTTTGCCGAAACCAACATCGTCGTGAAGGTGAATGACAAGCTGCGCTACGATGTCACCCTCGATGTGGGCAGCACGACGGAACAAATCGAGGTGATGGCCAACGCCGTACAGGTGCAGACAGAGAGCACACAGCTCGGCGATGTCATCGACTCGAAGAAAATGCTCGCCTTGCCTCTCAACGGCCGCAGCTATATCGATCTTTTGGGCCTGCAGGCAGGCGTGGCACCCGCGTCGGCCGGAACCATCGAAGGCGGTGGCACTCGGCCAGTTTCTGGGATTCTGAACGCGGGCAACATCTCAGTAAATGGCCAGCGCGAAACGGCCAACGCATTTCTAGTGAACGGTGGCGATGTGAGTGAGGGGCGCAACCTCGGTGCCGGCTCGGTGCCGAACCTGGACTCGGTGGAAGAATTTCGCTTGATCACCAACAGCTTCGACGCGGAATACGGAAAGTTCAGCGGCGCAGTGATGAACGCCATCACCAAATCCGGAACCAACGGGTTCCACGGAGATGTATTCGAGTTTCTGCGAAACGACGCTTTCGATGCCAAGAACTATTTTACGTCCTCAAAATCCGAGCTGCGGCGGAATCAGTTCGGTTACGCGGCGGGCGGGCCCATCTGGAAAGACCATCTATTTTTCTTTTCGGATTACCAGGGCACGCGGCAAGTGCAAGGCGCCGAAACCGGCAACGTTACCGTGCCCACCGTGGATCAGCGGTCAGGCAATTTTGATCCCACCCTGTTTCAAACGACAGGCACCGTGACGGTCAACGGACAGACGTACGACAATGTGCCAATTCCCACCACAGTCGACGGACCGGGCTGGGCGCAAGTACTTTCAACCCGGCTCGGGCAGCCGGTAAATGTTGGCGATGCGTACTCAATGATCGAGGTTCCCGATTCTAGTAAACCGTGGGGATTCAGCCTTGCCCCCTGTACGAACCCGGCCCAATGCCTATTTCCGGGTGGGGTAATTCCGCAAGGTGCCTGGGCACCGCCATCCGCTCACTACCTGCCATATATTCCTAACCCTACCCTTCCCGGCGGCAAGAACAACTATTCGAATAACAGCGAAAGAAACGTAGCCAACGACGACAAAATTGGGGAACGGGTGGACTTCAACAACAAAAAGACCGGAAACTGGTCGTTTTACTACAGTTTCGACAGCGCAACGGTTGACAACGCGCTCCCCCCCGGCGGATTTCCGAGTGTGCCGGGATTCCCCACAGATACGCCTGCGCGGTCGCAACAGTTTGTGGTGAGCAATACGAAGACGATAGGAAGCACGGCGGTTAACGAAGCGCGTGCCACCGTCTTCCGCAATGTGCTGCACAAGGACAACCCTGCGGGAAGTTTCACCGACGTGTCTTCGCTCGGTTTTGTGACGGGTGAAGGCACCCTGGGCATTGTCCCGCAGCCAGGATATAAGCAATATGTTCCGCAGGTCTCTTTTACCCAGATTGGCCTAAATCTGGGTGTGCCGACGCTAAATACCTACCAGCCCAACACTACTTACACGGTGAGTGATGTGTTTTCCAAGACCACCGGCAGACATACGTGGAAGGCGGGAGGTGAATTCCGCTACCTCCAGGTGAACGAAAGGAACTACGCCAGTCCCAACGGGCAATTCACCTTTGACGGTTCGGTGACCGGATCTG
>Ga0335076_10003041_pt1 | contig 16782 bp, 18 predicted proteins | sample Lox_Sample_25_FD_206717 | JGI IMG/M metagenome (GOLD analysis project Ga0335076, IMG submission 206717) | Soil microbial communities from Loxahatchee National Wildlife Refuge, Florida, United States - Lox_Sample_2.5 | ecosystem: Environmental > Terrestrial > Soil > Wetlands | place: USA... | reverse complement strand
GATCATTCGCGGTGGTCTGGACAAAATGAACGAAGCGCGCTGCGCCGTCATCGGCGGTCATTCCATTCGCAATGACGACATTCAGTTTGGTTATTCCGTCACCGGTACCGTGAATCCCAATCAAATTTGGAGAAATGTCGGCGCGCAGACCAATGACCCGTTGTTCCTCACCAAATCCTTGGGCACCGGTGTGATCTCCACAGCTCTCAAGAAAGACCGCGCTTCGAAAGAGTCGCTCGATGCCGCTGTCGCCTCCATGACCCAATTGAATCGCGCTGCGGCCGATGCCCTTCATGAACTCCAGTCTCGCTGCGGCGAAAACGTGATTCACTCCGTCACGGACATCACCGGTTTTGGTTTGCTAGGGCATGCTCGCGAAATGGCCCTCGGCGATACCGGTGCCGCCGCTGCCGTCACTCTCGAATTCGATCACCACGCCGTGCCGTTGCTCCCGGGGGCGCTGGACTCCGCCCGAAACGGGATGATTCCCGGTGGACTCAACAATAACCGCGATTTCATTGGCGATTGCGTAGAGTTCGCGGACGCTGTTCCTCAGACATACCGCGACCTCCTCTTCGACCCGCAAACCTCCGGCGGTTTGCTCGTTGCCTTGGCCCCGGGATGCGAGTCCGCTGCTCTCGATTGTTTCGAACGACACGGTGTGAAAGCTTTCCAAATTGGCCGCGCACTCGCCAAAGCCTCGCGGCTCCTTCGCGTCATCTAGCACTCGCTCATTTCTATGGACACCATCACCCACGGAATTGCCGGCGCATTGCTCAGCAAAGCTGCCTTTGGCGGTCGCGATTTATTTCCACCGACCGACATCGAGAAAAAGAAACTCGCTACCTGGGCGCTCACGCTCGGCGCGGTATTTCCCGATATCGACGTTGTGCGCGATTTCTTCTCCCGCGATCCCATGCTGATGATCACCTGGCATCGCAGCATCACGCATTCGCTGTTAATGCTGCCGATCTGGTCTGTCATTCTGGCCGGCTTAACCGGCGCGATCGCCCGCTGGCGGAAATGGCCCGCGCCCAGCTTCTCTATGCTGACTGGCTTATTCGCCTTTGGCATCCTCAGTCACATCAGTTTGGATTTGCTCACCACCTTCGGCACCATGGTCTGGTCGCCACTCGAATGGTCCCGCCCGGCGTGGGACATTCTCTTCATTATCGATTTTACCTTCACCGCGATTTTGCTGATCCCGCAATTACTGGCGTGGACCTACGAAGATCCGGATCACGCCCGCAAGCGCGCCACCATTCTCTGGTTGATTTTTACTCCCGCGCCGTTTCTCATCTCCAAACTCGCGGCTTCCGTCGGCGCGCCCATCTCTGGTACCGCCGTATTGATCGCCACCGTCCTGTTTACCGTGCTGTTCTTTTTGCCGGCTTATCGCGGCTGGGGCTTGCGCATCCCATACGAAAACTGGAATCGCGCTGGCCTGGTCCTCGCCATTGTCTACGTTCTAGCCGCAACCCTCGCGCACCGCGCCGCCTTCGAGCGCGTCAAGCAGTTTGCCGCCCAACAAAACCTGGAAGTGCAGACCATCGGTGCGCTTCCCCTGCCTCCTACGCTTTGGCATTGGGATGGACTGGTCCGCGCTCCTCACGGTGTTTACGAAATTCGCTTGGACTTGACCGACGCCCTGTTGAACAAAAGTGGCGCGGCAAATGGCGAGGTCATTACCCGCACGTTCTATCCCGACGCGCCTCCCAACGAATACATCGCCGTGGCGCGCCAGCTACCCGAAGTGCAAAAGGTGCTGTGGTTCGATCGTTTCCCGGTCACGCAATTCCACAAAGAAGGCGGCGACGCCGTCGTAGAAATTTCCGACAAGCGCTTCGCCCAGATCCAACGCGACCGCCCCGGTGCCTTCACTTATCGCGTGGTCTTTTCCGCCGACGGCAAAGCCATCAGCCAAGGCTGGGTCCGCCGCTAACTCATCTTTGTAGGGACGCGGCATGCTGCGCCCCATGTCCGCACAATTTTAACTTCTGACTCACATCCGTTGTCATCCCGAGCGAAGCGAGGGATCCCTCTGCGATCGCAGGCGTAGCACCGCCCGCCGCCATTGTCATCCTGAGGAGCGCCGTTTGCGACGAAGGATCTCAACCACCGCGTCTTGCCCCAGAAACTCATCCGCGTTCCACTCACTTCGCTGGATGAATCACGATGTGCCGCTCTTCCCCGGTCCCCACACTTTCCGTACGCACTCCGGGCATGTCCTTCAACGCCAAATGCACGATGCGCCGCTCGCGAGACGACATAGCGTTTAGCTGAAACGGCTGCTTCGACGCGAGCACTCGTTCCGCCGCCACTCGCGCGGTCATGCGCAATTCTTCGAAACGCAGCGCGCGGAAGCCCCCGCAATCCAGATGAATCTTTTCGTGGTACGCGGGCTCCAGATTCAACGCGCGAAAGGCTAGATGCTCCAGCGCCTTTAACACTTCTCCGCCGCGCGCCACCAGAATCTCCTTGTCTTTGCCGTCCAGTTCCGCGAACACTTCCGCCTCGCCCTCCGCCGTTTGGCTCCCCGGTTCCGCAGCACGTACTCTCACGCTCAGGTCCAATTTCCCGGTTTTCACGATTTTTTCCAGAAAGGCGCGCAGGGCATCCGCTGCCGCCTGGCGGTCCAGCTTACCCTCGCGGACAAGTTCCATGGTCATCTGGCTCCGTCTGCTTTCCTGAGAGCCCCTCGCTCAGTCAGCCTGCGCTTACTTCTTCGCGCGGGTCGGCTTGGCTGGCGCGGGTAAGGGGTGACTGCGGTTCAAGTACCACTGCTGCAACATGCCAACGACGCTCTGCGTCAAAATATACACCGCTAAGCCGCTGGGGTAGGGAATAATCATAAACATGGCTGCCATCCCGATGGGCATGATCTTCATCATCTGCGCCTGCTGCGCATCCGTCGTCGGTATCGGCGTCATCTTCGACGACAAGTACATCGTCACGCCCATCAGAATCGGCAAAATATAATAAGGATCTTTCGCGGATAAGTCTGTGATCCAGCCAAACCACGACGCGTGCCGCAACTCGATCGTTCCTTGCAAAGCCCGGTACAGGCCAAACCAGATCGGAAATTGCAGTAACTGCGGAATACACCCACCCACCGGGTTCACGCCCTCGCGCGAATAAATGGCCATGATCTCCTTATTCATGTCGGCCTTGCGCGGGTCGTTCATCTTGTACTTCTTGTACTTTTCCTGGATCTGCTTTACTTCCGGAGCCACCCGCTGCATCTTCATCGTGCTCTTGTAGCTGGAGATTCTCAGCGGAAACAGCACCATGTTGATCAGCAGCGTCAACACCACAATCGCCCAGCCCCAGTTCGGAATATATTCGTGGATCCACTTCAACCCGTGGAACAGTGGGTCCGCGATGAACTCCAGCATCCCGAAATTCACCAGCGCTTGCAGCGGCGGCTTCAGCGTTTTCAGCAGGTCGTAATCCTTCGGACCCACAAAAATCCGCATCGTCATCGGGTGCGTGGCGCTGGCTGCCGCCACTTCCGGAATCGCCTCGGACTCTTCTTTGCCGTTCTCGGTGACCGTGTCCCATGCCTTCCAATACCGCGTTTCCATCGGCGTGGTCAGCGCATCACTCGGCGGCAGAAACACCACTGCGAAATAGTTATCTTCGATCCCCGCGAAATTCTTTCCGCCCTGCCAGCTGTTTCCCCAATGTTCCAGGCTTTCCAACTTCTTATATCCGACCGTCGAAAGTTTCCCGTTTTCGCTGTAGAACGTCTGCACGCGCGTGATCGGCGCAGGGTTCGTCACCGTGATATCCCCGAATCCTCCGCGCCACGCTAATCCCGCAAGCACGTCCGAGCCATTATTTTTCACCGTGGTTTCCACGCTGACCACGTAGGAATGGTCGAAGTGGAATTTCTTCGTCACCACCAGGTGCCCATCGCTCCACGTGAATGTCACATCCGCCGGTGCCGTCAACGAACTGCCGTCCGCAGACACCTTGTACAACCCGTTGTTCGCCGCCTTCTGCAACTCCGCGTCGTCCATCACCATCGAAAACGGCCAGGCCCCAGTCATTTGCGCCGACCGCGCGTGCACCAGGTCCAACGTCCGTTGCGGCTTGGAGTCGTCCTTATACTTTTTCAGCTGCCAGCTCTTCACCACTGCGCCGCGATTTGAAAACTCCACACGATACAGCGCGTTTTCCACCACAATCGTGCGTTCTTCGGGATCGGAAACCGGCGGAACCTCAGCTGCGGCTGTAGCGGCTCCGCCTCCACTCGCTGGCTTCGCTCCAGAAGTATTTGCGCTCGGCGCGGCTGAACTTGCTGTCGCCGCAGTTCCTGGCGTGACCGGGGCCGTCGCTGCTGGATTGTTTTGTTGTTGTGGCTTCACTGGCGGTTTCGGCGCGAAAAATTTCGCCCACACCAGAATCACCACCATCGACAACAGAGACGCAACCAGAATGCGCAATTCTGGTGTGAACTTATCTTTGTGCGGCCCTAATGGCGGGAACTGTCCCAGCGGCGGCGTGCTCACGGGCGGACTCCGTGGCCATCGGACGGCATAGCAGGATTCGAGCGCATCTCTTCGTCTTTCTCCGGAACTGGGTCATACCCAAACTTCTTCGCAAACGGATGACACCGCAGCAGCCGCTTCGTTCCCAGCCACACTCCGCGTGCCAGTCCAAACCGCTCGATCGCCTCATACGCATACCGCGAGCAGGTCGGCTGGTACCGGCAATTCCCCGCAAGCAGCGGCGATAAATAAGTTTTGTAGAGGTTCAATGCGAACAACGCTGCGCCAACGCCAAACCCGTGACGACCGGACTCACGCGTGGCGCTCACAGCTTCCCCAGCACCCGCAGCAGATCCTCCGTCAACACCACGAACGGCGCCTTCGCCACTGAACTTTTCGGATGAATCACGATATCCCATCCCGCGGCTATCTCCTGCCGGTGACAGCGGACAATTTCGCGCACACGCCTCCGTATGCGATTGCGCACCACCGCACCGCCTAACGCCTTCTTGATGCTGAATCCGAATCGGTTCAGGGCGAGTTCGTTACGACGAACGAAGACGGTGAAGTGGGAGCTCGCGAAACGTTTGCCGGCGCGATACACGGTATCAAAATCCCCGCGGCGCACCAGCCGCGCTTCGCGTGGGAATCCATGGCCCAGTCCGGGCCGGTCGCCTTTATTCCGGCGTGAGGCGATGACGTCCCTTCTTGCGGCGGTTCGCAAGCACTTTGCGCCCGCCCTTGGTCTTCATGCGCGAGCGGAACCCGTGCGTCTTCGAGCGCCGGCGTCTCCGCGGTTGAAACGTACGCTTTGGCAAGACAATCCCCCTTTAGTTCGCGAACGGCTGTGGTCCTTCCACACGCCAGCCCTTGGCCCGCCCCCATGGCGGTCAGTTCTAAATTACGTCCCAGGCTGGCTCGGAATTTCCTTCGTCAAGCCAACTGCCTCTTCCCGGCAGCGTTCGGAATTATCTAGTGTACTTTCCCCCAGCAACCACCGTCAACAAACCCCCGGGGTAGCGTATGGGCAGGGGAAAAGTGATACACCGCCGATCGCTCTTTGCTTACTCCCGCGCGCAGTGTTTCTATTTGCGATACGTCCAGCATTCGATAGCGTTGCGCACTCAACTTTTTGTGCAATCATGAGCACGAGAGTCTAGGACAAAACGCCGCGAGAGGACTGGTGATGTATCGTTGCTATGACAGACGCAGATCGTAATTTTATTAAGCAAGCTATCGAAGCGTCCAAAAGCTGCAAGCCAGAGCCTGGAAAGCCCACGCCGAAGGTAGGGGTCGTCGTAGTGAAAGACGGACAGGTGCGGGGCTATTGGACATCGCGGTGAGAAAGAACCTGGAGACCACGCAGAGTTCACCGCACTTGAAAAAATGCTCGAATCAGACGTTCCGTCAGGAGCGACTGTTTATACAACACTCGAGCCTTGCGTGAAACGGAACCATCCAAAGTCGCCATGCGCAAAAAGGCTCGTCGAGCGAAAAGTTGCTCGTGTTGTAATCGGAATGCTCGATCCGAATCCATCCATCTGTGGCAGAGGCGTGCGGATGCTTCGCGAGCACAACATTCAAACAGAACTGTTCCCCACGGATTTGGCGAGTCAAGTAGAAGAATTGAATCGTGATTTTACACGTCAAATTCAAGCCGCCTCAGTGAGCCAGGAGATCGACGCAAATTTCGTTAGTAGGTACAGATCCCGGGACATAGACGAATGGCACAGGGCTATCAACTTTATCTTTGCAGATCGTAACTTCATCGAGACGCGACATCGATCTTCGCACATTTAGTGGAAGTCATTGGAGGTCTCAGCCTACTGGCAAGCGACAAGAAAAAGGCTGATGTCATCCCGGAAGCATTTCTGCCGAAGTCGCTGGCTTGGTGGTTCGCTCTATGCGGAAAGGTTGGCATAAGAAGCGTTGGCGACTTGTTGTGGCTCAAGTTTCCTGGAGTCTGTCCTTATTGCCAACGGGAAGAACACGATTCAACTATTTGCAAAAGGAAGAAACGAGAGAATCCTACCCCGCGTTGGACTGAATTGCGTGGAATAGGTCGCGGCAAAACGCGGCCCTCTTCTCTTGGTGGGTGGCAGCGAATGTTCCGAAATATCTATAAGCCACACCACAAGCCTGAGTATCAACATAGGGCTAATCATCATAGCGCTTCCTCGCGTTATTGTTGTGCCACTTGATGCTGCCCTACTCTTTGCGGTTTCTAAAGGGTGGGACCCTCGTCGCTCTCGCCTTCACTTCCGTTCGTCAGGTGCAGCGCTGTTCGGCGGCAGCCCTGCGAGGTAGGACGCGAAGTTTTCGTTGAACAATGCGCCAGGCCGTTTTTCCCGCAGCAGCGCAACGGCATCTTCACCTGTCATCCCCAGATACGTAAGCGCTAATCCTGCCACCAGCGCCGACCTGTTAAAGCCCATGCCACAATGGGCGAGCACTCTCTCGCCCTGGGTCACCAACCGTGCTACTAACCTCGCCACGGCATGCAGTTTGTTCAAATTCGGCAGGCCCTCATCGAAGATGGGAAAGTAAATATAGAGCATGTGATTGGGAATGCTCGGAATGCCCAAATCGAGATCACCGTCCATATCGATCACCGCGGTAATGCCGCGATCCTCAATCAATTTCCATTCATCAATCGACGGAGAAATAAACAGCTGACGTTCTTCATCAATCGCTATCAGATCCATCGAAACTATTCCCGAATGAGGAGTTCAACAGCATCGCACGCCCGTCGATTATGGCATGAAGCCGGCCGACTCCACCTGTCCGCGCGGGAATTGGCGCACCTGCGTCGAGGAGACTCGCTCTGCTACACGCGTCGTTCCCCAAGCGTACAACTCAAGCTACAATGGAGCACGATGCAGCAACCTTGGAATTGCTCGAGTACAGCCCCCGCAAAACATTGCCCTCGGCGCCCTGGCCGGCTCTTTCTTCCTGCCTGTGTCGGGAAAAGTTGGCAGGCTTGAGTTGGCGAAGGACCATCTTCCTTTCGGCCATCCTGCTGACGGCATGGATTCCGGCACATTCCGCTTCCACCAAACTTGTCATGAGCTGGAAGAATCCCAAATACTCCGGCCATCAGTTCCGCAGAATTCTTGTGATTGGGATGAGTGAGAACCCTACGGTCCGAGCGGATTTCGAGGACGCGCTTTCCGCAAAGATCACCAGAGACGGTTTTGAAGCTGTTCCCGGCAACACCATCCTGCTACGGCCAGACTCGCCTAACGTGGACCTGGACTATCTCAAAGGCCAGATTCACGATCACAGGATTGATGCTGTGATCGTGGCCCGTCTGGTCAATGTCGATCAGACGACCACCTACGTCCCCGGTCACAGTTATGCGGTTCCTTATGCCTACTACCGCGGCTTCTACGGCTATTACGGTACCGTTTACGCGCAGGTCTATTCCCCCGGTTACTTGCGTGAGGACACCACGGTCCGCGTTGAAACGAATTTTTATGACGTGACGCCGCCCGACCAAGATCTTGTGTGGACCGGCGTGAGTGACAGCTTCAATCCCAAGAATGCCGACAAAGCCATTGCCGGGCTCGTCAAGCTAGTCGTGAAGCGGTTGGAAAAGGAAGCGATTCTAACGAAAAACCCTTGAAGCTCTTGCGCCGCAGGGTAGTGACGGCGCGTGATTAACGATCAGCCGATTTCTTCTCGGCGTCTTCTTTCGCCCATTGTTGTTTTTTTGCTGCGATGGCTTCTGGCGAGGGTTGGTAGCTCTTGAAGCCCTTTTTGATGCTGCTATCGACCGACTTCCAGATTTTGTCCGGGTCGATGTGGATGATTTTTTGCGTGGAGTACATGCGCCAAGCCAATCCCTTGCTGTTCGCGTCAATCAATTCGATTCCGATCGTGCCTTCGTTGGGGGTGTTGGTGTGCATGGAGATGTACTGGACGGACCAGTGGCCGGTCCAGTAGGTGCCGTATATGCCCCAACTCGCGCCGTAACCCACCCCGGCTATGCTCTGCGTCTCGATCCAATACCGCACAACAAGATCCGGATTGCTTTCCGGCTGCACTTCGTGAAGACCTTTGGCCGTCAGTTCTCGAGTGACCGAGCGATGAATCTGATTGTTGAGCTGGTCGGGATTCAACTGCATGCGCAGCAACATTTCGGTGCCGCCCAGGTACGCGAACGTTTTGTACTTCGCGAAGTCGAGAGTGGGATCAAAATCCGTGGCCACTTTGGCCGATGTGGGCAGGGAGGCGAGAAGCAAAAACAGAAAAGCCACGAGCGAGAAAATTCTGGCTCTGTGTGACATTTGCAGTGTTGTATCACGTTCGGACAGGCGGCACAAACGAGAGCAGCGGATTGGGCCGCAAACTCCTTCGATACACCCGCACCGGCGAAAAACGGGTGTAGAATCCTCGCCTATACCTCGGTCCAATAGGCCCGCAAGTTCGCGTTCCGGAGGTTCTCCAATGGCAAATTCCATGACCGTTGCCACACCGGCGTCTGCGGCACGAATCACCCGACGCCGAGTCAATCCAGACCACCTGTTCTATGTCGTCGCGGCAGCGCTGATGCTGCTTTTCACCGCCGGGGGATTTCGCAATTTTTATCTGCATGGAAGGGCTCCGTGGGGAGCAATGACCAGCCAGATCGTTCCTCTCATCGTTGCTCACGGGCTCGCCATGACCGGCTGGGTCATTCTGTTTTTCCTTCAGAGCCTCCTGATCCTGACGGGCCGCCGTCGTCTCCACTTTGTGCTTGGTCCACTCGGAGGCGTGCTGGCCGGCGCGATTGTGGTTCTGGGAACAACCGTAGCGCCCTTATCCATTCATTTCAGTCCACAAGTCTACGCCGGGCTCGGTGGCCCGAGACCGTTCTTGGCGATGATGTTCGTCCAGATGCTGTCGTTCGGAACACTCGTAGCACTCGGCCTAATGTATCGCCGTCGGCCCGAGATTCATCGTCCCATGATGCTGTTGGCCACCATCGTCATCCAATCCGGTGCGCTTGGCCGGTTCCCCTATATTGAGAACTTCGCGGCGCTTGCACCACTGTATGTTTGGGGACCTGTGTTGGTGTTCGGGGGCTTGCTTTTTGTTCTTCAATGGGCCATGAGCAGAACGCCGAATCGCTGGTATTTGGCCGGCTACGCGGGAATGGTGCTGGCCTCCCTCCTGTCCGTAGCCGTAGGCGGCACCGCGCTTTGGAATCGCATGTTCAGCAGCTTTGCTCCATGAAGACACTCTCCTCCCGGGTACTCAGGGGAACTCGCGTCGTTCCCTAATCATATATCTGAGGTTGTGGGTCTAGCCCAGAAGCGCGTGGATGCGCTTCATCATGGTCGCGAAATGATCCTGATCTTCGGTGCGGATGTTCTTGAATTGCAGGCCAACGCCAACACCAGCCAACACGTACCGTACAACGGCTTTGGCGACGATGCCGCCATCTTCAACAAGAAAGTTAAGCTCGACCGCGGCGTCGACTGGCAGATTCTTTCTTGTCTCGATGAAGATTCCTCCGACACTGATATCTCGCACACGTGAGGTATCTTCGCTGCGCCCGCAACGCCAATAGACCCACACACCCTGAGGGTTGTCGACTCGCTTGTGTTGGCGACGAGAATGGAGGACGTTCCTTTTCATACAACTGTCCTGAAATTGTTCAGTTTTGCGAGTGACGAACAGGACCCAGGTTCTTACAGTATGCCTTAGGTTGCCAGCGCCTCGGCGTGTGCGCCATCAGTTCGACGGCTCAGGTGTCATAAAAGCCACTGGCGAACGGGAACAGACGAACGGTTTCTGAGGGCTTACCTGTGGCGAGGAATACTTCGCCCACTACTCGCGTCGTTCCCCAAATGTATAAATCAAGCTCACTGACGGCCGCAGGTTCGACTGGCCCGCCAACTCCACATTTGAGTTGAAGTACGTCGTGTGCAGGTAATCCACTCCCGCGCGAATCGCAAAAACCCTCGAGATGCGGTACTGCACGCCTGCTCCCCCGTCCCACGCGAACCGGTTGACGAAGCCGAACACAATCTGTCCATTCGCTTCGTAGTTCACGCCAGTTTCTCTCGCCCCGCCCAACAACAAATGCGCGTACACGTTCATGTTCCGCTTGCGCACCGGATAGAACACCGGTCCCGCCAGGTACGTCAGCAAATCCGCCGTGTGATTCGAGCTATATGCGTTGAAATTCCGCGCGTAGCCCAATTCCGCGGCGATCCCGAACCGCCGCGAAAGATCCGCGTTTCCCACCACCTGAATCCCGTTCATTCCCAGCCGCCCTTGCGACGGCGTACTTGCGTCGGTATACGTATAGCCCGCGCCCGCCTCGATCACTGGTGCGATTCCTCCGGCAATCGGACCCTGCGCGCGCACCGCCATCGGCCCAGCCAGCATCAGCAGCAAAATCAATAAAGTTAGTCTCGTTCTCATGAATCCCTCAGGGAAGCTTTCGCTTCCAAGCCTCCGCTCTCGACACCCAGCCCCCGGCATGGTGTCTTTAAATTTTGGCTAGGCCTGCTTCACCGCGGCTTGGGTAGTAAATTATAGGCAGCGCTACAAACACGCTTCAACGCGATAAAGGTACAGGTCCAATTTTTAACTGGTTTATTTTCAGGCTTGTGCGTTACCTGTACTCCCTGACCGTTGGACCTGCTTCCTAACTTCCTACAAAATCCCCCAGATCACGTCCATTTCGGCAAAAACATCCCGGTTCGCCGGGAATGCTCTTCAAATCCCGCACCAAATTCCTCCCGCAAAAATCGCTCTTCTCTTCGCGCTTTGAAATAAAACGCGGCAAACACCACCAGCACTCCCAGCCAGCCCCGCACGTGACTCCGAATCATCGCCGACCCCACCATTCCCAGCAGGATTCCCGTGTAAATCGGGTGACGGATCCAGCGATACAGTCCGGTTCGCACCAGTTCATGCCCGGTCTTCAACGTCACCATCCCGCTCCAGTTCGATCCCAGGCTTAAGCGCGCCCAAATCGCAATTCCGATGCCCACCGCCGTTAACGCCAGTCCTGTCAGCCATACCGCAGGCACTCGTGGCAGTACCCGCTCATTCAGCACGCCCCACTTCACCCCGTCTCCGAATACCAGGAAAAATCCCAGGACTACCAGGATTCCGTGTTGTGCCCGTTCGCCCCACCTTTCCAGCTTCTTGGCCTTTTTCATTCCAAACCACAGCACCACCCACACCACCAGCAGCAGCTCCCAAAGGTAACCCGCCCAATCCGAAGCTTGGTCCGCTGTGATCCAGTTCAGTTGCATAATTTAGCCCGCCGTTTACCCGCCGCACTCAGTCTCGCCAACTCACGCTCTTTTCCGCCTGAGGAGTATACGTGCCGCAACCGCGAAACTTTCACTCCGGTTTCCCGCCGCCAATTTGGTGGTTGTCGTCACGCATTGCTCCAAACAATACTTTCACTCATGAAAAAACCCGCCACCCAGTATCATCCGCAAACCCGCGCTATTCACGCCGGGGAACCTCCGCGTCACGGGGTTGGCGCGCCGGTCACCTCTGCCATCGTGCGTTCTTCCACCTTCACCCTCGCTTCCAGCGAAGAATTGAAACTTTGGGCCGAAGGCAAAAGCAACGCCTTCATGTACACCCGCGACGGCAATCCAACTCTCGCTTTGGCCGCGAAAAAGATCGCCGCACTCGAAGGCGCGGAAGACGCGGTGGTCACGTCTTCCGGCATGGCCGCCATTTCCAGCACCTTGCTCAGCTTTCTGTCTCATGGCGACGAACTGATTTCCACCGCGCAAGTCTATGGTGGCGCCTACCGTATGATGCGCGACATTTTTCCCCGTTTCGGCATCACTGTTCGCCACGTGCCATCCTCGCTCCACGGCCTCGAATCCCTGCTCACTCCTAAGACCAAATGCCTTTACGTCGAGACTCCCACGAATCCCACTCTCTACTTGGTCGATCTGCGAAAAGCCGCCGCCTTCGCACGCAAACACCACCTCATCAGTATTGTGGATAACACTTTCGCCACGCCCATCCTGCAGAATCCCATTCAGTATGGTTTCGACATGGTCGTGCACAGCGTCACCAAAGGACTCTCCGGCCATTCCGACCTTCTCGGCGGTGTCGCTGCCGGCAAAAAACAATACGTCGACGGCGTCCGCCACATGGTCTCCTGCTTCGGTGGTTGCATGGACCCGGAAGTCGCCTTCCTTCTGATGCGCGGTATGAAAACACTCGTCGTGCGCTTGGCTCGCCAGTGCGAGACCGCTTTGCGCGTCGCCAGGTTCCTCGAAAAACATCCCAAGGTGGCCCGGGTCCACTATCCCGGGCTGAAATCTCATCCCGATCATCAACTCGCCAAAAAGCAGATGCGCGGTTTCGGCTCGATGCTGGCCTTCGACTTAAAAGGAGGCTTGCCTGCGGCGCGCCGGTTCTGTGATCGCGCAAAACTCTTTTTACTTGCGGCCAGCCTCGGAGGTGTGGAATCTCTGATTATTCTGCCGATTTACGGCTCGCATTACGGCATGGGCAAGGACGAATTGCGTCGCGCAGGAGTCGAGCCCGGAACCGTTCGCGTTTCCATCGGTCTCGAAGACTCTCAGGACCTCATCGAAGACCTTCAACAGGCGCTTCGTTAATCCGCTTCAACCCGCGGGAACTTCCGCCGGAACCTCCCACGACTCTTTTTCCGGCAGCATCGACTTCACGATGTCTTCCAATTCATGCGAACTCTTCACATGTTCCGGATAGTTGTGCGCGCTCAAGTCGAAACTCGCGCCGAACTTGGCGCGCACCGGCTGCAATTCTTCCTGCAACCGTAACGCAATGCGTTTCGCGTTCAGCGTATCCGTCTCCGGCAACACGATTCCAAACAGATCGTCGGCCAAGTGGTAGATCGAATCCGAGGGCCGCAGTTTCTTCGACAGCGCCTTGGCTGCATCGCCCAGCGTAGTTTTCTGATCGTTCGCCGTCATCCGCGAGCCCGCCTTCACCTTCACCAACACCAGCGACATGGTTTTCTCCATCGTCAACGCTCGCCGGAATTCCATCGTCAAGCGGTCCCAAAAATACTTCTGGTCCGGCATCGACTTCAAAATGTCCGCGCTCGCCTGCAGTTGCAGCGCAACGTTCCGCTCCAGTTCCGCCAGCAATTGCTCCTTCACACGGTTGAACGTACGCTGCCGGTCAAACAAATAGCTGACAAACAGCACCGTCAACGCGCAGAACCCAAAAAACGCCACCCGCAACGTCCACTTGTTTTCTTCGGGATGCACAAACACCAGCGGGTACATGAACGCGGCCAATCCACTCGCCAGCACCAGCACGAACACAGCGGAGAAGATCGTCAGTTGCACGCCCCTGCGTTCCAGTCGCTCCAGCTCTTGCCGGTCTATTGTTGCCATGCGGCCGCTCCATTCCCTGGCCGATCCGCCCCGCTTTGCCCGAGGTTCAGCGACACTCCTGACCGATCCAGGCGCACCGCCAGCAATGCGGTGTTACTGTCAGCATCGGCCTCGTGCTGGATCCCTGCAATAGCCCGACCGTACTTTGTTCTGAAAATGACAGCTGATTGTTATCCAGGTATGTAGCAATCTGATACAGTGCTTGCCGTTAAGGATTCGCGCTGCCCGTCCCGTATTCCGTTTGATCCACGAATTCCGCCGCCACTCCCTTTGGACCCACGCCCCACCCTTTTCCCCGAATAAACGTGACTGCATTCAGCCCCGGCGAGTCGATGGGCGTCCAGCGAATCCCATTGCGGCTGGTTTCCGCTCCGTTCAATCCCACGGTCACAAATCCCGCATCAAACGTATCCACCGCCGAACGGTAACCCGTCGGCATAATCTCCGCTAGTTTCCACGTCTTTCCTTCGTCATCTGAATACGACGCCGTCTTCTCCGTCCCCTTCGGCTTTTCGTAATCACCTCCGACCACCACCACCGTATCTCCCGCGCGCACAATCGAAAAAATCCCCTGTGACGGTTTCCCACAAAGCACCGGAGTTTCGCTCACCGTCCACGTCTGGCCCAGATCCTTGGAGTGGAATACCCTCGCCTTCGCCCCACCTGTCGCGAAATAAATGTCCGTTTTTCCAAACAACAGCAGGCTGGAATTGCTGGCCGCGAACGCCCCTTCTTGTGCCAGCGCCGCCGGCATCTGCTCGCGCCCCAACTCCTTCCAATGCGCGCCGTCCGTGGTCGCCAACAGCAGAAATTTCCCGTCCACTGGATCGCTCAATGCAAAACAGTTCTTTTCGTCCGAACAGGCCAGCGCGTCCAGAAAAAATCCCTTTCGCGCATCTGTGTACTGCACATTCCAGCTTGTTCCGCCGTCCGTTGTTTTGTAAATCCGCGAAGCTTTCCCCTCCCCGCTGGACATTACATATACATCCTTGCCATCGAACGTCTGCACTCCGCGAAAATCCAGAGTCTCCGCACCTGAAATGTGCACGGGTTCCCATGTCTTCCCGCCATCCTGCGATCGCACAATTGCCCCTTTTGCTCCCGTCGCCCAAATCACCGTACTGCCGCGGTGCACCACCAGTGCGACTCCGCGTAGGTTCGCGTCCGTTCCGGTCGGCTGCACAGACCACCACGAACTGGCCGCAGCCAAAATCAGCGCAGCACTGCTTACCAGCCATCGCATGGCTTTTACTGTATCAAGTTTTCGTTCTGCTTACTTCTTCGCAGGCATGGTCGTGGACACCACCGTGCGGGCTTCCGGATGTTTTGGGCTCCAGTCTTCCGGAGGAAACGCCACACGCCAGAACGTGGGACATGCCACCGTGAATTCCAGCCCAATTTCCGCTTTGCCCGAGCGCACCGGGCCTAAAAACACCACATGGCATTCCTGTTCTTCCTGAGTGTGCTTGTGTTGCATGAAAACCGTGCTTCCACTGGTCAATCGCGCCTGCAAGGGCACCAGCGCGCCATGCGCGTTAATCGCCAGGGTCGAGGCTTCTTCCTCAAACAATTTATTCTGTGCGTCATTCCCGCGGATTCTGACCGGCACTTGCATCAGTACTCGTTGACTTCGACGACGAGGACTTGGTGGATGGTTGGGTGGGTTCGACGTTGTGGCCATAGGACCTCGGACACTTCCAATATACCCCGTGGACTGCGCCTGTCGAGGTGGAAGCGGAAACTGCGTATGCAAAAAGGAACGCCAAACCGCACATTACAGAATACTTACAATTGTTTGTTTCTTCGGTGTCCCTACGGGCGCTGCTCCATCGGCACATACGGCCGCGTGTCCTCTCCCAAATAAATCTGCCGCGGCCTGGCGATTTTCTGTTCCGGATCAAGCAGCATCTCTTCCCACTGCGCCACCCACCCGGACATGCGCGGAATCGCAAACAGCACCGGGAACATCGTCATCGGAAAGCCCATCGACTGATAAATCAGCCCGGTGTAGAAGTCCACGTTTGGATACAGCTTGCGCTTCACGAAATACTCGTCTTCCAGCGCAATCCGTTCGCATTCCAGTGCGATTTCCAGCAGCGGATTCTTGCCCATCAACTCGAACACTTCATACGCAATCTTTTTGATGATCCGCGCGCGTGGGTCGTAGTTCTTGTAAATCCGGTGCCCAAATCCCATCAGCCGTGTTTCGCCCGCTTTCACCTTCTTGATGAAGTCCGGCACTTTCTGCACCGACCCGATTTCCATCAACATTCGTAATGCTTCTTCGTTCGCTCCGCCGTGCAACGGCCCGTACAACGCCGCGGTCGCCGCCGCCGACGCGCAGAACGGGTCCACGTGACTGCTGCCCACGCAACGAATCGTGTTTGCCGAACAGTTCTGCTCGTGATCCGCGTGCAGAATGAACAGAACATCCAGCGCGCGCTCCAGCGTCGGGTTCGGCCGGTAGCGCGTCTCGCTCGTGCGAAACAGCATATTCAGGAAATTTCCCGTATAGCTCAAATCATTGTCGGGATATACATACGGCATGCCCAGCGTGTGCCGGTACGCGAATGCCGCCAGCGTCGGCATTTTCCCGATCAGCCGGTACGTTTGCTTCTGCCGCGAAGCCGCGTCGAAAATGTGCTTCGAATCCGGATAAAACGTGCTCAACCCTGCTATGGTCGAAATCAGCATCCCCATCGGGTGCGCATCGTAATGAAATCCATCCAAAAACTTTTTAATGCTTTCGTGAATGTACGTGTGGTGCGTGACGTGATACTGCCAATCCTTCAATTGCGCCGCGTTCGGCAATTCCCCGTGCAACAGCAGGTACGCGGTTTCCAGGTACGTCGATTTCTCCGCCAGTTCCTCGATGGGATACCCGCGGTAGCGCAGAATCCCTTTATCGCCGTCAATGTAGGTAATCC
>Ga0335076_10003040_pt1 | contig 16784 bp, 14 predicted proteins | sample Lox_Sample_25_FD_206717 | JGI IMG/M metagenome (GOLD analysis project Ga0335076, IMG submission 206717) | Soil microbial communities from Loxahatchee National Wildlife Refuge, Florida, United States - Lox_Sample_2.5 | ecosystem: Environmental > Terrestrial > Soil > Wetlands | place: USA... | reverse complement strand
CGCGACGCCGCGACCCGCGACTACCGGTTCGCGGAGATCGTCCACGGCGTCGTGCGCAGCGACGCGTTTCGCGAGCAGACCCTGCCGGCGGCGCCAGCGGGCGTAGCGCAGACCGTCGCGCGCGCCGAGACGAAGTAGCCCGGCATCACGCGAGCCCCGCGCCGCTAGGTGCAGCCCGGCCGCACGGAAGCGCATGAATCGAAACAACCCGCTAATCCAGGCGCTGTCGCTCCTCGTGGCGGCCGCGCTGCTCGGACTCGCTTTCGTGATCGGGGCGGTCGTGATCGGCGCGCTGTTCGTGCTCGGCGCCGTCGCCGCGCTGACCTTCGCGATCCGCATCTGGTGGCTGCGACGAGCGACTCGCCCCGCGGCGGCGCGCGATACCTCCAATCGGTCCGCGCGGCAGGTGATCGAGGGCGACTACACCATTGTCGGCGAGACCGATGCAAAGGACGGCCACCCGCGCGCAATCCCCCGCGACGACGCGCAAAGTCGCCCCCGCAACCCTGCGGATTGACGGTCGCCCTCGCGGGTTCACGGCCACGGCGCACTTCAGTGACGCTCGTAGGGCCGGAGGCGCGCCGGTTCTGCTATATATAATGTTCTGAGAGCGCAGATCGCCGCCGACCGGAGTTCAGCGTGACGTACCTGACGAAGAAGCACCTATCTCGCAGGACCGTGCTGCGCGGCGTCGGCGTGGCGCTCGGTCTGCCGCTCCTCGACGCGATGATCCCCGCTGCGACGGCGCTCGCGGCCACCGCCGCCGCGCCGAAGCTGCGCGCCGGATTCTTCTATATCCCGCACGGCGCGATCCTCTGGAACACGGCGTTCGGCAAAGAGATGGACCACTGGTCCCCGACCGGCGCCGGCGCGGATTTCAAGCTCAGCCCGATCCTTTCGCCGCTCGAGAAATTCAAGAGCTACGTCACCTCGTTCTCGAACCTCGAGAACAAGGCGAACCAGAATTCCGTGCACGCGATCGTGCCGGCGACTTGGCTCAGCGGCGTGCGGCCCGACCCCTCGGCGACCGGCGCGAGCATGGCAACCACGATCGACCAGATCATTGCCGGCAAGATCGGCCAGGAGACCGCGCTGCCCTCGCTCGAGGTCGCGTCCGAAACGACGACGCAGGTCGCCGCGTGCCCATCCGGGGCCGGCTGCTACTACAGCACGACGCTGTCGTTCCGCAACGCGACGTCGCCGCTGCCGATGGAGTTCAACCCGCGCAAAGTGTTCACGCAGCTCTTCGGCGAAGGCGACACGCCCGAGGAGCGCGACGCGATCGCAGCCGAGACGAAGAGCCTGCTCGACCTGATCTCCGACCGCACGGCGGCGCTGCAGAAGTCGCTCGGCCCGAGCGACAAGCGCGTGCTCGACGAGTATCTCGACACGGTCCGGGAAATCGAGCGCCGTGTCGCGAAAGCGGAGCAACGCGACCTCACGGGGCTCACGCTGCCCGAGGCGCCGATCGGCGAGCTCGACAAGTTCGACGAGCAGGTGAAGCTGATGTTCGACCTCGTTGCGCTCGCGTATCAGGCGAACCTCACGCGCGTCGCGTCCTACATCATGGTGGCCGAGGGCACGAATCGCACGTACAACCACATCGGCATCTCCGACGCGTTCCATCCGCTCTCGCACCACGCGAACGACAAGGAGCGGTTGCTCAAGCTCGTGAAGATCCAGACGTACCACGTCCAGCGTTTCGCAGATTTCGTCGCGAAGATCGCCGCGATCCCCGACGGCGAGGGCTCGCTGCTCGACCACTCCTTGTTCATGTACGGCTCGAACATGAGCAACAGCGACCGCCACAACAACTATCCGCTGCCGAACATCCTCGTCGGCGGCGCCTGCGGCAAGCTCAAGGGCGGCCAGCACGTCGAGCTGCCCGAGCACACGACGCTCACGAACTTGCATCTCACGGTGCTGAACAAGGCCGGCCTCGAGGCCAAGAGCTTCTCGGACAGCACCGGCGAGATCGCCGGCGTCTGAGATCGCGTCGCAAAGCGGAATGCCCCCGATTTCACGCCCGATCGACCGCCGCGGGGTGCTCCACGGAGCGCTCGGCGCGTGCTTAGGTCTGGCGCTCGCGCCGCTCGCGCGCCGCGCCGCGGCGGCGGACGCAATCCAAACGACGCGCGTCACGGACAAGCTCGTCGTGCTCTCGGGCGCCGGCGGCAACGTGCTCGCCCTGTCGACCGCCGACGGGCTCGTCGTCGTCGACAGCGGCGCGGCCGCGTACGGTGCGCCGCTCGTCGCGGCGCTCGGCGCGCTGCCGAACGGCGCGCACGTGCACACGCTCTTCAACACCCACTGGCACTTGGAGCAGATCGGCTCGAACGAGGCTTTGGGGCGCGCGGGCGCGCACATCGTCGCGCACGAGAAGACGCGACAGCGGCTCGCCTACGGCTATTACTTGCCGAAGGAAGACCGCTACCAGAAACCGGTGCCGAAAGCCGCGCAACCGGCGGAGACCTTCTACACGACCGGCGACACCAAGATCGGCGGCGAGCGGATCGAGTACGGCTATCTGCTCGAAGCGCATACGGACGGCGACATCTACGTCTACTTTCGCGACTCGAACGTGCTCGCCGTCGGCGACGCGGTGTCGCCCGCGCGCGATCCCGAGCTCGATTGGTTCGGCGGCGGCTGGCTCGGCGGGCGCGTCGATTCGCTGGAGCTGCTGCTCAAGGTCGGCGACGCTGGCACGAAGATCGTGCCGAGCTATGGCCCCGTGATCGGCCGCGCCGACGTGCAGAAAGAGCACGACATGATGCTCAAGCTCTTCGAGCGCTACGTCGAGCTAGTGCGCAAGGGCGACAGCGCCGAGGACATCTTGGCCGCGGGAGTCATCGCGGACACCGGCCGCGCCTGGCAAGATCCGCATAAGTTCGCGTACGACGCCTACAAGGGAATGTGGGCGCATCACAACACGCTGATGCCCGACATCGTCTGACCATGAATCGTCTGACCATGACTGCCTCGACGCGCCCGACCCTCGGCAAGCGCATGCGAGCGGTGTCGCTGCTCGCCGGCCTCGTCGTCGCCGCGAGCGCCGCGACGCTCGGCTGCCAGCGAGGCGCTACCGGCGTCGAATGGAACGACGGCGTCGTGAAGGAGATCGAGGCCTGGCGCGCGAAGCACGAGGCCGACTACAAGCGCGACTGGGCGACGATCGAGGGGCTGCATTTTCTCGCGCCCGGCGCGCATACGGCGGGCAGCGCGCCGAACAACGACGTCGTATTGGCGGCGGCGCTGCCCGCGCGGATCGGGCGGTTCGCCGTCGGGCCCGAAGAAGTCACGTTCGACGCGGAGCCGTTCGTCGGCGTGACTGTCAACGACAAGCCGCCGGAGGCGGCCATGAAGCTGCGCGACGACGGTCAGGACGACACGGACGAGATCAAGGCGAACGGCGTCAGCGTCGTCGTGCACCGAAGCGGCGAGCGCGTCGCGCTGCGCGTCCGCGACCCGAACGGCGAGCGCGCGAAGGCGTTTCGCGGCTTCGACTGGTTTCCGATAAGCCGCGACTATCGGGTCCGCGCACGTTTCGTCCGCGATCCCGTGTCGCACGAGGAGCGCGTCGTCAACACGCTCGGCGACATCGACAGCTACGTGAGCGAAGGCGTCGTCGAGTTCACGCTGAACAACCAGATCCTGCGGCTGCGTCCGTTCACAACTCGGCCGAAACATCTCTACATCGTCTTCAGCGACGAGACGAGCGGCAACGAGACGTACGAGGCCGCGCGGTTCCTGACCGCGGAGCTCGGCGACGACGGCACGACGATCCTCGACTTCAACGAGGCGTACAATCCGCCGTGCGCGTTCAACCCGTTCACGACCTGCCCCATTCCGCTGCAACAAAACCGGCTGCGCGCTCGAGTCCTGGCCGGCGAGAAGAAATATCCCGGCCACGTCGAGCCGGCGAACGTCGAACGGCCCGCGTCGACCACGCGCTGACTATTCGTTGGGCGCTCTACGCAACGCCCTGGCGATCTCCGCGCTCGAGCACTACTCGTTGACGACCGTGCTCTTCCCCGCCGCCGTCGGTATCGCGTGCGTCCTGTTCGTCGCGATGGTCGCGTATCGACGTGCTCAGCTGCGCGTTCGCCGCGAGCGGGACGGTCCGGCGTCGGCGCCCGGCTCGTAGTGGAACTCGACGAGATAGACGTTGCGCCCCGGCCCGTGCTTCGCGACCTTGAGCAGATCGACGACGCCCGCGAAGCCGGAGCGGCGCGCGAGCGCCGCCGTGATGTCGTCGAACTCGATACGGTGCAGCGCGTCGACGACGATGTTTCCGGGAGGCAGCGCATAGCGATGACCGACCCGCACGTGCGGCTTCTGCCAAATCCGCACGCTGCACGTGATCTCGCCGCGCTTGATCGGCTCGCGAAGGCGCTTCGTGAACTGCACGCTCGAGCCCTCGGCGGCGACGAAGCGCCGATCGCGACCTAGCGCGGAACCGGCTTGCCGTAGACCTCGATCTGCGCGACGTCGGACCAGCCGCCGGGGCCATGTCCGCTCGCCGGCATCAAATCGACGAAGCCGACCTCGTCGACCTTGCTCAAGTCCGGCTTGTCGACGAAGTTGCCCATGGTGACGAGCCGCTCGGGATCGAGCTTGAGCCAGCGCAAGCTCGCGATCGACAGCTCACCGACGAGCCAGTCGACCGGCGACGCATCGGCGTGATCGCCGACGAGCCAAGTGCCGTCGGCGAGCTTCACGATCGGCCGGATCTCGTGGAAGCCCGAGGTCTTCACGTTCCAGCGAATCCGCGCGAGGCCGGTGAGATCGACGTTGCGCGTCTTGTCGCGCAGCGCGAGGCCGCACGGCGTCGTGCAGAGACCGGTCCAGACGTGAGTCGGGTTGTTCTCGTCCCCGTCGACACCGGTGAGCTGAATCTCCTTGCTCGACGCGCCGTAGAGCTTGAGCTCGACGTTCGCCGCCGTGACGCTCGCGGGCGTCACGGGATGCTCGCCGCCGCCCGCGATTTGCTTCCAGTCCTCTTTGAGGAACAACGGCGGCCGAGACACGCGCGGACGCTCGCCGGCGGGCTCCGCGGGCGCAGCTCCCGACCCGGCCGACGCGGAGCGCGAAGCTCCCGACGGCGCTTGGGCGCGCGCATCGACCGAAAAGACGAACGCGAAAACTGCGACGACCGACGCGGTCACGAGGCTGACACGCATGGCACCTCCCCCGAGCTGCGATGCCGACGAGTATAGCGCTCGCAGAGTTGTACCGGGTCGCGCCCTCGTCATTGCGCGTGATGAGAATTCAGTCGGCTCGCCCGGAGCCGGTAAGCAAGCGGATCTCGCCGCGTGGCGGGAATCGCTCCCTCGCGTCAGGCCTCAACGCTCGCCGGCCGGCGTCTCGGTCTTCGGCGCGAGCTCCGCGTTCGGCTTGCCCGAGTACGAGCCCGGGAGCTGCGGCGGGTAGACGTGAATGCGCTGCTTGTAACGCCAGCCCTGCGCGGTCTTCACGTAGATGTCCTCGTAGCCGCCGTCTTGGCCGTGGTGTTGGTCGTCGACGTACTTGCCGTTCCTGCCCGGATAGATCAAGTACGACTTGCCCTTCGCGCCGCCCGCGATCGGCTCGATGACGAGGTTCGTGACCACGTGCTCGAGCGGCATTTTCGGGAAAGGACATCCCTTCCCATGTCCGCCCGCCGCCTCCGCGAGCTGGTCGCGGCCTTGCCAGCGCTGGCCGCTATCGCCGCTGATGAACACTCCGTCCGGCGTGTAGAGGTCAGCGTACTCGTAGCCGTCGTTGCCGCAGTAATCGAGCGCCCAAGCGTACTTGCGGTTGAGCTGCTCGATCTCGATGTAGTCGAGCGCCGTTAGCTGCATGGCGGGTTGTGACGTTGCGCTTTCGGGTTTTTGGGCGCGCGAAATCGCCGGAATCAGCGTGATCGATGCGACGAGCAGGAGCACAAGTGTTCGCATGCCGTTCTCCCTTCCTGACGAAGAAACCTCGGAGCGAATTCTAGGTGGCGTACTCGTGGACCGCCACGACCGAACGGTTCGGCGCGTTGGCGACCGAATTGGCGCCGCGCTCGCCGCGTGGACCAAGCGATCGCCACGCGTAGTAGACTGCCGCCGCTTCAGTCTGCGAGAGCCCGGCATGCGCATCCGTTGCTGGTTCGTCGTTCCGCTTCTCGCGTCGGTCGCGGTGTCCCCGGCTCGCGCCGCGACACCGGAGCTCGAGCACATCGAGGCGGCCGGCGCGCAGCGCGACTACCTGCTCGACGTGTCGCAGGGTGCGAAGGAAGGGCCTCGCCCGCTCGTGCTCGTCCTGCATGGCCACCTAGGCACGGCCGCGAACGCGCTCGGCGGCGGTCGCGTGCCGTCGCCGCTTTCGGCATGGCTCGACGTCGCGGAACGCGAGAGCGTGCTCGTCGCGGCACTCCAGGGACTCAAGGGCTCCGACAATCGCACGGGTTGGCACGACTGCCGTAGCGACGCGGACAACAACCCGCAGGTCGACGACGTCGCGTTCGCTTCACGCGTCGCGAAGCAGCTCGTCGACGACGGCCGCGCCGACCCCAAGCGGATCTACGTGATGGGCATGTCGAATGGCGCGATGATGACGCTGCGGCTCGCGCTCGAGATGCAGCCGGCGCCGGCTGCCGTCGCCGCCGTCGCGGGCACGATGGCCGAGAAGTCGGAGTGCACGGGCGCGCCTCGGCCGGTGTCCGTGCTCCTAATCCACGGCACGGAGGATCCGCTCGTGCCCTACGCGGGCGGCGGCGTCGGGCTCGGCGCGCGCCGCGATCGCGGCAGCGTCGTGAGCGTCGCCGCGACGCGCGACTTCTGGTTGCGTGCCGACGGCCTACAGAGCGCGAAGCCGGTCGAGGCCTCGTTCCCGCACGAAGGCGACGACGCCACGCGCGCGCGCAAGGCCACCTACGGCACGGATGCGGGCCCGCAAGTCGCCATCATCACGATCGATCACGGCGGCCACGTCGAGCCGAGTCGACGCTTTCACTACCCGGCGCTTTACACGCGCATCGTCGGCGCGCAGAACCGGGACTTCGAGGCCGCCGAAGAAGCCTGGGCGTTCTTCAAGACCAAGAAGGCTCCATAGGCCTTTTCCGCTATCTACAGCGACCATCCCGAGGCCGGGTCCGTCGCGAGCGACAAGTTTCGCTGGCTCACGCGTAGGCGTACTCTATTTCAACCACAGCACTATCCGGGCACAGGCGTGACTATGTATCCGATGAAATCGACGCTCAGATTCACGTTCGCGGCGACGACGTTGGCACTTGCCACCGCGGCCTACGCGCAAATCAACGACTCCATTCGCGGTGCGCCGAGCGAGGCGAACCACTTCGTGGAGACGCCGAAGGGGTGGAAGAACCCGACGACGCCTTGGGGCGAGCCCGATATCCGCGCCAAGCTCGACATGATGCAGGCGTCGGGTGTCCCGCTCGAGCGCTGCGCCAACAGTTATCGGCCCGGCGCCCCGCCGTGCGACATGAACAAGAAGTGGCTCACCGAAGAGGAATACAAGCAACGTGTCGACGCCGCGGCGGCGCGTGGAGACCGAAGCACCCAGCTTGCAAAGCAAGGCAACTTCGGCGGCGCAATACTCGCGGGTCAGCTCGACCCGAATATCCCTCAGCGACAGACCAACCTCATCGTCGATCCACCGAACGGGATGCTGCCGCCGCTGACGCCCGCCGCGAAGAAGCTCGCGCTCACGGTGGGAAGCGACTGGGCGCTGCCGGGCGAGAACATCAATTTCCAGTCGGCCAAGGATTTCGACAGCTGGGACCGCTGCGTCACACGCGGCTTGCCGTCGATGATGATGCCCTATCGCTACAACGGCGGGTTCAGAATCGACCAGAGCCCGGGCTACGTCGTGTTCAACATCGAAATGATCCACGAGGCGCGCATCATCCCGACCGACGGCCGCCCGCCGCTCGATCCCAACATCAAACAGTATCTCGGTGAATCGCGTGGTCACTGGGAGGGGACGACGCTGGTCGTGGAGACCACCAACTTCCGCACCGAGCCGTCCATCAACCAACCGCTGATCAACCTCGCCGTGGTCGGATCGCCGGCCGGGAACCGCTTCCCGATCAGCGACAAGCTGAAGACGACGGAGCGGATCGTGCGTCTCAACGACAGCACCTGGCTCTACGAGATCAAGACCGAGGATCCCGACATCCTCACGGCGCCGTTCACGGTGCGCTACCCGATGCGCAACAATCCCAACTACATCATGCCGGAGTACGCGTGCCACGAGGACAACCAAATCGTGCACAACTACGTGACGACGAACCGTTACGAGCGCGCGCACCCGAAGCCCGAGCCCGCGCAGCCGCCGGTTCAGGTATCCCCGGAAGTCGCCAACCTCTTGGCGGGCAAATGGGTCGGCACACCGAAGATCCCGACGGTCGACGACAACATCGAGCTCGAATTCACGAAGAACAAGGACGGCACCGTGAACGGCAAGTTGATCGGCACCAACTTCGGCAAGATCGACAAGCCGCTTCGCAACTTCAAGGTCGACGGACGACAGGTCACCTTCACGTTTCCGAACGTCGACCCGTGGAGCGTCTCGGGCAAGCTCGGCGACGACGGCACGATCGCCGGCATCGTGTTCAGCATTCAGGGCGGCACGACGGTCACGTTCAAGAAGCAGGCGGGAGGCTGAGCCCGCGGCGGCGCGTCCGGCCGACGCGCCGCTCTCTTCCCGTTCTTACCCCGCGTGCTTGCGCCCCCCGCACCCGGGCGGCCAGGGCCTCAGTGGTGGTGCGGCGACTGCGAGCGCCGCCACGCGTAGTAGCTATCGAGGGCCTCGAGCTGCGGCAAGTTCGGCATCGGTCGCGCGCTCGACATCGTGTCGAACACCATCGCCTGCTGAGCGCTCTCGGTGAACGCAGGCCACTTCGGTAGGCCGGCGCCGTTCGGGTCGCCCGTCTTCGCGAAGTTCGTCCAGTAGCTGCTCACGAGCTCGGACATCGCGACGTCCTCGGGACGCGGCTGGCCGCCGCTCGCCGCGAGCGTGCGGAACACGTAGCCGAGCTCGGCGGCATGCGGCGCGCCGGCCGGCGTCTGCGGCGTGCGGTGATCGAAGTAGTAGACGTACGCCGCGCCCTTGCCCTTCGACGACTGGAGCCGCGCCCACGTCCACGTCGACCAACCGAACAGGCTGTCGCGCGCGATGTTCTTCGTGGCCGTCGCCGCGTCCGCGTCGCTCGCGTACGGATTGGCGGCGAGGATCTTGTCGGCGCCCTCGCCGTAACCGTCGCGGATCGTCTTCTCGTACGCCGCGGACGTCGTGGTGCCGCGGAAGAACAGCGCGCCCTCGTCGGAGTTCGTGCCGATCAACACCGGCGTGTCGTTGAACCTGCCCGCGCTGTAGAGCATGTACTGGTCCGTCGGCAGAACGTCGCCGTCGAAGTTCGGCCAGAACCCGCCGCCGAGACCCGGCGACAGCGCCTTCTGAACTTGCTCGGCTGGGAGCTTGCGAGCGTCGGCGAGCGACTTCGCGCCGAGCTTCTCGAACAGATTCGCGCCCGACTTCTCGGCGACCGCGAGGGTCGGGGTCTGCTGGCCGCCCTCGGCGGCGTGCCGCGGGGGTGCGAAGTTGCCGCCGCTCTCGGAGATCGCCTTCGCGAACAGCCCCTTCGCGGCCGGCGACGCACCGAGCATGCTGACCGCGATGCCGCCCGCCGACTCGCCGAAGATCGTCACGTTGCGCGGGTCGCCGCCGAACGCCGCGATGTTCGCCTTGACCCACTCGAGGCCCGCGATCATGTCCTGAAGCCCGTAGTTGCCGGACCCCTTACCGCTCTCCCGGCTCAAGTCCGGATGCGCGAGGAATCCGAACGGCCCGACGCGATACGCCACGCTCACGAGCACGACGCCCTTTTGCGCGAGCCGCGTGCCGTCGTAGGTCGCGGAGCTCGTCGCGCCAGCCGCGAAGCCTCCGCCGTAGATCCAGACCATCACCGGCAGCCGCTCGCTCGCAGCCTTCGCGGGAGTCCAGACGTTCAAGTAGAGGCAGTCCTCGCTCACGCCCTCGGGCGCGCCGATGAACTTCAGCATGTTCGGGTCTTGCATGCAGGCGGGCGCATACGTGTTCGTCTTCTTCACGCCGCTCCACGCGACGACCGGCTGCGGCTTCTTCCAGCGAAGGTCGCCCACCGGCGGGGCGGCGAACGGGATGCCTTTGAACGACGCGACGCCGCTCGCGGCGGTGCCTTCGATTTGGCCGCCGCTCACGCGCGCGGTCGTCACTTCGGCGTTCGCCGCAACGCTCAGCGCGCACAGGAACACGGCCGCGCCGACGTGCCTTATCCGGTAGCCCATGAGCTTTCCCCCCTTGGTTGGAACAGTCGCATTATTCGACGGTCGGCGTAGCCAAGCAAACGGTGCCAGCACGCGCGACCTACCCGTCGAGCGAAACGGCCGGGAGAAGCGTAGACATAATCGAGATGCCGTCGGTCGCAGCTCCGCCTAGCCGTAGACGAAGGCATCATGCGCTTGCTTTCGTTCGCGCCATCAGCTCTGATCCAACCGTAATCGCTGCGAACGACAACAACGAATGAGCGAATCGCAACGTCCGGACGCGCCGAGCTTTTTCGCGTCTCTCGAGTCACTCAGAGGCGTCGCCGCATTCATTGTGGTCTTGTATCACGCGGTGTGGATGAATTGGGTCACGTCGCTGCACTTGGTGCAGAACGGCGCGTTGATGGTGGACTTCTTCTTCGTCCTGTCCGGCTTCGTGATCTTTCACAGCTACGGGAACAAGCTTCGCAACGGCACCGACATCCGCCGCTTCTTGTGGCTACGCCTCGGCCGGCTCTACCCGCTGCACTTCACTTTCTTGATGGTGTTTCTCGGAATCGAGGTTGCGAAGCTCGTGGCCGAGAGACAGTTCGGCATCGTGGCCGACAAGCCCGCGTTCACGACGAACAACGGTTACACCCTGCTGACGAATTTGCTTCTAATCCACTCCCTCGGCCTGCACGACCATCAACACCTGACCTTCAATCACCCGAGTTGGAGCATCAGCACGGAGTTCTACGCCTACGTCCTGTTCGCGGTTGTCCGGTCGGTGTTGCCGGCCAACCGGCTGTTTACCGCCGCGGCGGTCGGCCTGGTCCTGGTTGGCTTCGGCGCGCTGGGCTGGTTGAACGTCGTCCCACTGACCACCGCCGGCTATGACTACGGCTTCCTTCGGTGCGCGGGCGGCTTCTTCCTCGGCACGCTGACTTATCTTGCCTACGATGCGCTGCGCGGCCGGCTGAAACCGCGCAACGGCCTGACGTGGCTGCCGGCACTGGCCCTCCTTGGCACGGTCGTCTATCTATGTGTGATAGATCCCGAGGGGTGGCTCACGTACTTGTTGCCGTTCTTATCCGCGCTCGTGATCCTGACGCTCGTCCTTTGTCCGCAGCGTGCCGTGCAGAGCGTTCTGTCGGCGCGGCCCCTCGCCTGGCTCGGCAAGGTGTCGTACTCGGTTTACATGGTGCACGCGGCCGTCGCCTGGCTCATCACGCAGACGCTGACGGTCGTGTTCAAGTTTCCGAAGTTCGAAGTGCCCGACGGACACGTGGTCGCGACGTCCCCTTCGGCCGGTCTGATCGCCCTCGCCATCTACGTTACCGTCGTGCTCGTGCTGTCGCACTTCACGTACCGATGGATCGAGGAGCCCTTCCGCCTGATGTCGCGGCGCGCGTCCCTACGCTGGTTTCAGCCGACCCCGCAAACCGCGCTCGAGGAGCCGGTCGTTCAAGACGCTCGCAGCTAGGCCGTCACTGAGCGCGGGCGCTCTCGGCGACCTGCGTCGGCCGATCGGGGAGCGCGCCGTCGGCCGAAGACGCGACGGGCGCGAGGAGGCTCGAGGACCTGGACGTTCTTTGCGGGGCGCTGGCCGGCGTTTCCTCGCGCGGCAGCGGACCATCGGCGCCTCGCATCGCTTCGAATAGCTCGCTGGCTGCCGCATGGTATCCCGTCGGCGTGAAGTGCCCGTGCCCCCTGTGGTAGAAGATCTGCACCCCTCCGTCGAATATCCGGTTCAGCGCACCGTCGAGGTGAACGACATTTGGCGGCGCGGCTCCCGTCCGCTCCACGGCGTCGAAAGTCGACTTCACGTGTCCGTCCGCCTGCTCCGCCGGAATATCGAGAACGTAGAACTTCGCGCCGTGCGAGCTCGCAACCTGCGCCGCCTGTGCGAGCAGCAGCGCGGCCAACCGAGCCTCGTAGTCTTGGTCCGCGTCCTTGGAAGAGGACTCGTTCGGCACCCCCTCTTCGTCCGCTCCCGCTTGGGGTTCCGCTTCGCGGAAATGCACCAACGCCGCCTTTATCTGGATGGTGAGCGTCTCGCGCACCGCGCTGTACAGCTCGCTGTACTGACTGAGAAAGCGATAGACGGCGAACTGCTGAAGCGTGTCTTGGATGGACACGGCGGGCAGATACGTCTCGTGCACGCGTCGCAACTTGCCGTCGGCAATGTCGTAGAGCCCTGACCGGACATTGTCGTCAAAATCCGTCGAGTGCCATTCGAACACGATCGCGTCGGGCGAATACGCGAGGCCGTTGTTCTCCAGCGCCACGAGCATCTCCGCCGTCCCGAAGCCGCTGACGCCCATGTTGATGACGTCGCATGGCTTGCCGGACTCGCGCAGAGACTGCTCCAGCCTGTACGGGACCGTGTCCTCGAGATCCGCTTCATAGCCCATCATGAACGAGTCACCGAACATCAGGACGCGGCAGGTTCCCTCGGGCTTCTTGAGCGGATATTCGACATCGGACCGAAAACCGGCGCTGTTGATTCGGTACTCGACGCTCACGTCGGGTGTGAAATGCTTGTATACGGCGCCCGGGATGTTTCCCCTGACACCGTAGGATGTGTGCGTGATGTAACGCGGAATGATCGGCACGGGCGCGAAGAGCCTGACGAAGACCTCGCCGAGACAGAGCACGTACACGGTCGCGAGAAGAATTTTCACTGGCCGCAGCGGTTTCATGGCGTCAAAAGTCGAAGTAGATGAACTGCCGGCTGCCGTGAGCCGCCAAGAAGACGATCGAGTAAACGACCAAGGCGCGAGACGTCAACGCCGGAACGCCCGACATCGCGCTGAAGATCTCCAACCGCTTTTGCAGAACCTGCACGGCTTGGACCAAGATGAGGCCGCCGATCAGCGGCAGTATCAGCCGCCAAATGGAGAAATCGCCGAGGCTGAGGCCGGCGAAGCCCTGCAGGAACGACGAGACGGCGTCCATCGAGCGCGCCCGAAACAGAAGCCAGCTGAACAGAACTATCACGCTCATCACGCCGACGGCGAAGCAATCGCGGGCGACGTCGAGCGCTCTCGAGCCCGATGATCGAGCGAGACGCGAGTCGATCCCTAGGGCGCGATAGATGATCAGGGCGGAGCCGTGGTAGGCGCCCCACAATATGAAAGTCCAATTCGCGCCGTGCCAAAGACCGCCAAGCAACATCGTTATCGCGAGATTCCGGTAGCTCTTCCACTTCCCGTGGCGATTTCCGCCGAGCGGAATGTACAAGTAGTCGCGCAGCCAGCTCGACAAGCTGATGTGCCATCGCTGCCAGAACTCCGACGGAGTCCGGGCGATGTACGGAATGTTGAAGTTGAGCGAAAGCTCGAATCCGAGCAGTCTCGCCGTGCCGCGCGCCATGTCCGAGTAGCCCGAGAAGTCACAATAGATTTGGAACGCGAACGCCAGCAGGCCAGCAATCAGGTCCGTGGACGCGTAAGAGCCGGGACTCTTGAAGACCATGTCCGCGATCGGCGCGAGGTTGTCGGCGATCACGACCTTCTTGCACAGTCCCCAGACGAACAGCCAAACGGCCGACGAGAAGCGGTCTACCGACAAGGTTCTCCTCGCAAAGAATTGCGGCAAGAGATTGCGGGCCCTTTCGATGGGACCGGCAACCAGTTGCGGGAAGAACGAGACGAACGCCGAGAACTCGATGAGCTGAGAGGCGGGCTTCTGCTGGCCGCGGTAGCAATCGATCACGTAGCTCAACGTCTGGAACGTGTAGAACGAGATACCGACCGGCAGCACGATCGACAGCTCGACCGGCGTAAGCTGCCAGCCCAACGTGCTCGCGGCTTGCTCGAACGTGTCGGCAAAGAAATTGAAGTATTTGAAGAACCCGAGGATCCCGAGATTGCTCGTCACGCTGGCCCACATGTAGGCCCGCCGCCGCGCGCGCTCCCCCAGCTTGTTCTCGAAAACGAAGAGGGCCAGACACAGTATTGCGGTATAGCCTGCAATGCACGCGAGAATCCAGGTCGCCTCGGCACCCGCTATCGCTACGACGATCAGGCTCGTGCCCCACAGAAACCCGAGGGACTTGCAGATATTTCGAGCGCGATTACGCTCGCCGGCGGCTCCCCAGCCGAAGAGGAAGTCGGCCGCGATGGAGACGATCACGAGCACCAAGAAGCGAACGTCCCACCAGCCGTAGAAAACGAAACTGCCGATGATGATCAGCGCGTTTTGCGCGCGAACGCGGCGAGCCAACGCCCAGTACAGCGCAGAGAAGATCGCGAAAAACATCGCGAAGGTGTAGCTATTGAACAGCATGCGCCAAGAGGTCGTCGATCTTGGGGGCGAGCATTTCGTTGAGCCGTACATAGCCGGCTGCAGCGAGGTGCAATGTATCCCGTGTCACACCGGGGTTCCATGAACCATTGCTCATCAACGCGGCCCGGGAATCGACGACCGAGACGTGACCGTCCGAGGCGGCAGAGGCGATTCTGTCGTTCACGGAGTCGACGATGTCCCAAATAGCCGAATCCCAGACGAGCCAACGGTAGAGCGGGGGTCTCGCCGGCGGAATGATGGTCAGCAACACCACGTCGATTCCTCGGCCTGCGGCCCGTTGCGCGAACCCTGTCAGGTTCGCCACGCAGCGCTCCACTATCGCATTGCGAACGTCGCCCCTGACCAGGCTCGCGCCCACCAGGTCGTTTATTCCGGCTTGAATGACAACCACATTCGGCCGCAACGCGAGGACGTCGTTCTCGAATCGCAAACTCATCTGCTCGGTCGTCTCGCCTTCGATGCCTCTGTTTGCGATCCTGGCGCTCGAACGAAGATCGAGTCCCGGGCTCCAGAACGCGATGCGCGAGTCGCCGAACAGCACGACGAGCGGCGACGTGCGCGGGCCGCTCGCAAGGCTCGCATTGAGATCCGCGTACCTGTCAACATTGTCGGGCCGTGTGGCGAAAACCTTCGCGGAAATGTACATGGACCTTAAGGCTTGAATTAGAGCGAAGTTCAAGCAGATTGATGCGACGAGTAGCACCGCCGGGGCTATCGACAATTTCCATCGCATAGATCGCGCACCCAAGAGTCGCGGTTACTCATCGCAGCCAGTCATTTTTCTCGGTGCGGGCCGATACGGCAAATTGCGCCGTTATGTCGGCCGACGCCCGCTCGGCAGGCGGAAACGGGCGAAGGTGCCCGCGCCAGGCCCAGTGCTTCGGCGGATGCCCCCGGCCGACGCACTGCGCATCACACTCGAGGCAGCCGGCAAAGTCGAGCGGCGGCGCCTTTTTTGGTCGAGCCGCGCTGTACAGCAACTTCGTCCGACCGCAAAATGCCGCTCGACACACCGTGGTGGCCGGCGCGAGCGAAGAATGACGACGCTTTCGAGACTGCCGTTCGCACGAGCAGCGCTCGCGCTCAGCCTAGCGCTGCTCTGCGCGCGACCGGCGCCGGCGGCGAGCCCGCTCGCAACGCTGATCCAATCCGGCGACCGCGCCACGGCGCTCAAAGAGATCGCGGCCGGCGCCGACGTCAACGCGAGCCAAGGCGACGGCACGACCCCGCTGATCTGGGCCGTGTACAAGGTCGACGCCGAGCTCGTTGCAACCCTCCTCAAGCATGGCGCGAAGCCGAACCTCGCGAACAAATACGGCTCGAGCCCGCTCGCGGAGGCCGTGAAGATCGCGGACGCCGGCATCGTCAAGCAGCTGCTCGACGCGGGTGCCGACGTCGAGTCGCCGAACGCGGACGGCCAGACGGCGCTGATGCTCGCGGCGCGCACCGGCGCGCTCGAAGTCGCGAAGGAGCTCGTCGCGCACGGCGCGAACGTCAACGCGAAGGAGGCCTGGCGCGGCCAAACGGCGCTGATGTGGGCCGCGGACGCGAACCAAGCCGAGATCGCGCAGCTGCTGATCTCGAAAGGCGCGGACGTGAACGTGCGGGCGATGGCGAACGACTGGGATGCGCAGATCACGTCCGAGCCGCGCGCGCAGTACCGTCCGGCGGGCGGACTCACGGCCCTGCTCTACGCCGCGCGCGCCGGTTGCTCGCGCTGCGTGCGCTCGATCCTCGAGGCGGGAGCCGACGTCGACCGGCCGAACCCGGACGGAATCACGCCGCTGATGATCGCTATCGACAACTTCCACTACGACACCGCGCGCCTGTTGCTCGACTCGGGCGCGAATCCGCACGTGTCCGATTGGTGGGGCCGCACGGCGCTCTACATCGCGGCCGACATGAGCAGCTTCAGCTTCCGCCTCGGCGCGGCGCCGCCCGCGCCGAGCGAGACGACCGCGCTCGACGTGATCAAGCGCTTGCTCGACGCCGGCGCGAACCCGAACCCGCAGCTCAACATGCATCGCCCCGGCCGCGGCGGCAACAGCGGCCGCTTCGTCGACGACTTGCTGACGACCGGCGTGACGCCGCTCCTGCGCGCGGCGATCGGCCACGACGTCGAGGCGGTGCGCGTGCTGCTCGCGCACGGCGCGATCGTCGACCTGCCGAACGTGATGGGCGTGACGCCGCTGATGGGCG